>Ga0065709_1029203_pt1 | contig 117382 bp, 135 predicted proteins | sample Hoacrofraction14_2_FD_59096 | JGI IMG/M metagenome (GOLD analysis project Ga0065709, IMG submission 59096) | Hoatzin crop microbial communities from Cojedes, Venezuela, sample from fiber fraction 14 v1 | ecosystem: Host-associated > Birds > Digestive system > Esophagus > Crop | place...
TTAGTTCACGCCTTTGGTATATACATAAATATCAAGTTTTTCTCCGAACCAGCTCAAGGTAAAAGTATCGCACAGAGTCTCTCGCGTTGTGAAAGACACTTTGCCCGGACGAGATATGTCACCGAGCGAGCGTTCGCTTTGCACAACCGAAAGAAGAGGTTCACCGCAACGAGCGGCGGAGGAGGCTACTTCCATCATAGTTGCAAGACGGTCGCCGTAGGTTTGTATAAACGCATATATGGTTTTATCAACAGCGGACGAGCGCGCCGCTATACAATCTTTCTTTAGAACGTCCTGCTGCTCGGAAAAAGCCTGCAGTGCGGATAAAACAGAACCACCATCATAAGCCATATTAAGAAATTCCTCCTATTGATTTACTGTTTCGTAACTTTTCAACTTCGTCGTGCAACGCGTCGAACACATCCTGAGGGTTTCGCCAGGCGCCGACAACACCGTCGAACTCAGGGTTGTTCGCCGCCGCGGCCTTCCAAAGCGGAATGTCCTCTACGGGAACGCCCATATCGGTGGCGAGACACTCGTATTCAACCTCGTCGTCGAAGCCACGATGAACAACTTCTTTATCACTGTACGACAGCTCGGTCGGTTTGTGATTATAAGCCGCTTCCCGACGCTTCTCTTCGTCGAGGGAGAAATCGACGCTGAAAAGCCCTTCGACCAGAACCATATCGCCCGGTTCCCACTCGGTATAGCTGCATCGCACTCTGCACCCGGCTTTGGTAAGAGCCGGGAGAAGGTCTCCCCAAACAAAATCGGAAGAAATTGTGTGTGCCCAAAAGCGATTGCTATCGCTTTCAAAATCGACGAAGACGGGTCCGGGGTTGCCGTACAACATATCGTCGAGCGACGGAAAGCCGTCCATAAACACATCGGCATATCCTATTCCGACATCGTTATCGGAGGCGTTAATCCCCTTAAGCCACTCTTCAAAAAGATTTCTGTTGTCACGGTCTAAAAGAAACGACCGAGGGAAATAAAGCGTCCCTTGCGCTGCGGATGTATTAGCCATAAAAAACTCCTTTAAGACAAGTGCCTGCTTTGACACTCGTTAATTTTCTCCATAACGGCGGGGTCAGGCTCGCCGTAGTCTACGTCGAGTTCGACGTTTTCGCCGGAACAGTCCATACTCACCGTATAGAGCTTATCTTCTTCGGCGCATAGGAACTCGACTTCGCATCCGGCAATCGCCTTGCCGCTCATCGAAAACACCGCGTCGATGTTCGAAGCGACCAGATATTTTATCTTCTGCCCGATGAAAGTCGCGAAAGTGGGCTCGTCCAAAGGCGTATCCGGGCCTGCAAGTTCAGCCTGAGGTATTCGAACTCTTATACCATCGGAAGTGAATCTGATGTTATCAGTCGAAGCGATATTACCATTGACCTCGCGACCGTCTTCGAAAACAACACCATCGATGTATTCGATGCTGTTCCGTCTTTCGTCGAAAGGCATAGTTAAAATCCGCTTGGGAAGCGGACAAGAAATAATCATACTAATCATAAATTGTTACCCCCGCTGTTATCTTCTTTGTATTTCTTGCTCTGCAAATTGTTTAAGCACGGTGTACGCCTGCTTTTCAAACTGCGGAAAATAATCGTTGAACGCTTGAAGTGCCGCTTCCTGCCGCTTCACGACCGCTTCTACGGTCGGTTCGCAGCGATAGGCAAAATCGGCCTTCTTGATGTGCCCGTCGGAAGGAAAAGAAAAGGAAAAGTCTGTCCCCTCGACGAAGATTTTCGACGCAGTCGCGCCGATACGCAAAATGTCGCCCGGCTCTGCGCGGTTGGGATACTCGGCTATCATCAACTCGGACAGCGGCAGCCACGGGATTAACTCGTAGCCCGCCTCGAAGTTGGTCTTGGCAGCCAAACTTATCGCGTTAACCAGTGCTCCGACTCGGGCAGTGTAAGTCTCTTCAACCTCGTGCTTGAGGGCTTGGAACTTCCGTTTGCGCTCTTCGAACGCGGCGTTCTTCTCAGAGACTTCCGCGGCGTGTATTTGGTGCTCCGCGGCGGCGCGGCCTTGAAGCGCAGATGTTAAATCGGTGTATTTCATAATCTCTCCTGTTACAAACCGCGGCCTTGACCCGCGAGACCCAGTTCTTCGTCCGTGTAGTAATTGGCTCTGACCCGAGACAAGTTCTCCGCGATACTTTGATATGAAATCGAGCCGTTTTCCGCAGCGGAAACCAGCGCCACTACTCTGTCGCAATCTTTACCGCAACAGTCGTTCCAAACCATATATATGCGGTCGGGCGGCAACGGCTTGGGCGGGAAGTCATCGCTTTGACATTTTTCAACTTCGTTCAGAAATAGGTTAAGGTCTCGAACCTCGTCCCCGTGTGAGTAACAAAACTCCTCGGCAAAACGCATAGCACCCGGATTGCCCGCAGTGCGCAACTGTAAGAACATATTTTCCATCGCATCCATAGTCATAATCTCCTATAGGCTTTTCCAAGAGACATAATTTTCTATTGCGTGCACAACGAGGTCGTCGGCAACGCCGCCTAACACTTGGAAGTCGAAAGGCGCTCCGTCTTTATCCAGACAGAACTCGTAAGCCCCGCACTCGTCTTGGTAGTCGATTTTGATGAACGGTTTACCGCCGTCAATTAAGTCGCTATCCATCAAAGCCTCGCACATCGTAGGCCACGCGTCACTGTATCCTTCAAGCCACGCGACGGGGGTCCCGATTAACTCGCACAAAAGACGCGGAGTAATGTCTTCGGTGGCCCCGTCTCTTCCGGTCTGCAAGTCGCGGCGACGTGCAAAACTCTCTATTCCGGTTGTTAGGACTATGCCATTTTCGAACACCACCCGACGAGGGTCAAAAGCGGTTTTAACGCCCTCTTCTCTGTCCTCAGCACTGTTGTAAAACGGCGGATACCAAACATTCACATCAACGCAACAATCCGTCTCGCTCATTCTACACCCCTCCCCGGCGCTGCAAGGCCTTTCTCAATCTCTTGCCTCACCACCCAGTCTTCGAACTCGGCTGCGGACATATAGTGGTCGAGCGAGCCGAGGCGAACGATGTTGGGGTCACTATAGGTATCCGCAGGCTTGTTTTTAAGGTGCGCGTTACCCCAAAGTAAATTCGTTCCGACATTGAGAAAGATGTCACAGACAAAAAGGCTTTCGCCACCTTCACTCATCGTAGCCTCGGAAAAAAGCCAAGTGCGCCTACCGCTCGTCATATAATCCCCGGCATCAACAACGGCTTCTGCGTTGAACTCGGGTTCTATGCAAGCCAACTCATCTTCCAGAGTCTCGTCGAACCCGACGGGCTTAACAACGCCGCTATCCGCAAAAGAGGATAAACCGGCGGGCATTATGCGAGGCCTTGGTTCCTGGATTGTCAAATACAACGCAGCGGCAAACTCGAAATCATTCGTGTCGTTGACAACAAAATCGCCAACATAAACAACATTCGGGTCTCTATAAAATTCCGGGTCGGGTGTGAATTGGTCTTCGAAAAACACCGAGCACGCGGTATCGGAAACGGTGTTATAATAAACGCCGATGGCTTGTCCTCCCTCCACGTCAAAAAGTTCATCGGAAGAGTAGCCGGCTTCTAAATTGTCACAGGTCGCACATTGTTGACAGAGAAATTCGTCCAAAACTTCCCAAGCTGTTTTCAACTGCGGGTGCTCTTTGAAGAAATTATAAACGAAATCTCTTTGCTCGTTATGGGTCAAGCTTTTCCGCGCTCCTCCGACCCAACTGCGATATTTCTCCCGAAAAGCCCCCTTCTTGCACGGCTAACATCTTTAAGTGCCGCTCTAACTGTTTATCATCCATATTAAATCTCCTTTTACTGATTAACGTTGTTTCTGTTCTATGGTTGTGTTCACTTTGTTCCAAAACTCCTGCTCAACTGTGGGAAAGTGTTCCTTAAACAGTTCCAGCAGAGCGCGCTGCATTTCGATTTTCGACCGCCCGTGAAGAGCAGGCTGCCATCTGCTGCCGTCAAGCCCTTCATACTTAACAGTTTTGCTTCCCGGCCCAAACTCGGCACCGTAATAGTAGTGGTCGTGTGCGGGTCCCGTGATAATCTGAACCGCGACTGTTCCGCTGTGCGTTATCCACACTTCGGCGCGGTCTTTCGGATTGTCGGGATGGAGCGGGTTCTTATATACGCGTTTTGGGTTTGTCCAAGGTATCACGGCGACGTTCGCTTTGAAGTTGATGTCTTCACAACGTTTGACACAAGCGCACAACTCTGCGAGCCGCGTTCCGTAAGTTTTGAAACAATACTTTTCCAAGTCGTAAGTTTCCCGGACAAAGTCACGATACTCTTGCCGTTCCTGAGAGACTTTATCACGGTACTTGGCGTTCTCGGCTTTCTGCAATTTTTGCAAAAAGGACATTGTGGATTTATGCGACATAATCAAACCTCACACGGAAGGACTTCGCTTTTGCTCCAGAATGGCATCGGCCTCTTCGCAAAAAGCCTCTGCTATAAATTCAGAGATAGTGCCCCAAAGATAATCGTTATCTTCGAAAACGCGACTGCACGCGTTATACATTGCCGCGTCTATTTCATCTTCGGACAGAGCCTCAACATAGTCTTCAAGTCCGCTATACTCATCGATGTTTTCGGCTCTGAATTTAGCTTCGTCCTCAATCAAATTGTCCAAACTTGACAAGGAAACCCTGCCGCCGATTTTTTCAAGCAAAGCATTGAGCTCTGCCTTGGGGATGGCACTGCCGTCGTCGTAAATAATGTTAAGTGTAGCCATAGCAAATATCTCCTTAAAAGTTTCTGCGCATTTCCTGCTCCGTTCCGAAGACCGGAGTGTAATTGTGAATATCGGTTAAACTGCGATAATACAACGCAATGTTGTGCTTAACTTCGTCGAACTCCTCAGCGGGCGGGATTCCGCCGAAAAATGCTTTGCCACCGACGAAGAGGTTTTCATAAAGAATTTCTTGTCCGTGATTACGAACGCTGATACGAAACATATCGTTTTCGAAGTCCGCATCGGAGTGGATATTCTCGCGGACCCAAGCTGCGAAATCGGACACGAGGTCTTTGTCGGGCGTCATATAACGCGGAACGACATACTTTAGCTGATGATTGACTACGGCACGAAGACGCTCCACCACCTTCTCGGGATAAACTTTTCGTATTTCATCAAACGCGTCCAACAACTGCTCGCGCGTTAAAGATAGCCCTAACTGCTTGCCGTATAACTGTTCGCAAACCCGAACCTGTTTGTTATCGCGGGAAAAAGGCTTGAAACGCATTTTGCGCAATGCCACGCTGACCGACATTTCAAGCGGATAATTGATAGTGTCGGACAAAAACGCCGCCCCGTTATCGAAAATCGGAGCGAAGCGGAAATCGCCCCACATCTGATTATCAACCTCCGGCAACACCGGCCTGCTGCCTCGAATGCGTTTATCGCGAGCAGCACCTTGTTCGGGAGACTCCCGGAAAGAAGCGATAACACCGATATTGTTCAAGTGTCTGTCTTCGTTCAAAGTCATTTCGTCGAGTTCTAATATCGAAGTTAGATAAGCACCGAACCCAGTCAGCCCTGTAACACGTTCAACGGTGTCGACCACATACTTGATGCGGTCTTCCAAAGACATACGGTAAAGATTTTGGTATAGGTGGTCCAAAGTATAACCGGTTTCTTTTTGCAAAATTTCCGCGACGGTTACAACGCGTTCGTTTTCACCGCAGAAATTACGCGAGACACAACCTGTAGCGACCTGAGTATCATTAGTCTTAAAAGACACCAAATCGTACTCGGTAAACGGTACGGTGGAATGTTCCAACATACGCGAAACAAGAAACTCGACCGCGCCTTCGCAGCCCATCTCGTCTGCTTTATACCACTTCCCGTCAATCAAATATTTCCGCTGAAGTCCTAAAGACGCGCGAACACGTCCGGCGACATCTGCCGCCAGATTATAATTAAGTATTTCCATATAAGTGAATATCCTTTAGCCTTCGATAGGCTTTATTTCGAGCCAGTAATTATCCCCGTAAACACGGCCCTGTGTCTTTTTGACTATTTCCCACGCGTCGTACTCGGCCAGCCCGAGTTCGGACAAGCGCACAGCGTTGTATTTGGAGCGCCTATCCCAACAGCGGTACGAGCACATATCCTCGAAGAACTCCCACGAAGGCGAAGTTAATTTGCCGAAAAATTTATTGAGGTTGTTGTCAGAAGTATTCTCAATATCCGAAATCGTCTTCGCAGTTTCATCGACTGTAAACGTGGTTAAAGGATGGTACATATAGCACCACGAAACTTTGTAAATCATAACGGGGTATCCTTTCTTTATGTATCGAAATTGCGTCCGAGTCGGGCTTCGGACATCATTGAAAGGCCATCAACAGCGTCGTCTAAAATCCGCTGCATCTCTTCTTCGGTGCCGAGACAGAAATCGTCTTCGAGCACATAGCCTTGATATTTAGGGTGATAGGTAAGACCGGACTTGAAATCAGCCATCTCCTCGTCGGTAAACCCGGCGAAGTATTCACCCATTACGGGTTTGACCCACTTCTCATCAGCGAAGAAATCATCGACGGTCCATCCGGCTCTATTGCCGTAAAGGACCAAATTCTTGTTGTTAAAATCGTATTGCTCTTCTTCGGACAACGTAGGGTTCTGACGCTTCTCTTCACTAAGTGAAAAGTCTATAGCGGCAACGCCGCTGCCGAAAAGCTCTGTTCCCGTATCCAACTCGGTAAAAGAACAACTCACAACAACCTGTTCCCGCTGCAAGTCGGGCAAGAGTGGTTCCCACCAAGCATCGGAATGGCAATCACCGTACCAAGACCAATGGCTTGTTCCCGAAAACGGTATTTCCACCCGACCGGAAGAGTCGCGGGAAAGGTCTTCCCGCGTGGGTATATCGGAGTCAAACTTAAAAAAGCACTCACCCTCTGCAGCTTGCCACTCGTCATACCACGCTGTCAACTACTCGGTAACAAGTTACCGAGCTTGTAACTGCCCTGTGGTACGATAACATCTTCCACATTTTATCGGTTTAACTTCCGTGGCGTTACATCGTAGGGTGGCTGACATACACCCTTCACAAATCAGATGTGCTGACTTGCGACTCTACGAGGTACTCAATTCCCTTACGGTAGAGATTCATAGCACCAATACGGTCATCATTCGAGGTATAACCGCAATTTTTACAACAAAATAAGTGTTTAGATTTATTTCTGTTATTACTCTCAATATGACCGCATTTGGGACAAGTCTGAGATGTATAACGAGGGTCAACCTTAATCACTTTCTGATTGTGTTCAAGTGCTTTGTATATTAGTTTTTGTTCGAGGTCATAATAAGACCAAGATACAACTTGGTATCTATCGTGTATCTTAACTTTTTCAGTCGCACCACGAATGCCCTTCAAATCTTCAAGAACGTGTAAAGTACCTTCGGGATATTTTTCAACGAGTGCCTTACTGATACAATGATTCACATCTTGCATCCAACGGTTTTCTCGCTGACCGATAGATTTTAATCTTCTTCGAGAAGAAGGCGTACCAACTTGTTGTAACTGTTTGCGAAGTTCTTTATAATGACCTCTTTTTTGCTTAATAAAGTTTCCATTATAAAAGGTTGTATTACCTTTACTGTCATAAGAAGATACGATAAATCTTATACCTCTATCGTGTCCTACAACACAAGAAACATCTTTATTAAGAAGTTCGTCAATATCTTCTATGACAGATATATGTAAGAAAAATTTATTATGCTTATATACAACTTTTGCCGTACCAAAAGAATATAAAGATTTATCAAAGTATTGTTCCATACCTTTGATTGTAAAATCACATTTTATGCGACCTTTCAATGTACCAACAGAAAATTTATCTTTGGATAAAGAATAATCTCTATTCCAAGATAATGTCATTTGCGGAATATTATATTTGCAAAAAATCCAATCGCAACCGTTTGTTTTGTTTGTTTTATATGAACCTATAACTGTACGAACAACATTACAAGCCATTTGCGAGGGTAGATTATATTCTTCTCGAAGTTGTGTATAAGTATGTTTTTGTACTGAAACCTGTGATAAATCTCTGGTTTCATAAATATATTTAGACACAAAAGTACAAGCGTTAGCATACGCTTTTAGACTATTTTGTAACAACTCAACATCTGTTTCATTAGGATATATTTGTACTTTTGCTGTCTTAACAAATTTCATTCCGATAACCTCAATAAATTTCATAATGTCTTAACACAAAAGATGTAGGGAATTGTATAGTTCCCCAAGCACTGCAACTCATAAAGTATCACCTCCGCGCGAAAATCTCATCGGGCATTTCCCAACCGTATAATCTACAAATGGGAGCGGCTATTGAAAACTCCTCCCCGGTGTCGGGATTTTTCTGATAAAACTGCAACATGGACGGGCGGCAAGGGTTGTCGTGTCCCGTCTGCTCAAGCCAAAGGTCTCCGTCTTTAACATAAAACTCTATGCGACCGGGGTCGTCAAAAGAACAAACCGCGTCTTGCATAGCCTCCGCTATATTTACGGTGGGAAAATCCGCGTGGCCCGGATGCGAACCATCCCACAATTCAAGAGAACCCTTCATACCAATAGGAAACTCTACATTGATGTTGAGGTTAATCATCTCGGCTTCCCAATTCCTATCAATTTCTTCGGTGGCCATCTCCTCGATAACGCGTTCACGGTCATCGCCGTCGTAATCAAAAATTTCATCAACGGCCTTGCACATAGCCACAAAATCGTTGTCGTAAATCAAATGCTTCTCTTCATCCATAAAATCACATCTCCTTATACATCTCTGTTCGGCAGCTCAATCGGGTTATAACCACAACTGTCGATATATCGCTGCACCTCTTGTATCAAATCCTTTTGCTGCGTTGTTAAGTTCGGGCGTCCGCTTAAGTCGTGCAACTGCTCGACAACCGACTCGTCGATTTCTTCGACCTCTTCTTCGGTCAACCTGAAATCGCCCGTAAACTTCGGCTGTTTTTCCTTTCTGTTCACAACCAACTCGGGGTCTTGCTGCGCATCGAAAACCATATAAAAGCCATCGGGTCTTGTAACCAAATCAATCATAATCACGCAACGCTCGGCAACATCGTAAATTGCGCCATAGCCGTGGTCGTATAAAAGGTCATCAGAAGTATTGTCGTGCTTGCGGTGAGCCAATGCGGTCAAAAACGAGCGAAACCCCGACAAGTGCGACACCGCCTTCATAGGCGCGTCCGCTCCGATGGAATTACCCGTGCAAGGTTCACCGAACTCGCCGTGCCAAAATCTTTCAAGAGGTGCGCGGTTGCCGTAGTAAGTATATGCGGAGAATGAAATACACGGCTGAGGCGCCGCATCGCCGCTTAACTGTACTTCCTGAAACAAAGGGCTTCGCACCGCAAAATCATCAGGTAAAACAGAAATTTTGTTGTCCATAGATAAGAAATATCCTTTCGTGTTATAATTAACTCCTCTGATTAAGTTCAGAGGAGTGTCATAGGAAGCGGTCTGCTCTGCCCGTCCGGGATTGTGAGGAGGCCGCTTTGTTTATTAGAGGTTGATTGAAATTAAAGAAAACCGTTGGCTATCGGCTGCGAGGAGACTCGGGAGCGACTCTTTGGCAGAAAGCCTGCACCGCGCCCGCGAGGGCTCGTTGATATGGTCTCTGTTGTTCCCCAAACTCAACCGAGTCGTTTTGGCGACAGTCTTCCCACGCGTCCTTCATCACCCAGCCTTCAACTCGGACAGGTACCGCGTTGTAAGAATGGTTAAGCGCGTCTTCTGCGCGGTGGCAGTTGGATATGCCTTCGAACAAGATAACGGGCCTTCCTTGGTCTGCGACTTCTTTATAGCAGTAATCCGGGTGCTCGGATGTGCCCGATGTCGCCAACGTACAGATAGGGCCCGGCGCGAACATACGGTTGGGACAGTAACTGCCTTTGGACTCTTTTAGGTCGCGCAGAATACTCTTGTAAGTTGACTCGGGGACAACAGAGAAACTCACAAGCGCCCCGTCGCGAGTTGGGTCGTCTAAGGCAAACAACACCCAGGGCTTTTCGAAAAAGTCGTAGCCTAAAATCATTCGTTGTCTCCTTCGCCGTCTTTCAGGCCAAATTCTTCGTACAAGTTATCGCGGGCAAGGTCTAACGCCGTGTCAATCTCGCGCTTCGTTCTTGCCTTTCCAGAGGTCTTGAGCCACTTGGCTTTGAACTCGGAAACCGCCTTGCGATAGTCGCTCTCACAAGTGTCGCCCGACGCGTACCAGTCGTAGGCGTGAATGACATCAAGCACGTCGTAAACGAGCTCGGACATCTCAACGTCTTCCAACGGGTTGCGGCGTCTTACTTCGAGCATCAATTCTTTGGGGTCTTCCTCATAGATGTATCCGAAGATGTCATCCATAAGGTTTCTGTCGATATAACCGAAATGTCCACCAGACATAAGCAAACTCCTTTCTTAAAGAAAACAAAAAGAGGGCCGAAGGGCCCTCCGTGTTAAATTGCGCTTTGTGAAAAACCAAAAGTTACATCCGCCCAAAACAGATTGTGTTCGTACCGATGACAGCAAAAGCCTTGATATTCATTCTTAGCCCTCCTTATGCGCCGCCAACTCGGCACGAATTTCATCAACTAAACGAACGATGTCATCCTCTGTATAAGCTCCTAAAGTCCGGTGCGCCGCCTCGCTCAAAAGGTGGATGCTATCTTGCAAAGTTGAATTTTCATCCATAATCGGCACTCCTTTTCCTCTAAATCTTAAGTCCTATTTTACCGCGCGAGTTCTACATAGAGCAACTGACTGCCTTCAAAGTTGAGGAGCGAGATTTCGCTCCCATCCTTTGTGTACCAGTAGTAGCCGTCATCATCGATATCCTGAGCGGCGCCGAGCAACGCTTCGAAGTCGTCGTAGCCGGAAGCCGCGGTCAAGCCGTTATAACTGAAATCGTAGCCGCCATAGAAAATCATCACCGCGTTGATGGGGCAACTCTTAATCGGCATAGTTTCGTTTGTGTTGTTGATAACGGTGAACTCAACCCAGTAGTTAGTGTCAAAACACGTATACGACCCACTGGGCGAAATTTCAGCGTCGGCGTCGAGTACCTCGATACCGCATTTGTTAGACACTCCGTTGAGCGTTGTAATGCCGAGAATAATATCCGCGTTCTGAAGAGTTACGATACCGTAATCTCCAGACCAAGCGAGCCAGTTGGAAGCCGTCTCTACGGTCTGTGTCTCGGCTGCAGTCGTTTCGGAGGGCGTCATCTCGGCAGCGGTCTCCTCGTCAACTATATCGGGGATTGTGACAGCAACAGTATCTTCTGCCGAAGTCTCCTCTTCGAAGAACTCTGTTACGAGTGCGGTCTCCTCGGAAGACGAAGGCTTGGCAACCTCAAACGAGAAGGAACAGGCTGAAATTGAAAAAGCCGCGACGAGCGCGGCGAGAGAAGTTATAAGTTTCTTATTAAGCACAAAATGTCCTTTCCGGGTTACAGAGCCCTTGAGTGTCTCCAATCCGTTCCGACGAGGTTCATCCACTCAGGAGGATGTTTGGCGATTTCAGATTTAACGGCGAGTGCTAAATCTTCGGGAACGGGTTTAACAACGGCTTGCTGCCCGTTCTCGTGATATTCGACCGCACCTTGGTCGATATAGTAGGCAACGGTTGGCCCACCCAAACACAGACAGATACAGTCGGGGTTGCCTGTTTCAGTGCCAAGCTGGTCTAATATCCAATCGGCAACCGCATTATTGTTAAACGCTTCCTGCAACTCCTCAATACGGGTTGCAATTCCATCGTCAGCGCGGCTGTGATAATCGAGCAAGCGCTGCAATTTGGTCTCGGCCTCTTCCGGGTCGGACTCTTTCCAAGTCTCATACAAGAGAATTTCGTCTTGGGTCAGATTGTTGTGTTTCATATTCAAAGCCCTCCTTATGGGCAACAAAAACCCGCCGTGGGATGGCGGGGGATGGAAATTAAAGAAAAGGTGTTGGCGGTTAGCGAGAGCGGGATTGCTCAAGTTCTCGTAGCTCGGTTAAGCGTGCTTGGAACTTTTCGGCAACGCCGGGAAAATCCCAAAGAGTGTGATTGCCGAAACGGTTAAGCACATAAGGGCAATAGGTTTCGTTTTGTGTGCCCCAATAATGTACCACAGTCTCCAGTGCTGTGGGTTCGGGCCAACGCAACATAGCCTGCTCCCAGCCTTTAACGCAAGCCAACGCTTCGTCGAGCGTTTCGAAATAAAGAACGTCTTCGACGAAAGGTAAGTGCGCGATATAGTTGCGTCCGGCGAGGTAAACAACTTTGCCTGTTTCGCAAGAAGAAAGATAAAGGTCGTGCGGGTATTGGGCGGAACTGGAATAGCGCACGACTCCTATCTCGAAGGCGCCACAATTCGCCTCGGGGTCTTCCATAGCAGCTTGGAAGTCTCGTGCTGTCCGAACGGCGTCTTCGAATGTTGTTTCGAGTGTTGCCGAAATGGGGCTCAGAGCGCGGGGAGCATGGAGGTCCCCTTCCCAAACGCAATCAATCGAGCGGTCTAAAAAGAGAAACTGTCGCCAAGAAGGAAGGTCGGAACAACCAGCCTCGCGGATAAATGCGTAATAATAGTCCATAAGAAAACCCTTTCTAAAAAATATCGTAAATGATAATTGTTTAATTATAGTGTAAACCTTGGATGAATTTTGTCAAGTCCCCACCGCGCGAACGCTAAACCGCAAATTCGGGTTCCCGCCGGAGGGAGCAGAGGGAGAAAACAAAAGAAAAGGGGGGTAGGTGTGAAAAAGAGTGAAAACCGCTCCTATATATTCTCTATTGATGTCCTCCATCAATCCAGCTTATATAGGGAGGTAAAATCACCCGTAAACAACTGAAGTTACATAAAGTGCGCAAATCCTTTTTTCACTAAGGCTTGCGCGGCCGAAAATCCTTTTTCACCCCTCTCGTTTCTTCTCCAAAAAAAAAAAAAAAACGACGTTTGGGGAAAATGTCGGCCTTTTTTGCGATTTTTTTTGGGGAAAATGGAGGCCATTTTTGACGATTTTACCCCCCAAAAAAGGCAAAAATCCCCAACATTTTCCCCACAAAAAAGCTAAAATTCCCTGTATTTTCCCCATAACCCTTAAGAATGCAAACGGTTTTTAGAGTGAATAACAACGACTATTTTTGCATCAACTCTCCTTTTGTCAGCCTCGTCGACCTATCCCCAAGGACTCAACTCTCCACTCTTCGTATGAGTGCTTCGCCTCTTGACATAGATTAAAAGCTTTTTTGGCGTTCTCTTGCGCGCGTTTTGAGTAATATTGTGCCGCCAGTTCCAAAATCAAGTTCCACTTTAGGTGACTCGGGTCATATAGAGACGCGAGCGCTAAACCGCAAATTCGGGTTCCCGCCGGAGGGGGGGCGGAAACAAAACAGTCAAAAGGAAAACAAAAAAGAAGGGGGGATTATTTGGAAAATTGTCCTACCAAACTACCCCGGTAAAACTTTCTAAGTTTATGACCCCTGGGGTCATAAAATCTATAAAGGTAAGGGAGAAAATCGGCGTTTGCAACTTTAGTTGCGCAAACGCAGGCAAAGCCCGTATTCTTCGAGGGTTTGCTTTGTCCCGAAAATCTTTTTTCGACCTTTGTTTGTCTCAAAATCGGCCTACTCGCGCCAAAAAAGCCTATTTTTTTGGGGGAAACTCACCCCGAAAAACCGCCTTTTTTGGCAAATCTTTCCCCCAAAATCGGCCTTTTGGGGGGAAACTCACCCCGAAAAAACCGCCTTTTTTGCTAATCTTTCCCCCAAATTTCATCGTTCACCGTGCCTTTTGCCCCCTTTTTCACAGCCTTCGACTGAGCGGGTCCACCCCGATTATGTTGCACACGTCGATTAACGCCTGTGTTGTTCTTTCAGGATAATATTGCTGAGCCAATCCAAACATCAACCACCATTTTAGCCTGGTCGTGTTGAAATAACTGACAATTCGCTTTTCCTCCTCCGTGAGTTCCGGTTGACTTAGGAAATCTACGACCATAAGTTCATCTCTGTTATAAGCCGTGATTTTCGTCGGGGCTTTGTGCAGATACAAACCAGCGGTTTCTTGGTCTTCCTCGTCCAACCACACATCGTTTACCGCTATATGCGTTCCCGTATCCCAGTTAACATAGGTTTTATAATTTTTCTCTCGCATCGCGTCTGCTACGGCGTTGTGCCCCCAATGATAAGCCTGCTTTTTATCTTTTAACATCATCTCCGCCCAATGTCTTATTTGGCCCCGAAAGTTTCCCTGCGCTGCTCTGTCGTACCCTTCTTGTTCTAACGAGTACACCCCTCTGAAATAATGAACCCATATCAACTTTGTTCCAGGCCACCTCGGGTTAGGGAAAGTTTCCGGCATTCGCGCTAACGCGTGCTCTACTACCTTTTGGACGCTTGCTACATCATCTGCCGTTGTATTCTCTGGCGTCTTGCCTTTGTACTTCAGCAAAATCTCCTCTGTTATCTCCTTAACTCTGATAGGCTGCCCAAAATCCCGCTGTGCACAGAAGTTCGGTGTGAAATCTCTTTCCCAATCTACGGGTATCGGGAACCGACTAAGTATGTATTCCTGCACCATCTTCGTGGTTATGTGGTCGGCAGGAGTAATCTCACAGTATGTATAAATTTTATCTGGCACTCTCTTTATCTCCTTTCTAAATTCAAAAACTTTTTTCTTTTGTTTCCCTCCGCCCGAAGGGCGGGCGTCGTTATCCGACGCCCCACGCATTCAGGCTCTTGGCAATCTCTTCGATGAACATTTTCTCCAGCGTCTCCCAATGTTTGATGAGATATATGAGCGACGGGCTGTATCGTTCAATCGCCAGACACGGGTCGCACATCTCGCCCGCTTTGTAGATAGTTGTGCTGAACTTATTATCCTTCTCCGAAAACTGGACCGAGTCTTTATACACGACAACAGTGTGCCCGCACTCCAACTCTATCCGGCACCCTCCGTCGAGGAGCGCGGTTACCGCGTACTTACCGACAGGAGGGCTCACCGCGATGGTTGTTCCCGGTAAAATGCACCCGCAGATTTTTACCAGCCTCGGCGCAACCGTCTGCCATTTCCGTTTATAAACATCTCTCGCGCCGTTCTCCATCGCGCAGCGCTTGACCCGCACCTCGTTTACTTTGCGAGAGAGTGCCTGAAGTTCTTCTATCGTCATTGACGGATACCACCTTTCTGCAAAGTGTTCTTTAAGTAGTTGATTACTTCTTTTGCAAGCGTTGGACTTTCAAAGTCGAACCTCGGTCCAACCCACGAGCGGTGTGTGTCGTTAATGCCGTTTAAGATTTTACCCGCCAACATACCTCGGTCTTTGAAGCCGTTTAGGTTGTCCGTCAAATCATCAAGCAGCATCCACGTCGCAATATCCGGGTCGACCTGTAGCGCTTTGGAAATCCCGCACGGCGTAAATATACGGTGATACACTCCCGGCAAATACTTGTTGAGCCAGCGGTTCTTTTCCGCGAGTGCGTACGGTGAGTCTGTGAGGTACGATGAGAATATCGCGACCTCAATCTCCGGGCGGTCCACCGCGTAGTCGCACAGGCGTTTGACCTGCTCGACCATATTCTTGTTCGGTGGCAACTCTTCGAAGTAGCCTTCGTGATACAGATGCTCGACGTGAAAATACTGCTCTCCGTAATAAGCGCTGTAGTACCTCTCGCCGTTGCCGCGCCATCGCGCCAGCACGCCGTCCATATCAACACAAATTACAATCTTGCCTTGGAACTCTTCGGGCGACCACTGTTTGAGGAAGCCCGAAGTTTTGTTGTCCGCGTTACCTTGCAATTCTCTTACATCCTGAGTTTTCACTATCTCGTAATTACACATCTTAGAAATCCTCCGCACCTCCGCCGATATCTTCTATCGGTATATCTGTCTCTTCTGTATTTGCTGTTGTAACCGACGCCTCGTCTCCGCCTTCGATAGTTGTCGTAGTCACTACTGTCGTAGTCGGAGTGGTGCCGGCTGTAACCGCCGGTTTCTTTTCCGTTGCCTGAGTTGTTGTTGCCGTAAAATCAAATCCCGACATTGTCGAAGCCGTTCCGTCCTCGTTGGTTTCGTTCGGCAGCAAGAGCGAGAGTTCTTCCGCCTCGGACGACTCGACCGCGGATGGGATACTGATAAGAGACGATGTCTCGATAACATCGTCTTCCGAAAAGTCTTTCCAGAACGAGAGCGCTGTGTCTTCGTACTGTATCTCGCAGGTTGTCCAGTCGCGATAGAACTCGTATAGCATATAGCCCGTCTCTGTTCTTCCCGGATGGATTGTCGCAGACACGATGGTGTCGCCCGAGATGCCGAGCGCTTCGAACGCGAGCGAGTCGGTTGAGTGCCCGAGTTCTTCATTGTCTATGTAGCAACGCAAGTCATCCGGCGAGAGATTTAAGTCTTCTACGCTGAGGTTTGTAAGCGAGACGTGTATCTTCACGTAGTCGTGATGGTCGTACCACTCCCCGAGCGTGTTGTATCTGTCCCACGAGAATACTTCGACCTGGTCGACGCTCAACTCGACCAACTCGTTTCTTGCTGTCTCGCCGACCTCGTACGATGTGTACTCGTCGCCGACCACCGCGGTCTGAATTGTCGTTGTGGTCGCATCCGATTTAGTTGCCGCCGAGCCCGTCTGTCTGACCGAACACCCGGCGAAAGCAAACGCCGAGGCCGTTGCCAGCGCCAGCGCTATATATTTTGTAAATCTCATTTATGAGAGTCTCCTTTCTGTGTCGGAAATTCGTGATAAAAAGAGGAGGCCCGAAGTCGAGCCTCCCCTGTTTGGTGTTTACGGTGAACGTGTCACCTGTGGCGTATTGTCCATCGCTTGTGTTACCTTTCTTGGAGTTTAGTTTTCTGTGTTGTTCCCTTGCAATTTTTGCAACTGTTTGTACTGCCGTTCCTTTGTGTAGAGGTCGGCGTTAATCACCGCCCACTCCTCTTGCATCTGTTGTGGGGTAAGTATGGCGACCGTGTTGTACTGACCGTACTCATCCTTCTTGTCGCTTGACAACTCAAACGCCCAGTTCTCACTGTCGAACGACATTACGAACGTGCCGGGCAGCTCACCCATATAGAGGCACTTGCTCGGATGCCAGAACGAGCAGTTTGCGAACCTGCTGTTCTCAGGCATGTGTATCAAGTACGCCTTGGGCACTTCCCGTCCGCTCTCTTCGGGCCGTCGATATGTGTACGCCACATCTTCCTCTCGGATACGGATTTTGGAAAACCTGTTTCCCATCTCTTTTTCGAGTCTCCTTTCTGCCGCGGTTACCCGCCGCGATATGGTTACCACACCACCACTGCTTGTATGTCTACGCCGGGTACAAGTCCCGACGTGTCCTTTCATTTGCCGACCATATATAACCGCTTGCTAAAACCAGTGCTCGGTATCATTTGATAGCCTCGTATAACCACTTGTTAAAACTAAGGCGCGGTATCATTTGCCGACCATGTATAACCACTTGTTAAAACCGGCCGTGCTGTTATGGATAGTATGCTTGTTAAACCCAAACACCTCGCGCGGGCCGTCCCACGCCTACCCGTCTCAACTCGCATTCCCCGCCTGTACCCCTCCGCTACCCCTCCGAGACCCCTCTCACGCCGCAAGTCTATCTTGCTGCTCCCTTCCCTGCCTCGGCCACGCGGAGCACCAAGGTGCCGAGTGCGCCTGTCGTGGCGTTATATCTCGCGGAGCGGTTTGCTTTGCAACCTAACCCAAGCGCAGGAGAGCCCCGTTGTTGCTCCTCCGAGCAACCTTATCTCAGCGCAAGACCGTCGCGCTGTTACTCCCCCGCCCCAACACACCGAGCGCAAGAACTCCGCGTTGCTGGTCGCTGCGGCAACCTTTGCGGCGCTCGTCTTACTCGGCCAATGTCGCGGTGATTTGCCCGCCGAGATACTTGTCCCCGGAGAAGTGTTCTAAGCGCAAGAATGCCCTGTTGCTACCCGCCGTGCACGTCGCTTAGACTCTGAAGTCGAGTTCTTCGCGCACAGCCTGAGCCGGGTCGTGCGGCATGAATTTCGGGTCTATGAGCGTGAGCAGCGAGTTGCCGTCCTTGTCATCCTGTATGCGCCACGGCGACAGGAACATATCCACTGCGACGAAGAGATTGAACACGGACTCCAACGACGAGATGAAGAAGTCGCAGTAGACCTGGTCGAGCGTCTTGCCGTAGACCTTGGCGAACTTCTCATAGAAGTCTTTGCCGAACTTCACCGCCGGAATGGTCTTGGACATCACCAACCGAGCCGTTATGGTCTCGGCCTGTCCCGGCTTGAACCCGTTCTCCTCCTTGACGAACGAACGCGTGAAGTTGGGTATCGAGTGGAAGGACAGCTCAGCGTAACTGGTTATGGGTCTTGTCTGTGACGGAGCGTAGTCCGGGTCGAACTTGGGCACGGTGCGGAGCATCTCGGCCAAGTCCGCGCCGCTCTTACCTATCTTGGAAGTAGCGTACTCCTCCAGCATCTTGCGCAGCGGCATGGACACTATCTCGTACTGGTTGGACTGATACGCGCGTTTGATGATAGGCGACCCTTCATGCTGAGCATAGATGTTGATATACCCGTCAAGGTCATCCTTCTCAAAGACTATGGGCACATAGCGAAGCCACGCCGAACTGATGTCCAGCGCCTTCGCCAGTGCCTCTACATCTGCGTCCGATATATCGGAGCGGTTCTGCTTCCAATCACCGTACTGGCGCGATGTGTTGGGGTCTTTGCCGAGCGCCTTCATCACGTCGTTGTTGGACATCCCGTTCATGTTCTGCCAATACTCTGCATAAAAGTAATTCATAAAATCGTCCTTTCTTTTTCTGATTTCCTTTCTTCCACTCCCGTCTTCCACTCCCCTCGTTACTCTGTTATCTTCCGCGTCTCAGCCGCACCCGCGTACCACTGTTGTACCCGTGGGAAGCGGTCGCCAAGTTGGGCCACCACAGCTCCTATGCGCTCCTCTACCTTGCCGAGTTTACCGTCGTCGGCTACCGTGGCGCGCTTGTGCACGTCGGTCAGTTTATCCGCGATGCCCTTCTCGAACCAGAAGGCGTAGTCTTCATTGCCGAGCATATCCCACGGCGCATTCTCGACTGTACCCTCGACGTTCTTGCCGATACCCACAGCGTTCCAAACCGCGGACACATACCGCACACCCGCCGTCATAATATCCTCGGCGGCACGCTCGCCGCGAACCTTCTCAGCGAGAACATCCGCCCAGTCTTTAGTGACGCCGGACTTGTTGTGTGTGTATCTGCACGGCAACTGTGGCGGCACGTGAGGTGCGACAGCATAGCGCGGCTTAAGGAGCGTTGTGAGCGCTTCCGTAGCGCCGACGCCCGCGACGTCCTCTGACTTGTTATCGAACGCGAAGACTATCTTGTTTATCTCGGGGTGCTGGTCGAGACGATTACGCAGACCGGGCGGCACAGCGGTATATGTCGCCGACACGCCTTCCAGAGACACGAACGACATGGCAGACCATGCGCGACCCGCGCGTTTGAGGAGTGTCATGTACGCCATCGCATCGGTGACCGACTCAAAGAGTGTGAGCAGGTCGGACTTACCTGAGAAGTAGCAAGGAAGGAACTGAGTCTTATTAGAGCCCTTGCACGACCCGCCGGGGTAGTGCTCGTGACCCGTCTCCGGGTCGATTTGCGGGAGCAGGAACTTCCACGACGCGGCCCTCGGTGTGCCATCCGTATCGTAGGCGACGAAGATAGCGTTATGGGCCCAATAGACAGAGCCATCTTTACGAACACGCTTCTGATTAGACTCATAAACGAGGCCTTGGTTCATGTAGAACTCCAGCACCTCGCGGTCGATACAACGGCGACCGCAGAGCGACTGCACGAGCTGGTTACTGTTGGGCGACTTGGCAGGCAGCCGGAACAACCCGTCGTCGACATAGTCCTCCACGATAAACTCAGTCTGAGTCTCCGCGAGTCGTTGAGCACGACCTGCGATACGTGACTGTACCTCCGCAGCACGGTTGGCATCGGCGATACCGAGCACGTCGCGCATACGGTTAAAGACATCTATCGGAGCGGTAATGCCTTCGATTTTGCGGATGTAGTCGTAGGCGCCGTAGCCGTTTATACCGCGCGCCCACCATGTCCAGACATTCTTCTCCTCGTTGTAAGTAAACGAAGACATCTCGTGTCCGTCCGGATGTTGAACCAGAGTAATGACGCTGCCGTGTCGCTGATACGAGTAGTTAAGTGCATCGAGATAGTCCAACAGGGACAGCGAATTAAGGTCGTTGTTATCAAACGCCATAGTATATTATCTCCTTTATAACCCAAGTCAGGCGGGGCGGTTGCCCTCAATCATTTTGCGCAAGAGTTCTTCTCTCTCGGCAAGGCCGTCATGCAAGGGCACAGACTTGTCCGGGGCCACCACCTTAACGGTGGAGAAGAGTTCCAAAGGACCCACACTTTGTCGTTGCGCACCGCCTTCCACCCAACTTCTTTTCTTCTTTTCATTCGAGTTGTACGTTATATCCATAAGTCTTAGGGCCTCCTGCCCGAGTGATTAGAACACGCTATCGCCTGACATAAGCCAGTCGAAGAACGGGTTGGTCTTGCCGACCTTCGCAGCCAGACTCACGGCCTCTTTCATATCCGCAACAGACAGTCCGGACGAGAGAAGCGTCATAGGGTCAGCGACAAAGTCGGAGAGTTCTTTTGCCGACATAACGCCGGCTTTACGCAATGCTTTGATGAGTGTGATTTTCTTTTCGAAGTTCATAGTGAATATCCTTTCTGCCCGCAATTAACGGCGCGGGCTGACCGAAATATCTCCCCTCTTTTCTTTATTTCCAACGCCAAGAGATTTCCTATTGAGATGAAATTAAAGAAAAGCGTGGAAACAGAAAACCCGACCATCTCAGCGATGACCGGGCTAACCGTGTTGAAAAACTAGGACTTTTAATATCCAAAAAGAGACTAATACCGCCCCTCTTGCGGGGCAACTATATCTTATCACTTCTGCTAACTGTTTGCAAGTCAGGCACCCCCGGCGCTTAATCCGCCGTCGGCCGCGCGGAGTCTGTTTGCGAGCTCAATCTCCTCCTCTGTCGCGCCTCTCATATACGCGATTATGTCCGGGTCGGCAACGATAGCGGCGTGCCTCGCGGCCTCCGACCACGGATAGTTACGCACGAGCGACGGCATCCGCGAGACGCACTCCGCGATGACCTCGTCGGGAGCATCCGTCCAGAAGAGCACCGCCGCCGGGTCCGCCGCGACTGCTGCCTGTCCGAGCTCGGGCGGCACAGCGGAGAGCTGCGATATGAGGTACGGCTGTTGCGACACCGCGTCTATCCAGAGCGGCAGCGCGGAGCCTTCGAACGCGAGTATGGCGCGCGGGTTGCGGTGCACAGCGCGCGCTATCATATCCTCGTCGAGGTGTGCTGTCGGGATAAGCGGCAGGATATCGTCCCCGCCGTTGGTGATGGCCGCGACGGACAACTCGCGCGGGAGGGCGTCGGGGTATCCGGGATAGTCGGTGACAAGCGAGGGCTTGTCGAGGATGGCCTGACGCCAGTCTTCGAGTTCCGCGTTGGGGTAGTCCTTGACGCGGTCAGGGTCAGCGGCGATGACAATCTGCCTGATTTCACGGATAGGCGCGGTGAAGTATGCAAGCACTTTGTAGTTCTGCTCCTGTTCGAGGAACGCGCGCTGCCACGCTTCGGGGATGTCGTCTCTGAACTGGAATATGACGGGGTATTTGAACGCGAGGTCGCGCAGCTCCGTGTCGTTCTCGTCGAAGACCACGTCGGTTTGGGCGAACCTGAGCTTGGTTTCGAGCGGTATCTCGTTGTGGTTTAAGAGCACCGCGCCTTTGCCCGAGCCCGCGAAGATATCCCACTCAGTAGCAGGCCACGTATCGTCGTGCGTCACCTCGCACAAGCCGGGCCTAAGGCCCTGTTTGAGTCCCGTGCGGTCTTTGAAGATGCGCGCCGAACTCTTGTAGTCTGAGTAGATGCGCTGGCTGTTGAGCGTGGTCGGCATATTAGCCTGCATCCGCGGGTGTTCGGCAAGCGGCGACCCCCACGTGCGGTATCGTCCGGCAACGTAGCCTGTGCCCATGTGCACGTTGGTGTACGGGAGCGCGGCGACATAGTCCGAGATAAGACCCGCGTACGACGCCACGACGTCATCGTTGGCGAACTCGATATTGTCAAAGACGAACGTGCTCTTGAGTTCATCCGTCCAGACGAACGCCTGTGCGAGGATATCCTGACCTTCTCGCTCGATAACGACAACCGCGGCGAACGGGTCGGTGGTAAGCTTCCACACGCACGCGCCGCCCGCCTGGTTCCAGCGCTGGCAGCAGTTGGTGTCATACCCGACCGTGTAGTTACGCAGGTCGTCGGCTTTGAGCATATACATCTTGAGGTTGCCTTGGGAAACTACTATGTCGCGGCCCGCTATCGCGACGCGGTTATCTGCGAACCTGTAGTCGTAAGCGCTCTCATAGTTGGCTTTATCTTCGAGTGCCAGCGCGAACTTGGTCTTGTTGAGCATATCCTGCGCGGACACATCCTGCTCCCAGAGGAACGGGCGCTTGGCGTACTGATGCAGGCACTCCTCGATAACCGACCACGGCTCGTTCTTGTGCGCGGAGAACCACTCGCCGAACCCGTCCGCGATAAGGGTGTGCAGGTCCTTGACGGCGATGTTGGCCGCGAGGAACGCGGGTGTGTCCTTCTTGCACTGCGAGAAGTCTATGTGCGAAGACAGCGCGAGGAGCACCGGGGACTGAGACTGTGCGACCTTGGACAGCGAGTTCAGGTTGAACTCCGCGACAATGTCATCCGGGTCGGCGCACCCCGCGGCTATCTGCGCCTGCGCGTACTCACGCAGAACTCGTGGCGCTCTCCTGTACTTATCCTCAAATTTCTTTTTTAATTCCGACAAATAGTTCTCATCCACGGCGTGTAGCCCGGACTCTGTTGTACCGAACGCCACATCTCGGGTTATGACCGCGTTGGGATGCGCCTGTCTATACAGGTACGCGTTGTTGAGCAGTGTCGTGGGGCAGTAGTTCTCGCCTGCGATGAGGCGCTTCTCGTACGGTGAGAGCGCGGAGAAGAACTTCACAGCGTCTATACTCGGTATGTAGTTCCACGTAGCGGCATTGTGCCCGTTCTCAGCGAAGAGGAAGAACACGCGCTGCATATCGCGACCGAGCTTGATTTTCTCCGCGGTGGGCACTGACGTGTCGAGCGCCAGCTGCGGCGGAATACCGAGCGCGTCGGCGATGTGCCGGATAAGGTCTTCGCGGTCCGGAGTGTCAACCTCGGTGAAGCGTCCGGACGTGTAGTTGTCCTCGTCATCGAAGATACCCTCGAACAGTCGCGCGATGCGTTCCCAGTCGGGGTCCTCGTAGAGATGTTGTCTCCAATCTCGTATATCTTCGAGGTCAGTCTCGCGCGTCGGGTTCTCGGCGTAGTAGTCGCGCTCACGGGCGCGGGTCGACGACGAGTGCCAGCGCTCGGGCGCTTCGGGCCCGGCCTGAACCGACTCGGGCGCCCACCGCGTAGTCTCATAGTCGCGGCCGAAGCTGTACGCCTCTATGTCGGTCGCGTTGATGGGCGCGCCTTCGAGGAGCGAGTCATAGACCTCCGCGAGGGAGTGCTCCGAGTATATGTTGTAGAGTATGGTGTCGTTGACTATGAAGTGCAACGGCTGTGCTTTAGAGTTGAAAACTATCATCCTTGAGTCCTCCCTGCCTGCTGCTCTGCATCCTGTTGCTCTGTCTCCGCGTTCTCCGCCGCGTCGAGGGGTTCCGGGCCGGTCGGGCCGCGGTCACCCGTAGCGCGTTCGGCGTTCTGCTGCGCGATATAGTCGGAGACGGACATCTGCATATCCACGCCGCCTTCGGCGAGGGGTTCTTCCGCGAGCGCGGGGTCGGCGATGACCTCGCCTGTAACCTGCGCGGCAGCCTCCTGCTCGGCACGACGCGCGGCGCGCTGCTGGCGGCGCCATGTGGCGTAGGCCTGAGCCTGCAGACGCTGCTTGTAGTTGTAAGTAACGCCGAGTAAGCTATGCGCCTCTTCGAGGAACCAGTTGTGATACTCGCCGCCTTTGGGGATAGCGTCTTCTTTAGCCGGGAGGAGGAAAGTACCCGTCATAACGAGCTCCTCCTTAGCGCGGGTTGCCGCAACGAACCAGAGACGGAGATTCTCGTCGAACTCGGGGTTCTCGGTGTAGTTGTCATGCTTGTGATACTGGTTCTTATCGAAGCGGGAGAGTGTGACGTAGGTTTTGTCCCACTCAAGGCCCTTGGCCGAGTGCGCGGTTGTTATGCAGACGCCTTCGTACACACCCTCGCGGCGGAAGGTGTCTTTGCGGCCGTAGCGGTCGAACGCGCGGAAGAAGTCATCGAGCTGAGTGTAGGAAGTACAGCGCTCGATTTTCTCAAGAAAGTCGCGGTAGCACGCATCGAACATCCCGTCCGGGTCGATGCTGTCGAGAGCGCGGGCTGCGCGGATGAACGCGGACGTCGAGCGCACTGTCGGGAAGCGGAACTCCTCTATGGCCTGCTCGATTTCTTCTTTTGTTTTCCCTTTGAGACTCCCGTGCCCCATCGCGTTGATGTACGCCGCGATACCAAGAGTACCGCCGCCGCGCCACGCCTTCCAGAACTCGGTGATGGCACGTACGCGCGGGTCTTTGTAGTACGGAACGGGATTGCAGACCGTTGCCGGAATACCGCGGCGTGCAAGCTCCGCGGCGATAGGTTCGAGGTCACGGGTCTCGCGGCCCAAGACCGCGATAGATGACGGAGCGCGGCCTGCGGCGATATCCTGCTCGATTTGAGAGCAGATGAACTGGACTTCGGCATCGGCCGTGTAGAAGCCTCGGACGACAGGCTGAGTCTCAGACTGCTTCGGCGTTACGAGCGGCGCTGTTGCGGCGCGGGAGATACGCAGTGAGTTAATCTTGTTGGCGAGGTTCACGATAGGCTGCGGACAGCGCCGGCAAGTCAGAAGGTTCAAATCGGAAAACTCGCCGAAATAGCGGTCGAAGTTAATCATATACTCAGGTGACGTGAAGCGGAACCCGAAGATAGACTGCGAGTCATCGCCGACCGCCATGAACGACTCGTTGGAGTCCGTGTTAATCATTTTCTGAAGGAGCTCGATTTGCGGCAGGTCAGTGTCCTGAAACTCATCGACGATGATGTGTTTGTAGCCCAGAGTGTTGTAGAAATCCGGGTCCATGTCGCCGAGTTTGCGGACGAGTTTAATCTGGTCGTCGAACTCGACAAGGTTCTTCGCTTTGAGGATTTCCTGATACCGCGTAAACATACGCCGTATCTGACCCTCGCACCCGCGGGGCGCGGCAGCCGGGTCGAAGTGGTCGGCTTTGAGGAGCCCGAAGAACTTGACAAGCTGCTTTGTCGCGTTCTTGTCGTACTTATTCGCAAACTTCTGGCCGTTGGTCGCGTCCACGAACGACGCGTAGTTCCACTCGCGGATAACGGGGAACTCGGCAAGGACCCTGTTGATAATGTCATACTTAGTCGCGTCGTCTATGACCGACGGGCGGTCAGTGAAGCCTAAGGCTTCATAGTTATCCTGTATAAGCGTCATACAGAACGAGTTGAACGTACCGCACGTCATCGCGTCCGGGTCGAACGTCACGCCGCCGTCTTCGCAGTATTGACGAATACGCGCGGTCATCTCCTCCGCACCTGCGCGGGTGAAAGTCAGAAGCGCAATGTCCCGCTCCGGAACGCCTGACCGCAGCAACTCGCGGACGCGGAACGCAACGACTAAGGTCTTGCCCGCACCCGGCCCGGCATTGACTCGGGCAACACCCTCGCGGAAAGACACAACCGCCTGTTGTTCGGGCGAGAGTGTAATCTCCGATATGGGTCGCACCACGCGCAGCGCGTCTTCGGCAAGCGCGGGCTCTTCGTAGTGGCAGATGCACTCCATATCACAGCGCTCGCAGTCCTCGCCCGAGCATCGTACCGGGACATAGTCCTCGGCAGCCTCGCGCGCGGCGATATCCTGCTGTTCGCGTTCCACAGTGCGGATGACCTCGTCGATAGGCGCAACGCGCGTACCGCCGTCGGTTCTGCTGCGGGTAGACCCTTCGAGGAAAATCTCCATCACGCCGGGCCGTTCCTGCGGCAACCCGGTCTCCTCCTCGCGCTCCTCGGCCAGCTTCTCGGCGTACGTGTATAGCGCGTAAGCCTCACGCGACTCTTCGAGCGAGAGTTTCATAGTGGGCTTGTACTTGCCGGTCTTAACGCGCCCGACATAGATACGCCCGTCATCGGGGCGGGTCATAACGACATCGACGAGGGCACGGAGGTCCTCGCCGAAATAGTCAATAGTGGTGTCGGCGTCATACGGCACGCGCGAGATAGTCCAGCCCTGCTCGCGCATAGTCTCGCCGCGGAGTGCGATGCCTTTGATGCACTGTTCCCAGTGGTCGAGGTTCTCAACCATCTGGTCGTAGGACTCGAACCGGTATCCGGCCTGAGTTAAGCGCGACAGCAGCTCGCCGCGGATGTTGTCTATGTGCCCGCCGCAGAACGCGCGCAGCGCAACTGCTTTGACGGCGCGGGCGCGGAGCAGGTGGTCGGATGCCGCCTTGACCGACGCGTGTCCTGGGCACAGGTCTCTGTTGTAGAGGTCTGAAGAAGTCTTCATATCTTATATCTCCTTCGAACGCGAGTCGAACGCACTCTTGTTAGTTATATCGAGTTGAGCAAGTTTGAGTTTGGACGGAGCCTCGTTGAAGAGGTCAAAGACCTTATCGGCCGAGATGTCCATATCGCAAGTCCAAACAGCGAAGTGGCCTGTTGAGACCTTCTCATTGCGGGCATACGCACGCATAGCGGAAGGAAGGTCAGGGGTACAGGCGTAGATATCTTCCTGTCGGGTGTCGGTTACTAAGTACCACATCTGGAAAGCCTCCTTAATATTTTTCTTTTTTTATTTCCCAAATCCCGAGCTGATTTGGGTGAAACGAGTGATAAGTTGGGGGAAACAAAGAAAAGAAAGGGGCACCTCTCCGCGCCTCTTTCCCGTCATATCTGCCCGCCCGGCCAACTGCTGCGAGAACCACCGCTCGTGCGTCTGTCTCTCGGGATTTTGGCGCGCATCATCTCTTCCGGGTCAGGCTCACGCGGCTTGTACCGCTCGCCTAAGAAGTTCTCGTACTTGTACTCGGGGTACTGTATGAGGTACGTCCCGTCGCGTTGCACGTCAACGTCGAACTTGAGCCCGAACAGACGTGCCGCGAGAAGCAGGTTGTGCACATCCTCCTCCGACTCGACCGAGAACGTCATCATCGCCTCGTCGATGGTGAGGCCGTACACCTTCGCGACCATCTCGAACAGCGCAAACTCCGGCCGAACAAACTGTTTGACGGGGCACATCGCCGCGGTGGCGAGCACCTCGGGGTACACTTCGCGGAACGTATCCGAGAGTTCATCTTTGGCCTCTCCGGGCGGCAGAGGCGCCCCTGCCATCTCCCTTATCGGCGGCAGCGCTGTCAAGAGCACCGCCTGAAGCGAGACACCCTCGAACGCTGCGATATCATGTATCATCGCGTATGGGCGTGCCGGAGTGTCGGATGGCAGAGGCACGGGAAAACCGCGCTTATCCGTTCGCGGATGCCTGACGAGGTCGCGTATCTCGCGGTTCTTGAGCCTTACCGCTATGCCGTCTTTGACCGGTTCGATGAGCGGCGGTAAGTCCGCGTCGATACGGCGTCTCAGTTTCGGTGTGCCACCCACTATGTAGTACCACGACCGCGGCGAAAGAAGTGGCGGAACGGACGTGAACCAAGACACATCCGCGTTGAACCGCTCCGATATGGGGTCTATCTTCTCCGAGCCCCAGCACATTGCCTGAAAGACCAACGCGGCGTACCCGGTGGGTATATAGTCCGAGTAGTCCGGGATGCGCCCGGCTGCCGTTGCGAAGAAATCTGCGAAGTACCGGTGCATCACGAACCTCCTTCGTCGAGTGGATAAGCATACTCGAACTCGGGCAGAGGCGCTTGTGCTTCGTAACACTGTGCCAACTCGGCGCACCATGAGAGCACAACGATTTGTGGCGCGTAGTTGCGTTCGGTAACTGTTGCGACGACACCGCCCGCGCAGAGCCGAAGCAGTAAGTCGGTATGGTTGTTGCGGGCCAACGCGAGGTTCAGGCCTGGCACGCGCTCATCTACCCACTCAGGGTCGCCGAGTAGATACAGCTCGCGCAGAACCATGTGCGCCAGGTCGGCGTTGACATCCTGCGCGGGTCTGTCATAGACCGCCGCGAGGAAGTCGCGACCGGAGCGAAGCATATCCGCGCAGGAGTCCAAGAACGGGAAATCTGAGAGCATCAGAAAATCCTCCTTTCGGTAGTGTATGTAAACGGCGCCAGCTTAGCCCAGAGCGCAGTGTACTCGGGATAGTTCTCGTACCCGAGGCCCGCAGCGAGATATTTGAGCTCGTCCGGTGCGCGTTCGCTTTCAAGAACATGGGATATATCCGCGGCAGACAGATGTCCCTCATCTACCAACGCCCAGAGTTTCTCCGGGTCGGTACAGAGCAGCTTGTCCACGCGCAGCGAGTCCTCGTCGTAGGGTGTGTAGTCGGGCACGCGCGCGGAGAGTCCGCACTCGGCAAGCCACGAGCGCAGCGCAAGGTTGGCTCCGCCCTTCCTGCCGCGCCCGGCCTGCACCGCCGCGCCCGCGAGACAGGCGCCTCCGCACGCAAGTGTGCCTGCGGAAAAGTAACGCGTTGTCATATCGCGCCACCACGGTACAGGGACGGCGCTCTTGCCGTCGGTCGCGGTGACGGGGTGGTTAGTTACGACGTGGGAGACGAACTTGCGGGCCGAAACGGGCCCCAAACACTCCATCAGCGTCATACAGACATTAACATCAACCTCGTTCATATCAGATGGGCCTCCTTGTGTTCTGGGCTTTAAGATGCGCTGCGATAGTCTCTATGACGCGCACCTTATCCTGCGGCGTTTCGGGCTCGTCCAAGCCGAAGTAGTGCGCAGCCTCGACCCACGTCGGCGGTTTGAACCCCACGCCGCCCTGCGGATACGGGATACGGATGATATCGGCGAGGTCGCGTTGGATGTCGTGATACTTCGGATAGATGCCGTATTGGGCAAAGACCGACTGAACGAACTCGCCGCCCCAGACCATGAGAACCAAGTCGGGGTCTTCGAGGATAGTCTTGTACGCCGCGGCGCACGCCTCGAAAGTCTTGGGAATGTTAATGTCCGCGTCTGTGAGTGAGTGGAACTGCGACACGATAGGCTTTCCGCCCGCACGGGGGAACACGGCCAGCTTCACGCGACCTCTATTCTCGCCGTAACGGGGCTCGGTGCAGAGCCCGACCAACTCGGTCGGATTGCCATAAGTGGCGAGGCGGGGCAAAGGCCCGCAGGTCTCCACGACCGCGATACAAAGTTTTTGTGCCATAGGAACTCCTCCTTTTCTTGCTGTTTCCAAATCCGGTAATGATAGACCAACGCTTGTCGGGGACGAAAACAAGAAAAAGAGGCCGCCACTCTCGGCAGCCCCTCTCCCGGTCTTCTGCGCCCCAACAGAAAACTCCCCGACAGTATCAGGGAGTCTTCTTGCGTCGTGATATAATGAATTGTATTTCGGGGCCATACCTTCCGCCCCGACCATACCCATAGTATATACCATTTTTTCCGCAAGTGTGTGCGTTTTTGGCCCCTAAATAGCACTTTTACTCTTGAAATCTGATTATCATAAGTTATAATGTAGATAAGGAAAGGCACATACAATTTAAGATAAGTTAACCGAGAGAAAGACAACACAACTATGGAGTATCGACCGCATACATATCAGGCAAAAGCCACCGAGTTCATCAAGCGCATACCCACCTGTGCCCTGTTGCTCGACTGCGGTCTCGGTAAGACCGTGATAACCCTCACCGCGATAGAAGAGCTGGGTCTTCACAACGTGCTGGTTGTGGCGCCGAAACTGGTCTGCGGCACATGGGAGCGCGAGGTTAACAAGTGGGACCATCTGGAAGGCCTGACCGTCGCGACAGCGGAGGGCACGGCCGCCAAGCGCACCGCGAAGATATTAGAGCCTGCCGACATCCACATCATATCCCGCGACAACATCGCGTGGCTGAAGAAGTCGGGACTCGTAGACCTGAACTCGTACGACATGATAGTGATGGACGAGTCATCGTCATTCAAGAACTGGTCTGCCGCAAGGACCAAGGCGCTGATGGACTTGCCCTCACCGCGGAAAGTCATCCTCACGGGAACGCCGATGCCGAAGAACATCCAGGACCTGTTCGCGCAGTACAAGATACTCGACGGCGGGCTCCGGCTGGAGAGCACCATCACAGCGTTCCGCGGCAAGTATATGCGACTGGTTGACCCCGCGAGATACATCTATAAGCCCTTACGCGGCGCAGACGTAACCGTGTTCTCCCGTATCCGGGACATCACGATGTCTATGAGAAGCTCAGAGTTGCTCGACCTGCCGCCGATAACCACTGTTCACAACGAGGCAGAGCTGAACGAGAGTGAGCGCGCCGTGTATGACACTATGAAGCGCGACTTCTGTTTGGAGTTGGCGGGGCAGGATATCACGGCGGTCAACGCGGGGGTCTTAACCGGGAAGCTGTCGCAGATAGCCAACGGGTTCGTGTATGACGAGTTCGGGAACGCCCGTGAGCTCCATCACCGGAAAGAGGAAGTTATAGAGCCCGTGCTGGAAGCGTCCGCGGGTCAGGGCGAGGATGTCATCGTCGGATACACGTTCAAAGAGGACAGGGTCCGCTTGGAGGCGTTGTGTCATAAGTTAGGCCTTCCTTGCTTCGACTTGAAGTCCCGAGAGGCCATCGACGCGTTCCTCTCGCCCAACACGGGCAACGTCGGAAGAGTCGCGTTGATACACCCGAAGTCGGCCGGGTTCGGACTTAACCTGCAGGAGAACTGCCACCGTCTCATCTGGTACTCACTGCCCTGGTCGTACGAGGAGTTCGTCCAGACCACCGCAAGAGTTTACCGACAGGGCCAGCAGCGACACACATACATACACATTATCGAGACGAAGAACTCGATAGACCAGACCATCCGCGCGGCTATCAACAGCAAAGGCCGCTGCAACGATACATTGAAAGACCAAACGAAATATATGATTGAGGAGGTACAATCTTATGTCCAGCAACCAAGACAGACGCACGGGCAGATTTAAGGATACAGAGCGCGAGACCGTCAAACTTTTAGACACCGTTATCCGCTACCCGGACGTTGGGTCAATGACCGAAGACGCGCGCCGCATCCGAGTCGGCCTGAACAACTATATGGCTCTGGCCGGGGTCAGACCCACTCAGAAAGAAGTGGTGAATCTCGTGGTCGGAAAGGGCTGGCAACCTTGGCCCGAAGACGCACACACCAGCATCTCCCGCCACGACTATCGCCGTTCTTACAAGAGGGCATTATACCGACTCGCCGACTACTTGGAGGAAGTCGAGTTCCTGTACGAAGGGATGGTGGTAGCATGAGCCATAAGACTGCCGTCAACCCTTGGTTCAACCCGAGGAACAGAGAACATATCCGGCTGTGGATATCTACTCTGAATAAGCATACCGCGCTGCCGTTGGACGCGAGATACAACATCTGGCTTAACAGTGTGGCGATGGACGACAAGGGCCGCCTTATGCCGGGCCTGACCGACGCGCCTGAGTTCCTTGTAAAAGACGAAGATTTGACGAAGTGGGTCAAAGACGTTGACCTGTACGCGCCAAGGCCGGAGTTGAAGCGCTACTACTCGAAAGCGGACTTGGCTGAGTACGACTTCTCTGTATCATACTACTTTCTGCACCGAGCCGAGGTGCACAGCAGGGTACGCCGAATGCGCAGCATCGACCAGATGGACCCAACGGACAGACCTACACGCGAGAAGAACCCCGGCGAGGGCCACGTGGACTTCATACCCGAGATGACAACGCGCCGTATGGTGACTGATGCCGTCTTCCTGCGAAACCTTCGGTATCTGCAGCACAAGATAACGGCATACGAGAGCATCATCATCGGCACGGCGATACGGGAGCTCGGCCTCGACGCCGAGGCTGTAATCGACTGGTTCCTGTGCCGCGAGAGCCGATGGTCTGACAAGATAGCGTCCGAGGCTGACAAAGACAGGGTCACACAGGCATTGGAGGAGTTGGAGTATGCGTACTGCGAGAGCCACGGCGTAGCGTGGGAGTCATCCATACTCCCGTGGATGCGACTGCCCGCGGAGTAGTCCCTACTACAACATATAGTGGTTTCTTATATTTATTTTCGGAGGATAAACACAATGACGAGACTTGAAGATTTGACAGAGGGCAACTGGAAGTATCTTATAGGCGAAACGGACACCATCGTGATGTCGCACGTAGACTATGGCGACGGCGACCCTATGCACACAATCTACTGGCAGTGCCCCGCGTTCCCCGAGCTCGGCGGCGAGATGCCGGTTGACATAAACTCGGACTGGGGCAAGGAGTTATGCGCGACCGAGAGCGCCAACCTCGACGCGAAACTGGGCGCGGTGCTGAAACAGACCGGCTTTGACGGCTGGAAGACTATCCGCGACCAGATAACCGAAGCGGCTGCGACGAGCAGAGGGTTTTCCGACATGATAGCGTTCCGAGCAACGCACGTCCCGGCGCAGCAGGCCGAGGAGGAACAAACGCGAAGGGCTTGACATAAGTGATAATGTGCGGTACTATAGCCGTGTCAGTCACCCGGATTCTCTGGCACAGAGATATACAGGAAAAACCCACCCCAACCACTACGACTTACGGGTGGGTTTTTCGTCGCTGATATTCTTTGCATAAATAGCAAGATAAATGTTGCACTTTGTAGCCGGTATGCTATAATAAGTATAGAAAAACATTCGACTATCTATCCCTTATTCCAGCGCTTGAGCCCTGCCGATTGGTGGGGCTCAAACGTTTGTAAAAAACTTGCAAGAAATTATCATAAAGTGCTTGCAATCATTTTACAGACGTGTTATAATAACATTATCAAATAAGACACTTATCCAATCTATCCCTTATCTATAGCCCCGTTGGTTTCCCTCCTTATGACTGACGGGGCAAATCCTTGCTTGACAGAATAAGTGGTGTGCCTTATACTACAAGCGTTCATTCTTTCGGTTCCTGGGATGGGCATGACTTTACCTTCTATATTTTTGGGATTACCCCGACTGCCCTTACCGGTTGTCGGGGTTTTCTTATCCATATTTTTTGTTTCCGCACCTTCGCCGCTCCGCCCCCGCCATCTGCTATAATAGTCTTGCCGAAAGGCTGGGTATATTGGAAATCATAGATTTCCCGAAGTGGCCCGATGACGGCGCTGACGAACACGCCGTTGTCGGGTTTTCTCACACACCCACCCGCTTTTTCTTGTTTCCTGCCGTGTCTCTCCCGACTTGACTTATATGCTAATATCTTGTATCATATACATACCCTAATAAGAGTTGTACGGAACTAAGCTAAACTTAACCGAACGCTACTCAAACGAGTTTGAAGCAGACATTTCTCGACTACACCAAAAGATTGCTAAACCAAGGGCCCGACACAGGGCTCTTTTGGTTTCTCAAGGAGAGGAAAACAGAAAAAGAGAGGGCGACCGTTATGGCCGCCTCTTTTTTGTGCATTATGTGCAAAGTTTACACCTCAGGTTGTGCACTTTGCTCACCGACCTCTTGTTGCCTCGGCCCGCGCCTTTTCTTGCCCGTTAAACCGAGTTTCCTGCCCCAAGACCCCACGGTACTCTCCGCCAAGCCATACTTGCCCGCGAGCTCTTTAGCCGTCATGCGTGTGTAGTCGCGTTTGAAACCCTCGATATCGCGCAGCGCTGTGTTGTGCGTTGTGGTCTTGCCGTAGGTTAGCTTGTATTTTTCGAGCCACTTGGTTACGGTTACGCGTTTCACGCCGTATCTGTCCGCTATCTCCTGCGCCGTGCAGGATACGTACAGCGCCTCCAGCGTCTCTCTGTCGGGGCAAGCGGACTGCCTGCCCGCGGGTTTGATGCCGTAGAGGCGCATCCATCGTGCCAGTGTGCAGGTGGACACCCCGTATATTTCTGCGACGTCGGTCATCCGCAGACGCTCGCCGTCGATTAAGTGTCGCAGCGATTTCTCGTCGGGGACTTCTATCCGCGCTCTGTGCCCGCGCCTATCGGTTTTGTTACTCACACATATCACCTCCCTCTTGCGAAGTCGAACTCGACCCCACTCTTGTCGTCGCGCAGCTTGAGCGCCGCGTCGAACTTCTTGCCCGCCTTGGACACGAACCCGGATATCTTGCCGGAGTGCCCTGTAGACAGGAGCGCCTCCGCTTCTTTAAGCGGTATCTTCTTGTTGCACATCTCCTTCCATATAACGAACCCGCACTTGTCGCGCCCGGCAACGCACGAGTATCCCTTCGGGGTCTCGACCACGTCCGCGCCGCACTTGGGGCACTTGCCGATGGGTTTGTTATCCGCGAGAGTTTGCGGCAGTACGTCGCCGCGGTGCTCGTCGAGGAACGTCTCCAGGAACTGATGTATCTGCATCATAAACATATCCGACGGATACCCGCCCTCGGCAATGTCGGTCAGGGACGCTTCCCAGTCCGCGGTCATAGCCGGGTCTTTTATCCTGTCCCAGACCATCTCGATGAATGTGCGTCCCTTCTCGGTTGCGACCAGTTTGGACTTCGACCTCTTGATATACCCAACTTTAACCAGCTGCTCGATGATGGAGGCGCGGGTAGCCGGCGTTCCGAGCCCCTTACCGCGCATAGCCTCGCGGAGCGACTCGTCATCGAGGTCTTTGCCACAGGTCTCCATCGCGCCGAGGAGGGTGTTCTCCGTGTACGACGGCGGCGGTGTTGTGAACTTCTCCTGCGTTTCCAGCGAGATTACCGCGAACTCATCACCCTCGGCCATCTCCGGCAGAATGTTCTCGCGGACGGAAGCACTCTTCCCGATGTCGTCGTAGAGTGCTGCGACGACCGCTTTGTAGCCGAAGTCAATCATCCGCTTGCCCGTGGCGGCAAACTCGTAGCCCGATATGTCGAGCTTGGCCGATGTCGACTCGTAGTGCGAGTCGGGTGCAAGCGCGATGGGAAGTCTCCAGAGCACCAGCTGCATGATGTGCCGGGCCTTATCCGCCAACGAGCGCAAGACGGGCAAGGTTAGCGCCGTTGTGGGCAGTATGGCGTGGTGGTCGGAGACCTTTTTATCGTCGATAACCCTGTCGATGGCAGGTTCGAACCCGAGTTTGGTACCGGGGAAAAGCCCTGCCAGGTAGAGAGTGTTGAGAAGTTCTAACGTGGACTCCCGTTGCGATGAGGTTAAGTACCTGCTGTCGGTACGCGGGTACGTCGCAAGCCCGGCCTCGTAGAGCCCCTGCAACTGTTCCAGTGTCTCCGCCGCGGTGTAGCCGAACAGCCGGTTGGCATCGCGCTGCAGAGTGGTTAAGTCGTAGAGTTTCTCAGGCTTGTCCGTCACGGTCTTCTTCTCCAACGCGGTGCATCGCGCGATGCCGCCCGTGCACGCCGCAGCAACTGTGTCCGCAGTCTCTTTGTCCTCCTCGCGGTGCGTAGCGGTGAACCCGCCCAAGTCCGCGGCGAGGATGTAGTACGGCACAGGCACGAAGTTCTCTATCTCTTTGTCTCGGGAGACGATGAGGTTGAGGACCGGAGTCTGTACGCGGCCCGCTGTCAGGAGCGTCCCGCACTTGGCGGTGTAGTACCGTGAGAGGTTGATGCCGATAAGCCAGTCGGCCTGTTGACGAGCGAGCCCCGACTCGTAGAGCGAGTCGTAGTCGGACGCCGGACGCAGGTTGGACATCGCCTCGGCAAGCGCCGACGGCTCCATCGAGGATACCCAGAGGCGCAGCACGGGCTTGTCACATCGGGCGAGGTTGTAGACCAGGCGGAATATGAGCTCGCCTTCACGCCCCGCGTCGGTTGCTTCTATTACCGTGTCGATATCCGCCCGCCTCATCAGTGACGAGACGACGCCGAACTGCTTAGCGCCCGACTCGGTTACCTTGTACTCGAACGGGTCGGGTATGATGGGCAGGTCGCGGACATCCCAGCGCTTGTAGCGCTCATCATACTCCGCGGCATCCTGCAACTCGACTAAGTGCCCGAAGCACCAGGTCACAATGTAGCCTCCGCCTTCCGTGTATCCGTCGCCGTACGATGTAGCGCCGACAACACCCGCGATAGAGCGGGCTACGGACGGCTTTTCTGCAACTATAAGCTTAGGCATTAAGACTCACCTCCCTTGACTGAAGGCTCGGTATAGACGACGCCTTTGTACTTGCCGGTCGCAGTGTCCACCGCGATAACCCAGCCTGCGGGCAGGTCATCCGCGGGAGTATGCCAGTCGACGACATTCCCGCGCGTCATAAGCGCGAAGTTGGCGGTCACGGAGCGTCTCAGGGCACCCTTGTTGACCGCGCCGACGATGGCATCCGCGGTGATGATGCCGAGGTACTTGCCATCCTTGTCCGTGATGGGGATGAACGGGCGCGAGAGTTTGATGCGCCGCGCGACGTCCTGCATCTTCTCGGACTCCTTGGCCGCCTGTACGCGACACATTATGTCGGCGACCTGTTTGCGGAGTCTCTCCTGCATCTCCGCGTGCTTCTTGAGGAACGCGAGCATCGCAGGCGACGGGACGATGAAGCCGGCCTCGTCGTGCACGATGAAGTTGCGCGTCAAGCGGCAGAGCTGCAGGCGCTTGGCCTCGCGCTCGGGCAGCGCGGTCTCGTACTCGCGGACGTTAGTCTCCTGAAGCGCAAGCGCCGCTTCGAGCATCTTGTAGGTATCGACGAACTCCGACGTGAGCTTAGCGTCGGAAAGAGTTGTTTTGGATTTAGTCATTGGTAGATGCTATCCTCCTCTTCTTGCTGGATTTCTTAGGGTCCCAGCGGATGGGACGCTTAGTCGGGTCGTAGAGTACGCGGGAGAAGTCATCGTACGGATACTCCGCCACGCGGTCGTCAAGCCCGACGGTTATTGTTAAGTAGTAAAGGTCGACAAGCCGCCCGTCGCCGGTGATACGAACGACAAGTCCGTTTTCGAGCGCCTTGACTATGTCCGCGAGAACCTCAAAGGAGAAGCGGCCCTTGACGCGCCAGCAGTAGCCGAAGCGCGCGAGAGGCTTACCCTCCCAAACGACCTCCGTGCGGAAGAAGTCTTTGACATAGTTAGGCGATGTCGCTGATACCGGAGCGCTCATACCGTGAGCCCCTCCAGCCCGGCGAAGTCGTCGCCACCGCCGCCGCTTGTTGCCGCGGTGATAACGGGCGCGGATAAGTAGAACGCGGTGAGGCCCTCGGCGGGGACTACTATCTCGGATAAGAGCCCTCCGAAGTTGGCCGCGAGCGCCGCGAGGTACAAGTCTTCCGACTCAGTCGCGTACGGGCCCTCGCCCGTGAGCCGCACATACTCGCCGCGCCGCAGTACCGCGCATATCGAGTCGAAGAGACCAAGGTTGAAGTGCTCGGGCACGGCGACTACCGTGAGGTCATCCGGTGCGGACTCCACCTCGCGGCTGTTGAAGTATCCGTACTCCCACAGGGGGTTGTGTATCATAAGTTAAAAACTCCTTTCTTTTCTTAATTCCAATCTATTAGTCAACTTCCACCGCAGTACCGTCGGCGTAGTCGATAACCCAGCCGTGCTGTGTGTTCGGGACGAATACACAGAACGACAGGCCCGAACCGTTATCTTCCACCGAGAACCCTTCCATAATGACGCCGTTGGCAACAAGGTTGTCGCCGTCATATACGGGGGTTACGCGATACATAAAGTGGTTGTGATAAGTCTCGATATAATCCGCCACCTCATTCTCATAGACAAGCATTCCGTCCACGTTGAGTTGGCGTGTTCCCGTGATGAGGTTTAGGGGATTGGCGTTCTCACCGGTAAGTTGATACCCGATAAGATGGCAACGGTTGTAGAGCCACCCGCCATCGACGTTGTCCGCCTTGTACGAGTTCCAACCCGACGGTGTCACAGACGAAAGACTCTCGTCGCGCTCTTCGGTCGGCATCATGTCGTAGTAGAGGCACGCCGTTGCCGTACCGCAGCGCCCGAGCGAGTCAAGTTCGGAGAAAGTTTGAAAACCCTCGATAGAAAGCTCGTCGTCCGTGAAATACGGCTCGTTGTTATTGAGGATGACGATGACGTCTGCTGTATCAAGGTCGACGGTAAGCGCTTCTGCGATACCCTGCTCAAGCGGTGTTGTCGAAAGTTCGGTCTGTGCGACAGAAGTTGCCGCAGAAGTCTCCGCGCCGCCTGTAGGCTCGCCGATAACTATAGCGGTGACCGCAGGCTCGTCGGCTTCGTCTGTGTCCGTATCATCGGCAACGGTTGCCGCGGTCTGCGCGGTTGTCGCGTCGGTTACAAGCGAGATGGACTCGTCTTCGCCAAACCGGTCTTTGAGCCGGTTGTAGCCCCAGAATACGAGGAGGATGAGAACAACGATGAAAAACTCAACAAGAGTCTCCTTAGCCCACTTCCTCGCTTTCTGCTTGGCGCGCGTTTTAGGGTCGACCTGTCTATCAAATCCAAAAACTCTGTTCCAGTTCATACAAGTTGTCCTTTCTGCGTAATGTATTATCTTTTATAACAATAGTATAACATCAATAGGAAATACTTGCAAGTAGTGATAATAACTTCGATTGAAATTAAGAAAGAACAGTAGAGGGTGTTGGGCGATATGCACGATGGAGAGGACCTTTGCTTGTGCGATAAGCACAACCGATATGTGCACCCTGTATAACCGCTGTACCCACCGCTTGTGCAAACTGCCGGACGCCTACGCTAATTACCCGCAAACTCCTTTCCCCGTTTCCAAACTCCACCCTTCTATCACCCTTCTGCTGCCCGCCCTGCTCCGGTCGTCCGCCCCTCCCGCACCACGCTTAGTCACACCGCCATATAATGTACTTGCCGTTTTGTGCAAGTCGTCAAACTAAAACTGCTTGCTTCTCGCGGCAATGTATTTATACTTATTATTAACACCGTTAAGTGGCAACGCCGCACGCGAAAGGAGACTGATGATGGGTAATGTGGTGAAGTTCCTGCATCTCGACATTGAGACGCAGTCTGAGATAGACCTCTCCGAGACAGGAGTGTATAGATATGTTGAGGGCGACGAGTTCGGAATACAGTTGCTCTCTTATGCGTACAACGACGAGCCCGTGAGGACTCTCGACTTGGCTCACGGCGACGCGTTCCCCGAGAGCCTTGCCGCCGACATCTTAAATCCCGATGTGAAGAAAGTTGCACACAACGCCTCGTTCGAGCGTGTGTGTTTCTCGCGACTCCTTCTGGGCCCGCAGAAATATATCGACCCGAAGGGCTGGGCGTGCACGCTTGTACTGGCGTCCTACTTCAACCTCCCTGAGTCTTTGGCTAAGTTGGGCGAGGCTTTGGGTCTGCCTGAAGATAAGGCTAAACTCAAAGAGGGCCCGAGGCTCGTCAAGATGTTCTCCGGCGCGGGGCACCCGGATATGTCCGTTATCCCGCAGGATGCGGCTTGGGAGAAGTACCTTGAGTACAACGCTCAGGATGTTATCGCCGAGCGCGAAATCTGGAAACGCTTCACATCGCCCGAGATGTCCTGCGCGATGTATCCGCGTCTGATGACAGAGTATCAGCAGTCCGAGAGGATTAACGACCGCGGTGTTCTCGCGGACCTGAAGTTCACCGAGCGTATGATTGAACTGACCGCGCGGTATAAGGAGCAGGCTACGGCGGAGTTAGGAAGGCTCTGCGACGCGTACGCGGAGAAGTACGGACAGGCGAAGGTCGAGAACACCAACTCCACATCGCAGCTCAAGAAGCTGCTGGGTCTGACATCACTGCGGGCCAACGATGTCGACGCCATCATCGAAGACCCGACAACGCCTGAGGATACGAAGCAGATTTTAAGACTCCGTGCGTCTCTGGCTCAGTCTGCGGTAACTAAGTACGATAAGATTGTGGCTTGCGCCTGCGCGGACGGCCGTATCAGGGGCCTGTTTAAGTTTTATGGCGCGGGTACGGGCAGGTTCGCAGGTCGCCTTGTGCAGTTGCAGAACCTGAAGAAGAACCACTTCGACGATGTCGCGGCTGCCCGCGACCTGTATATGAACGGCAGCCCGGAGTTTTCGACTGACTTACTTTCTGATTTGGGAGAACTTATCAGAACCGCTCTTATCCCGAAAGACGGCTGCACTTTTTCCGACGCGGACTACTCGGCTATCGAAGCCCGCGTTCTGGCATATATCGCAGGCGAGCAGTGGCGAGTTGACGCGTTTTGCGACGGTCGTGACATCTACTGCGAGTCGGCGTCCCGTATGTTCGGCAAACCCGTAGTCAAGGGCGGCGAGAACGGAGAACTCCGCGGTACGGGCAAAGTCGCGGAACTTGCCTGCGGGTACGGCGGCGGTGTCGGCGCGTTCAAGCGTATGGGCGGTGAGAGACTGGGGCTCACGGAAGATGAGACCGCGCAGATTATCTCCGACTGGCGCTCTCAGTCTCCGCATATCGTAGACCTCTGGTACAACTTGGAGAACTGGGTTAAGAGAGCCATCAGGAAACCCGGCACGGAGGTTAGATGCTACGCGGTCGGTATGGGTGTTACGGACATCTCCGTGGTCGTAAGGCCTATGGCGGGTCAGACGGGGTATCGCTTGGAACTGACCCTCCCTATCACGCACAGAAGACTTATATATCCCAATATCCGCATCGAGTCGGGCGGGATTATGTATACAAGCAACCGCGGCGTAGACAAGTCGCTCTACGGCGGGAAACTCACCGAGAACCTCATTCAGGCAGTGGCACGCGACATTTTGACAGGCGCGCTTATGTTGCTCGAAGACGCGGGGTATCCGGTGGTTATGCACATCCACGACGAGGTGCTCGTAGAGTACCCGACAGAGTGCGTTAAAGAGATAGCCGAGATTATGGCACACGCGGCAGACCCGTATGTGGGGCTGCCCCTGAAAGCCGAAGGCTATCAGTGCGACTTCTTCATCAAGCAGTAAGACACACAACAAGCCGCCCCCTGTGATAAGAGCCGCACGGCACGGGAGGCGGATACGGAAGTATCGGTATAAGTGCGGCGCAAGATAGATTTTACGAGGTAATGTGGTATGAGTACATTGTTTTCACAAAAGACCCGAGCGAAGAACCCCGTTCTGTCGCAGGCATCGGGTAGGTCGGTAGGTAAGGTCGTGTTCAACCTGGTTACGGTAACAGACTTTGTCGATGAGAATTACGACTGTTCTTTCAACTCCTGGAGCAACGAGGAGATTATAGATGGCAAGCCCGTCACCGACGCGGACATCAACCGTATCAGAGGCGAGATTGAGGAGACTTATAGATATGAAGGCGTCACCTGCACCTCCGAGGTTGTGGCCTCCTCCATATCCGCCGTGTGCCGTATGCACAGTTTCGACCCGCTGTGCGACAGACTCGACAACGCCCACGACAGGTGGATAGCAGCCGGACGCCCGCAGAACTTGGAGCGGCTGTTCGTCGACTACTTAGGGTGTGACGATAACGACTACACAAGGACTGTGACGAAGATTATCTTCTACGGCTTAATTGGCAGAGCGTATCAGCCCGGTTTGAAGTACGACTATCTGCCCATCATCTCGGGTGCGCAGGGACAGGGCAAGTCCACCCTGTTGAAGAAACTGGGCGGCGAGTTCTTCGACGACTCGCTGGATGTGTCGATGTTCGGCACAGAGCAGGCAACGGAGAGGCTGTATAAGGGAATATGGCTCGCCGAACTGCAGGAGATGGCAAAGATGGCTAAGGCGGACGAGAACACACTGAAGATGTTCTTGTCCAGCGCTTCCGACAGTTACAGACCGAAGTATATGCGGAAGGTCGAAACGCTGCCGAGACGCACCGTGTTTATCGGCACGACCAACCAGAAGTGGGGCTTGTTCTCCGACACGGTCAATAGAAGGTTCATCCTTCTTAATTGTAACCCGAAGCAGCAGACAAAGTTCTCCTGGGATATGACTGTTGAGGAACGGGACTTACTGCTTGGCGAGGCTGTTGAGATGTATAAGCAGGGTATGGACTTATACGCGCTTCTTATGTCCATCAAGGAGACTCAGACATCATTGACCGACGAGTATGTATCCCACGACGAGAACTTCACCGACTTGGAAACATTCTTAAGGATGCCCCGCCCGGAGAACTGGAACGAGTTGGACGCAGTGTCCCGCGGCGCGTACTACAAGAAGTATTTGCGGAACCCGGACGACTCGGGCGACCTTGTCCCCGATATATCCGTCCGCGAGATATGGTGCGAGGCGTTGGGCCACGTCGACCACTCGATGACGAACAGGGACTCGTATGGCGTTGTAAGAGCGCTGACGCTGTTGGGGTACAACAGCCGTACGAAAGAGACTATCCCGCAGTACGGCAGAACCTTCGTGTACCACTTAGAGTGATAAGGCGGCGTAAAAGATATGCGGGAGTCGGCAGTTGAGCGATATTTGGTAAAGCAAGTCAAAGCGGCGGGCGGGTTCACGGCGAAATGGACATCGCCCGCTTCTTCGGGGCTCCCCGACAGAGTTGTTGTTATCGCGGGGTCTACCGTGTTCGTGGAAGTTAAAGCGCCGGGAAAAGAACCCCGGCCCTTGCAACTCGCGAGACACCGTGAGATTGAAAGAGCCGGGGGCAAAGTTTTGGTGATTGACTCCAAAGAAGGAGTCGATGCAATGGTTAGAGCCCTAAGTTGTCAGAGTTCTCCGACAGGAACATAGCGAACGCGGCGAAGAACTCTTTACCTGAAGCGGACAAGTGCCTGTAGGTCGTGAGTATTTCGGCCTCCTGCGAGTCTAAGATTTTGTACCGCTCGGTGTCCCGCGCCATAGGTGCGTCCTTGCCGGCAAGCCATTCAGCCGAGACATTAAGGCACTTCGCCAACTTGTCCATAGTCTCCGCCTTGGGGACGAACCTGCCGTTCTTGTACCGGCTCATCGCCGGCTCGGTAATGTTAATCTCTCGTGCTACTTCTGCTGCTGTCTTGCCGGAAGCCTGAAGTGCCTCCATAAGTCTGTCGGGAAAAGTTGCCATAAGTTTGTACCTCCTTATCTTTGTTTTTGTTAGTTCAAATATAACAAAAGTATAACAGCCATGCAACAAATAAATTGCACAAAACCGCAAGGGCGGAATTGACAACGGAAGGCAGCGCGGTGATAATATAATTAGCCTTTTGTTTAATTTCAATCCTCGCAAAAGATTTGAAAACAAAGAAAGAAGTGAGTGATTTTAGTATTGCACTTCTGATAATAAGTTGTTATAATAAGGGTGTAAATAATAATTAGTAAACAAGGACACATACTTAACCGAAGAATGAACTTAACCGAGGATAATACAAGTTATGACTACTGTAAGTGAGCACAACTCAGCCGAGCCTATCGTTGTACGGGCGCACGCACTTGTCTCCCCGTCCTCACTGACCCGCACCATCAAGTGTCCGAGGTCTCTGAAGATTAACGAAGACTGGCGTCTGGAGCACGGTGACGAGTCGACCCCCGCCGCAGCGGAAGGTACGAAGGCTCACGCGGTAGCCGAAAACTGTGTTAACGAGGCCTTCGGTCTCCCACTGCAGGAAGACTCCGTCGCGGAAGCCGCGGATGCTGACTCGGTTATGGAGTATTGCGCTACGGCGTACAGGGATTTCATCTTGAAAGTATATCAGGGCGAAGGCTGCACAAGCCTTGCGACTGAAACCCGCGTAGACTTGACGGATTATGTCGAGGAGTGTTGGGGCACTTGCGACTGCTTTATGACCGCAGCGGACAAAATTATCATCGTGGATTACAAATACGGACACGCACTGGTTAGAGCCGAAGGCAACAACCAACTGAGAGCGTACGCCCTCGGTGCGTACCTCTCTGTTCCCGCAATGGATAGAGCCCGCATCCGCTCGGTTGAGTATTTCATCTTCCAACCCCGCGCAACAACGGACTACACGGAGTACGGGCCCCGAAGACTTGCGCATATCGGCGCAATCTCCCACGACACCATCTCCGTTACGGAACTCAAAGCGTGGGCTGCCGACACCAACGTCGCCGTGAAACACGCGCTGCGTGACGAAGGCGATTTCTGCTCGGGCGAGCACTGTGCGTTCTGCGCAGGTAAGGGAACTTGTCCGGCGACACAAGAAAGGTCAACCGAGGATATTCAGGAGAGTCTGGATAGTCTCTTTGACAATAAATAAGCAAACCAAACCAACACTAAATTACACTCACGGAGGAAAAAACACTATGGCTTGGACAACAGAAGATTACAATAACGCACTGAAGAACACTTATGAGTGGGCAAAGTCCCAACTCTCCGACGCCAACCGTGCCGCAATCAAGGCGAGCACCGACAAACTCAATCAGGGCACAATGCTCTTGTCTACTAAGTACGGTTCCCACAACCTGATGGGCGGCAACAGACCGTTTGAGATTTGGGTGTTGCAGTCCACAATTACCAATCCACCCAGAATTGAAACTGCCGACGGCAAGACTTTCTACCCGACTGAAATCCGCGGTACGATTAAGCAGTCCGGTTATTTTACCGCAGCGTACTATTTCTGGGCTATGATTACGGGTTGGGAGCACAAGACCGGCCGCGTAGTCAATCCTGACAACCTGACAGAGGTGTTCGGCAAGAGTGCTCCTATCACAGTTAACTACAAGGATGACAAGACCTATGTCAACTTCCAGATGAGCGTGTGCGTAAGAACTCAAACGCCCAACTCCGATTGGCAGCTCACTCAGCTTGGTTCGGAAATTGAAGGCAAGGTTTTGAACGCCGCTTCCGCCGACGCTATCTTGAACCCCGTTCCGAGGACAGATGGCAAGAGCGACTCCGCTTCTGCCCTCATAGTGCCTTCTGCGTACTTCGGTAAAAACGATATTATCAAGACGCGTGTCGCTTCTTTGACTGTTGTGCCTTATGTATCTCGCGAAGTCGAGATTGACACATCAGACCTTGACGCTATGTTCAATCAGGATGTAACGCCCGTAGCACCCGTAGCACCCGTAGCACCCGCTGCACCTGCACCCCAGCAGCAGTACGCACAGCCTGCTCAGCCTCAGTACGCACCTGCCCCTCAGCAGGCGCCGGCAGCACCCGCAGTGGCAAACAACGCCGCAGGCGAGCCCGGCGCGGGCGATGAGTTCGGAGCAGATGACGACTTCGGTTGCGGCTTCTCGATTTGACACTCTACCCTTCCGGTTCAAGAGGAAATCGGCCTGTCCCGCGGGGCGGGTCGGTTTCTTTCCGTTTATTCACAAGGAGATATAACTTATGCTGATGAAACTAAGACCCGAGTACGCCGAGAAACTGGGCGGCGATGAGATTAACTGTGAGAACATAACGGCGCTTGCGGACAGGGAAAATGTCGCCATAGAGAATATGGTCGATTACAGCACCGTGAACTGGGGCGCGGACAGGTTCGCGTTCGATGATGACGGCGAGCACCTTATCGAAGCGTATATTAACTGGGACGCCGCGGACGGCCCGCAAGTGGTTGTGGATTATTACGACTACTGTGACCTCGCCGTGGCTATTCTCGACAGTGAGAATATCGCCGCGTACCAACAGGGCGCGGTGGCTTGGAACAAGTTGTCCGAGAAGGCCCATATCAGCGACATCTACGACTGGTCGGACGAGTTCTGGCCCGCGGGAGAAAGTGCGTTCTTGGCGCCGTGCGACTTGGAGTTCCCGACAGTCGAGCCGTGCCCTATGACCTCTGTTCTGCTCGAAAAAGTACGGGAAAAGTTGACCGAGTTCGGCTTTTTGAGCGCAGAACACAATATTTTGGGGTCAGAGGCTTGACAGACCACAAGATGTGTGCTACTTTATAGCTACCACATTACCACAATACTCAAGAAAACAATCAGAAAACCCCGGCAATGATGTCGGGGCTTTCTTTTGGTATAGGAGAACAAAGACTGTAGCAAAGTGTCTTATCTGTGAACGCCGGGTTCTTCTTCCGGCCTAAACTCTATCGCCTCAATCTTCCTGCACACAGTCGCACTCTTGCAAACTGATTGTGTCATCTTCTTCCGCGCTGTTTATATCCCATGGACTCCTCCAGAACAGGTCATCGAAGTCTGCGTTGGCTGCAAGTTCCGTAGCCGCACTTTCGTTTTCGGCAGCAACATATACATAGCCACTCTTGGATACCGCGATGCGATATGTTTTCAAAGCCATGTCTGTATCTCCTTTCACCACAATATATAGCAGCCGCGTCCCCACCCGTTGAGCGTAACGCCCGTAAATACGGCGGCGGGGTTCTCAAAATACCCATCCGTCATCTGGCCCTCTACCGCGTCGTCCAGCACCGCGAGTTCCTCCTCGGTCAGGTCGTGGTCGACAGTAATCGAGATAACCATATACCCGCCGAGTTTATATCGGACAACGGCTTTGGTAACACCGTCCACTCCGAAGCAAGCCCGAAGATGTTCCCTGCGTTCCTTCCCGCGCTTTGTGCCTTCCGCAAAGTTATACTCGTTCTGAGCCAAAACTTCTTCGAGCAGGCCGGGATTGTTTTTGCGGAACCGTGCAATCTGAGTCCGGGTAAGAGGTTGGCCCGCGAGTGCCTCGTCCATCGCTTCCTCGTAATTTATACCGAAGAAAATGCCATATCCGACTGGGTATCTATATGTATGTGCCATAGGGTTGTGCCTCCTCAACTGTGCTGATTTTCCTGTCTTATTAGCCGTAATATATAAATTCAACTTCATCGGGCTCGCAACCGAAAATCTTTGTGAGATTGTCGGCGGTCATTTCCGCGAAACTTTCCGGTGTAAGGTGCTTGAGCGCGCCTTTGAAATCCCACGGCATACCCTCAAGAAGAATCACGCCGCCGTTTTCATCCTCGTGTACGCCATAGTAAGATAGCGGCAAACCGAGTTCTTCCAACGCCCAATCAACGCTCAACGCGGCAACAAGCTCGCAGAAAAGTACACCGTCGATGCTGCTCTCGATATATTCTAAATACTCATAAGCCGAGTCGAAATCCGATAACGGTTTCGCTTCGTCGAAATTCTCGTTGAAATCCGTGTTCTCAACTACTTCGTTCGCAAAGCCCGCCGCCTTGTCACGAAGTATTCGGTCTATCCACCCGGCTATCAGGTCCAAATCCGCCCCACGCTGTTTGAGCACATCCGCAGTCAAGTTGAAGTCATTGTTCCAACCGTATCCTCTATAGTGATATTCTCGCATTGACATAATCTGTATCCTTTCTTAACTGTGCTGATTTCATCGGTGTGCATCTAAGCGGGGCAAGGACTCCTCGCCCCGCACCACACACCTCCTATCTGAACGCGAACACCACTTGTGCCTCGGGCAACCTCGCGTTGATTTTGTTCTTTATCTCGCGCATCTTCTTCGAGAGGTCAATCTCCGTGATACGCCTTGCCCCGATACCCGCGCACCGCGTATCTTTCACGGACAACTCCCAACGGTCTGCGTCTGTCGAGATGATAACGGTGATGGTATCGACCTCAGGCTTCGTTGCGGCGATACCCGCCTTGATGCCCTCTGCGATGGCTATAGCCAACTCCGAACAATCGAAGTTAATGCCGCTTCCCGCGCCCGCCTCGGTTACGCAGTATTCTTCGTACGAGAGTCCCGTGCGTTCTTTGACGGTGGCGATTTTGTCCTCGGAGATTTTGCCCTTGTTGCGGCAGTAAGCCAGTGTTGCCGATGCCCCGAAGATGTAGTACGAAAGGTCGTTCTGATTTTTGTAGTTCGCCTTTGCCGCCTTCGCTTTAGGCTTCACCAACTCGCACAACTTGTCACAAGTGGCTTTGGAAAACGGCCTCATCTGAACAGGTGTTCTTGCCATAGTCTTTATCCTTCCCTTCTTGTAAATGATGTATTATTTGCAACTAAATTGCTTATAAGTATATTATACTCGCCCCGCATTGAAAGTCAAGCACTTTTATTGCATTTTGTGGAAATATTTTTAATCTCGTTTGTTTGGATGCGCCTATATTATAATAGTTTTCATATCAAAAACACACTCCGAAATTTTTTATACAAAATTACAATTTCTTTTATCAAAAGGCTTGCATTTTATTATAAAGATGTTATAATTAGTACATAAGAACAAAGCAACTTGTTCTTAAGAAATACAACTTAATATAGGAGGAACAAAACCATGACACTTGAAACTTACTCTGCTCAGCTTATCGACACGACTACCGTTGCGGCAACACTGCTCGAAAGGCTCAACGATGACAAGCATAACCTGAGTGTTATCGCAGACGAGGCCGAGGCACTGTTTGATATGAGCATTATCGCCTACGACAAGCACGGCGAACCGACTGACAAGGTCAAAGGCAAAGGTACAGTAGTCCTCGAACACAGACTCATCAGAGCGTGGCTCGAAAAAGGAACTGTGTGGGTATCGGTCAAGTCGGGCATCGACAACCTCTGCGGATACGAGTACGACAACATCGGCGAACTCATCTTCGACATCACTGCCGACAAGGGCATCTTCGACCAGTACGAAGTACAGCCTCGTGAAAGTTACACGGCACAGTGGGTTATAGCCGAAAGAGCACTCCGAGCCGCGGACGCTCTTAAATAAGTTTGAGAACCTCGGCGGTAGTCCTACGGACGCGTGGGGGAACGCCGCCGAGGGTTTAACCCTCCCCCGAAATAAATTCACTTTTCTTTTTATTTCCGACACAAAGGGAAACATCATCAAAGCATAATACAAAGGAGATATAACTATGGGATTGGATATGTATATGGGCAAAATGAAGTCTTATAAAAACGACCACCTCACATTTGAAAAAGCCCGCGACCTGCTTAATTCGGGCAACTACCGTCCCCTCTCGCTTGTCACTTGCCAAAATCTCGGCATCGAGGGCACAGAAATAAAGGACGAAGATGGCGGCACAGCGTACATCGTCGAGTGTCATCAGCCCGCGTATTGGCGCAAAACTAATCATATTCGCGGGTGGTTTGAAAGAAACTTGGAAGGGTTCGGAGACAACTGCGCTACTCGAATTGAAGATGAACAGTTAGACGAACTTAAAGGACTTTGTCAGGACATACTCGCCGAGTATGAAGAACTCGAAAAGGAGCATGGCGAAGGCGTGTATGACTATTATAACAGCCACGACACGAAAGCCTCTGAACTCCTCCCACCCACAGAAGGCTTCTTCTTTGGCTGTTCCTCGTACGGTGAGTGGTACTTCGAGGACTTGGAACTTACCATCGAGAACATCGAGGAGGTTCAGGCTATCGAGGGCGGGGTTGCGTACTACGATGAGTGGTACTGATAAAAGGCGAAAGCGCAAGGATTGAAAATACAGAGATTGAAATTAAGAAAAGAAAGGAAATTACGACTATGACTAAATACTTTTTACTCGGTGCGGACAACGACGGTTACGACATTTGGATTGAGAGGGTTTTCGATACAGAGAGCGAGGCCAAAAAAGCCCTTGAAAATTGGCTTAACAATCAAGAGAGCGACCTTCAGGCTGACGGCTTTTCCGAGGATGCCTTGGAAACTGATATAGGCGAAAACTATGCGTCGGTTTACACAGGCGAGACACTGTATTACGTCTCTATCTGCAAATACGACATCTAAGAGTAGTGCGGCGGGGCTCTGTTCCGCAGAGCCCCACCTTGATTGAAATTAAGAAAAGAAAGGAAATTACGACTATGACTAAATACTTTGTATGTGAAGCCGACCACGAAAATTGTTACGTTTTTATCCGTAGCGTTCGTGACACCAAAGAAGAGGCTCGGAAAGACCTCAAAACGTGGCTCGACGAAGCGATTGAAATGTGCCTCGGCAACGACTGCGACGAAGACGAATTAGAAACATACCTCGACGAAGACACTGCAACGATGTATTGCGATGGCACTTTCGCCTACGCTTGTATCACCGAGAAGGAAATTTGACAAAAGGAAGGGTGGACAAAACTATGTATATCACGACCATATTAACTCTGAAAGACAATATCCCCACGGAGTTCAGGCAGGGCACACACCTCTCAGACGACTCGGCGATAAGAGCCGTGCGTCAAGCATTAGTGTTCTATTTGAGAGACCATGCCGAGAAATTGGGCTTGACCGACGATGAAAGAGGTCGCCTCTTTGAGATTTGGGCTCTTCTTCAGCAGTACGGCGCATACTGCGGAGAAAAAGGAGCCGTTAACATCGACTATCGCGAGACAAACGGACTTCCGATAGCTACGGTGAGTTATTTTGACAAAGACACAGTCTTCCCTACAACCTGCATCTTTGCTGCGTCAGAGATTAAATCGGAAAGGAGATGACTTGCTGTGATTGACAATACCAGAATTGATATGGAAGTAGCGCACGCCATCATCGGCATTGAACGCGCACTCAAAAAGCAGAACGAATTGCTGGAAAAGCTCGTCCAAGACAAGAGGCCGCAGCCTGAAATATCAACCGCCGCTGCTCAGTACGCCCTCATCTGCTTTATGCCGACTCAAACGGTGTTAATGGGCGTGTACGGCACTTATGAAGCCGCCCGCACGGCCATGGCTAAAGACATCGCGGAAGTTTTGCGCGATGACAATTACGCCGCCGCCGACATCAGCGTTATCGAAGGCTGGGCCGACAACGGCGAAGGGTTTACCGACGACGTTGGCCTTTATATCTACGACGGCCGCGCGTGGTATGTCGGCAAGACTCAAGAATACGACTGGCTCGTGTTTCGGGTGAGCCGATAAACGGAGGAGACTGTGATATGGCCGCAAACAAAGCAAAACAAACCAACGCGTCCCCTACCAAGGAAGTTGCCACCGCGCTGAAGAAGTTGTGCGAGATACAGCAGACACAACTCGCTAAACTTAACACGGAACTTAACGCCTTACATCGGAAACTCGAACTTCAAAACACCGAGATTGTCGCGCAGAACAAATCGCTGCGCGAGGCGATAGCCTCGATGCAAACCGCACCCGCTATTTCCTCTGCGACTCGTTACGCGTTCATTTGCACCGTATCCCGCGAGTCGGTTCTGATGGGTGTGTATGACAGCTACGAGAAGGCGCGCTCCGAGATGGCCGATGACATAGCGGAGGTGTTGGAAAATAACAACTATCCGCAGGATTTCCGCGAGTCGGTCAGGCAGAATGTATCCGCCGGAGTCCCTATTGACACCAACGTTCTCGGCGCGGGTGACGGCTTCGCGTGGTTCAACGCGGACTCGGATACAGTTTTCGATTGGAACATCTTTGAGATAAAGCCTTGGTGTGAATGAGCCTGATTTTAGACTGATTTCAGACTAACACCGCCCTGAAATCGGGGCGGTTTTTCTTCGCCGAAAAACTTGTACGAAATTATAATATTCTTATAATATTTCACTTGACATTTGATGCAGGCGTGTTATACTTAATACATGGAACAAAGAACAAGGAGATAATACAACAATGAAGAACAAATACGGCGTAGAATATCGGCTTTTGCGTGAAATCCCGACAAACAAGCAGGACAGTTTCTGGTACAGTGGAGATGTAGCCGAAGTTGACTATAACGGCAAGAAGTTTACATTGAAAGCCGTGGGCCCGACAGAGATTGTATTGACGAAGAGATATAGCACAGAGGTCGTGTTCGAGTTTCAGGACTTGGCTGAGACCGGCGACAGGGGCAACTTTGAGAAGTACATTGATAACGACCACGACCTTATTCAGGCTATGAACCCCACTTCACCTTTCAAGTATAAGTTAAACGAACGCTATTGCCATTACAACGCTCTGGAGTGGTTCGCGGAAGGCGTAGACGAGGGTTTCCATATCGGAATGGCAAGTGAGATTTTAGACGCTATGGAGGAACTTGACACAGAGAAGATGACAAAGATTTACGACCACTTCTACCCTGCCCCCGAAGAGAGCATAACCAAGTAAGACCTAACCGAAGATAAGACAAACGCGAGAAAGGAGAGCCGAGAGATGAAGATTGAGCAAAGAGAAGTTATCTATATGAAGCACGTTATCCCTAATCTGAAGAACTCAAGCAAACACGCCTCCTTCTACCGCGAAAACAGACTCTCGAAGGCTTTGGAACTCAACAACCGCTCGAAGGCAATCTCAACCTTTGTCGTAGACAGGAACCACAGAGACGGACAGGAGTTTCACGTAATAACCGAGAATGCTATTGTCTTTATCTTCAACAAGCGAAAGTACGAACAACACTCTCCCGACTGTTTCATCACCGTGTTGATAGCGCGTCCGGGGCAGATTAAAAGGTACTACGACGCAATCGGCAGAACCGCCCCGGAAGATGTACTTAACGCAGCGAGAACTTGGCAGAAAGCAGGATACAACAAGATTTGAAGCAAAGCTATGAAAGGAAACCGAAGTGATATTACCGTACATCGCAACAGGCCTCGCAAGCCTCGGTGCAGTCACCGCGATAATCTGCATCATCGTACTGATTATCAACGCCTTTTACGAAAGAGTGTGCGACCGGCTTAAAAGACCACCGAAGAAACAGACCGAACAGAAAATACGCAAACCAAACATACACAGCAAAGGAGCAAAGACCACTATGACAGGCACAACAGTTACAGTTATCTCGATTATCGTTATCGCGGTTCTGGTTTTCATCGTCGCAGGCGTTATCGCCTTCGTCTTCTGGGACAACAACCCGGTTATATCGGTATTGGCCGCAGTCGCGGGTATAGCACTGATTGCTTTTCTGATTTACACAAGTTTTTACACCGAGTCGGGTAAAAGACGAATTAAGAATTGGGACTCAAACTTAGGCGGCGGTCTCCCCCGACAAGTGCGTGTGTACGATATGGACGGCGACCTCATCGAGTCGTATGAAGGCACGTTCGACATCGAGTACGCCGACGAGCGTATCCTGTTCGACGACGAGGACGGCAATCGTCACGTTATCTACTTCAAGACAGGCACTGTTATCGTGGATGAGTTAAACACTGAAGATGAAGAGTAGTAAGCGAGACCCCGAGTTGGAGAAACTACTCAAAGAGTTGACCGCCAAGTATAAAGGCAAGTCCGCTCAGGAAATACACGACGATTTCAACAGCCGGGACAACGGCGAAGGAGATACACAAGATGAACGAACCTAAACTGGTCTGTTTCGAGAACAATTACATCGAGTATGGCGAAGACTTACGCGACAACCCCGACGCGTTGGCCGCCGTGTTCATCGACGGATACCCGAGGGACGAGAACGCCGAAGGCGAAGTGGTCGCGGTTGTATGGCTCACGAAGCATGGCGATATCATAACTGACTTTCACGACAACGCGTATAGGCTCGTACCGGAAGTCGAGAAACTTGTGGAAAACTCTAAAGAGATTTTGCGTGAATACAGCCTTACAACGGATAAATTATTGAACCCCGCCGCACAGCAAGAGCCCGAACGCAACAAAGGAGACTGATATGGAGAAAATCACTAACAAGAACGGTGTAACCTACACCCTGTTGCAAGACGTCAAGCCCGATAAACAGAACTGCTTTTGGTTCGGTGGGCCTGTCGCGGAGATAGACCTCGGCGACGGCGACTCTATCCTTCTGTGTGCTTATGGCGATGTCCGGGGGTGGCTCACGGATTTGGATACGGGCGACGTTGTAGACTACTTCAAGGATAAAGGTAACAACGGCTACCGCCATGACATCGAAGACTATATCAAGAATGACACGCAGTTGGAAAACGCCTTGGTGTTCGACGAGGATAAATCGGACTACGGCTTGGAACTCGATAACAACAACTGGTTGGAGTGGGTCGGAGTGAGCAAGAACTCACCGACAACCTCGGCCGAGAGTATTCTCGAAGAGAACTCCGACAACATATTAGACGAGTTGGAAAATCTGACGCTGCAGGACCTCGAAGCCATGCGCGGGTATCTATTCCCGGACAATGAAAAACGGCTATGAACGAGAGTAAGTCAAAGGAGATTTTAATTATGGAACACCCTTTATCCCCCGAAGCAGTTGAGCGCATCAGGCAACTCCGTTCCGAGTTCGCGCCCTATGCCGAACGCGGTTGGATGTACGAAGGCACCGACGGCGGTTGGATTGTGTTCAACAACAACACAGGCGAGCGGTTCTTCGCGACCGAAAGCGGTGAGGCGCAAGAACTGTGTCTTGCCGGCACGAGCAAGTACGTTGCGAACTATATGGCGGAGATTATCACCGGAATAGATGAGGTTATCCGAGAAGACGAGAGATACGGAGGATTGAACTTATGATTGATGTCGAAAGAGTGTGCGAGATACTGCACGAATACACAGATATGGACATTGAAAGATACGACTACGAGATGGTTCGCAGACGTATGGACGAGATTGGAGTCACCGACGAGGAACTCGAAGCGATGGGTTTGGAACATCTTATCCGAGAGCCGGGCGACCCGTATATCTCGGTAATTGACCGATGACTTTTTCTCTAATTTTCGCTCAAGACGAAAACAGAAAAAGAAGTGATGGACTGTAAGGAGGCCTAACTCATGGGAAAGAAGATACAACTCAGACCCGGATACAAGTTTCGGAAAGTCAACACCCGCCTGTATGACGGCAACGACAAACTGAAGTGGATATGGGCCGAGGCCACCGACGAGTTTATTCTCCGGGCGGCAAGCGGGACAAACTACCTTATCCACATTATCCACGCCGGGAACTGTAATAACGCAGAGGCGTCTGTCATATCCGAAGACGATGCGGCGAAGTACGAGACCTGCCCGCCGGAAGAACTGCGGGATTTGTATAAGGCTTCGGTTACCGTTGTATCCCTTGACCCGGACGAGTACGAGGAGAGCAGACCCACCTTGCTCGATGTTATCCGCGCTATCTATAAGCGCGAAGACGAGGCCGCCGTGAGATGACACACGGCAAAGTCTCACCGCGCATCCTGCTCTCCGCCGTCGCGCTGTATGTTCTGCTCGCGGTGGTTATCCGTCGGTATTGTCTCGACAACGATACGTGGTTCTTGCTCTCGACCGGGCGATACTTGGTCGAGGGCGGCTTTGACTTCCCCGCGACTAACCCGTGGCTGTCCTACTCAGCGCACTTTTGTGGGCACTTGCCGATAGTCGTGCAGCAGTGGGGCTGGACCGTGATGATGTACGCGGCTTACAGTGCCGCGGGCCGCATCGGACTGTGGGCTTTGACCTGCGTGACCGCCGCGGTGTGCGGTGCGCTTATGACCCGACTGATACTCGCGCGGCACGGGAACGCCGCGATAGCGTACCTCTTCCCGCCCGTTGCGATATATCTTTCAAGATACCTGTTGACCGACCGCCCCGAGGGCGTCACGGTGATACTGCTGCTCCTCCAATGCCTGCTGATAGAGCGCGGGGCAAGGCGCCCCGTGCGCTATGCGTTGGGACATATCGCGATAGTAATAGCCGAGGCCAACCTGCACGCGGCGACACTGCCCGTGCATATTCTGGTTTGGGCGGCATACCTTGTAAAAGAGCCCAAGACCCAAAAGGACTTTGACACGGCCCTCCGAACGGTTGCGCCCGCGATGGTCCTCTCAACGCTCGCCGGGCTCATCAATCCGTACACGTACCGCGGCGCTCTATACGGTGTAATGTCGCTTGTGTATATGCACGGCAGCGGAGTCGGCACGGCGGAGATGAACCCGCCCGCGTTGCAGAGTATACCTGTCGCGGTGCTGGTTGTCGCGTGGCTCATACTCGGCGTGAGACTGTACCGGGACCGCGCGTTGCAGAACACGACGCTCAACATGGCACTCGGTATGACCGCGATGGTCGTAGTAAGCACGAAATACACATTGCTCTTGCCCCTGTTCTTGGCCTATGTCGTCTCCGAGATAAAACTCCCCGAGATAAGCGCCGAGAGGATTTCCCGGTGGGGCAAGACCGCAGCGGTTTTGCCGAGCGTAATTATTCTCGGCGCCGCTGCCGCGGTGTTCCCTACAACCGACCTCACCGCGCCGTTTGAAACGGAGTGGAAAGAGGCTGCCGAGTGCATGGACCCGAACTCGAAGGTGTTCGCCAACTATATCGGGAATGGCTACCTGGAGTGGGAAGGGTTTGATAAATTATATCTGGACGAGCGCGCGGAACTGTTCACCGAGCTGACAGGTTCGGACAGACTTGCGCGGATGTTAAGCCTTGACAGTATCGACGAGACGGAAGAGTTCCTGAACGACGGAGACTTCGATTACGTTATGCTCACCGAGTCGGAGGGCAACGAGAACATCACTATGGCGATGTATCTGAAAGAGAAATACCCCGAGTCGGTTATATACGAGAGCGAGTACGGCGGGTATGCCGTGCAGGTGTTCGACGTACGAGATATTACGTTCGGGGAAGGAAATTAAGAAAAAGAAAGGAGTTTACGACCATGGCCGAAATCACAAGTACAATGCGGTTCGAGCACATCCTCGGCGACACCGAGCGCCGCCTGCAACCCGCCGCGACTGACGCGCAGATTGAGGCGTTTGAGGATAAGTACCATCTCCGCCTCCCTGTCGCGTATAAAGAATGGCTGAAGTTTTCAGACGGCGGCGAGGTGAACGGCGCAACGTTTTTCGGCGTGAACGCGCTACCGACATTGTCCGACGATGCGGACTGGTCGCCGATAGAAGGCTGGATAGTTATTGGCTTCACAGCGAACGGCGATAGTATTATGTTCCGGGAGAATAGCCGGATGGTTGTTATCTTCGACCACGAGACCGGGACCATCCATACCGGTGAGATGTACGACAACTTCTATGTCTTCCTGAAAGACTTCTGTGCAGCCGAGGACAGACTCAACTTAAGCAGCCTGTCGGCGCGCCTGACGCCTGACACTTTGGGAACCTACGGCTTCCGCGTACATCAGGGTATTAACAGCGCGCTGTGTACGACCGTCCCTCGCACAGTGGACTTCTGCGGCGCGGAGTTCGCAGCGGAGTTCTACTTTAGTTCGGGGAAACTGCAAAACATAAAACTTATGCCGATAGTACCCGGCGTAGCAGACCCCGGATACCCTGACGCCGAGTATCAGGCTGTGAAGAGACAGTGGTGCGCAAGACTGCTGCGCGAAGCGTACGGAGAGCCGCAATACAACGCGGAAGATTGCGAGGTGTGGCGGGTGCTGGGCAGCAACGCACCGAAGGGGTTTAAGCGGCAGTGTCTCTACGGGTGGCGCTGTCAGGACTACTCCATTATCTGCTACTCGCTGTTGGACGGCAAAGCGGTAAACGAAGGCGGAAACATTGCGATAGACTTTCGCGGGAGAGAGCGGAGTTTGGGGGCGTAAATACCAAGTGTTGAAGACAAGAAAAGAAGCCCCGATTTGACTCGGGGCATTTTCGCACGCAACTGCACTTTCCCTGCATTTACTTGCGGCAATCTACCTGTTCCCCTTCGCCGCGTTGTGGGTCTTGCAGAGCATCTGGCAATTCTCGGCGGTTGACTCGCCGCCTCTGCTCCACGCAGTAATATGGTCGGCCTCCATCTCGCGGAAGTCGTACAACTTAGTCCGCGTCGCCTCGTTGGGAGACAGAGCACATAAGGGGCAGTTGGACTTGCCGAGTATGATAGCCTCGTCGGTCTGCTGGTTGTATACCGCCCTCTTAACAGGCGTGTCGAACACGCGCACGTCGAGTATCTTCGTGTCGGTGCAACCACCGAGGACGAACTCGTAGATGTTCTTAGGGCGCTTGATGCGGTCGTCTTCTTTCAGCTCGCGTACTTTGGCTCCGACCTCTGCCGGGTTATACGCTGTTGTGTGGAAGCGCTCGTAGAACTGTCCCCACGGCAGCCCTTTCATATCGGGGTACGCGTCGGGGAAGGTTGCTTCTATCCAAGATATTACCGAGTTGAAGTACGACGTAATTTCCGACACATCGGATGACGCCCGGTGCAGGCTCATATAGTTCTCTATGTTGCCGTGAGACACCCAGTCGAGAGCAGCTTCGAGATACCCTTGGCGCGCAGCCTCGGCGCGGATGTAAGTCGACCACTTCTGCATCTCGGAGTTGTGCGAGTTGGAGAAGACTTCTTTGGCCGCCGTGACGAACGGGCCTGAGTAGATAGCGTTGAGGAGTTCTTGGCGGTTCAGAGGTTCTCCGGCAATGTTGATGGTCTGGAACCACTCTTTGATTTCCGACTCCGTGCCCTCACAGATGTAGATGGTAAGCGGGGTATTGTTGACGAGGTCTTTCAGGTCTTGCGGGAAAGACGAGTTGAAGTATTGCTCTTTGCCGTCGAGATAATACTTAAGTTTCCCTGTAACGAACCGCCCGATAGACGTGATACGCTGCTGCCCGTCGAGCACCTCGTAGATTTCTTTGCCGTCCTTGTCCTGGGTCTTGACGAAGTAAAGAAGTCCTATGGGATAGCCGTGCAGGATAGAGTCGATAACGGCAACATCGCGCTTCCCGTCGGCATAGATATAGTTGCGCTGATACTCGGGCTGGATGACGAGCTTCCCGCCCCAACCGAAGAGCCCTTTGCCCTCGTACTCGTTATAGACGAAACCCTCAAGGAGTTCCGCGATGGTGACGTCGGTAAGTAGTGTAGTTTTCATAATGTTAGTCCTCGCTTTCTGTGGTGTTGAAAATGTCGGGGTGGGATGCTTTCCAAGAGTCGGTGTAGCGGATAAGCACTCGTGCATAAGGGTCTTTTAATCCGGCGTTTTTCAGATGTAATTGGTCTGGCTTAGGCAAACCCTTCGTAACAATAGAAAAGAAATGTGGGTTTAAGTCCGCTATTTCAAACTGCTCCGGACAATACTTATCAAGCCACGAAATCGGCACACCCATCACGCCCGGATAGTCTTTCGGGATGGCGTCCGAGAACGGCACCTCGATAGCGTCGTAGTTGTCGTACCGGAGATATCCTATGCCCTTGACCTGTTTGTGCTTGGAATACTTGATGTTATCTTTCTCGGTCATAAGCAACATCGGCTGGTGTCGTCTGCCGTGTTCTATGTTGGTGAACCAACGGACTCCCTTAACTCGGATAAATTTTCGACCTTTTTCATCAAACCCGCACCCGGCTGCGCTTAGTTCGTATGTATCAGGCACATTAAACGCTCTGTCCCCGGAATGAATGCTGCAACCCAACCAAATCCCGTTATCTTTTATCAACGGAAACACTTCCTTGTACGTTATCGCGTTCATGTTCCCTATTATCGCGAACTTCTTTCCGCCCTCAGTTATCCACGCAAGAAACTCGCGGAACAAACTGAACGGCGGGTTGGTTATTATGAAGTCCGCCTCGTCGCGGAGCGCCTTGACCTCCTCGCTGCGGAAGTCGCCGTCGCCGTCCAGATACTCCCATCGGAGGTCGTCGATGTCGATGTTCCCCGAGCCGTCCTCGTCGTGTTCCAGCACGAAGATTTTGCCGTGGGTGTTGGTCTTGGCCTCGTCATAGTTCGGCGAGTTCAACTCGAACATCGATATCTGAGTGCCTGCCTTGTACGGCTTACTGTCCCGTGCGTAAGATGTCGAGATGAGTTTCTTGAGCCCCAATGACTCGAACTTGGCTGCGAAGTAGCGTGTGAAGTTGGAGAAGTCCGGGTCGTCGCACGGACAGAGCACCGTCTTGCCGCGGAACAGGTCCGGGTCATATTCGAGATACGCGTTCATCTCCGACTCGATATCCTCGTACTGAGTGTAGAACTCGTCGTTCTTGGCGGCCTTTGCTTTGGTTAAGTTATTGTTTGACATAAGTTTGTCCTTTCTGTTGTTTTTTTTTGTTTTCGAAAAATCCGTTTAGTCGAAATTCACGAAAAGAACTCCCGTTCGACTTCGCAAGTCGGCCTGATGCGCTTTATCACCAAGTTCCCGCCCTCGTACTTGTTCGGGCCGGACATTATCGCCGGGCAGGATATGGCGCAGCCATCGCCACACCAGAGGTAGGCGTCGCCGTCGCGTACGGGCTCGCCGTATACACGCGAGACCATCTGTTTGCAGAACTCTTGCTTCTTTGCCTGCCATGCGTCGGTCGGACACCACGGTTCCTCCTCTTCGAGGTCGGGTTCCAGGAAGATGTATTCGAGAAAGTCTTTGTCGTACGTTATCTGCGCTTTGAACCGCGCCCCGCAGAACGACGCCTTGTACGGCTTGGAAAACACCACCGAGATATCGTCGCTCGGCAGGCACGCGTAGCGATATGTTGTTGCAAGTTCGGGCAAGGTCGGGACTTCGCGCCCGAGTAAGGTTTCGATGTGAAGCGTCGGACGGCAGTCCACGTTGATACGTTCCTTTCCTGTTGATATTTCTGATAAGGATATTATAACAAGTTTTCTCTTATCATTCAATGCAACAAGTTTCGCCGCAACGAAAAAAAGCGGCGACACCCTCACCGAGAGGATGCCGCCGCGATATGCAGTGTGATATTGAATTATGAAACTCTTCTGAGAGAGTCTTCGATGAACCGATATACACCTATGAATGTGGTCCGGTCCGCGAGTATTGTAGGGTTGGACGCCGCCAAACTCATTTGACTGCTGATTTGGTTCTCGACATACGCCGCGAACGCATTATAGTCGGACGGGAACGTGCCGTTAGACAGCGCCGTGTCCATTGCGGATACGTAAGACTCGACTTCTTCGGTCGCCGGATAAGCCGGAGCGAATAAAAACATAGTATTGCGGTTTCGACCGGTCTCACTGCTGGCACCTCCGACGATGCTGCGCGGGTTTTTCATCATAACTTTCGATTTCGTCCAGTCGGTCGAACCCGTGTTGCCCTCGATGGCAACGAACGATGAGTTGCTGGAGTCCCAACTGTATATGATGCCTACGTGCTGCATAACCTCTTTTGGGTTGTTGTCGTATTTACCGTAGAGAACTATCCAGCCCGGCTGCGGAGTGATACCGGAGTCGATAAACTCTTGCGCCGCGGAAGCGGACCCGACATAGTAAATGGTTCCGTACTCGCTGGTGATGGTGTGTTCGCTCGGGATGTGTCCCCAGTCCTCACCGTAAGTATATGCACCGTTGGTAAGAGTGTGAGTGGCTGCTCGGCAACTGCTGAAGACATTGCCGATATCCGTATATCCCGCTTCTCTTAAGCAGTGCTTAACAAACCAGTTGCACCAAGCGCCTTTTCCTGCGCCGCAGCACGTACAACACTCATCTCCGCTGCCTACAAGTGCGTTCGCAGTCTCCGCCACAGCAGTCCCCGCGCCCGACGGCTCCATAGTAACCGCGGTGTTGAACCACTCGTCGTACTCGGAAGACATAAGTGAGTTATACGTTGAACTTCCGTTTGTACCCGTCAGAAGTTCCGACTTCGCGTGAGTGGCCGTTGCGTCTTTGACCGGGAAGAATACGACGTTGGTTATCGTCGAGCTGTACGGAGTGGGAAGCGTTACGTTGAAACCGCCCTCCTCGTTCGGCTTGTAAAGTTTATGCAACGACGTAAAGACTTTGTAGAATGCCGACCCGTCATCGACGGTGATGTCGAACGTTGTGTTCTCCAACGACGCGATAGACGAGAGGTCTTCCGCGATGGATATGTCGTTGGCGTCCGTATAAGCGATATACATAGCGAATATCTCTTTCCAGTCCGCCTCGGTGAGTTCTGTTACCGATGTGTAATACGGCATTGTGTTGTCTTTGTGGTCGTAATTGACCCACAGATTAGTCGCCGTATCGTTCCACGCGTTGTTGTAGACGTACTTGGCGTTGGCGAGCATATAGGTAGGAACGCCATTCAGTGTGTCCCACTCCTCTTCTTCTTCGCCCCAACCGACAGCGAATATCGGCACAAGTACGCAGAGCAAGACAACCACGAGGATTACGATAACAATAACGATAACCACGACCCAAACACCCACAGCAGCGACTGCGGCGGCGACTGCGGCAGCGATAGCCTTGCCCGCAGCGGCGGCGGCTTTAGCCGCGGCGGCACCTGCGGACTTCATACCTTCGGCAGCCACGTGACCCGCGCCTTTGAGCTTCTGCACAGTGGCGTTGCGCCAGGCCGTGCGCTGTGCGTTCTTCACCGCGGCAACCGCTTTGGACGAACCTGTTTGTTTGGCCTTCCAGAGTTTGTTAACCTCACCGCGTTGGACTCGGGTCTTTTTGACAACCTTGCCGTCTTTGGCAACTCGTGTTTCGCGCGTTACTTTAATATCACGGTGAAGTTCATCCCCGACTTTCTGCTTGATGCTCTGAACCTTATCTCCGAGGCGGTCGAGTTTGGTCTCTTTACCCGCTTGTTTACGGGCAAGCTTCTCCGCTTGCTTTTTCTCTATTCGTTTCTCTTTGAATTTGATACGCTCGGGCTCGGTTAAATCCCAAACCTCTTTAGCCTGAGCGGCTATCTGACCGCCTATCTCGCCCGTTTCAGAAACCGACGAGTCTTCGGTAGCCGAGCGCTCCAATGTGTTGACATCCGAGCCCGCGTTGGCCAACTTAGCCGCAGTGCGGCCTGTAGCCATCACCGCCATACCACTCATTTTGCCCGTGGCTTTGAGGACGCGGCGGGCGGGTTTCAAATTCTTCAGTGACTTGTTCACAACTTTAATTATCTGCTCTTCGTCTTTGAGCATAAGGCCATTGTTGTGCTTCAGAATATATATCGCAGTCGAACGGTCAAGACTGATGCCGTTCTTTTTGGCAAGTTTAATCAATTTCGACGCGTCGTCACCCATCTTGACACGGCCCAATTTCACCTCTTTGAGCGCGTCGACCTTGATTATCTCACAGCACTCGTTTTGTACTAATTTCGGCGAGTCGTATATCGAGTTTACAAAAGCATCGACGCGGGTTTTGGCATTGTGCTCCAACATCCCGGACATTGCTTCACTGTTTATGCCGCGCTTTTTCAGCAGCGCGTGCATTTGCTCTTGTGTCATCTCGATGTTGTGGTCTTTGCAGAACCTTGCCAGCTCGGCGCGCGCGCGGTTAATCTGCTGTATCTGTGGTGTCGGCGCAGCCATAATCTATCACCTCCGGGCAAAGAGTTGAAATTGAGAAAAGTGCGGGGAGAGACGTGAAACCGCCCCTCCCCGCGCGTATGTGTTTAGAAGGCGTCGTTGAGCAAATCCCTCAGCTCGTCTCCGCCGTCTGTACCGGTCTCGGCATCGGCCTGCTCGGGCTCGCTGTACTCTGTATACCCGTCGCCGGGCGTCTCCTCTGTGGCGGGCGCATCCGCGTCGGTCTGCTCCGAGACCATATTCTCCGAGACTCTTTCTTCCGGAGCCTCCTCCTCAGAGACAGGCTCGTTCGGTACGGTGTCGCCGAGGCCGTCTTCACCGCCAGGCGCGTCATCGGTAATATCCTCGACTTCGCGCTCGGCCCTGCCGGGACTTGGCACGAGGTCGCTTAACTTCGATGTCAGGAGCGAGTACACCTTGGTATCTGTTCTGTACTTGTTCTCGAACGGCACGATAGCCTTGCCGACCTTGAGCAGGCCCTCACCGGGCTGCCCGGTCGATATGAACGGCAACTGTACCTCCGAGATAGACAGAAGCTTGGCAAGTTCCGCTCGGTCGGTACCGTTCTGTGAGAGTATGATGAGGAACTCCGAGTTGTTGAGCATACGGCGAGCATTGTCGGAGGCCAGAAGGTCCTCGATGTTCTGCGTGATGCCCGTCATAGAACCGCCGTATTTACGACAGCGCTTCCACAGGTTCATCAAATACTGCTCTGAGTACGGGTCTTGGAACAGTAAGTAAATCTCATCGATGAAGATTGCGGTTTTACGCCCAATCTTACGGTTCTTCGCCATACGGTTGAAGATGGAGTCGAGCGTTACGAGCATCGCGAGTGGTTTTAAGTTTCTGCCCAAGTTCAAGATGTCGTAGCTTACCAGCCTGCTGTTAACGTTGACGTTGCTCTGCTTGGCGAACAGGTTCAGGGAACCTGACGCGAAGAGTTCGATGGACAACGCCAATCTTGCCGATATGGAGTCGCCCTGACCTTCGAGAACGCTCTTGAAGTCCACGAGTGTAGGCGGTGTGCCCTTGAACCCGCTGCGGATATAAGGCTTATACACCTGCGACAGACATCTGTCGATGATGGACGACTCCTCGGCGGTCAATGCGCCGCCGTTGATACGGGCAACGAGGGACATAACAAAGTCCGACTTGACCGCTATCGGGTTGGACGAGTCGGACGCGTACTCTTGCGATAAGTCGAGCGCGTTGATATATGTGTCCTGAGCCGCGTCGAGGACAACGACTTCGCCGCCCAGCGCTTTGACAAGACTGCCGTATTCCGACTCAGGGTCGATGATGATAACGTCGGTATCGCCGCGTAGAACGAGAGACATGATTTCCGACTTGGTTACGAACGACTTACCTGTACCCGCGGAGCCCAGAACGAACGAGTTCTGGTTGGGGAGGTTGTCCTTGTTAACCATAAGGAGCTTCTTGGACAACGGGTTGACACCGTAGTAGATACCGTCTTTGTGCATGATATTCTGCGTACGGAACGGCATCAGAGTGGCGAGGCACTCGGTCATCAGCAGACGCGACTGCAGGTTGAGATTGACACCGAGCGGGATAGCCGCGTTCATAGCCTCAATCTGTACCTTCCGCGGCACATAGAGCTGCAAGTTGTTCTTGTGACCGTTGGATATAATAAGTGCCGTATCGCTGTCGAGTTCTTCCAGAGTGTCTGCCATCAGCATAAGGGATACCCAGGTGTAACAGAGGTTCTGGTCGCGCTCGACCAAATCGGCTAACTGCTCCTCGGCCTCGTCTCGCGGACGCTTCAGGTCGTACGGGATTTCGGCAGTGTAGTTGTCGTGCTTGTTTTGCGACATCTGCCACTTCGTAATATCACCCGAGACGTTAAACAGGTGCTTTTCCAGCAAGTCTTTAGCCTCTGTGGGCGCCATAACTTTGACGTCGATGGAAAGGCACGCTGTCTTCGGGATGTTGAGCGTGCTGTAGAGCACGTTGTCGTTGATGATGTTGCCGTAGTCCTTGACGAACAAGGTACGCACGAACTTGTCGCCGAGTTTTAAGTAGTCCGGAAACACTTCCACGTTATCCGGACAAATATAGTCCTTGAAGTCGTGCATATAGAAGCCCTTGTGCGGGTCGAACGAGTAGAACGGCTCTTCGCCGCAGCGATAGATATTATAGAGAACCCGCAGTCTCTCTTCGACCGACAGTTCCAGCATATCCGAGCCAATCTCGTTGAGTTTGGAACGGCACGACTTTTCGAGTTGGGACAACTGCATCGCCGCATCGTCGAAGTCGCGCGCATCCACTCGGAGGGTGAGCACTAACTGCGTATCTATGTTGTTAGACTGCGCAAGTTTCTCGCGGACGTTGGAGTTGAGTTCATTTCGGAGGTCGTCGTAGCCATCGTCTTGCATAGACATCAGAGCGGACTGTTGCAGCACCGCTTCGTCGATGCGGTGATTGTTCATAGTTATCTTGAACTCGGACCCGGTGGAGAATGAGTTGATGAGTTGCCCGTACTTGGTGAATATGACGTACTTATCCTCGTCGGACACAACGTCGTAGTTCACGTCGGTGAACTCGTACTGCTTGGTATAGATACCCTTGCCGTGATAGAACACTCCGGTATCGAGGTCGATGCGGTCGATATTGACAATGTCCTGCACGCGGGAAGGGACTTTATAAAAGCGTTTGCGAAGGGATGAAAAACTCAAGGTCAATTATCTCCTTTCTTTTTAGTTTCGAATATGGGCGTATTTGAACAGTTGAGAACCTTCGGCGTTTTGAAAAAACGATAGTTGATGAGTGCCAACTCTTCCCCGTTCAATCTGTCCTTTTTGAAAAAACCTATAAAAGCAAAGAGAGCCGCGAGCCCGAAGCCTATAACGGACAGGAGCGGGCCCTCGAACCATATAGTCATTACAAGCCTGAAGAAAACAAAAGAAAACAGAGCCAAACCGCCGCAGATGGTCTGACGGAAAGTGAGGCCCTTCCAGAAGTTCGACTTGTAATCGGAAACGTCTTTATTAAACTGTGTCTGCATAATCTGTGTATCCTTTCGTTATTAGCCTACAATCTCCTGTGAGAAGCGGTCGGAGAACTCGGCCGTCTTCTGCATAAGCGAGAGATAGAGGTTGAGGCCCAGGAAGCCACCTGAGGACGCAAGGAAGGCAATCTCCTTACAAACCTCATCGCTGGTTGCAAGGCCTTCCGCTTCGGCGCCGGCGACACCGGCTGCGGTTAGCAAGTCGGAAATGATATGGTAAGCGTCTAAAATACAATGGGACGTGCCTCCCGGCAACGTGATGGTCGCGCGGCACACGAGAAGTGTTACCAGACTGAGTGCGAGCACTTTAAGCAAGTTGTTCAGCACCGCCCCTGCGAAAGTTTTGAAATATTGAGTGGTTTTGCTCGCCGTTTCCGGTGCGGCCAAAAACGGAATAGCCAAAGGCGCGCCGAAAAACAGCACCATCACTCGCGCTATGCTTGGCAATATGGATATAAAAAACTCCAGTACCTTTTTGGAAAGTTTTATAAAAGCGAGTAAACAGATAATAGTGCCGATAGCGGAGCTTCGAATGGACATAGACTCGTTTACAGAGTCCATAAAACTTAAATCGCCGTAGTCTCCGCTCCATAAATCGTTTTCGTTCACATCAAACCCGGTATCGTTTCCGGGGGACGAACCTATACCGGCGTTTTTTAGCTGAGTTTTAAACCAGTCGCTTGCGACGCTGACGGTCCCTCCCACGCCGCTGCTGGCGGTCACGGAGGTATATAAGCTTCGGAACATCAGGAACAGGTATCCCATCATCCGATAACTTACTAAAACAAGCCCATAAGCAAGTATCCACCGCGCTATCCTCGAAAAGATAATGGATAGCTGAGCGTGGTTCTTATCGAGCTGAATAGAACTTTCCGCGAAGCCGTAAAAGAATACGACCAGTGTCAAGGCGCAACCCGCTGTTTTGAACGCGGTAACCCAAAGATTCAAGCCTACATCGGCGGCCAAACGGGACATCGTGAAATTGGCAAATCGCTCATCCGCCGCGTCCGAAACTGTCAGCATACTATCGTCCATAACGAGTGAAAACGGGTCCGATAACAGCAGGTTTACACCGTTGCCGAGAGTCCACGCGGTCAGGTCAACCGCGGCGCCGTATAACGAAGCCGCGCCGGTTTTCATTAAAATGCCGAGACACTTCAGCAAGAAGATGAGGAGCTTTATCAAAGCCCAAACCGCGCTTAATAGACCGCCGATGTCGGTGATGATGTTGCCTTGTATCACGCCGACAATATCGGGAAAGTTAAGCATAAGAACAACTCTCCTTTCAACAAAAATTTAGCCGGGCCCCGCAATGGAGACCCGGCTTTGAAACTTTGCGTTTTTTGATTAGAACGAAACGTTTTCGTTAATCATATCGCTGTCGCCCGAAACGGCAGAGACGATTTTGGGCAGTATCATAAGCAAGATGCCCGAGAAGAATGTGATAGCACCCTGCAAGCGCTGGTTGTTATCGCGGGCTTCCAACGACATCGCGAAGTTAAATCCGCCCCAGATGCACAAAATAACACCGAGAGCCGACATAACCGTTGAGATGATGCCGGCGAAATTGCGCGCCATATTGGAGAACGTCGACAACTGAATGAGCTGCATCCCCAACCTAATCATACTGAGTTCCTTCATTGTTAAAATCTCCTTTACGTAAAAGAATTTTTGGTTTTTATTTCCGGCGTTTCTTTTTCTGCGGGTCGAAGTTTACATAGTCCAACTCGCTTTGGGAAACGAAGAAATACGTGTTGGTGAGAGGTTCTATCTCAACACTCTCGGGGTCTAATATCTCAGCCGCCTCCTCGTCGAACTCGGCTACGATATGGTGTTTCAGGTTGGAATACTTCTTCCCCGTCTTGGTATCGTATGCTGAATACTCGATGAACGGCTTCCAGTAAGGGTCTTCTACTATATTTATCTTGTTATCTTTAACCGGGTTTTCACCGCGGATGAAGAGCAGCGCCAGCTCGTTGTCCAGGCGCCGGATTTCCGAAGTGTCGAGCAAGTCTCGCGCTATCCTCTGGTCGGAGTGCGAGTATGAGCCTTTCGAGCCCTTTTGCGTCGACGACGAACGCGTGTCGAGCGTGTACTTGCCAAGCAACTCGGAGAAGTATTTGCCCGTCTCCAAACCGCCCGAGCCCAAGAACAGTATCGTGTCGCAGTTGTCGACCATAACTTCCCACGAGTCCTTATACAGACTTTTGAGCTGCGACAAGGACTGTATGATGATTGACGCCGATACATTACGCGAACGCATTGTCGATAGGACTTTCTCGAAGTCCGACGGCAGTTTGATGTTGGCAAACTCGTCCATCAGAACCTCAACGTGGAACGGCAACGCGCCTTTATAGCGCTCGTCCGCAGCACGGAACAGTGTGTTGAATAACTGTGAGTAGAATATCGACACGATAAAATTCAGCGATGTATCCGTGTCGGATATTACAAGGAACACTATGCGCTTACGGTCACCCAAGGTCGATAAGTCCATATCGTCGAAGCGCGTCAGGCGGATAAGCCCGTCGTTGTTGAACGCCGTGAGTTTGGCGTTGAGCGTTGACGCAACGTCCTTCTTGACGTTCGCCGAAGACGGCGAATACTCGTTCCAGTACCGCAGGGCTATGTGTTCCGGGTTGCGAGCCTTCAACTCGGCAAATATCGGGTCGGCCTCGGTGGTGGCGTTTTGTCCGCCCATACCGCCGCCTGAGACGATACACGCCTTGCGTTTGAGCTCCATAACAGAGCCGAAGTTCCGCGACGCTTCCGGGTACTCGAAATATACGTAGTACATAATAGCCAGAAGCAGGGACTTGGCCGAGTTCTCCCAGAACGGGTCTTGCTTATTCTCCGAGCCGTTATCCGCCGCGGAGAATATGATGTTAACCAGGTTCTCTATATCGCGCTGATACTCGGTTTCACGGATGTAGTAGAACGGGTTGTAGCAGTCCGACTCCTCGAAGTTGGTGAGGTTTAAGACTTTAACATCGTAGCCCAACTCGATAAGTCTGTTGCCTGCGTTAACCAAGTGCTCGCCCTTAGGGTCAATGTCGATGAATGAGCACCCCGCGGTCAAAAGGTTCGGCATAGCGTATCGGAACGTCTTACCTGTACCGGAGCCGCCGAGGATGAGCGAGTTGGCATTACGGCCTGCGAACTTGTTGTCGTATGAAAGCGAAAAGTTCTCGGTGAAGCGCTTGTTATACGAGTCGTCGTTGGGGTCTTCGTATTTCTTTTGCAAAGCCTTGACGTTACCCCAATCAGAGGTGCCGTGTTCCTCGCCCGGTCTCGCGTTGCCCGTCAGGGATATGAATACAAACATACCCGCAGCGTAAACAAGCAGGAAATAGAGCGCCCACTTGAACGACGGCGCGAGCCAGTTGGTATAGACCGCGATTTTCGGGTCCATCATTGTGTTAATGAACCCGTAGTCTTCTATGCTTGCACCGAGGAGAAAACCGAGCAACGTCACAAACGGCGCCATGAACAGCGCCGCCTTGATATACATTCTCTGTCTGGTATTATTCTGCATTCTCTGCTACGTTGAGATAACGTGAAGCGTAGGCCTGAACATTATCTCTTTCACTCCTTCCCACAACGATTTTGCGCTCTTCCGGTGTCAGGCCCGGCAACAACGAAAACAATTCCAAATCGGGGTCTTTGTTTTGAGACTGACCTTGGCTTTGGGCCTGACTTTTCAAGGCTTCCGCAGCCGTATTGGTCCAGTGGTTGTCGATTAAGAGCCCCTGAAACCCGAACATGAAAGCAAGCGTATCTCCCACCCCGCGCACCCAAAGACTCGCGGTTGGGTCATCACTCGTTTCGGGTTTAGGCAGCCCGTAATTAGTGAAGACCACTGTGATAAAATCAGACTCAGTTAGTTCGAGCCCCGCCGTCTTGAACGCTCGCTCCGCAACGTCCGGCTCATCTATAAGAAACACTGTCGGTGTTTCCTCAGTCAAAGACGACCACATAAGACAAGCCGCGCCAACCTCGTGTAGGTTCTTCAGTACCATTCCCTCTTTGTCCGGAGGAACGAAGATGGCGAACGTCTGCTTGGTTGGGTCGCCGCCCGCACGCGTTGTGAACGGCGGGTTGCTGAGCGACGCGGTTGTAAGACGCTTCTCGTTGTCGTTAATGAACTTCGTATAGAGAGCCTGCACCATCTTCATAGCGTCGAGGTTCTCGCCGTAGGTCGTAACGCCTATCCTTCCTGTTGTAATCTCTAAACTTTGTGCCACGCTCAATAACTCCTTTCCTGTTTACTTCACCAATTACATCGGCATAGGGATACCGCCGCCCCCATTCTGCAGCAGTTTTGTCAGTGCCTCTGCGATTTGTTCGGATGACGCGGCCTGACCCGCAGCCGCCATCTTCTGCAACGCCTCGGCGGGGAGTTTGAACGCCTTACCTTCAGCGTGGATAACGGCGTTATACCTGTCGCGGATAACATTTTCAAGGAACATCTCTTTGCCCGTTTCGGGGTCTGTGCGGCGTATCGCTCTCGAAACACCGGGCCCGCCCTGTTTTTCGCCATACGCGAATTTCGGGCCGCCGTACGGATGGAGTTCCTTGTCTGTTAAGTCGTAGTCCATAAGCTGATTGCGCAGGTCGGCGCGGGCCGCCTCTTTCTGAGTGCCCGGCAAAGCCGAAAGTTTAAGCTCGTTAACCGTGTGGAAAAGACCTTCAAACCCAAACTCCGAGTCAACGGTGAACGCACCCGCCTCTGTCGGATGCTCTATCAACTTAACACCGTGCCGTTTAAGTGCATTTTGATAATCTTTGAACGCGCGTGTGCCGACGCTTGAAGGGTCTAATCGCACAACGACGCGATAATTGTCAACGTGCTCGGCAACAATATCTGAGAGCTTTCCGCCGTCTCCGAGAAGTTCATCGAGGGCTGGGTTCTTTTTAAGACCCTCTTTGAAAGCCAAAAACTGCCCGATGGAACCCGTAAAGTTGAACACGCCTTCCTTGCCTTGTGCTATAGACTCGGCTACGGAAATGCCGTATTTTTTCTCGATGGCGACTTTGAGGCGGCTTATCTGTTCCCTTGTCATGTTGCGACCCAAATCGACTTGGAGAAGCGGCGGATAACCCGTCGGGGTTATGCCGATAGCAACACGTTCCTGACGTGCCGCGTCGATAAACTGTATCGCATCCCAGGCCGAACCCGACAGTTCGAACGACTGCATCGCGTCGCCCGTTGTACTGATGTTTTTGGAAAGAGCCGCATAAGACGACTGCGGCTTGCCGTTCTCACCCAGAATAACCTGCAAAGTCTTGCCGGTCTCGTCCATCGGTGCTCCGACACCGCCGTACATAGCCCACTGATTGAATAAATCTTTAGTTTTGTTTTGACTTTGCGCGCGCGCAAGGAGGAGAATACCTGTAGCAAGCGCTGTGAGCCCTGTCGCGATACCGCCGATAGCGTTCATCGCCTGCCCCGCTTCTTCGGACAAAGCACCGCCGACTGTGCGGCCTTCGTCAGACAACATATTAAGTTGTGTGCCTGCGTGCCTTGTCATCTCTGTTGCGTTACTGAGTTTCTCTGTCATACCGCTCTTAACGGCTTGTACTCCCTTCTTAAACGCCATTGTGTCTTTTCTCCTCGACAATTTGCTCTTGTCTCTTTTTATCTTTATCTATAGCCGCCGCGACCGCCGCAGATTGCGGCGTTCCGACCGCGGTTGGTGCCTCGTAGTTGAACAGGTTCTTGAATAGAGGGTTGATTGAAACCAAAGAAACGGCCTTGCCGTTCTTCAGACGCAACCACCCTGTCTTCTTGTTGAATTTCATTCCGTGTTCATCAAGGTTCTTTTTAAGTTCCGCCTCGTTGGGTGAGGCCATTCTGATATCGACAAGTTCCGCCTCTAAGCGGCCTTTATCAAACCTCTCCTTCGGTTTCTTTTCCGTCACAGTGAGGTTGTACTCTGCGCACACCTTGTCGGTCACCGCTTTCAGGCGGTAATAGTTCTTCTCGTTGTTGACCGCTTTGTGCCCATCCCGGAACGATACCGAGTTTACGAAGAAGTGGCAGTGCAACGTGTCCGTGTTGGTATGCACCGAGAGGAGAACTTGGAAGTCTTCTCCCCACATCTCCTCCGCGATTTTCTTCGCCACGGTCAGAACCTCGATGGGGTTCAAGCCGTCTTGACCGGGGAACGAGATATATCCGTGGTACCCTAAGACGCCGCCCTTTTTGCCAAACTGTTCTTTTACCGCATCCATCTCCTCGGCCGCGTGTTCGGGGTCGCAGTTGACGCCCGCGATGAGTTGTCCTTCGACCGTCGGCACGGTGTCGGGAAAGAGCATCAGTCCGTCTTCGACCTTGCGGTCTTCGAGCATGGTCTTCTCGGGGTTTTTGTCGTAATCAATAACGCCGCCCGCGTTGCTGTGGACGGCCCATAATTTTGTAGTAGCCAAGCGCTCACCTCCTTGAGCAGCGCCCGACCTCCGCGGTGTCACAGACCCTACTCAGTATCTCTTCGGAAAGTCTCCCCATATTCTCGGTCGCGTCTTCTATTCTTGCTTTCATCCCCTGCGCCTTGCACCCGATGCCAATAACCGCCGCGCCCCAACCAACGAGCAGTTCCGCCCGATTAGCGTTGCGCGTGATATAAATGCCCGCGTTGCGACCTATGCAAACAGGGAATAACGACTCTGTGTTACAGGTGTAGCAAGGCCAAACGTCGGAAATCGCCGTCGTATCGCACGCTGTATCGGGGAATGAAACCGCAATGGCGCGGAAGTTCTTATTCTCTGCCGAGAGCCACGGCGACCAGATAAGCGCGGCATCCGCAGCCACGTCCGCGTCGATAAAGACCGGAGTACGCGGGTCGGACAGCGCATCGCGCTTTTCAAAATACATAGCCGCGTCGGGCACTTTCTGCGCGAAAACATCCGGCGCCACTCTGTAGCACTTCGCCACGTCTACGGCTTTATCGCAGAGCCAGCGCCCATGCTCAGCCGGGCGGTACAGATGCGACCCGTAAACCAAACCCGGCTTGCCCTCCGCGAACGTTACATACGCCGCGGGTTTTATCGCGGGATTGAACTCCAACGCGAGTCCGATTGTGCCGCGATTGGCCTTGGCAAAGTCGATGAGGTTGTCGAGCATAACATAGTCACGCTCGCGGTCAACGACCGTATCCATCAGGTGCGCTCTCCACGCGATTTTAATCGCATTGGACAGCTTGGTCGCGTCCGCATACGGCGCGGGCGATATACCCGCGGCGCCCAAATACGCGGCAACCATATCCGGGGTGACCTCGTCGGGCGAGGATACGCACCACGGAGTAGGACGGTTATAAGACGGCTCGGGTGTGCCGAACCAATAGTTTGAGTTAATCATATTTTGTGTAAACCTCTGCTTTTAGAGTAAGCTTTATCGCGTTTTTTCTATATGCGCGGAATACAGGCTTTCAATTTGCTCCGGCGTATAAGATGCCAAAGCCTCGATTTTCTGCTTAAAAACAGTCCGAGTATCGAAATACGTTAATGTCTGTGCCCGTGCGGTTTCGAAAGCATCCTTGATACAAGTCGCCGAGACAAAGTCTAACGCGCGCCGAAAATCTTTATCTATGCCGGCACACTCGGGTCTTTTGAACAATTCTGTACTAAAATTAAAGCCTTTATCGCAAAGGGCGCAATAAATAGCCTCTTTGAACGGCGTTTTCTCCTGCACACAAATCGTGCTTCTGAGATATAAGTCGACCGCTTCGGTGAGTTCCTGCAGAAGCGCTTGCGAAAGCGCCTCAATAGCGTATTCTTTTTGCTTGTAAGTGTTCATCGTCAACATTGCTCCTTTTTTCAAAACAACTCCCACCAGAAGTCAAAACACTTCCGGTAGTACGCTTTTTGTCTCGGTATATTGACACTCCCCTCACTAAAGCAAGGGGATTCTTGTTTCACAGAGCGCGTAACCGCTGACTCTCCGCAAGCTTTAATTTCCGTGTGCCCCACGGTATGTTTTTTCTTAACTGTTCTGCTCTAAGTTGTCTTAAGTCTTTTGCCTTCGTTTAGAATGTTGCACGCTGCATTGACATCTCTGTCGTGCTTAGTGTTACAGGAAGGACAAACCCAAGAACGTATAGACAAGTTCTTTATGTCCGAGTTCTTGTAACCACATACGTGACATAACTGACTACTGGGATAGAATGTATTTACCTTACGTATCTCGTTTCCGTACCATTCTGCTTTGTATAACAGCATTGACGTGAAACGACTCCAAGAACTGTCGGAAATAGGTCTTGCTAAGTTATGATTTTTAAGCATACCCGAAACGTTTAAGTCTTCTAAGCATATAACTTGGTTCTCGTTAATAAGTTTAGTTGACTCTTTCTGAAGGAAATCGTTTCTTTGGTTAGCTATCTTCTCATAACGTTTAGCTACCTTAATTTTTTGTTTCCTGTAATTGTTAGACCGCTTCTTCTTTCTTGCTAAACTCCTTTGTTCTTTAGCAAGTCGTCTTAAAGACTTGTCTAAAAACTTAGGATTAGGAACTGTATTGCCGTTACTGTCTGTATAAAACGACTTAATTCCCACGTCTATACCTATCTCGGTAGGTGTGTCAAAACTGAGCTTAACCGGTTCAAACTCATAGGTGAGTACAACAAAATACTTTCCGGTTGATGTTCTTTCAACGGTTGCATAGTGGACTCTTCCGCTATCTATCACTTGCTTTGTCTTAAGTACACCAACTTTAGGTATCTTAATTGTCTTAACACCGGTTGATACATTATACGTTCTGTAGGACTGTATGGAGCTCCTTTTGCTCTTAAAAACCGGTCTATTTGCACTGTGTCTGAAGAAGTTAACAAATGCTCTATCGAGGTCTCGAAGCGACTGCTGTAAAGGAATGTTACTAACCTCCTTTAAGAACGGATAGTCTGCTTTCTTATCTAAAGTAAGCTGCTTTGTAAGGTCGTAGTAATTGAGGTTAATTCCAGCATTGTGGGCTGAATTAACACGTTCTAATCCTTTGTTATACACAAAACGACAACAGCCCAGCGTCTTATTGATTAGGTCTTGCTGAGTTTTGTTAGGATAGACTCGATACTTTTTACCTTTCAGTACCACTTGCTATACTTCTCCTTACTTTACTCTTATTGCTTTATCCCACCTCTAAAGAAGCGGATTTGTCCGGTTTCGTTATCAAGAGCCTTTCTTTGAAAATGCCTGCGGAATTTGTCACATTTGGGCCGCTGATGAGAGCGCCCCGTGTTGTGCTATCCTACGGTATTAAACCGCGCGTTCCGTATCGCCGAAAAGCCTGCGCGCGTACGCGAGTTCAACGGCGCTGATTATCGCCGACTGCGATACCTCAGTGATTGCCTCGGCTGCCAAGTCCTCGATATCCGATATGGCGATATCCTTATCGGGGAACTCCTGTCTCAGTTTGTTCTCTGCTGCTCTGAAAAATTCTGTTGCATCGTAAGTTTTCTTGTCCATTGTGAAATCTCCTTTCATATTAAAAACGGGGCGCTCTCAACCTAAGTGTCCCGCTATTTCCTTTTGGATTGAAATTAAAGAAAAGTTGTCAGTCGTACCACTTGTGGAAACGGCCTCTGTCTATCCGATTTGCCGCCTCTTCGTTTTCAAGCTGTATCTGGCACGCTTTATCCGGGCAGAACGTCATCTGTCCGAACGCCTTCGTGTCGTAGGCTTTGAACCTGACATAGCCCCACTTATTCACGCTGATGTCTTTGTCCGCTTTAAGGTCGTAGCCGTCAAGCCCGACGATGGTCTGCTCGGGCAGAAGTTCGAGGAAGAAGTCGTCGGTAAGTTGGGCGTTGGAGAAATACTTCGAGTCGCAGACCACGTTCTTCATTACGCACATACCGTCCGAGATGTCGAACTCATCCGTGTAAAGGGTATATCCGCCGCTTAAACGGACCGCGTCAACCTCAACGTTCTCGCCTTCGGGCAGACAAATCTCAATGTCCAATACCATTGTTTTGCTCCTCCGTGTTGCCAATCTCGTCGGGGTACTTCACGCTCCTGTACCCATCGTCTCGTATCGTTATCGTCGAACGCCGCAGCAGCTCCGCTTGCCCGTTATACGCATCGGACACTATCGCAGAGGCAGCCTCGCGGCTCATACCACATCGCGTGAAGTTGTGTATCAGGTTCTCGCGGTACTTCTCATCGAACGACGCACCTTCTCCGTAAGTCAGGCACGAGTCGGACATACCGACCGCTTTTACCACAGCATCCAGAAGCGATGCGAGATGCCCGCCGCCCGGAACACTGCGATAGCCGTCGATGACGTTAATAGCCGCAGATATCTCGCGGCGGGTCATACCGGGATAATTACGCGGTGGGGTCATAGTCAAAGTCCTCCCAAACGAAAAGAGCGCCTCCGAAAAGAGGCGCCCTGCATAATTTGTTTACTCTATTATATTACATCGGAAATCTTGTAAAAGTATATACCATTTTGTCGCTTAAAACGCCAAAACCGCGAAAAGGTTTGACGTATAAAGGTTTGCGAGCGGTGAAATATTTCTCAGTATAAAAGCTTACCGGATTGCCTGATTTGTTCGAGAATTTCGTTTATTTTAGTTACACAATCTACGGTGTCGCGGCGAACTTGCCCTATTTGCTTTTTAATGCGACCCCCTGCATCGAGAAGCACGAGTTCTTCCCGCATCGGCTCCGTGGCCCGATTTACCTCGGAACTCAAAGCATCACTATAACTCTCTGTCTCCCGTTGTCCCTCGGGGTAGTCATCTAAGCCGTTTTTTATCTCGTCATAAATCCGACTGATTTCCTCCCCAAGTTCCAAATATCTACCTAAGTCTCTCATTGTTTGTACGTTCGGTAATGTTACAAACGAGAAAGAGTCCAAATCAACTTGGCGGGACAAAAACAATAGGTTCGCACCATAATTCCCAAAACGTTCACCAATTTCACTGAACCGCATCTCTCGCTCAACAGGTACCCACAGCGAACAATCGGGCGAATAATCACAGACAAAATCTTGCGTGCAATATTCTTCGCTATAACTTTCGTAATCGAAAAAGCCTTTGTAATCTTGCAAGTGGTCTAAGACAAACCGGAAAACATCATACGAAATAAATTCGCAACCCACGGCTTGACAAGTGCGGGAGTCGAACATTGGAAGGCCGATATACATATCTTCGTCAAATTCTAATATTTTCATTGCTTAGTTTCTCCTTTGCGCTTTATCAAGCACGATTTGTTGCTTTGAGGGAATTAAAGAAACCGCCTTTCAAGTCAGCGGTTCCTCCGTGCTTCTTCCCACGCCTGTAAGTGCGCGGCGCGAGCCTCTTCATAGGTTGCGGGCATATAGCGGGACAAATCACAGTGTACCTGCTCCCGATACATACACTCTGCGGGTCTCTCTTTGTGATAATCCATCTCGGTGCTGTAGAAATTTATTTCCCAGCGATAACAGTCAATCCAGTTGTCTTCGCACCGCATATATAAATCACTTTTGTTTTCGAACCTGCACCTCGCTCGTCTCAAAAACTCGATAGTCTTATCCAAATCATAACTGCGAAAGCACGGTTCACAGGCAGACAAATGACTGTCTATAAGCGGCGCAATATCTGTCTCGGGAAACTGGTCTAAAGACAAAAAGGGGGAAGCCGTTTCGTAGTAAGGACTGTCGAAGTACACTCTAAAACCCAAAAAACCTGTCTGAGTGTTGCCTAAGGTAGACAACACGCTCCGTTTCGCTTCGCGGGCTTTTGCGTAAGCCTCACACAACTCGTTCTCTTTGTCCAAGGTAAATTCCTGCATAACAAACTCCTTAAAATCATAATTGCCGCCCGTCAAAAGTAACGGTCGGCTCTCCTAACTCTGTGCCGTAAGTTTTGCACTCGACAACGTGCATATTCTCAAAAATGCCGTCATCCAGCTGTACTTGAAACTCCCGTTCCACTTGCGTCTTTGACTGCCCGTACATACGCAAGTTGCCCCGATACGATATGCCGTCTTTATCGAACTCAGGCTCGGGGTGATAACGGAACAGAACACCGCCAAATGTCTGTTGCCAATTCTCCGTAAAACCCTTGTGTTGTTCGGGGTCAAACTTGATGCGGGCGGTTAATCTGTATTTGTAGGTCATAGTGGTCTCCTATTTATTTCAAAACAAATTCAGTTCTGACGATGGGCATGCTGCTTATACATCTATCCAAAATTTCTTGATTATACTGCACAGTTTTTCGACTTTCAGGTATATAACCTTCCCAAGGGCTTAATTGATTGGGTTTTTTCAAAGTTATATAAGAAATCCCGTTTTGCGCGGTAAAGCAAGTAAGTTCGGCTCGCATTTCAATTCCGGTTCGCATAAAGTCAATCTCAAACGGTTTCTGTATATACATAAGAACTTTTGTCTTTTCCGTGCAATCTTCTTCAAAATTCCATCTTTTCTCCTCAAGAACTTCAAGCGGAATCTTGTTTTGCTCGTAGGCGGTTGCTGTATAATTAGACCCGTCTCCGAAAATATCACCATCATCGACAAAACAAGACTGACTCACTTCAACAATCGCCCAATGAGTCCAAGTATCAGTATTTTCATCCTTTAATTTCAATTCTTGCTCTAAGCGGAAAAACAATTCCCCTTTTAGACCTTGCTTTGTCTTGTAGGCGTCTTTTCCGACCAAATCCATCCATTTCATAATTTACTTCTCCTCGTTATCTTCTCCCCCGCCCGCCCGAGCGTACTCGGGAAATTCTTGCGGGTGCTGTTTTTTCCAAGAGTCGGTGTAGCGGATAAGTATTCGGGCGTATGTCGGCTTTCCCTTTATCGCCGCCCTTCCACCAACCAAAAATTCCTTTGGTATCGTGTATCGGTCAAGTCCGATTATCTCAAACTGTTCAGGACAATACTTATCAAGCCACGAAATCGGTACTCCCATCACACCGTCATAGTCGCTCGGTATCGCATCGCAGTACGGTACTTCTATTGCATCGTAGTTGTCATAGTGCTGATAACCGATACCCCGTATCTCCTTATGCCGTGAATACTTTATGTTGTCTTTAGTGTTCATCAGCATCATCGGGCGGTGGCGTCTGCCGTGTTCTATGTTGGTGAACCAATAGATATTGCCGAATTTCTTTATCTCCTTATCGGGCTGTATGAACTCTTTAGGTGCGGTAACACCGAGCCAAATAATATTGTTCTTAATTAAGGGAAAAATCTCCTTATAAGTTATTGCGTTCATACTGCCGATAAAAGCAAACTGTTTACCGCCCTCAACTATCCAAGCGATAACTTCTCTAAAGAGACTAAAAGGCGGATTGGTTATTATGAAGTCACACTCGTCTCTTAACACACTAACTTCATCGCTTCTGAAATCTCCGTCTCCCTCAAGGTATTCCCATCGCAAGTCGTCTATGTCGATATGTCCGCTATCGTCTGTATCCCTATCGAGTATAAATATCTTGCCGTGTGTATCGGTCTTATTCTCGTCATACTGCGGGGAGTTTAGTTCAAACAGCGAGACCTGTGTACCCGAGCCGTAGTTCTTGGAGTTTCTTGCATAAGATGTTGAAATCAGTTTCTTTATCCCCAACATCTCGAACTTTGCCGCAAAATACCTCGTGAAATTACTGAACTCGGGGTCATCGCAAGGACAAAGAATAGTTTTATCCCTGAACAAGTCAGGGTCATATTCGAGATATGCGTTCATCTCGTTCTCTATGTCCTCGTACTGTGTGTAGAACTCATCGTTCTTGGCGACTTTTGCGTTGTGTAAATTGGAGTTGCTCAAACTTATGTACCGTCCTTTCTTCGGGGCGTTTAAGGCATATAAAAAGAGCGCCCCTGCAAAGGGACGCTCTCTTGCCGTTTATGATATGCAATTTAATTATAAGACGACCTAATCGGAAATCAACACCGTACACATTGGCGCTTATTACGCCGATTTTATGTCTCCGCCTGCTGTTCGGGCATTATCAAATATGTTATATCAGCCCCGCAGTTGGTACAGTGGCAGGAGTGAATAATCCCCCCTCTTCGAAGCCATAGTCCTCCGAGTTGAAGTCGGAGTCCCAAATTACGGCGCGATGGCCGCAATGGAAACACTCAGTCATCAGCATCCTCCTCCGAGACCCGGTTCCTCAGCAGGACGACTATGAAGTTCCAGCCCTTGATTGGCCGAAGCAATTCCAAGATACCGGGTTACCTTGTCGTAATACTCCTTGATACTCTCCGCCATATCGCGGTCACAATCCGGAAGACGCTTAAAATCTCCTTGACTCAACGAATATACGAGCGATTTGTAAACGGGCGATTCCACAAAGTCCAGCATTTGTATGAATGTATCGCCATTAAAACGCTCGAACCACGGACTATCAGCCTCTAACTTGTCTCGCAAGCCGGGCAGAACTTCGTCCCACAAAAGAAGCGGAGTAGTAGCAATACGACCGGCCGACATCGCCTCAAGGACCTTATCGCCAAGTCCTACGCAGCCCCCGGAGATGTTGAAACTGCACCACCACTGGTTCATAACGTCTTGCGACATATCCGTATGAAGGGTTACAGCGAAGGGGGCGGCCGGAAGTTTATCTGCGAACAGGAAAAAGGGGGCGTATCTTGTAAACTCCGCAGTTTTTGCACCCTCTTTATCGACATACCATGTCTGCAAAACGAGCCCGGTCTCTCCTCTGAAGTCTACCGGAGGGAACAAAAACCGTCTCACCTGTCGCGCGTCTTCGAAAAGCCTCAACGCAAACTCGCTAAACGGCAGCGCGTTTTGCAACTCTTCCTGATTGCGTTTTGCCAACTCAGTTATTCCCATAACAGTTCTCCTTAAAAACACGCACAGAAAAAGCGCCCCGAAGTTCCCGGCGCGCTTCTTACTGCGGTGAATATAATATAAGTTTAGTATGCACGAAATGAAATAATTTGCAACTGTCGCAAAATCTGCGCTTATTCAGCCGATTATCCTCGCAAATAGTCGAGTTTCTTACTGCGAGAAGACGCTGTCACCGCTTCTTCCGCCGCGCGGACGAACGCGGGCCAGTTCATACGGAGTTGGCCGTACACATCGACTTTCGTTTCGGCCTTATCCTCGCGGCTTGAAAACTCGGAGATAACCACTTCCCACTCGTACTTGCTCCAGTAGCGGTACACGCACTCGCGCTCTAACCGCTCCTCGAACTCCTCGCGGGTTTTGCACTCCATCGCAATGTCTCTGAGCGACTTTACGAAGTGGTCGTTTAAGATGTTATAAGGCTTGATTGCCTTGTCGTTGAAGCTGTTGTAATAGACGTTCCACTCTGCCATAAATGCTCACCTGTCCTTTCTGTTGTTTTGACTGTAGTCGAGAACGTTATTAGCCAAAAACCAATTCTTCAAATCTTCGTAACTGATTTCTCCGGCCGCGCACAAATCCCGCTGCTTTCTCGCCTCTTTCCCCCACGCCGAAAAGACCTCAGCGCTTATCTGCCCCATATCCTTTCTATACGAAGCAGACTTGTAATACTTAATGTAAAGAGCAACAGAAGGCTCTGTGTTAATTTTGCGCCGTTGCGTCCGATTTCTTCCAACGTCTTTGCAAGTTCGACCTAAATCGCTTCGATACTCCGACTGAGTGATTACTCTGTGACAATACTTAAACTTTTTATCTGTTGCGGAAGCCACATAACGACCGCAGTTGGGGCACTTGTGAAATCGAAAACCCCTACAAAGATAAACGACCGTCAAATAACCCATTAAATCATCCAAATTTTCCGGGACAAACAAACGGTAATGATATTTCTTAACATCTTCCTCGCCGGCTGAATTTAGAGGGAACTTAAACACAGTGGAGAGACCCTCGTAGCAAATCGGCAGCCCTTCGGATAAATCGGAATTAACAAAGTTCTCGAAAGAAAGCGGCGCATCGAGACTCATAACTGTTTGTATAAAGCCTTCGAAAGTCTTTTTGTAAACCTGTATCTTTCTGCGACTCGCCTTAGGCTGCGCCCAACCGACTCTGCTCAACAGATTTTCGAGTACCCCGTCACCGCATAACCAATCTCCGACAGCATAACCGAACGGCTGCTCGAAGCATTCAACGTACCCGGTGATTTCACGCTCGCGAGAGCCGGGCAGAAGAAAATAACACTCTGCTTCCGGGGTAAACATTACCCCCAAACGAACATCCGCACTCATCCTAAGCCCTTTCTTTCTTCAATTTCCTCCGCAGCGAGAAGCGCGTCTTTGTGCACGCCGATGCACTCGGCTTGTGTGGGCTCGTGGTCGAACTCGTAGCGGAAACTGCCGAACTCGCCGCGGAAATTAAACCCGGTCGCATCGCACACATAGCGGTCATCGCGGAGGCGACTGACCTTGTATTCTGTACCTATTATCTCCGCGCCGCCCGCGGTGGTGAGACCGGAGTCTGTATACGTTTGTACTTTTCTCTTCATAAAAAGCCCCAAAACCCCTTCTTTTGATTTTTCTCACGGAGCCGAAATTAAAGAAAAGCCCGCAGGCTTAACTTCTGTGTCGGCCCGCGAAGTTGTTAACGCCCTCTTCTCGGCATTGTCTATTCGGCCTGTTCTTTCCGGCTTTCTCGCCTTGTCTGCTGCGCTCTGCGCCCCTCAACTCGAACAGGCGCTTCTTGAACCTATACGCGCTGTTATCGTCCACGCGACAACTCCTCCGCTGAGAACACTACGCCATGCTCCGCCCCGCCGTGTGAAAACGCGAAGCCCACCTGCTGCCAGGCCAAGGGCTCGGGGTACTCAACGAACGGGTAATACCCCGGCTCGGATAGGACTCCCATGAACATCACACCGTCCTCTTTCATCATCGTCCGGACATCCGAGAGCGTCATCTCGGGCAGCGCGTCGCGGATGGACAACTCGGCGTACGTATCGTTACGGCGGTTGTACTCGAACGGCAGGCCGCGCAGGGATATGTAGCGGGATTTGGTCTGTATAGCCACAGGCCGCACCTCCATATTCTCGGCGGGGGCCTCTATGCTGATGTTGATGTTCACCTGACTATGCCCTCCCCGCTCTCACGCCACACTTCAACGTCTTTCCGGAAGTTGGGGTTCTTGCTTTGGAGCACGTCCGGGCCGATACACACGGTAAAGCTGCGCCACGGCAATACGACGTTGACTGTGTCTGCGCCCTGCTGCGAGTGGTCGGCAACGCGGGCTATGAGTTTCAGGTTGCCCTGCGAGAACTTGTAGTCATCAACGTGCTCACCGAGAAGCATTTCCAACGCGCCGGGCGCCGTGAAGCCAGTCTCGGAGGTCGAGAACAGCCAACGGTCGGTGCCGTCATCGTTGATAAACTCCCGTCGCAGTGTCGCACCGCACTCGGTCGGGTCGAGCGGTATTGACTTCGGGCAAAGTCCTGTTGCGATATCATCCGTGATGAGGTCTTCTGTGCGGAATGAGTCGAGCCCGACTATGGGCAGGTCGGTGTGAATTGTGGTAATTAAGAATGTAGGCATAAATGATAATTCTCCTCGATAAAAATACCCCTTCTGATAACCCTAAAAGGGTAGTCAAAGGGGTGTTATTTTGTGATAAGTGTTCGCTTCAGGCCCGATTACAGGGGCTTATGAGCGGACCCGAGACAAGAGCGGAATAATTACTTTCATTTACTGTCTTATCTTGATGTGAGTCTCTCTCAGCTGCATCTCGGTGACTTCGCCGGGAGCGCCGCACAAAAGATCCTGAGCGTTGCCGTTCATAGGGAATGCGATAACTTCACGGATGTTGTCTTCACCCTTGAGGAGCATGAGCATTCTGTCAACACCCGGAGCCATACCCGCATGCGGCGGAGCGCCGAACTTGAAGGCGTTGTAAAGGGCGCCGAATCTTGTCTCCAAGTCCTGTTCGGTATATCCGGCAATCTCGAAAGCCTTTTTCATAATTTCCAAATCATGGTTACGGACCGCACCGGACGACAACTCAACACCGTTGCAGACGATATCGTACTGGTACGCGAGAATCTCCTCGGGCTTCTTTGTATTCAAAGCCTCAAGGCCGCCCTGAGGCATCGAGAAAGGATTGTGCGTAAAGATATAATGCTTGAGTTCCTTGTCGTATTCGAACATCGGGAAGTCGTTTACGAAGCAGAATCTGAACGCGTTTTTCTCAATCAAATCAAGTCTCGAACCCAATTCGTTTCTGATCTGTCCGGCAAAGCTGTTCGCGTTGGCCTCATTGTCTGCAATGAAGAAGATTGTATCGAGAGCGTTAAGGCCCGCGAGGTCCTTGAGCTCGCTCTTCATATCGTCGGGAATAAACTTGTCGATAGGACCCTTGTAGGACATGTCATCCAAAACTTCCAGGTACCCGAGGCCGCCCATGCCGATGCTCTGGGCGAACTTTAACATTTTCTCATGCTGACCTTTGGAAAGTTTTGCGTGAACATTAATCGCGCGGACAGTCTTGCCGTGGAAAGGTGCGAATGTGCAGCGCTGGAAGAACTCGGTTACGTCGATAATTCTCAAAGGGTTTCTCAGGTCCGGCTTGTCCGAGCCGAACTCAAGCATTGCCTGGGCGTAGCTGTACACGGGGTACGGTGCTTTTGTAACTTCCGTGCCTTCGGGGGCAAACTTTTCGAACGTTGCGGTTAATACTTCCTCGCCTGCTCTGAAAACATCCTCCTGTGTGGCGAAAGCCATCTCAAAGTCAAGCTGGTAGAACTCTCCGGGCGACCTGTCGGCTCTTGCGTCCTCGTCTCTGAAGCAGGGCGCAATCTGGAAATATTTGTCGATGCCCGAGACCATAAGCAATTGCTTGAACTGCTGAGGAGCCTGCGGAAGCGCATAGAACTTGCCCTTGAATTTTCTTGAAGGAACAATATAATCGCGTGCGCCTTCAGGCGATGACGATGTCAGGATAGGAGTCTGAATTTCCAAAAATCCCATCTCGGTCATCTTCTGTCTTAAGAACGAAATAACATTTGCTCTGAAAACAATATTGTCCTTGACCTTGCGATTACGCAAATCCAAAAATCTGTACTTAAGTCTTACATCTTCCCTTATCTCTTTTGAAGTCTGAATCTCAAACGGCAACTGAGCGGTAACGCGTCCCAAAACATCAACGGAATGGGCCTCCAGCTCAATCGTACCCGACTCAATCTTAGGGTTATATGTCTCCTCGTCTCTGTGCTCGATAACGCCCTCGATGGATACGCAGTCTTCCTTGACCAAGCCGTCCAAAAGCGTTGTGTCTCTCATAACAACCTGCAACACGCCGTACATATCTCTTAAATCAACAAACGAAACACCGCCGTGGTCGCGGATATTCTCAATCCACCCGGCCGCGCGAACATGGGATCCGACATCCTGCTCCGTTATCTCGCTGATAACCTTGTCTCTGTAAATGTTTGACATATCAATTCCTCCTGTCAAAAATAAAAAAGCCCCAAGCAAACAACTTTGCTCAGGACGAACTTGAAAATCCGCGGTACCACCTGAATTACCCTTTGGGTCAACTCTTCCCCGCCGTAACGCTGCGGATGCGGATCACCTACTAAATCAAATCTTTCAGATCACTGCTGCTGAAGTGTTATTCATCCGAACTCTTGCTCCCGCGGGCTTCCAGCCAAACGGCCCGTCTTCTCTGTTGGGCGAGGCTCCGAATTACTTCTCTTCGTCATCGCATAACGCAAATACTACAACACACCTTTAATTTTTTCAAGATATGTATTATGTCCCTCAAGCTTACGAATTTATTACGCCCACACGTAACTTTTGAGTAAGTTTAACCTCTTGAGCCCCAAACTTACGAATTTATTACGCCCACACGTAACTTTTAAGTAAGTTTAACCTCTTAAACCCTAAACTTACAAATTTATTACGCCCACACGTAACTTTTAAGTAAGTTTAACCTCTTGAGCCCCAAACTTACGAATTTATTACGCCCACATGTAACTTTCAGGTAAGTATCGCAACATAATGCCATTCGGTTTGTTCTGCATAAGTTCTGCATATGTAGAAGTTCACCCGGAAGTTTGGTTTCAGACGAGCCGTTGTTCGAGCATTCTCGAACACCTACTCAAACTTGACATTGGGCTTGACATTCAGGTCAACATTTATGGTAAATTCGAGGCCGGGAAATAAAAAAGCCCCCGGACATCGAGTCCGAGGGGCTGATTCTATTAATGGAATTATTCAATACCGGATTTGAGTTCTTTCCAGAGGTCGTTGTACATGGCGGCTGTTTCTTCGCCGGACTGGGTGTTGACCTCGCAGTTTGCGATGGCCTCATCGGTGGGGACCAGGGCCGGGTCGTTTTGGTCTTCTTCGGAGAGGCTCGCGACGACCGCATCGTTGGGGGTTGAATAGTAGATGTATTCGAAGTTCATCATGGCGATGTCTTCGCGGCAGAGGAAGTCGAGGAACTGTTGAGCCGCTTCGACGTTTTCGCAGGATGAGGTGATGGCAAAAGAGTCGAGCCAGACGTTGGAGCCTTCCTTGGGGACGACGTATTCGACGTTTTCGTTGTACTGGTGGCCTAAGTAGGCTTCGCCGGAGTAGACGACTGCCATGGCGGCGTTGCCGGCGACGACTTCGTCGCGGGCTTCGTCGACCAAGTATGCCGCGACGTCGTCGCGCTGGTCGATTAAGAGCTGCTGGGCTTCGGCTATCTCGTTTTCGTCGGTGGTATTAAGCGAATAGCCAAGGTATTTAAGCGCGACCATGTAGGTGTCGCGGATGCTGTTTTGCATGATGATGTCGCCCGCGTATTCACCGTTAAAGAGGACGTCCCAGCTGTCGATTTCACCGTTTACTTTTGTGGTGTCGTAAAGAATGCCGATTGTACCCCAGAAATACGGGAGCGTGTAGGTGCAGGTGGGGTCGAAGCTTTCGGTCATTTCCCAGTAGCGATCGCCGATATTGTCTATGTTTTCGAAAGTCGAATAGTCGATTTCCTGCAGGTCGCCTTCCTCAAGCATGCGTCCGAGCATGTAGTCCGAGGTGCAAATAAGATCGTATTGGACCGCGCCCGATTTGTATTTGGTGTAGAGGTCTTCGGGAGTCAGGGCTTCCTCGTAGAGGATTTTGATGCCGGTCTCGTCGTAGAACATGTCGAGGACGTCCGGGTCCATGTACTCACTGTAGTTGAAAACCGTGAGTGTTAAGCCGGTGTCCTTTTCGTTCGTCGAGGAGCACCCTCCGAGGAGCGTTGCGGCGCACACCATGAGCGCTGCGACCTTCTTAAAATTCTTCATTGACTTCTGCCTCCTTTTTGCGGGAAATGATATTGAAAAGTATGAGTATTATGAGAACCGTCAGGAAAATAAGCGTCGAGAGCGCGTACATCTCGGGCTTTATGCCCTTCCTGATCTCGCCGTAAATCATGGTCGAGAGCGTGTTAAAGCCCGGGCCCTTGGTGAAGTACGTGATTACGAAATCGTCCATGGACATCGTGACGGCCATGAAAAAGCCGGAGATTATGCCGCCCCAAAGTTGCGGCAGGATAGTCGTGAAAAAGCCGTACACCGGCCCCGCGCCCAGGTCGCGGCTCGCCTCATACACAGAGTAGTTCATCTGCTCGATTTTCGGGAGAACGGCGAGGATTATGTAGGGAATGTTGAACGTGATGTGCGCGATAAGAACGCTCGAAAACGACAGCGACATAAAGCGCATGAACCACAGCATCAGCGCGATGCCCGTGACGATGTCGGCGTTCAAAAGCGGAATGTTCGTAAGGCCCATCATGAGCACGTACCCGCGGCGCCTCATGGCGTTGATTCCAAGCGATGCCAAAAGGCCGATGACAAGCGCAATCGCAGACGACAGGAGTGCCAGAAGAACAGTCGTGCCCAAAGCGGACATAATTGTTTTACTCTCGAAAACCTTGCTGTACCACTCAAGAGTAAACCCTCCCCAGACAACGCGGCTTCTTGAATTGTTAAACGACAATACAATAAGCACGAGGATCGGTGCGTAGAGAAAAAGCATTATGATTGCAAAATAAAATCTGCAGAAAAAATCAATCAGTCTGTCTCGCATGAATCCGCCTTTCTTCCCTCCTTGGGAACGATGTCCGACTTGGCGGTGAACGCCATGCTGAGGAGCACAAACACCATCAACGCAACGGATAAGCCGGAGCCCAAATTCCACTGGCTGTTACGCGTGAATTCCTGTTCGATTATGTTACCGATGAGCTGCAGTTTGCCGCCGCCCAGAAGGTCCGCGATGACGAACGATGTCATAGACGGAACAAATACCATCGTGATTCCGCTCTTCAGGCCCGGCAATGAGAGCGGAAATATTACCCGCATGAAAGTCACAAAGCCGCCGGCACCCAGGTCTTTGGCGGACTCGATAACACCCTCGTCTATCTCGGATACGGCCGTGAAAATCGGCAGCATCATGTAAGGGAAGTAATCGTAAACGACGCCTATCATAATCGCCACCGATGAGTTGGCGATATCAAGGGGCGACAAACCCATTAATGTGAGCATGCGGTTCAGGATTCCGTTTGAAGACAATATCATCTGCCACGCAAGAATTCTTAAGATGAAGTTCATCCACATCGGCAGAATCAGGAAGAACAGCGTGAAACTGCCGCGGCTCATGCCGATTCTTCTTAAGGCCATTACAAGCGGGTACGCCAAAAGAATGCAGATTAATGTGCAGCCGACGGCAATCACAAGCGAGAAAACAAAAGAGTTTAAGTTAATCGGATCCGTGAACAGAGCCATAACATTATCTAAAGTGAAACTGCCGGCCGCATCGGTAAACGCTGATTTTAAAATCACGAAAAGAGGGATTACCGTGAATCCGATTGACCAGAGAAGATACGGGCCCGCCAGCGCTTTTTTCCGGAGATTTTTATTTCTCATCCTTGGATATCTCCTCATCGGCCGACACGGGCTTATGCATAATCTGAATGTTATCCGGCAGAATCGCAAGTCCGACGGTATCGCCGCACAGGACGGGGTTGACGCTTTGAATCTGCCACTCAAAGCCCTTGACGTCGACTCTGATGTCGTAGTAAGCGCCCTCATAGACAACGTCGGTGACGCGCCCTGCGACAAAGCCCTTCTCGGGCGTTGTTATAACAAGATCCTCTGGGCGTATTACGACGTCGACGGGCTCGTTTTTCGCAAAACCGGTGTCAACGCAAACAACGTCTTCGCCCTGGATTTGCACGAGGCAGTCGGACAGCATTATGCCGTCGATGATATTGCTCTCCCCTATGAAGTCCGCAACGAAAGCGTTCTGCGGCTCGTCGTAGATGCTTTTGGGGTCGCCCATCTGCTGGATGATGCCCTTGTTCATGACGATGATTCTGTCGGACATCGTCAGGGCCTCGTTCTGGTCGTGGGTTACATAGAGGAACGTGATTCCGACTTCCCTCTTGATTCTCATCAACTCGCGCTGCATCTCCTGGCGGAGTTTCAAATCAAGCGCGCCCAGAGGCTCGTCCAAAAGCAACATTTCCGGCTCGTTTACGATTGCGCGCGCGATTGCCACACGCTGTTGCTGACCGCCGGACAATGAGTCGGGGCGGCGCGCGCCGTAGCCTTCCATATTTACAAGTTTAAGCGCGTACTTAACTTTCTCGGCTATCTCGGCCTTGCTCTTTTTCTTGAGTTTCAGGCCGAACGCGATGTTCTCGGCAACCGACATGTGCGGGAAAAGAGAATAGTGCTGAAAAACCGTGTGAAGTCTTCTTTTGTTAGGCGGCATGTCGGTTATGTCCTGTCCTTCGAATAAGACCTTTCCTTCATCGGGGGTCTCAAACCCGCCGATGATTCGAAGCATCGTGGATTTGCCGCACCCGGATGGGCCTAGGATTGTTATAAATTCGTTGCGGTAAATTTCGACGGAGAGGTCGGACAAAACCGTCTTGCCGTCGAAGCTTTTCTTTATCGATTTCAATTCAAGTATCGTATCGCTCATTGATGTTACCTTTTATTTCAAAAACTCGGCGGACAGGAAATCCAAAGCACAACCGCTTCCTTCTTCGACGCGCACGACAGGCTGTGTCTGTGGTCGCACTTATAGATAAAGGATTCGCCCTTGTTCACCTGATATTGTCTGTCTCCGTAGTTGAGGGTCACAGAGCCTTTTAAGACATAACCGAACTCTTCGCCCTCGTGTGCTTTGTCGACGGGCAAAACGGCGCCCGGCTTGAGTGTTACTCTTATGGGCTCGAGGCTCATGCCCTGCGCCGACGGGACGAGCCACTCGGTGACACTTATCTCATCGGTCTTCTCGAAATAATCGTCTTCACCGAACACCAGGTTTTCTTCGGGCTCTTCTTTGAAGAAGTCGGAAAGATTGGTTCCCAAACATGTAACGATGTCGGAAAGAGTCGAAACCGAGGCGGAAGACTGGCCGCGCTCCAATTGCGAGATAAATCCTTTGGTAAGTTCGGTTCTGTCGGCGAGTTCCTGCTGGGTCAGTCCGTTTTGATTGCGCAGTTGTCTGACCTTGTCGCCGATGTATTCGTCGAGATTCATAGTGTCCCCTCATGCATATAAATACTAAACAAAAAGTTTTGCATAAAGGATTATACTTTTACTAATCAGAAAGTCAACTGTAATATTTACTTTAATTGATGAATTTTTCGGATATAACGGCCGCCAATTTGGCATATAAGATATCGGACGACACGGGCTTTGTTATGTATTCGTCAAAACCCCTGGACAGACGCTTCTCGACATCCTCCGAGAAGGCATCCGCGGACAGGGCGACAATCGGCGTTATTTGGGAATCTTCGCGCCCGAGCGCGCGAATCTGCCGGGTCGCCTCGATTCCGTCCATAACGGGCATTCTGATATCCATCAGAACACAGTCGAATTCGTAAACCTCCGAGTCTTTAAATTTGTCGACACCCTCCTGACCGTCTTTTGCGACGACGACCTCCATTCCGCGGGCCTCCAAAAAGCCCTTTACAATCTCAATATTGATGTCGTTGTCCTCACACACAAGAATCTTTTTGCCGGAGAGATTGAAATCGGTCGGAGCGGCCCTTACGACAGGAGCCTCGGATGAGGACGCCGCTTCTTCCAAAGGCAGCAAAACCGTAAAGGTTGTGCCCTCACCCAATTTGGAATCAACGGAAATTGTGCCGTGCATCTTTTCGATTATGTCGTGAACAATCGCAAGCCCCAAACCCGTGCCTTGGTTGCGGTCGGAGTGCTCCTGAGCAAACGGCACGAAAAGAATCGGGATGAACTCCTCCCCTATTCCGATACCGGTGTCGCTTACGGTGATTTTAAGTTCGCACCCGTCGACGGGAGATACCTTCTCGAGGCCGAGAAAAATCTTCCCTCCGGGCTCGGTGTATCTTACGCTGTTGGAGACCAAGTTCAGGATTATCTTTTCGAAATGCAACTTATCCGCAAGAATGTACTGCGGCAGTTTGTCGTCTATGGAAGTCTCAAGCGTCAGACCTTTTTCCGAGGCTACAATTTTCTGCGGTTCGGCGATTCCGGCGACCGTCCCGCGCAAATCGATCCCGGCAGGCTTCAATGTGATCTTTCCGCTTTCGATGCGGGATAAATCCAAAGTGTCATTTATAAGCGAGAGCAAGAACTGACCCGTATTCCTAACCTTTGTGTTGTACTCCTTTAACTGAGTCACATCATCCGTCGACGCAGCCAATTCGGTGTAGCCGAGAATTCCGTTTAACGGGGTCCTCATGTCGTGGCTGACGGACGACAGGAACGAGGTCTTGGCCGAGTCCGCGCGGCGCAGATCGTTAATGGTCGTGTAAATGATGCAGGAGAAAACAATAAGCACCGCAACGACCAACACAAACATCACGGAAATAAGAATAATGTTGGAAACAAGCGCCCTCTGCGCCTCTTCGTTAACTTCCCTCAGAGACAACTGGACGCGGTTTAAAATTTTCTGCGCGCTCTTGTTGAAATCGTAGTAAGGCTTCGTCAGTTTATTCTGAATGTACGCTTCGACTTCGTCGTAGGATTTGGTGCCGTCTTCAAGACCGTCCAGCAGTTCAAACTGCGCAGCGGCAACAGCCTCGAAATTCTCTCTGAACGCCGCAACCTCCGTAGGGTCTCCGGTGTAAACCTTTTCGATTACGGAAATTTTGATATCTGCGGTGTTATAGAGCTCGTTTATCATGAGCCTTGTGGAAACCAGATTTTCCTCGCTGTCGTCAACTGCGAGCCAGTCTATATATGTGCGCATCTGGCGGATCTTGTCGTTGCAGTCCTCGACGTTGGTGATGATTGTGTTCGGGTTCTGCGTGGACTCCTCGATGTGCTCGGTCAGACTGACAATGGTGTAAATGCTGAAATAAGCGAAAGCCAAGAGCAGGGCGATAAGCAACACGGTAGTCAGAATGATTACCCTTGTTATGCCTTCTTTTAAAACTCCGTTTTCCCTTAAAAGTTTCATTGCGCCCCCTTTTTATTATTAACACTCTAACAGTTTGGGAGGCATTTTACAAACCTGTGCTACAATTAAACCATCTTGGAAAAAAGGAGGGTTCGGCCATGGCAGACAACTATCTCAACACCGAGGGAATCGCCCAGCAGTGCTTAGACGCGATCAAGAACAAGATCAATAATCTTTCCCACCTGAACATCATCGTCGCCGGCAAAACGGGCGTGGGCAAAAGCACCCTGATAAACGCGATGTTCCGCGAGAATCTGGCCGCCACCGGGATAGGCAGACCCGTCACCGAGCACATGAGCAAAATCGAGAAAACGGGCTTTCCCCTCTCCATCTACGACACACGCGGCTTCGAGCTCGGCAAAGACGCGCAGAAGCAGGTGCGCGAAGAGATAATAAAAGTCATCAAAACCGGCGCGCAGAGCGCAAACATAGACGATAAAATCCACTGCATCTGGTACTGCATAAACTCCACGTCCAACAGAATCGAGGACGAGGAAATCGAGTGGCTCAAGGCCTTCGCCAAAGAAAACACCCTGACGCAGGTCCCCGTAATCATTGTCCTCACGCAGTCCATTTCGCGAAAACAGGCCGAGGAAATGAAGCGCTACATCATAGAGCGCGGCACAAACGTCAGCCAAATAGTGCCGGTCCTCGCCATGGACTACCCCATAAACGATGAGATAACAATCAAAGCCTACGGCCTGGACACACTCCTTGTCATCATGAGTGCGGTCCTGCCCGAGGAACTGCAGGACACCCTTCAAAATGTTCAGAAGGCATCCCTGGCATCAAAAATCAAACGCGCACATCAGATTGTGGCCACAGCCGCAGCAGCGGCCGTAGGCGAAGGAGTCGTGCCGGTCCCTTTCGCCGACGCGGCGCTCCTCGTACCGACACAGATAACGATGATAGCGGGAATAACGGCCGTTTTCGGAATAGACGTAAATAAAAGTTTTGTCACGGCCTTCATCTCCTCCGCCCTTGGCACATCGGGCGCCACGGTAGCCGGCCGCACGATTGTCACCAACGTCGTTAAATTCATCCCCTATGTCGGCAGCGCGGCAGGCGCCGCAATCTCAGGCACAACAGCAGGCATAATAACAACCGCCTTAGGCGAGACCTACATTCTCTTAATGGCCGCCATCTACAAGGGCGAGATTAAGATGAACGAGCTGACGTCCGACAAAACCAAGGCCTTCATCGAGAAAACCTTTCACACAAATCTCAAAAAGGGCGGCGATGCCGTCCACGACGGGTCCGACATAACCGACCCCGAGCAAATAGCATATAACTTCATTCAGGAAGGACAGGAAACAAATGGCACGCAAAAAACTGGTAACTAAATACGACGTTTTCGTAAACGCGGCAGCAGCCGTCATCGCAATCGTGATCTTCGCCGTCCTCATCGTCAAAACGCAGAACGGCTCAATCTCAACATCCGGCCTCTCGACCTTCACCGAAGATCCGGACAAACAAAAGACCATAGGCACGGTTTTCTTCGTAGCCTGCGGCCTCTACTTTGCCTACATCAACCTGAAGAAAGTTATCGAAAACCTCCAAACCCTCAAAGAGAAAAAGAAGGAAGAAGCCGAAGACGAATAATTTTGCTATAATATCCCACGGCACGCGGATGTGATGAAATTGGCAGACATGCCAGATTTAGGTTCTGGTGGGGCGACCCGTGCAGGTTCAAGTCCTGTCATCCGCACCATTTTTGCCTTTCAATGTTTAACAAAAAGTCAATGGATTTCCCATTGACTTTTTTATTTTAGTTTTTGCCGCCGATTTTGCCGCCGGTTTGACCCCAAACAGGCGGCAATTTTGTCGGCACGGCAGGATTTTTCAAAAAAATTTTGAAACTTTAAGTTTCTTTAAGGTTGATTTAAGGTTCGATATTTATCATCAGACCATACAAAACAGCAAACTTCATAACTCCCCCCTCCAATGAATTTGTTGCTGATCAAAGACCGGTGATTCCCCTCCCGGTCTTTTCTTTTGTTCAAAAGTCGTAGGTTGGCTTCGATGTCATACAACTTTGCATACGACTTTTGACGGTTGAGGCCCAAAGTCGTAGGTGAACTTCGATGACATACGACTTTACCTACGACAATTAAAAAAGCAGGCCCGTGTTGAGCCTGCTTTTCGAGATTTGAATGAATTCAAATTATTTTACTGTTACTGATGTGATGTGGGGGTTAACGCCCTGGTACCAGTAGAGGAAACCTTCCATGTCAACTGTGTCGCCTACGGAGAGGCCTTCGACTGTCTTGTAGACTTCTGTGTCGGAACCTGTGAGATAAGACTCAACAGTGAAGTTGTAGGTGTTGCCGTTGTAGGAAACGTTGAAGTAGAGGTCGTCGCCCTGTGTTCCGGAACCGTCCCAGTTGTAGAGGAATGCCTCGCCGTTGTCGCCGATTGCCTCGACTGTCATGCCGGTGAAGGAAACCTTCATGTTCTGGTAGTCGATAAGAGAGGAATCTGCGAGTTTCTCTGTTACATCAACAGGGTCTGCGATGTATGTGCCTTCTTCAATCTCGAAGGTTGCGTCTGTGATCTCGACTTCGCCTTCCCACTCGGACTTGTAGCCTGTGACCTTAACCTTTACGCCGCCTGCTGTAAGCTGAGCGTACTCTTCCTCGGTGCAGGGCATGTTGTAGAGGAAGTAAGCACCGTCTGCATCCTGTGTGTAGAATGTAGCCTGATTTTCCCACCAGGACTGAGCAGCCTGAATGTAGGTCTCAACGGTAACCTCGGTGTCGAGATCGGCTACCGCGTATTCAGCGTAGGTCATGACGCCCTCACCCTTCTCGGTATCGGCACCGCTTGCGGCTTCCTGTGCTGTTGTATCTTCCGTTGCCTCGTCAGAGGATGTGTCCGAGCATGCGCATGCGGCGAAAGCCATAGCGCCTGCAAGGCAAACAGCCATAAGTTTCTTTGTGAATGTTTTCATTTTGTGTCAGCTCCTTTTGCTTTGAAAATGCCTTGGGTTGCGTGAAATCACAACCCTGAACATCAGGTATTTTAACTCTTTTTGATTTTGAAGGACACAAATTATTGCGCGGTCCCGCGTTTTTTCGTCATATCGTATATAAAAAACGCGATTATGCCCGCCCAGGCTATGCCAAGACACAACAAAAGGACTTTGGATTCAGACGGCAACGGCCCCAAATCCGCCTCGCTTGAAGCTTGCGATTGTATGCTGTCGAGCCTGTATAAAGACGTGGTATCGGAGTACAAATCTTCTATATATTGGTCGTCTATCGTCTGCTTGCGGTTAACCGATTTTACGACGGCGTTGACCAACTGCCCCGCAGCGTTCCTCAGGGACGTCGAGCCGTTGAAGACAGGCGTTGTGAAGGTCTTGTCCACATTGTCTATAAGGAGTTTTGTCGCATCGATTTTGACTTGGTAGTGCTCGTCCGAATCCGTGCCGCCCAAGTTCAAATATTCTTGATACTCATCAGACTCCTGGGCCTTCGATGTAACCGGAACATAGCCTTCCGTGGAAGCATAAGCAATCTGTACATCGTTTGTGAGCAGATACTGCGCGAAAAGCCACGACGCCAAAACCTCGCCCGAATCGTTCTTGTTGAAGATACAGATTGACGGGCCCTGTGAGATCATCTGAGGATTTGAAGTATCGAACTGGGGCACGGGATAAACAACGGTTTCAAAATCAACAATCTTGTCTTCGGCGATGTCGAGCAGAGGCGCTTCGGACCCCATCCATGTGGAACCCGCGGTCGAATCGATTGCAAAAATACATTGACCTGCATTGAGGAAGTTCGCCGGGTATCCGGAGACCGTGAAGGTTGAGAAAGCTCCTGTTTTGACATGTGACGCGATAGTCTTCAAATCAGCGGTCGTTGTATCGTTAAAGATAAGCACGTTGCCGTCGTCGTCCGAATAGCCCGCGCCCTGCTGCTTAAGCATTGTTATGAGCATGTTGTCCGAGGATTTGTAGATGAAAGGAATCATGACGTTCTGGCCGTTTATGGCGTATGTGCCGTCGGAATTTTTTGCGGTTGCGGCCTCGGAAACTTCCCAGACAAAATCCCATGTCAGAGCCTCGGGCAATTCGAACCCCAAAGCCTCGACATATGTTTTGTTGACATAGCACGCCTCGGTCGATCTCATGTATGGAATCGCGTAGCAGGTCTCGCCTATGTAGCACTCGGATAAGAACTGCGGAATAATCTCATCTTTGGTAGGACCGTCGAATTTGACCTCAGAACCTCCGAGGCCGTATTTTGCATCGTCGAACAAACTATCCAACGGCACCACGGTGTTTGAGCCCGTGATGTATGTTGCGATGTGGTCCGGATATGTGATGCAAACATTCGGCGTTGTGCCCGTGGAGATGTTTGTGATTACGTCGTTGTAGATTTTGTTGTAGTCGGTATAAAGACGGATGTTTACGGTGATGTTCGGGTACAGCTTTTCGAACTCTGAAATAGTCTGTTGATAAATCTGAGTCTGGGTTTTGTTGGTGTCGTTCTTGGCCCAGAATGTAATCTCGTATTGTTGCGACTCATCAAAACTGTCAGGGATTTCGAATTCGGACACGCCCCGCTGGCCGTGGCAGGAGCAGCAGGCAAAACAGAGGGCAAATGCAAGGAGCAAAGATATAAGTTTTCTCATCCTTTGGTGCCCTCCCTTGAAACGCCGGACATGATCTTGTTGCGGAATATCAGGAACAGGATAATCAGAGGCGCGGAGACGACGCAGACGGCGGCCATCATGGCGGGGATGTTTTCGCGCCCGAAGCCGTTTTCGCGGATTTCCTGAATGCCGTTGGAAACCAAAAAGTAGTTGGGGTCGTCGGTTATGAGGCGCGGCCATACGTAGGAGTTCCAGCACTCGATAACTTTAAGGATAATTACGGTTATGACGGTCGGCCTGCAAACGGGCAGCATTACCTTGAACAGGTATTTTAAGTCGGACGTGCCGTCGACCTTCGCGGCGTAGTAAATCTCGTCGGGCACGCCCTCGAAGTTTTCCTTCAGGAGATAAATGTAAAAGACTGACGTTACCGACGGCAGAATCAATCCGATAAAGGTGTTACGCATATCCCAGTCGGTTATGGTAACAAAGTTAGTGATGATGACAAGCTCGTTCGGAATCATCATCAGGGACAGGAAGATTACGAACACCAGATTCTTGCCGCGGAACTCGAGGCGCGCGAAGGCGTAGGCCGCAAAGATGATGACGACCACCATCAGGAATGTGGTTATGACCGTGAAGATAATGGTGTTGGTAAAATACCGCGCCAGGGGCACCTGTGTGAACGCATCGACATAGTTTTGGAACGTCGGGTTAGTCGCGTAGAATTTGGGCACATATTCGGAGGTGTACGAACTGTAACTCTTAATCGAGGACAGCACCATCCAGTAGAACGGGAACAAAACAATTACCGCCCAGATCGAAAGGAAAATATAAAGCAAAGTTTTACTGAATTTATTGCGCATATTCCCCCCTACTTATAACTGTGCCTGTTTGACACAAGCAGATTGATAACAGTGATTGTAAGAACAATAGCGAACAGGATAATCGCCGCTGCCGCCGCGTACGAAGGGTATCCGCCGCCGTCGCCGTAAAGCATATCGTAGACGTAGCCGACGATGGTGTTCATTCCCGCAGCGTTAAGGTCGACACCGAACAGCGCGACCGCGTCCGAATACGCTTTGAACGCCCCGATAAATCCCGTGATTACAAGATAGAAAATCATCGGCGATATCATCGGCAGCGTTATTCTTGTAAACGTCCTGAACGCGGACGTCCCGTCGATTTTCGCGGCCTTATAATACACAGGGTTCACCGATGCCAGGGCCGAAGTTAAAATCAGAATCTTAAACGGCATAACAATCCAAATGATGTAGAAGCAGAAGACAAACATTTTCGCCCAGTATGGGCCGTCTATAAAGTCCACCGGAGTCATGCCGAACACTTTAAGAAGGTTATTCACAAGCCCGTCGCTGTAAGGGGTCTTCTGAAAAAGAATCAGAAACACCAAGCCAACCGCCAGGGTATTCGTAACGTACGGCAGGAAGAATATCGTCTGAAAGAGGTTCTTCAGGGCCTTAATCGAATTCAAAGCAAGCGCAATCAGGAGAGACAAACCGGTTGAAATCGGCACCGTGATAATAACCATCACAAACGTGTTCTTCACCGCCTGCAGAAAATACGTGTCGCGCAGAACATACCTGTAGTTGTAAAGCCCGACGCCGAAATACGTGCCCGACGCGGAATTGTATCCCTCCTCGAACGAGTACACAAAAACGTCGATCAGAGGATAAACCATAAACACCGCGAGGAACGCAATCGCGGGCAAGAGGTAGAGCCACCCCCATAAATTATTCCGGGACTTATCCAAGGCTTATCCTCTCCTCACTTTCCTTATCGAAAACAAGAACCTTCGACTTTCGCAGAGAAAATCTCACAGTATCGCCGCGAGCCGCCTGCGCCTCCTCCGCGTCGATAATCGAGCGCACGGGGTTGGTTATGCACTTATCGTGCGTCGACACAATACTCGTGTCGCGTCCCATGACATCTATTGCGGAAAGTTTCAACTCCAACGGCCCGTTATCGTCAAGATTAAAACCCTCCGGCCTTATGCCGACATAAACGGGCTTAGAAGCATCACTCTTGCAGTCCAGAATCTTAGACCCGCCGATGTAAATTCCGTCAACCTTCAACTCACCCTCAAAAACATTAATCGGAGGCGTGCCCAGAAACTTTGCGACAAAGAGATTAGTCGGATCGTCGTAGACGCTTTGCGGAGCGCCAACCTGCTGGACAACGCCGTCTTTCATAACGACAATCATGTCCGAAATGCTCATCGCCTCTTCCTGGTCATGCGTTACAAAGATTGTGGTAATCCCTGTCTCTTTCTGAATGCGGCGGATTTCCTCGCGCGTCGCAAGCCTTAAACGGGCGTCCAAATTGGACAGTGGCTCGTCCATAAGCAAAACCTTGGGCATCTTAACCAGGGCTCTTGCAATGGCGACTCTCTGCTGCTGGCCTCCGCTCATCTCGCCCGGTTTTCGATCCATCAAATGGTCTATCTGAACAAGCTTCGCGGCTTCCAAGGCACGCTTTTCCATCTCTTCCTTAGACAATTTCTGCTCGCCTTTTAAGTTTTCGAGCGGGAACATAATGTTCTTTCTTACGGTCAGGTGCGGGTAAAGCGCGTAGTTCTGGAACACGAGTCCCACTCCCCTCTTTTCGACCGGCACGTTTGTAACGTCCTCGTCCCCGAAGAAAATTTTGCCGCGGGTGGGTGCTTCCAAACCGCAAATTAGATACAGCGCGGTTGATTTGCCGCAACCGGAGGGTCCCAGCAAACCTATAAGCTTCCCGTCGGGAATCGTAAAATCGAAATCGTTTACCGCAATGACCTCGTCGTGCTTTTTGTCGCGCGACGGGAAAATTTTTGTCAGGTGCTCAAGTCTTACTTCCATATCCTACGGCTCCAGAACATATTCTATTTTTATTTTGAACTCACTGACATCAACGAGCGACGCGATGTCGGTGTATTCGGGCAGATAGTTGTAATCGGGATTCGTCTCGGCGTGGCGCGGCCCGTAAAAGAAAACCAGATCGAAGCCTTTGCCTACGGTGCTGTCGTACTTAATCCCGTCAAAATTATAGCCTCTGACGTACTCCGCAACAAGTTGTGTCGCGACATATTCAATGGGCTTGCCGTTCTCGTTGGGCTTTCCGACCTCGATTGCGAACTGCCGCAGGAAGTCCTGGTAAACTGCCATCGACGGCGAATATTTCGGCGAGAAAATATCGACCGCCTTCTCGTAAATATTAGACTTCGTCCAGTCGATAACCGTCAGGTCCTTCAGGGTCTTAAAGCGCCCTATAAGCACACGCTCGTTTGCGCGCAACCGCCCTTCCTTCAGAGCCGTCTCCTCATCCTCGGCGACATAAAAATAAGAAATTCCTTCGGGGTTCATGCGCCCGGCCATGGAATTACTCAAAGTCGCGGGGCCGATCGATGCCTCATCCAGATCGTACTCGAGGCCTCTCTTCATCCTCGAATCGATAACGCGCGCGCGGCAAAATTCGGACCCCGCCGGAATCACTTCCTCCAGGTTCTTCAAACAACTCTCATACAGCTGATTTAACATATCACCCCGCTTGTGTGTCTCGGGAGTTAAATCAAAAAATCTGTTGAAATACTTGCAGTCGTGCTCAAAGTTCTTCCAAATTCGATACTGCAGCGTCTCGTCAAAATCGTAGGACAGTTTCATCACATAAATTCTGTCGTGTACATCGTAGGACTCCAGCAAATCCGCGACCAACTGCATAACATTCGGGTTCTCCCTCTCAAACAGAAAAACCCTCTCCGTCAATATCTCGAAAAGAGAATAAACCCGGACCGACTTTGCATCCGGCAATACTTTCTCATAAGCGCGCTTCAAACCCGAATCCACAAACGGACCCAAAACCGAGACGTTTATCTTCTTTCCGCCCGCTTTCCCGCAATACGGACACGGCCCGTACATATCAAAGCCGTTTTGGTCTATAAACGACAGAAACGACGTCCGCTTCGGGTTAAAACACATGCTGCAGCAAATCTTTTCCAACTTCAGTACTCCTTCAGAATATCCGTCTCGTCTATCCCGTATTCTTTGCAGAAAGCCTTCAAATCCCGGCCGGAATTTATAGCGAAGCACTCAAGGAACTTGCCCGTCTTGCGGTTCTTAAAACCCGCAACCTGCTCACCGGTGCAAATGCTGCATCTGATAACAGGTACAAATTCTTCCTTCGAAAACTCCATAAATCACTCCTGCGGCCTTGTATAGAACCTTCCGACCAGCGCGTCCGTCCTTACGCAGTTGACAAACGCCTGCGGATCGGCTTTCTTGACCGCCTTGATTATAGCCTTATATTCGCCGCGTGACACGACCGAATACACAACTTTTTTCGATGCGCCGCCGTACGCGCCCTCACCCTGCATAACCGTCGCGTCGTGGTTTGAAACCGAAATAATCACATCGCACACCTTCTCCGGGTACTCGGTCACTATAAACAGCGTCTCCTGCTGATACCGCCCGTAGAAAGTCTTTATAATCTGCGTAGACACAAACTGGAATATAATCGAATACAGCGCCCTATCCCAACCGAATAAGAATCCCGCGCACAACAGCACAACAACATTAAATCCGAAAATCACATTCCACGAATCAATCCGCGTGCGCTCGGACAAAAATATCGATATGAAATCCGTCCCGCCGGATGTCGCGCCGGCCAGCAAGCACAGCGTCACCACAAACCCGTTCACGATTCCACCGAACACGCTTATGAGCAGCGTGTCATAGGTAATCGGCAAAGACGGAATCAAGTCCGTCAGCACTGAAGATAACACAATCATATAGCACGACAACCCGGTAAATTTCTTCCCGATATATCGAAAACCTATGTATACAGGAACCAGATTCAAAACAACATTAATAACCGTATAAGGCAAACTCAGCCCTAAAAATCTCTCACAAACCCTCTGAATCAGGAGCGACAAACCCGTCACACCCCCGGGCACCAGATCCCCGGTTCGAACAAACGTCTTGATATTAAGCGCCATAACAAAACTTGCCAGGCTCACCAACACAAAACTTCGAATTGTCCTAAGCCACTTCTTATCCAAAACAACACCCCTCTTCAGTTATATGTTCACAATCACGTTCACAAATCAGCCCTGTTTTGTGAACGCATGCGTGAACATTTTTATTCTTTGTAGTAGTACAGAATGACCTCGTCGGTTGAGAGGAACGTGTCGCCTTTTTCAAATTCAATCAAACCCGCAATTGAAACAACCTTTATCCCACCACCGCTCTTGAACAAACCGGCGCTCTCTGACAGTTCCGTCATCGTTATATTGATAAATCCGGCATCACTTAAAATCTGATAAATATCGTTGCGATTTGACCCGACAATATCATCCGCAGACATAGGCACCGTAACAGTAACAGCTTCGGCTCCCTCAGCTTCTGCCTTCCTGCTTTCCGCCTCTTTTTCATCAATAAGAGTCAGCAATCCTTCACGCATTGAATCCCAGGTGTCGTCGTTCGTAGACGATTGAATTTGATTTGCGTAATATCTGGCCTGGGCATAGTCACCGCTGTCTATATATCCCTGCACAATCGACACAGTATTCTGTAAGGTGGTGTTGTCCTGTTTCTTTTCCAAATACTCAAAAACATCCGTAATGCATATCATTAGAAACACAAGTCCAAAGAAAAAAATAACCATAAAGATCATACGTCTGTTGTCCTTCGCATCCTCTTCGTTTTTCATTTTTTCAATGGTTTCTTTATGCTCGTATTCCTTGTCGGCCATACGTTCTTTATGAGCCATCTCTTCAACGGCAACTTTTGCCTCCAAAATATCTTCCCGTTGTTCAACGACCAACTTGGTTCCGCAGTAGTTGCAGTAAAAAGTGTCGGTTCCGTCCATTACTTCGAGTTTTGCCGAGCAGTTGGGGCATGTCATAGAGTTAATTTTCATGTTTGTTCCTCACTTAGAAATTTTGCCTGTCACGATTATTCTTTGTAATAATACAGAATAACCTCGTCGGTTGATAGGAAAGTATCACCTTTTTCGAATTCAATAGTGTCAGCAATTGAAACAACTTTTATCCCGCCGCCACTCTCGAACAAGTAAGTGCTCTCTGACAATTCTGTCATCGTGATATTGATGAATCCAGCATCACTTAAAATCTGATAAACATCGTTGCGGTTTGCTCCGATAATTTCATCCGCCGACATGGGGACAGTAACAGACACAGCCTCACCCCCTTCAATTTCGGCCTTCCTGCTTTCTGCTTCTTTCTCATCAATATAATCAAGTAAACTATCCCGTTTTGCATTCCAAGTAAGTACATTGAAAGACGCTTGAATCTGTCCCGCATAAAATCTTGCCTGGGCATAATCCCCTTCTTTAACACATTCCTGAGCCATAAGAACATTATCTTGCATCAATTTATCGTTTTCTTTTACAATGGCGAAAAACGCAACAAAAGATGCGGCGCAAAGAACAACACTACCTATTACAATACCAAAAATAAATTTGTATCTACGTCTGGATTGTTTTGCCCCATAGTCCATTTTACTCATGGTTTCTTTCTGCTCATACTTCTTATCAGCCTTGCGCTCTTTGTGAGACATCTTTTCAACGGCGATTTTGGCTTCCACGACATCCTCGCGATATTCGACGACAAGTTTTGTTCCGCAGTAGTTGCAGTAAAAAGTGTCGGTTCCGTCCATTACTTCGAGTTTTGCCGAGCAGTTGGGGCATGTCAAAGAGTTAATTTTCATTTTTGTTCCTCACTTAGAAAATTTATCAACGCAATCAGCGAGCAGATCGGGGATGTGCAGATGCTGCGGGCACACCTTTTCGCATTTTTTGCAGTGAATGCATTCAGCGCCTCCGCCGGATTTCAAATATGCATCAGCCGCGGCGGAAAGGCGGCCCTGTTCGAGGGCCAGGTTTCTTGCCGCGAACACTTCCGGGATTTTGATATTTTTCGGGCAACCCTCAAGGCAATATCCGCAGCCGGTACACGGGATTGCCGGCGAGTCGTGGAAGATTTTCTGTGCCTTGCGGACAGCCTCCATCTCCTCATCATTTAAGGGCTTAAAGTCCTTCATGTAGGATAAGTTGTTTTCCATCTGAGCGATGTTGCTCATGCCCGAGAGGACCGTCAAAATGCCGTCCAGAGACGCAGCGAAGCGGATAGCCCAGGATGCGTAGGACGCGTCCGGGTTCACCGCGTCGAAAATCTCCTTAACCTCTTTCGGCGGGTCGGCCAATTTACCGCCCTTGACAGGCTCCATAACGACAATCGATTTGCCGTGCGCCCGCGCGACCTCATAGCACTCGCGCGATTTGACATTCGGGTTTTCCCAGTCGGCGTAGTTGATCTGGAGCTGAACAAACTCTGCGTCCGGGTGCTCGGTTAAGGCCTGCTCTAACAAATCAGGTCCCCCGTGGAAGGAGAAGCCGTAGTGCTTAATGCGCCCCTTCTCCTTTTCTTCGCGGACAAAATCCCATAAATGGAAGTCCGAATACTTTTTGTAGTTGACCTCCATAATGCAGTGCAACAGATAGTAGTCGAAATACTTAGCCCCGGTGCGCTTCAAAGACGTCTCAAGTTCGCGCTTGGCAAGTTTCTCGGTCGGGACGGCCGTGGCAAATAGTTTGGTTGCAAGTGTGTAGTTCTCGCGCGGCACACGCTTGACCAGCGCTTCCCCTATCGCCTCCTCTGACCCCGGATAAACAAAAGCGGTATCGAAGTATGTAAAGCCGGCGTCCAGAAACATATCGCACATCTGTGCGGTCTGCTTAACGTCTATGCCCAAACCCTTGTGCGGCAGGCGCATCAGGCCGAATCCCAGTTTTCCCGTGTTCTGTCCGAAATATTCTTCCATGCCTGCCTCCTAAAACATAAGCCTACAAAGATTTTACCATGTCGCGCCCGCGGGCAAAACTCAAAAATACAGTCGCACCCCAGCACGCAAAAGCAAAAACCGTAAGCCATACGGGCACCTGCCTCAAATACAAAAGCCCGGCAATACAAAAAACATACATCGCGGTCCAAAACAAAGCGACAACGACGGACATAAAATCAAATACAAAACTCACCTTCAGGCGCAAAACAGCGCACACAAAGATTGCAAGCCACGCAAAGCAAAACGCAACAGGCGAAAACTTCCCGCCGAGCAGATAGTCCAAACCCAGAGCCGCACCGCTCCCCGCAGCGGTCACGAGAAGCGCTCCCAAGACAGTGATTCCGAGCCACCTGAAGTGTCCGCGCAAACTGCAGGAGGCAGGTTTTCGCATCGTGATAAAGGCCACGGTCGGAGTCTCAATGATGTACCCGAGGAAGTTGACCCAGATAACCCCGAAGAACGACTCCATACTTAACGTATTGGCGATTTCGCGCCCTTCCCAGACCCAGAAGCCGCCGGAAAGGCGAATCGCGCAAACGTCCAAAAACAGATCCATGGTGACAATGAGAAACCCGGATGCAAAAGCCGTGAGTTTGCTTTTGCCGAACACCCGCCTGCAAATATAAAAAGCGCAGACGGTGAGCCCGCCCCACATAAGGCCTCCGAACACCGGAAACTGATTTGGACTCGCTCCTATCGAAAACCAAAACTCCGGGCTGTACTTATATATCCCGGTCACGGCAACCGCGCCCATCTCCATGATGTATCCGACAATCGCCGCGGCCGAAAACAGAAATATTCCATCCGAATCGCGCATTTTAATCAGCGCGAAGAGCAGCACCGCTGTCAGCAAATAACACATCAGTTCGAAAGCATTGGCCCAGTTCATAACGCCCCCCGGTAAGATAAAACCATCTTAACAAAAAAGACTGTCGTTTGTCCGACAGTCTTTCCTGTTTGTATTATGACTCTTCTTTTCGACGTTTACCGATAATAAAGAACATCGCGCCGAGGCCCATCAAGATGAGGCCAGCGGGGTATGTGATGCTGTCCGCCTCACCCGTTGCCGTCACAACGTTGGGAGATGTGGATTCAGGCGTTACGGCCTGCCACTGTGCATACAAAGTAACGGTTGCCCCCTCCGTTGCGGCAAGATTTAAGACATCTGCCATATTGGTGTAACTCTTCCCGCTGCCGTCTTTGGCGGTGTTCCATCCTGCGAAAACAAACCCTGCCCTTGTAAATGCATTGTCGGAAAGTTTCCGGGACTCATCGTATGTGAAGGACTGATTTTCCATCGTGCCGGTGCCGCCGTTTGCGTCAAATATAACGCTGTATTCAACGGCTTCCCAGATTGCGGTGAACTCGTGGTCCTCGACTACCAGATAGTCGTCGCCGGGCTGGTAGGAAGAGCCTCTCCACTCAATAAATTTGTAACCTTCGCGATCGGGTGCCGCAACGATTATGAAAGTTGAGTGGTCCTTTCTGTCGGCTTCCCTCGGGTCTGTGCTGCCGTTCCAGTTTCCGCCGTTGGGATAGAACAGGAGCGTATAAATCTCCTTGACGATTGAGAAGGTTACAACTCTTTCGCCTGAGTAGTTTCCGATGCCCTTGATGGTTATCGAAGCCGTGCCTTCTTCCTCGTTCTTCGTGTATGTCAGTTCGTAGTCGACGCCTTCAACCAAGGTCTTGCCGGTCTGCGAATCCTTCACATTAACCGAAGGTGTCTGCTCCTTGCCGACCCACTTGTTGTTTTCGGCATCAGATTGCTCCTCGTCGACCTCCCAGATCTGATCCGGGACATCGTCCACGCTTATTGTGGAGTCGGAGACATCCTTCGTTTTGATTGTTGTCGTCCAGGAGCCGGAAACCGTGGTATACCCGTGTGCTTCAACCTTGTAGTATGTCTTGTATGTACCTACATCGGTGTATTCGGGCATCTCTTCCGTCCACATATCATCGGTGAAGTCAGGGTCGGAAGGATCTGTTGTGCTGTAGTAAATCTTTGTGCCGGATGCGGGACTTGTTACAACCGGAGCATCGCCTGCGGCCTGAGCACTTCCGTTGTAAGTAAGCGTCTCATCGTTTGCGGAAACCACCATAGTTCCCTCGGAGATCGTAACGGTGTAAGTAGCCGTCGCCGCCACAAAGTTTGCGGACTCGGGGGATGTTATTGTGACTGTGGCAACGCCGGTTCCCGTGGGAGTTATTGTCACGATTCCGTCCTCGGACATGGAAACCGCAATTACAGATCCTGCCTGAGCGGAATAGGTCATCTTAACATCATCCGTATTGGTTGTTGTGGCCTTGAATGTCACGCCGTCCGGATATGTTGTCGAATCCTCTTCAGGTGCCAGAGAAACCTCGGGCGTAGCCTTCTTAATTGTGTAATTCTCCGAAGACGTTCCGTCATAGTTACCGATATAAGTAACCGTTACCTTTGCCTGACCGGCGTTTACGTTATCGCTGTAGGATACTGTATAATCCGTGCCTTCAACGAGGACTGTGCCGTCCGAAAGAGTTACGGTAACCTCAGGCTCCTTAGCCTGCCCGTCGTAAACATATTCGGAAGGATTGCAGGTTATTGTCGCATCGGATGCATCCTTGCGGTAGTAAACGGTTTCCTCGACATCCGCAGCGCCCATCGTGCCGGAGACAACAGCGGTCTTGGCGGTGTATCCGTCAACATCGGGGCTTGTCTTGCTGTAAGACTTGCCGTATGTAACGGTTGTCACGTAATCCTCGGCAACGGTCGTGCCGTCAACCACAGACTTATAGTGGATTGTGAGTTTGTAGTCGTTGATTTTCCAAACGGCGTACAAAGTCACTTTTCCGTTCGCCTTATCAGTCAGGTTGGACACTTCCTGCCCGTCTGTGTACGTCGCGGTTGCAGCGCTGCTGTTTTCGCTCCATCCGAGGAATGTATAGCCTTCTCTTGTAAATTCGTTGGTGCTTAAATTCTGGGCCTTGTCGTATGTGAAAGACTGGTCTTTCATCGTGCCGGTGCCACCGTTCGCATCGAACGTTACGGTGTAGGTGTTAGCCTTCCACTGAGCGTAAAGCGTTGCGATACCGCCCGATACGGAACGTACGTTCTTGACGGCTTCCTTATCGGAATAAGATGTGCCTGAGCCGTCTTTGGCCGTGTTCCACTTGTCAAACGTATAACCTGTCTTTTTGAATGTGTTGGCGGAAAGCGCCACCTTGCTGCCGTTATAGAGGAGCTTGCCCTGCTTATCCATGCTTCCCGTGCCTGTGTTGGCATCGAAAGCAATGTAGTAAGACCAGTTTGCGTAGTATGTGATGTCGGATGAAGGCACAACGTTCGAGGATGTGACCTTGGTGCCGCCGGCTCTTTCTGTCTTCCAGCCTTCGAAGGTGTAACCGTCGGTCGATGTGGCATCGCTGATTTCGCTCAGCGCCTCACCCTTAGGTTTGGTCACGGTCACCTTGAAATCCGATACGACAACGTCAGAATCGATGAAAGCATTCTTGCCGCCTTCGTTTACTCTGAAGTCGTTGCAACCGAGTCTGAACACGTGCTTTGAATCCTGCAAATCAGAACTGATTGTTTTACTCATTGAGATTCCGGTATCGGTGGTAATTGTCCAGGTCTTGCTGTCGCTGTCCCAGGAGAACGTGATTGTGACGTCCTTGCCGACAGGGATTTTTTCCGAACTTACGCCGCCGTTTGCATCATTAACTATGTAAACTCTGAGATTACTGTTCTTCGTGATTTCGACATTAAGCGCGGACTCCTGTCCCGACGAGGTTCCGTTGTTGTCGCTGAAGTTTCCGAAAACAAGAGCGCGTTTATTGGTAGACAGACTGTTCAATTTAAACGTTGTTGTAACGGTAAAATCCTCGCCCCAGCTGACCGTAACACCGGTACCCGCTATGTCGGATCCGGTGTACTGAGCGTCGAGGTTATAGTCGTAGGTAACGGCAACGTTAACCGTAAATTTGTATTTGGCGGATGCCGCGTTGAAGTTGGTCGAACCTGTCGATGTTACCGTGATTGTCGCGGTGCCTATGGAAACCGGAGTTACCGTAACCGTGCCGTCGTCGGCAATCGATACTGTTGCGACGGAAGTGTCGGAAGATTCCACAACAAGATTTCCGTCGGGGTCCGTATTTGTGGTAGAAGCCGTAAACGTAACAGCATCCGGCATCTTGGTTGTGCCCGATGTCGAACTCAACGTAACCTTCGCGTCAGCACGGCTTATGGACCAGTTTATGGTCTTAGCGGCCGTAGTTCCGTCGGCCCATGTGCAATTGGTTGTATCGTCGAGAGTCGCGGTGGCCTTATAGACGTTCGCGTCGGTCTGTTTGCCTCCCGTGACACTGCACCCTGAAGTTGCCGCAACACCTGTTTGCTCAGAACCGTTGTAAACAAGACCCGATGCGGCAACAGGCACTGTGATTTTCTTTTTGTTGATTGTAACTTCGTAAGAACCGCTCGTGTCGTTGTGATTCTTGTCGCCTTCTATCTTGTAGTAGACGGTATATGTTCCGGCATCTGTTTTCGTAGGTACGGAAGAAGAATATTCTCCGCTCTCGGTGAGGCTGTATGTAACCGCAGCTCCTCCCTCACCGGGCGTAACGGAGCCCAATGCTTGCTCACTGCCGTTATACGTCAGGTCGTCGTCGTTAACCGTCGGCTCTCCCTGATCGGCCTTCTCGATTGTAAAAGTATATGTGCCGTATGTAGGCTCGGCCCCGTCTATGGCAATCTTGTAGTAAATCGTGTAAACACCGGCATCAGTGTATCCGGAAGGAGACGAAAGATTGTATGTCTTGCCGTCTGTGCCGTATGTTATCGTTGCCGTAACTCCGATAACCTGAACAGCATCGGGCTTCTGAACTTTGCCGTTGTACGTGACGGTCTTGTCCTCCGCAACAACCACAACCGAGCCGTCCGTAACGGTAACGGTATATGTGGAAGTGGCTTCCTCGAAATTATCTGTCTCGGAAGACTTAACGGTAAGAGTCGCCGTACCCGAACCGGTACCGATGATACTCAGAGTATTGTTTCCGTCGTCGCTGACAGATACCGTGAAAATCGACTCGTCTCCGGACGATGCCGAAATCACGCAGTCCGAATCGGTGTTCGTCGTAACACCCTTCGTTGCCACGCTCTCCTGCTCTTCAACCGTAATTGTTGTCTGTTCGATCGAAACATCGGCCTTGGCCTTCTTAATCGTACAAGTGAAACTGCCTGTCACGGACACCGCTTTGCTTGCGGTAACCGTATATGTGTAAGTATACGTACCGGCATTTGTCTGCTGCGGCAACTCACTATACGAATTTCCGTCGCTGTCCTTGTAGACAATCGTCGCATCGGAAGGAATCGACACGGACGAAGCAACATCGTGTGCTTCCCCATCGTAAGTTCCCGTGTAACCCTTAATCGTCACATCGGGTTCCCATACCGCGTACAGCTGAACCTTCCCGTTGGCCGTGGAACTGAGTTTGGATACCTGCTTGGAATCCGTGTATTTAACCGTTGTCGAACCGGAACTGGTCGACCATCCCTTGAATGTATACCCTTCGCGGGTGAACGCATTTGCCGTAAGGTTCTTGGACTCAAAGTATGTGAAGGCCTGGTTGTCCATGCTGCCTGACCCACCGTTTGAGTTGAATATAACGTTGTAAATCGTTTCTATCTGCATGTTGATTGCAAGGCCGCCTTCCGGAAGCACACCGTTGAACGACGTTGCACTGGCACAACCCCACGGGTGAGTGTACGTTTCACCTCGATCAGCATTCGGATACATTCCGGTATAAACGTAGCCCGAAGGAAGTGTTAAGTTCGTTAGCGAATAGGTATCTCCAACATAGGTTATAACCGAACTCGTCGCACCGCTGTGCACGGTTGATATATCCTTGGCCTTGGAGCCTATAATCTGTCCCGCAACATACAAATCGTATGTAACGCCGTTTATGCCTCCGGTAGAATTACCTTCGTTATTTTTTCGAACATTGACATCAATCGGGGCGGTTTTCTTTGTGTCGTCGGTTACCTTGACTACGTATTTGGCACCGTCAACCGTGATTGTGAGAGTCTCTTCGGTATCGAAGGATTTGAGGGCGGTTACATCCCAATCACCGTCATCGTCTTTTTCCAGAGAAACAAGAGAGGAATCGCTGAAGACTACTGATGTGACATCCCCTGAAAGGCCCAGGGCTTCCTGAATCTCAGACAGTTTTAATGAACTGTCGCCCTCCATGACATATTCCAAATCGTCGTAGTAGAACTCAACGGTGTAGTACGAGAAACCATCTGTATCAGCCTCCAAAGTCAGAACGTCTTCGTCGGAAGATGCGCTGACTTCAAGTTCTTCGGCTGTATCCGAAATATGGTAAACGGCAACATCGTCGTATCTGACAGGCAAAGCGGATTCGTCCAACTCAAAACTCACGGTCACATCACCGTCGGGCTGCAGTTCGTTTCCGGATGCGTCAACAACCTTAATGTCGAATGTCATCTGCCCGGCAACATTGACTTCATCCTCACGGGAGTCTTCAATCGCCTCGCTGATATCGGCTGTGGTCCCGGCTTTCTTCACAGACAGCTTTGCGTCTTCAGGGAAAACGCCGGCGGGGGCCGTTACGGCAACTTTTACACCTGAAGTTACAATTGTTTGCGAAAATGCATACGCAACTTCTGTTGCGGTTTCTTCGGAAACCTCTGTCGTTTCAACAGCAGTCGTTTCGGAAGTTTCGGACAAAGTCTCTTCCGCGGTAGTCTCAACCGTCTCTTCACTTTCCTCCGCAACAACTTCGGAGCTTTCAGACTCCTCAGTTGTTTCAGTGCTTTCGGATGTTTCCGCGACCGATTCGGAAGTTTCCTCAACGTTTTCCCCGTAAACTTCGGTCGGCTCAATCTCTCCGGCCGAAGCAATGGGAATGTTCAGAGAACTAAGTGCCAATATTGTTGCAAGGGCCAGGCTCAATGCCCGGTTGAATTTTTTCCTGTTCATATGTCTCCCCTAAATTAATATTTCTTGTTTACCTATGTATTATAATATGTTTGTGACCAAAATGTGACTGAAATTTGAACAATTTATAGTTTCCGCGCAAAAATTGCCGTTTGCACAACGCAATCACCTCTCAAAACACCTTTAAGTGTGTAGGTTTTACATAAGACATGAACGAATTTACAGAAGATTTACGACTTCACATAAACACAAGAGGGACGGACTACTCCTACATGGACAGCCGCAACTACGGCTATGCGCCCACACCCTACCGGGTCCTTTCCAAACTTTCGAAAAGCAACCTCATTGCAACTTCGGATACCGTAATCGACTACGGTTGCGGAAAAGGCCGCGCCGCCTTCTATCTCAGCGATAAAACCGGCTGCAAAGCAATCGGCATCGACTACAACCAAGGCATGGTCGATGCCGCGCTCGCCAACGCCAAAAATTTCAAACACAAAGACAGTGTAAATTTCTTTCAATGCAAAGCCGAAGAATTCAAACTCACGAATGAAACATGTTTCTACTTCTTCAACCCGTTTTCGATAACAATTTTGGACAAAGTTATCCAAAACATCGCAGAGTCACTCAAAAGCAACCCGAGAAACGCGAAACTTTTCTTCTACGGCCCCACCGAGGAACACTATAGGTATTTCCGAAACAACAAAAATCTCAGTTTCGTAACCTCGATAGACTGCACCGATTCAAAACACAGAGACCCGAACCTGCACGTAATCTTGGTTTACGACTTTTCGGTCTGATTAAACTTACCGCGTAAAATATCCGACTTAATATACAAATCGTAGTATTCAAAGCCAAGAGAGTCCGCAACGGCCCTGCCAATCTCCCTTCCGCCGCTGCCGTACTCCCCGGCAATCGTCACAACAAAATTACCGCTTCCGTGCGCAGTGGGAGCAACTGCTTTTCCGAGGAACTAATCCCTTCTACTTAGCAGATTTCTGCAAAGTCAAAAAAGTTCATTTTTTCAAAAAGATTTTCACAGTTTGCTATACGGGAAGAGTATAGCGCCCGGGGATGTTTTGTTGGGGAGTTGTTTGGTTAATCTATCAGTTCTTCCGGAGTGACGGCCAGAGTTTTGGAAAGCGCAAGGACTGTTTGCACTGCGGCGCGGTTTAGGTCTTTGGCGCCGATTTCATATTGCTGGAGGGTTCTTATGTTGACACCTGATTTTACGGACAGGTCTCTTTGAGACATCCCGAGGCGCTTGCGGTAAGCCTGAAGTCTTTTGGAAGCGGAAGTCATTTGAAGCAAGGCATCCACGGCCCGGTCTTCGGAGGCCGTGTGCATGGCAGGGTACATTCTGAAAAGATCCTTGCATGAAATCTGCGCGAAAATTTTCTTGTACGAATATCCCGTGTACCACTGAAAATATGCAAGTATCCACCCGACCCAATAGTCGTCACCTGTGTAGTAATCCTCAACGGGATCCGGCCATTCCGAATCGTCTCCCATGACATACATAACATGGTGGTGGAGTTCTGTTCCCGACATACCGCACACAAATTTCGGGTATCCCTTTTCCCACTGCTCAGCTACCCCGCTCAATATGAAATAATTCATGAATTCATCGATATCCATCGGTATTTTCTGACAGACATATTGAGTAAGTTCTGCCATATTTCGCATTGCATCATAAAGATAATTTTCACTGTATGCTCTCATAGTCCGTCCCTCATGATGTCCGAAAGATATCGTCCGGTTGTATCGTTTTCTTCAAGAATTCTGTTGAATGCAGCCCTTGCACCGTCATCCCTTATCTTCCTGCGACAATAATATTCACCGTCTGTAACGGGCAAAGCGGATTTAAATTTCAGTTCCGAAAAAGCCTTAGGACTTTGAATAAAATACTGTTCTCCGAGATTTCCGAGTCTTAAAGTGTTTTCCAATTGTTCTATAGTAATCTGATTACCGAGAAATGCTCTTGAAAATGAGAAATACGAATCGTCGGCGCGATAACCTCTGATTACGTCAAAGGAATCGGTGTCGATGCCGAAATTGTTCAGAATAAATATAAAGCCGCGTTTCTCAACAGGTGTTGTGAAATGAATAATTCTGTTCTTAAGCAAAATCGCCATCCAATTCAAAACATTGTATTTGTCTTCATAAAGCGACAACACATTTAGTCCCGTCAGATTAAAATCGTACGAATTGACTACCCCACCATCCTCAGTATACGAAGCCCATTCTTTGGCAAGTTCAATATCGAGCGTGCAATAAAATCCCGGGCCGTAATCGTTGTGCTTTTTGCCGCCTCCGACGGTCGGAACCTTTATTACTTTATTGCTTCCGTGATACAAAATGATTTCGTTTTTCATGTCGACATTATACTTCTGTGGAAGTATAGTTTCAACAAAATGACCGATTTGAATCGTCAATTGAGTGGTACAGATCAAAAATTATTTTTGATTTGTACCGCTCAAATGCACTTTTTTGTTATCAGAACGGCTCGACGTTTTTGACGAGGCGGTTGCCGGCAAAGGCTAAGCAGAGGACATCTTTGGCGCCTGATTGCATGAGGGTTGAGGCGGCTTCGTGGAGGGTGTGGCCGGTGGTGGCGACGTCGTCGGCGAGGATTATTGTGGTGCCTTCGATGTCCCATTCCGGGTTGACTTCGAATGCGCCTTTGACGTTTTCGATGCGGGCGTTGTTGTCGCGGCATTCGGTCTGGCGGCCGGTGTTGCGGGTCCTTATGAGGACCGTGTCGCTGAAGGGGATGTTTAATGTTTTCGAGATTGGGAAAGATATTTCCCTTGCCTGGTTGAAGCCTCTTTCTTTCATGCGTTCGTCCGAAAGCGGGACCGGGACTATGAGGTCTGCGTGTATCTGCTCTTCCTGCGCGATTTGCGCGAGGATCAGACCGAAGAGGCGGGCGAGGCCTTTTTTGCGTCCGAATTTTATTTTGGGAATCGCGGTTTTGACCGCGCCGTCGTAGGGGAACGGCATGAAAAGCGCGAGGGCCGGGTATGGGTCGTCCTCGTAGGGGTTTGAGAGGGTGAGGAACCATCTGTTTTCGTGCGGTGCGGGCACGAGGCTCGAGATGCATTTTTTGCAAATGTGGAAGTCGGGCTCTTCGCCGAAAATTTCTTTATATGCCTTTTGGTATTCGGGCATGTCGGGATCGGCATCGGCCTGTGCGCCGCAGATGTCGCAGGCGTATGGGAGAATCAGGTCTATTGCGTCTTTTAGGAGCATCAGTCTATCGTCCCGAGGAAGTCGGCCAGAGACGACTGCCTCTGCTCTTCCCTTTGGTTGGTTATGTATTTGTCGACGCTTTGCCTCACGTCGATTACGTACACGCGGCTCTTGCCGCGCGTGACCGCGGTGTAGAACAAACGGCGTCTTTTGAGCATTACGGAAACACCGCTTCCCAATACAATCACGACCGTGTCGAACTCGCAACCCTGGGATTTGTGGATGGTTACGGCATACGCGAGGGTGAGGTCGGCGGCGTCCTTGCCGGCGTACTTGATTATCTTGCCGTCGTCGAATTCGACCGTGACGGTTGAGTCGGTTATTTTGGTAACGACACCGAGCTCGCCGTTGAAGACACCGGTTTCTTCTTGGTCCTCGTCGTCCTTTCCGAGGTCGTAGTTGTTGCGTGTCTGCATTACGCGGTCGCCGACATAGAACCTGTGTTTGCCGTACGAAAAGTATTCTTCGACCTTGTCAGCGGGTATTCTCAGGCTTTGAATTTTCTCGTTGAGGTTTCCCGTCGACAGGACGGCATTCTCTTTTTTTGTGGGCGTCAGGACGATGTAGTCCTCGTTGTTTTCTTCGAGTTTTGTCGAGATATTGAGAAGTCTCGCCCATGCCTCGTCGTCGCTTTGAGTCTCGATGAGCGTAAAGTTATCCGCGTCGGAGACGAGATTTGTGTCGCCTTCGAGAATTCTGTTGGCGTTGGCGGGAATCGAACTGTCGCCGTCCTGACGGTGCGTATATTTAAGCTCTGTGTGAGGAATTTTTTTGCATTTCAAAAGGTCTGCGAGAACATTGCCGGGGCCTACCGACGGCAACTGATTCGGGTCGCCGACAAGTATCACGGAGCAGTCGTCTGGGATTGCGTCCATGAGCCTTACGAACAGATGGATGTCGACCATCGACATCTCATCTATAACCACAACTCTGGCGAATATCGGGTCCACCTTGTGGTCGCCGTATTTGTAGTCTGTGTCCACGTTCTCCGGAGTGAGCCCCAGAAGTCTGTGGATTGTTTTTGCATCCTTACCGGTGGACTCGGAAAGGCGTTTTGCGGCTCTGCCCGTGGGGGCTGCAAATTCGCACTTGATTTTCCGGCTCTCAAAAAACTTCGTTAAGATCCCCATTATTGTGGTCTTACCGGTGCCCGGACCTCCGGTTATTATGCACATGGGCGAGAACATCGCCATATAAAGCGCGTCAGACTGAGTCTCGTCCAATTCAATTCCTTCTTTTGTCGCAATCTCGTTGATTATCCTGTCAGCCTCTTCCCTCACCGGGATTTTCTTCTTCGCGTTGACAAACTCCTTAACCGCCTTCGCGATTCCGACTTCGGCGTTGAAGGTTCTCGACGACGAAATTCTCGCATCCGGATCTGCGATGTCGCAAAGTTTAATTTTGTTGTCTTCAATCTTGTAAATATATGCACGCTCGAAATTTGCGGCCTCAGCTATCGCTTCGCAAAGCTTATCTTCGGGCACGGCCGACGCACCGAATTCGGCCAGGCCTTTTTTGGCAAATTTTTCCCAGCCTTCGAGGGTTGTGTATGTCGCACCCGACGACATGCACACCTCATCGATACCGGACAGAAACAACGCCTGCGTTCTGTCCGGATTATCCGTGGGCACATTGTATTTTTTTGCGATGAGTTCGCACTCTCTGAAACTTGCTATATCCTCGAAATACAACAGATACGGATTGTGTCTGATTGTATCGGTGTCAATGGACGAGTGTCCGATTCTTCTTATTGTTTCCGCCGAAAGTCCTATCAGGAAAAGTTCAAGTGTTTTGTCGTTCTCCTTTTTCTTCGCAACCGTTATAACAGCGTCGGCCAAATCTTCCGGAATCCTGTCGTAAGTTTCTTTGAATTTATCGGGCGATTTCCTGATATCCTTCAGAATATTCTCGCCCATATCCCTTGCGGCTTTTCTTAAGTTTCCGAGTTTGTCCGTCTTGAGTTTGTATTTGAAAAACTCACAGATTGCAGCCTCAATGTTCTTCTTGCTCTCGGCCATTTCGATGGATTCGGCAACCAGCTGGGGCATGCCCCGGTATTCTCCGATTTTGCCCGATATCTTATAAACCATCCCCTCGGCAACGGGAACACCAAGCGTGCTTTTGACGGAAAATTTTCCTCCCGAAAAAATCGTGAAATTTCCTCCGGGTGCCGCAAAGATTATCTTTTTGGCGACAACATAAACATCCGTCAGGGTATTTCCGATATCTTCCTTATCCAGTGATTTCAATGTCTCAATTTTTTCAGATTCCATGCGAAAAGATTAACAAAACATCCCTCGATTGGCAACACGCGATTTGATTTGAAAGATGTACCGATGTTTGTACTGAGGGTCGGTACATTCCTACGTACAAACAATAAATGGACGGGGCGTGCTTGGTTGTCGGTCGGATTTATTACCATGTTTTTACCAACCATGCGTAAATTTATGGTAATTTCTGATTCCAGGC
>Ga0065709_1005866_pt1 | contig 116265 bp, 102 predicted proteins | sample Hoacrofraction14_2_FD_59096 | JGI IMG/M metagenome (GOLD analysis project Ga0065709, IMG submission 59096) | Hoatzin crop microbial communities from Cojedes, Venezuela, sample from fiber fraction 14 v1 | ecosystem: Host-associated > Birds > Digestive system > Esophagus > Crop | place...
GTTCAGCTAACCGGTACTAACGTCCGAAGACTTGACCACAAGTTATGTTCAATGTCTTACAAATATTCAAGACACAGGAAAGATTTATCTCAAATTTCTCTTGACTTGAGCGTTTGGTTTTCGTTGTAGTTTTGAGGGTATAAAGCTCTCAACCATTCCGGTGGTTATTACGGCGAGGCCACACCTGTTCCCATCCCGAACACAGAAGTTAAGCTCGTTCGTGTCGACAATACTCGGCTGGCAACGGCCCGGGAAGATAGATCGCCGCCGGATTATATTCCTCAATAGCTCAGTCGGTAGAGCGTTCGGCTGTTAACCGAAATGTCGTAGGTTCGAGTCCTACTTGAGGAGCCAAAGAGACTGTCATTTGACAGTCTCTTTTTGTTTGTCTGTGGTATTTTATTTATGTAATGACTCAAATAAAGGAGGCAAAGCATGAGAAAGTACGATGTGACCGACGAAGATATGGAGATGATTAAGAAAGCGTATGCGACTTTGGATAAGGCGAAGATTGAAGGAAATTTTTTTCATACGGTCGGGTGTTGTCTGAAGACAAAAGACGGGCAATATTTCGGCGGGGTTAACTGTGATTGCATTCACGGGTCGTGCGCTGAGTTTATCGCCGTCGGTAACGCGATAAGCGCGGGCAACCATGATTTTGACACGATTGTTTCGGTCCATCCGGACGGGCCGCACGGACTTTTCTCGCCGTGCGGAAACTGCAGGCAGATGCTGATGGAATATTCGCCCGACATCAAGGTTATATTGGCAGACGATGACGGACAGATTATCAAGACCGACATCGGGGAATTGCTGCCCCTGGCATGGAAGCGCTTGCCCACGGGTGATCTGATGCATTAAAGGAGGCAACCATGTTAATCGATTTCTCAACAATGGAGTGGAAGGATAATCCTCATTTTAAGGACGGTGAGGGGAGTCTCATAAATAAGATGTTTGTGTCCGATGAGACGAAAATAATGCTCGGCAAGTTAGAGCCGGGGTCTTCAATCGGAATGCACACGCACGAGGGTGACTTTGAGGTGGTTTATATTCTCGAAGGCAGCGGCACGATGTTAAGCCCGGACGGAGACACCAAAGCTGTCCCCGGCACCGCGCAATACTGCCCCGAGGGTCACGGACACAGCCTTGTGAACGACGGGGCAGAAGATCTTATATTTTTCGCGGTTATTCCTAAGAAATAATCACCGCTTTATGCGCCGGGATTGTGACGGTCATGTTGTTGCCGTCGCGGTTTTGGTAGAGCGGCTCGCCGAAGATTACGTCGTATTTGACCGACCCTTCGGCGTGGAATGTGACCGTGGCGTCGGACGTGTCGCAGTTTAAGGCGACTATTGTTTTCTTGCCGTTTAAGTCGCGCTCGAATACCAGTTGTTTGTTGGCAAGGACCAATGCGTTGTATGTGCCGCGGCGCAACGGCTCGCAGGTGTTGTAGACCTGTCCCAATTTTTTGAGATGTTCCGGAAGGCCGTTGTCGTTCCACTGTTCGGGCGTGAACTCGGGGCGCAGGTTGTTGTCCGAATCGTTTTGTTTTTGCCCCTCGATGCCGAACTCGGAGCCGTAGTATACGGACGGGACTCCCGGCATTGTGTAGAGCAGGGTGTAGCAGTTTTCGATGTCTGCCTTGTCTTTGAGCTGAGACGCGAGGCGCGAGACGTCGTGGTTGTCTACGAATGTGTAGAGGTTGATGTCTTTGTATATGCCGCCGTTTCCTGACTGGCGGTTGATGGAGTGGCCTATCTCGAAGTAGTTTTTGTCGTTGTGCGAGGAGTAGATTCCTTTGTAGCACTCGTAGTTTGTGACCGAGTCCATCGCACCTGCGTGCGCCCAGCGGTTGTAGTCGCCGTGGATTATCTCGCCCATCAGCCAGAAGTCGGATTTGCGTTCGGATGTCTCCCTCTTGAGGCGTTCGACAAATCCCATGTTGAGGCAGTCGGCGGCGTCGAGGCGCAGACCGTCGATGTCGAATTCCGTGATCCACATGTACACGGCTTCCATCAGGCAGTCGCACACGTGCCAGTTGGCGAGATTCAACTTGACCAAGTTGTAGTGGCCGTTCCAGCCTTCGTACCAGAAGGGGTCGCCCATGGGCGAGGGCCCGCCGAAATTCAAATTTGCGAACCAGTCGCAAAACTCTGAAGACTGCCCTTTTTCCTGCACATCGCGGAACTGAGGGAAGCATCTTCCCACATGGTTGAAGACACCGTCGAGCATAATGCGAAAACCGTTCTCTTTAAGAGCGGCACAAACCTTTTTGAAATCCTCGTTTGTCCCGAGGCGCGAGTCGATTTTTTTGTAGTCGGTCGTGTCGTAGCCGTGCGAGACGGACTCAAAGACGGGTCCGAACAAAACGGTGTTAAATCCCAGAGATTTGATGTGGGGAATCCAATCAATAACCTTTAAAATACGGGATGCCTCGCTGCCTTCGGTGTGCTCCCACGGGGCGCCGACGGCCCCTATCGGGAAAATATGGTAAATCAATGCGTTGTCGTTCCAGTTGTTAAGCATATAAAATCTCCTTGTTTTGACTGCATTATATTTTACAATTAATGGCATGAAAAAAATAATCAAGTTGATGATTTTATCTTTGAGTTTTTTGATGTGCGGGTGTGAGGCCGCCGAGCCCGCGCCGACGGAGACTACAACTGTGACAACGGCGGTCGCAACAACATCTGAAACTTCCGAAACAACCACAGAGGCAACGACGACGGAGACTTCGGAGACAACGACCGGGCAGACCGAATATGTCGAGACCGGAGTCAATGAGAAAGATACTTCGGATATCGTAATCAAAGACGGTACAGGATATTTGTATTCCGGAAGTTCCCTTGAAACTTCCTGGGTGTCCTCAGGTGAGAATGCTGTTATTTTCGTGCGATATGAGGGTAACAGTAAGGCGACGCTCTCCATGTACGGCAAGTACTACGGCGGGTGGGAGAAAATCTTGGAGTGCCGGGCGTATGTCGGCAAGAACGGGATAGGCAAGGAGAAGAAGGGGGATAAGAAGACGCCCGCAGGTGTGTATCAGGTCGGCGAGGCTTTCGGGATTAAGGACGATCCGGGATCGGGCGTGCCGTATACCAAGGTCACGGAGTACCACTACTGGTCTTCCGCGCATGACGAGACCTACAACAAATTGATTGATGTCCGCGATCTGGGTGTGAGCAAAATCAAGGGCGAACACCTGATCGAATATACGAATTCCTACGCGTACGCGCTCGACGTTGGGTACAACACCGAGCTTGTGTATGAAAAGGGTGAGTCGATTTTTCTGCACTGTTTCGGGAAGCGAAAATACACGGCCGGGTGCATCGCCGTGGCCGAGGAGAATATGGTGACAATCCTGCAAAACATAACCTGCGATACTTTGTTCTGCGTGTACGAATAATTCATGATAAAATCAGTAAGACTTGAATTACGGGGGTTAAAACTATGCCAAAAAGAGACGACATCAACAAAATTCTTATCATCGGTTCGGGACCCATCATCATCGGCCAGGCGTGCGAGTTCGATTACTCGGGAACGCAGGCGTGCAAGGCGCTGCGTAAACTCGGCTACGAGATTGTCCTCGTAAATTCTAACCCGGCGACCATCATGACCGACCCGGGGATTGCCGACAGAACCTACATAGAACCCCTCAATGTAAAGCGTTTGGAGCAGATTATCGAAAAGGAACGTCCGGACGCGTTGCTTCCCAATTTGGGCGGCCAGTCCGGCCTTAATCTGTCTTCCGAACTTTCCAAGGCCGGCGTGCTCGACAAGTACGGTGTGAAAGTCATAGGCGTGCAGGTCGACGCAATCGAGCGCGGCGAGGACCGTATCGAATTCAAAAACACCATGGAATCTTTAGGTATCGAAATGCCGAAGAGCCACGAGGTTTACACGGTCGAAGATGCCGTGAAAATCGCCGACTCTTTAGGATACCCTGTGGTTTTGCGCCCCGCGTACACAATGGGCGGCGCGGGCGGCGGTCTCGTCTACAATGTAGACGAACTCAAAACCGTGTGTGAGAGAGGACTTGCCGCAAGTCTTATCCATCAGGTCCTGGTTGAAGAATCCGTTATGGGCTGGGAAGAACTCGAACTCGAGGTTGTGCGCGACGCGGCGGGTAACGTCATCACAGTCTGCTTCATCGAAAACATAGACCCCATGGGCGTGCACACCGGCGACTCTTTCTGCGCCGCGCCCATGCTTACCATTTCTGATGATGTTCAGAAGAGGCTTCAGGAAGCGTCTTACAAAATCGTTGAGGCAATCGAGGTCATCGGCGGCTGCAACTGCCAGTTTGCACACGACCCCGTGACCGACAGAATCGTTGTTATTGAAATCAATCCCAGAACTTCCAGATCTTCAGCGCTTGCATCCAAAGCCACCGGCTTCCCGATTGCCCTGGTTTCCGCGATGCTCGCCTGCGGCCTGACCTTAGATGAGATTCCGTGCGGCAAGTACGGAACACTCGACAAATACTACCCGGACGGCGATTACGTTGTTATTAAGTTCGCCCGCTGGGCTTTCGAAAAATTCAAGGGTGCCAAGGATAAATTGGGCACTCAGATGCGTGCCGTGGGCGAGGTTATGAGCATCGGAAAAACCTACAAAGAGGCATTCCAGAAAGCAATAAGATCGCTTGAGACCGGCCGCTACGGTTTGGGGCACGCAAAGAACTTTGATGCTTTGTCAAAGGAAGAACTTTTGGCGATGCTGACCGAGCCTTCGTCCGAGCGTCAGTTCATCATGTATGAGGCGCTGCGCCACGGTGCTACCGTTGACGAACTTTATAATCTCACGCACATCAAGAAGTGGTTTATAGAGCAGATGAAAGAGTTGGTCGAAGAAGAGGAAGCGCTCATCACAGGCAAGGGAGCGGTGCCTTCTTCCGAGGTTTTGGCTCAGGCTAAAAAAGACGGTTTTTCGGACAGATATCTTTCTCAGATTCTTGAGGTTCCCGAAGATGACATCCGCGCGGCGCGCATATCCTGCGGCATAAAGGAAGTCTGGGAAGGCGTGCACGTCAGCGGCACACAGGACGCGGCATATTATTACTCCACGTATAACGTCGCCGAGGACAAATCCCCGGTGAGCCCCAACAAAAAGATTATGATTTTAGGCGGCGGCCCGAACAGAATCGGCCAGGGCATTGAGTTCGACTACTGCTGCGTTCACGCGGCATTCGCGCTGCGCGATCTGGGCTTTGAGTCAATCATCGTCAACTGTAACCCAGAGACCGTGTCGACCGATTACGACACATCGGATAAATTGTATTTTGAACCTCTCACACTGGAGGACGTTTTAAGCATTTACGAGAAGGAAAAACCCCTGGGCGTAATCGCTCAGTTCGGCGGGCAGACCCCTTTGAATCTGGCGGCCGACCTTAAGAAAAACGGCGTCAACATTCTGGGCACTTCCCCGGAGACAATCGATCTTGCCGAAGACCGCGACCACTTCCGCGCGATGATGGATAAACTCGGCATCCCGATGCCGCAGTCCGGTATGGCAGTCACGGTCGACGATGCCCTGAAGATTGCAAATGAGATAGGATATCCTGTCATGGTGCGCCCGTCTTATGTTCTGGGCGGTCGCGGCATGGAGGTTGTACACGATGATGACATGATGAAAGTCTATATGTCCGCGGCAGTAGGCGTCACACCCGACCGCCCGATTCTGATTGACAGATTCCTGCACCACGCAACCGAGTGTGAGGCCGATGCAATTTCCGACGGTACAGACTGCTTTGTTCCGGCAGTCATGGAGCATATTGAGCTCGCGGGCGTCCATTCCGGCGACTCCGCATGCATCCTGCCGTCCCTGAATCTTACCGACGAACAGGTCGAAACAATCCGCAATTATACCAAGTCGATTGCCGTTGAGATGAACGTCGAGGGCCTTATGAACATGCAGTACGCGATTGAGGACGGCGTCGTTTATGTGCTCGAGGCCAACCCGCGCGCTTCCCGCACGGTACCGCTCGTATCGAAGGTCTGCTCGATCAACATGGTTCGCGCGGCAACGGATATCATGACCGCCTCACTCACCGGAAGGCCGTCGCCCGTCAAGTCGCTTACCAACAAAGTGATTCCCCACTACGGCGTCAAGGAAGCGGTTTTCCCGTTCAATATGTTCCAGGAAGTCGACCCTGTTTTGGGTCCCGAGATGCGTTCGACCGGAGAGGTTTTGGGCCTGGCCGAAAACTTCGGCGCTGCCTACTGCAAAGCCGAGGAAGCAACACAGACTGCGTTGCCGGCTTCCGGTTCGGTGCTTATCAGTGTCAGCGACCGCGACAAGTCCGATTTGCTCGATGTCGCTTCGGCGTTTGCGGCTCTGAATTTCAAAATCTACGCAACGGGCAAGACCTACGAGATGATTAAAGACGCCGGAATCGAGGCAGAACGCGTTAATAAGCTCTACGAGGGCCGACCGAATATTACCGATAAAATAACCAATGGCGACATCGATTTAATCATCAATACGCCGGCGGGCAAGACCTCCGCGCACGACGACAGCTACATAAGAAAAGCGGCGATAAAGAATCACATCCCGTACATCACCACGATGGCCGCGGCCAAAGCTTCAGCGGAAGGCATCCGCGTCATGAGAGGCGGAGCAATCGGCGTCAAGGCGCTGCAGGACTTCCACGCAGAGATTAAGTGATGCTGCAGGAAATCGGCCCCCGCAAATTCGACAACGCATACCGCCCGAAGGCCGCGGCTTCGGACATGTCTCCCGTCTTCTGTTTTCGGGAGGGGGCGGTGCTCATAAGGAAGGAAGATTCAACCCTTCCCTTTGCCTCAATGTTCGAAAACACGCGCTACGCCTTTGCCATAGACGGCACTTCTTTCTTCCTCTCGGGCGAGGAGCCGCGCGCGTTCTCCGACTATGAATTCGTGTCCGTGCGCCGCATGCGCGAGTCGAAAAGTTTCCCGCAGGACTTCATGTTCGCTGTCTACACGGCTTTACACTTAGACCGCTGGTACAGGTCCGCGCGCTTCTGCGGCAGGTGCGGCAGGAAAATGCGTCACTCCGACACCGAACGCGCGATGCTTTGTGACTGCGGGCAGATTGTTTACCCGCGCTTAAACCCTGCTGTAATCTGCGCTGTCGAATCAAACGGGCGCCTGCTGGTAACGCAATACAACCGCCCGGGCTGCACGTTTTATGCGCTCGTTGCCGGCTTTGTCGAAATCGGCGAGACGCTCGAAGAAGCCTGCCGCCGCGAGGTCATGGAAGAAACCGGCCTTGAAATCAAGAATCTCCGCTACTACAAATCGCAGCCCTGGGGCACTGCGGGCGACATTCTCGCGGGCTTTTGGGCGGAAGTCGACGGATCTGATGTTATACGCCTCGACGAATCTGAACTGAAGGTCGCAAAGTGGGCTGCGCCGTCCGAGGTTGTGCTGCAGCCGGACGATTACTCGCTCACCAACGAAATGATGCGCAATTTTAAAGAGAATCATTGATTTTTAAGATAACAAATCATAAAAATCAAAATAAAAGTCAAAATTTTCAAAAAAATTTTGACTTTTATTTTGACTTTATAGGAATTCCGACCGTATACTTAACAAAAAGTCGGAGGAACGACTATGGACATGCCGATGGAATTACATGCGCTGACCATTAACTATGATAGGAAGCGTATTGATGAGTTGCCGAATGTTTATTTGTCAACGCGATCTAAAAACGGAAAAAATACGGAATATGTTGTTCTTGGCGATACGTATCGAATCTATTTGGCATCCGGAAAAACGGGGAAGCAGTATCTTGCGATGGTAAGAGAGCGTGAGGAGACGATTGCGGAACTGAAAGTTTTGGAGTCTTTGTGGCAGTCTAAGTACCGATTTGACGTGCCGCAGGAATTGCAGCCGCGCGCGATAAGAAGAATGGCTGTCGACAGAGCAACATTTGATGCAATGGCGGAGCGGCGTTGCACCAAGGAATTTACAAGTTACTTTAAATTTAACGGCGAAGAGTACCGCTCGAAGAGCGAGTGCTCCATAGCGTCCGTTTATACGTCGTTCGGTATGCCGTTTAAGTATGAAACGCGGTACGGGAATTATTTTCCGGATTTTACGGTTTACGCAAAAGTTATCGGCAGATATTTTTATCACGAGCACTACGGTATGATGGACAGCGACACTTACCGCGAATCGTACATCAAGAAGCAGAGTTATTATTCCGATAACGGGCTCATCGCGGGACTCGATGTTTTGAGTACTTTTGAGAGCACGTTTCTGTCATTCGATGAGCGCGTGGCAGCGCAGAAGATTAACTCGCTGATTCTGCAGAATTTAGGATATCTCTGAGTCTTTGGTGTGGATGTCCTCGAACCGTAAATCAAGGGACTCATTGTGCTCGATTGCCCATTGAATCGCCCATTCGGATTCGAAAAGTACGACCGGTTCGTTGTCGCGGTCTAAGACCAGGCAGGACGTTGACGTGAGCGTCAGCTTGAGCGGGTCGAATTCTTTGTCGGATTTTACCCAGCGCGCGATTGTGTAATTCAAAGGCGTACGAATCAGGTCAACGCCGTACTCGGATTTAAGACGGTATTCGAGAACGTCGAACTGGAGGACGCCGACAACACCCATTACGTAGGTCTCGGTTCCGATGTTGGGTTGTTTGTAAAGCTGCACCGCACCTTCCTGACTTAACTGTTCGATGCCCTTGAGGAACTGCTTGCGCTTCATTGAGTCCTTGGGCTCGATGCGCGCGAAGTTTTCGGGCGGGAAGACCGGGATGGGGTCGAAAGAGAATTTGCGATTGGTTGAAATCAGGGTGTCTCCGATTCGGAAATGCCCGGGGTCGAAGATGCCGATGATGTCGCCTGCGTAGGCATCCTCGGTTATTGTTCTGTCCTGAGCCATGAACTGCTGGGGCTGCGCCAAAGTAATCTTCTTACCAATCCTTAAATGATTGACCGACATGTTTTTCTCGTATTTGCCGGAGCAGATGCGGAGGAACGCCATGCGGTCGCGGTGGGACGGGTCCATGTTGGCCTGAATCTTGAAGATGAATCCGGAGAACATGGAATCTGTGGGCTCCACAACGCCGTCTGTGGTGTGATGCGGCTGGGGCATCGGAGCCATCTCAAGGAAGTGCTTCAGGAACGTCTCGACACCAAAGTTGGTGATTGCCGAGCCGAAGAAGACCGGAGTTAAGAGTCCCGCGTCGATTTTTTCTTTGTCGTATTCGTCGCCTGCCATGTCGAGCAACTCGATGTCGCTTTGGAGCGTTTCCAAATGGTATTTGTTGATTATGGTGGCCAGGGCCGGGTCATCGACGCCGGTGACCTGCTGGGTGACCATGGATGCGCCGTGGTCGTTGTTGTCTTTGTCAAACAGCAAAACTTTGCCGCTCTCGCGTTCGTATACGCCTTCGAAGTCGCCGTCGGTGCCGATCGGCCAGTTGATGGGGCAGGAGCGGATGCCGAGGACTTTCTCGAGTTCATCAATCAGATCGAAGGGATTTTTTGCGGCGCGGTCCATCTTGTTGATGAAGGTGAAGATGGGGATGCCGCGCTTGCGGCAGACGGCAAACAGTTTGATGGTCTGTGCCTCGACGCCTTTTGCGCCGTCCAAAAGCATGACCGCGCAGTCGGCGGCACACAGGGTTCTGTAGGTATCTTCGGAAAAGTCCTGGTGCCCGGGGGTGTCAAGGATGTTGATGCAGTAGCCGTCGTATTCGAACTGCATTACCGAAGAGGTGACGGAAATGCCTCTTTTCTTTTCGATTTCCATCCAGTCGGAGGTGGCGTGGCGTGCGGCTTTTCGAGCTTTGACGGAGCCCGCGGCATGGATGGCGCCTCCGTAGAGGAGGAGTTTTTCCGTCATGGTGGTTTTACCCGCGTCGGGGTGGGATATGATGGCGAAGGTCCGCCTTCTCTGAATCTCTTCGGTTGTGGTCATGTTTTGCGCTTGTTCCTCAATAATGTATAATTAGCGTGGCTTTTTATAAATAAGGCCAAATAATTATATAGAAGTTCGAGGTGGAATACAAATGCAAAGAGGCGGCGGAGTACTGATGCATATAGCGTCTCTCCCGGGACCGTTCGGAATCGGGGTTTTCGGTGAAGAGGCGGTGGCTTTTGCAAAGCAGCTGCAGAAACAGGGAATGAAATACTGGCAGGTTTTGCCTTTCACATACCCGGGTATGGGAAATTCGCCGTACCAGAGCTTTTCGGCATTTGCGGGAAACTGGCTGTTTTTGGATCCGAGAAGACTTATGAAAAGAGGGCTTCTGACATCCGAGGAAGTTGTAAATTCCGAGTACAAAGAGAACAAATGGAGAATAGATTACGACTACATAAGGCAGCAGAGAACCGGCCTTTTGAAGTCGGCGTTTTCAAGAGCCGATGAGAATATACTGAATGAAGTCGACGAATTCCTAAAGAAGAATAAGTGGGCTGACGAGGTTGCCGTTTTTCAGACGATAAAGGACGACAACGACGGGCGTCCGTGGTGGGAGTGGTCCGATGAGGCGCTCAAAGACCACGACGAGAAAGCCGTAAAGAAAGTAAGGGAGAGCGAAGGGTATAAGTTCCATGCGTTTGTGCAGTATTTGTTCGACAGCGAGTGGGCGGAAATCAAGAAGGAAATCAACGAGTGCGGAATCTCGATAATCGGGGACATGCCGATTTATGTTTCCGCCGATTCGGCCGATGTTTGGGGTGCGCGCGACATGTTCAAGATGGCAAGTCCCGCCAAGGCAAAAAAACTCATGAAAGAATACGAGAAGGCTCTGGCTGACTCCGAGAAGAATAAGGCCAATGTGGAGGCTGTGCAGTCCAACCACATAAGCGACGGGCAGGTATATGAGCCGGCCAAAGTCGCCGTAAGACCGCCCAAGCCCGAGGCGTTGGTGCTCGATAAAGTGGCGGGCGTTCCCCCGGATTATTTTTCGGCGGACGGACAACTCTGGGGCAACCCTATATACGACTGGAAAAAGCATAAGGAGAGCGGCTATCTGTGGTGGCTGTCGAGAATCGAGGAGAGTTACAAACTTTACGATTTCTTAAGAATCGACCACTTCCGCGGCTTCTGCTCGTACTGGGAGGTAGAGGCAAACGCCGACACCGCAAGAGTAGGTGAATGGGTGAAGGGCCCCGGCCTCGATTTGTTCGAAAAAATAGACCAAAAATTCGGCGGAAGGGAAAGGCTTATCGCGGAAGACTTGGGAGAGAGAACGCCCGATTTGGACGAGTTCCTCGACAAGACCGGAATCCCCGGAATGCGCGTTATGGAGTTTGCTTTTAACCCGGGCGACGACTCATCGTTCATGCCTCACAATTTCAACAAAAACTGCGTGGCATACACGGGAACCCACGACAACAACACGTTGCTCGGCTGGCTCTGGGACGCTCCGGAATATGTCCGCAACTGCTGTCTTGAGTACTGCGGTTTTGAAGGCGACAACTGGGGCGAGGGAGGCACGCACAGCAGGTCCTGCCGCGCAATCATAAAGACTCTGTGGATGAGCCACGCCGATGTCGCAATCATTCCGATTCAGGATATGTTGGGGTACGGGTCCGACACGAGAATGAACATTCCCGGCACCCCGACGGGCAACTGGGTTGTGAGATTCTCGCATGAGGACTTGGACAGCATTGACGACGACTGGTACCGCAACCTCAACAGAATTTATTTCAGATAAACGATAAAAGGGGGCCCCTTATGGAGAGTTATATTCTTTGTATCGATCAGGGTACGACATCGACCAAGGCATTTCTCTTGAACGAAGGCGGAGGTATGATTCCGGGCGCGCCGGTCCCCATCAAACAGATTTACCCGGTGCCCGGTTACGTTGAGCACTCGCCCGAGGAGATTTACACTTCGGTTTTAAAGGCGGTTGCAAACCTTCTGGCAGAGCACCCGGAGGCGATGGGCGAGATTGCCGCGATTGGCATCACGAACCAAAGAGAGACCACAATCGCGTTCGGCCGCCACACTCTGAAGTCGGCGTACAACGCGATTGTCTGGCAGTGCCGCAGGACCGCGGACATCTGCAGAAGAGAAGAGATTGCGTCTGCTTCGGATAAAATTTTTGAGAAGACGGGACTTAAGATCGATCCTTATTTTTCCGCGACAAAGATGCGCTGGATTATCGAAAACCGCCCGGACATAAAAGAGGCGGTAGCCGCAGGGGACATTCTTTTCGCGACCGTCGACGGATACCTGGTGTACAGGCTCACGGACAAGAGAAGTTTTAAGACTGATTATTCCAACGCGTCGCGCACGATGCTTTTTAACATCAACACATTGGATTACGACGACGAGTTGCTTGAATTGTTCGACATCCCGAGACACTGCCTGGCAAAGGCATGTCCGTCGTGCTCGGATTTCGGGGCAGTGGAACTTCACAAGGATGAACTTATTGACTTAGGATTGACCGACATAGAATCGGATCATCTTGTGAGACTTAACGGCGTTCACATTATGGCGTGCATCGGCGACCAGCCGTCGGCTTTGTTCGGTCAGAACGCGCTTTCAAAGGGCGATTCGAAGACAACCTACGGAACCGGATGTTTTACGCTGATGAACACAGGTGATAAGCCTGTGTTTTCCGGCGACGGACTTTTGACGTCCGCGGCGTGGTCCTATAACGGTGTTACCACATACGCGCTTGAGGGAAGTATTTTCCAGGGCGGCTCGATTATATCCTGGCTCAAAGACGAACTTAAACTGATAGAACATCCCGCAGATACAGACCCGATTTGCAGGTCGGTTGAGGACAACGGCGGCGTGTATTTGGTGCCGGCGTTTACGGGTTTGGGCGCGCCGTATTGGAACCCGGATGCCAGAGGCGTTTTTACGGGCCTGACGCGCGGGTGCTCGGCCGCACACATAGTAAGGGCGTCGGTTGAATCGATTATTTATCAGGTGACCGATTTGATTGAACTGATGCGCAAAGACACCGGGGTCGAGTCGAATGAGATGAAGGTTGACGGCGGCGTATGCGCGAGCGAATTTCTGATGCAGCTGCAGGCCGACCTTTTGGGCATAAAGATAATCAGGGCGAAGTCCGACGAGATGACCGCGCAGGGCGCGGGACTCCTGGCCGGCCTGTCGTGCGGGTATTTCAAAGACATCGACGAGGTGACAGCGCTTTATGCGGCGAGAACGGAATACACGCCTTCGATGTCAGAGGTGCAAAAGATTAAATTAATGGACGGATACCACCGCGCCGTAAAAGCCGCCCTTGCCTGGGAAGAGTCCAAATGACGAGAGTTTATTATGTTTTCCTGAAACTTGCCGTCTGTTTTATTCTGGGTGTTGTTTTAAGCAAAACACGCGTCATCGACACTCGCGCGGAGAAGGGTTTGAGCGACCTTCTGATCAAGGCGTTTCTGCCGTTCATGATTATATCGTCTTCGCAGTACCGATACAAAGACGTGGTTTTCTTAGGCATGTTCGCCGTCATAATTTTTGCGGTGCTTTACTATGCCGCGGCGACCGTTATCGCCTACCTGGTAGCCAAAAAATCCAAGATTGCCGAAAACGACAAAAGGATAATGGCGGCGACATTGATTTTTGCGAACACGTCGTTTGTCGGCATCCCCCTGATGGAGGAAATTTACGGTGAAGAGGGCGCGCTTCTGGCGGCGGTTTTCAATCTTGTGTTTAACATGTTTTTCTACACGGTCGGAACAACGATTCTGTCGGGCAGAAAATTCAAGGCAATCTATCTTATCAAGGACAACGTGTCGGTCGCGTCCATTGCGGCGGTTATATTGTTTTTGCTGCCGTGGCGCTTCCCCGGGCTTGTGACAGAGTCAATCGAATTCATAGGTGACATGACTTTTCCTCTGGCGATGATAATCATGGGTGCGGCCATCGCAAAAATCAACTTCAAAAAGATTTTCTCGGACGCGAGGACGTACGTCATTGTCGCACTCAGAATCATCGTGATTCCTGCCGCGGCGTTTGCGATAATCTACAGCATATCGTGTTTTGTTCCGATGCAAAAAGTTACGGCCGCGGCGATTATTATCATGTCCGCACTGCCGTCGAGCACGCTTAACATTGTATTCGCGGATAAGTACAACACTTCCCCCGGCCTTGGCGCCCGGATTGTTATGTTTTCGACATTGCTTATGGTAGGCACGCTTTTCTTCTGGCTCTGGGCCGTGGACAAGTGCTTTTAAAAGAGGTGAGAATTTTGGAAAAATTTTATACGGACGAACAGATAAAAAACGATAAACTTGCAAATCTCATGGCAAGCGTCAAGGACGACCCGTCCGAGGAGAATATGCTGAATCTCCTGAGGGAAGCGGCCGTTTCAAGATTTATAGTGCCCGTTGAAGGCGAAGAGGGGAACTACAGTTTCCACGCGGTGTCCGACTCAAAGGGCAAGGTTCACATGGTTGTGTTTTCGGACAGCGACATTTTCTCCGCCGCCGCGAAAAAGGGCATTATCGCAGGCTTCGAGGACATTCTCGAGGTTGTGACCGAAGATAAGATGAACCTCGATGGGTTTGTCATAAACCCGGGGCACGAGGAGGTTCTCTTCGGCAAAGACATGCTCAAAATGATTGCCGAGCAAATGCACGCGGCAGACGATACCGCGAAGGTCGGCGAGCCCGACCACTACCCGGTGCGCCTGCACGACATGCTCGAGGAATTTGCCGTGGGGGAGCCCTCGTTTCAAAAAGTCTGGGTGCGCCTCATGAGAGTCAATGCCACAGGCAACCTCGCGTGGCTTTTCGTGGTGGAAGACACGGGCGACGAGAACGCGCGTCAATACCTCCTGGACAAACTCAAGAACTTCATAAAGCCGTATGTGGACGGGCTGGATCTTGTCGTGGTTTCGTCAGAAGAGGATTTCGCGAAAACAGTAACCTCGGGTGTCGCGCCCTTCTTTGAAAGAGAGGAAAAATGAAAAACAAAGCGGCGTTGCCGGTTATTCTGATTTTTGTTTTTCTCGCGGTGTTTTTGATAAGCGTCATCTACAACCGCATCGGAAACAATATGGCCGAAGAAGGCCGTGCCGAAGACACACAGACATTAATCGACCTACTGTGCGACCGCGACATCACAATCTATTGGATAGGCGATCTGCCATACGAACTGAACGCACTGTCTGAAAAGGAACAGTTCAATAAGATTGAACAGATAAACGATGACACCATGCCGGTCAAATCCGTGACGGTTGGTTTCAAGGTTTACGACGAGGGCGGAAATCTCGTATCCGAAGAGACACCGAAAGACTACACCGACGACCTTCTGATTGTCGTGAACAATTACGATTTAAACGACGAAGAGTTGTCTGTGGTGCATGACTCTGTCGCGCTTAACAACGTGCCCGTCCTGATGCTGGGCGGCGACACCATAACGGAAATAAGAGAATCGATGCTGCTTACGATGGGTACGTTCGGGGACGACGATGTCGCGTTTTATTCGAAAGCGACGGGGACGATAAAAGACGTTGCCGACAAAACCCTTGAGGGCTACGAATATTATGATAAAATCGTGCGATATCTTGTCGACTTTTTCGACAAGGAAGACGAGACGCGGCAGTCCGTGATATCAAGTAATATTGAATCGGTTTCTCAGATGCAGGAGACATCGACAACAGAAGAAGAAACAAGCACAACAACATCGGAAGATGCGATAACGACCGATGAAACGGAAGTGACAACAAGTGGCAATTGACAGAAGCAAAACCGACAAAATAAAAGCCAGATACGACGAGATCACAACGGCTCTGTCCGATCCCACCGTTGCCGGGGACAGAGCGCAGTATCTGCGACTGTCAAAGGAACTTGCGGATTTGGAAGACACGGTTGCCGTTATAAACAAATACGAAGGCGCACTTAAGAACGAAGCGGAGGCGCTGGAGATTTTAAACTCCGGTGACGAGGACCTGAAGGGTCTCGCGGCAGAGGAGTTGTCGGATGCAAAAAAGACAGCGGAAGAAGCCGAAAAAGAATTAAATGTTTTGCTGACCCCGAAAGACCCCCGGGACGAGCGTTCGGTAATCATGGAAATCCGTGCGGGAACGGGCGGTGATGAATCCGCACTTTTCGCTGCGGACCTTTTGAAGATGTACATGGGTTATGCCGCGCGCAAAGGCTTTACGGTGTCCGAGATTGACAGCAATCCGACAGAGCTCGGAGGGTATAAGGAAATAACCGTTGAGATTGAAGGAAATAAAGTGTACAGCCGCCTCAAATTCGAAAGCGGCGTGCACCGTGTTCAGCGTGTTCCGGTGACCGAGTCCGGCGGCAGAATTCACACATCCGCCGTGACCGTTGCCGTGCTTCCCAAAGCAGATCCGGCAGAAGTCACAATCAATCCGAATGATTTGAAAATCGACAGATACCGCGCATCGGGAGCCGGGGGCCAACACATCAACAAAACCGATTCGGCGATAAGAATCACGCACCTGCCGACTGGAATTGTCGTTCAGTGCCAGGACGAAAGATCGCAGATAAAAAACAAGGACAAAGCGATGGCTGTTTTGCAGACAAAACTCTGGGACATGGCAAGACAATCGCAGGCCGACCAAATCAACAGTGACCGCAAGAGTCAGGTGGGGTCGGGTGACAGGTCCGAGAGAATCAGGACATATAACTACCATCAGGGCAGGGTAACCGACCACAGAATCGGGTTGACGCTTTATAAATTAAACGACATTCTGGCAGGTGACCTGGACGAGATAATTGACGCGCTGACTCTGGCCGCGGCGGCCGACAGTGCGGAGGAGAATTAAAGAATGGAACGGACGAAAATTTACGATAAAACGCTTTTGATTAAATCAACGGATGACGAAGGCATAAGGGATGCAGCGGAGAAACTGAGGAACGGCGAGGTTGTCGGGTTCCCGACAGAGACCGTTTACGGCCTCGGGTGCAATGCGTTTGACAAAGATGCCGTGACAAAAGTTTTCGAGGCGAAGGGCAGGCCGTCCGATAACCCTTTGATATGTCATGTCGCAGACAAAGAGACAATCAAAGAAGCAGTGAAAGAAATTCCGCAGATGGCCGCAAAAATGATTGACGCTTTTATGCCTGGGCCCATTACTTTGATTATGCCAAAAAGCGATAAGATTCCGGACGAAGTCACTGCCGGTTTGAAGACGGTCGGAGTGAGGATGCCATCGGATCCGGTGGCGGCAAAATTTATCAAAGCGTGCGCCTGCCCGGTTGCGGCTCCGTCGGCAAATCTTTCGGGCCGTCCGTCGCCGACGACATCGGAGCGTGTGATGGAGGACATGGACGGATATGTTTATGCGGTGATAGACGGAGGCGATTCGGTTTTCGGGCTTGAATCGACGGTTGTCGACTGTACGGGAGAGCGGCCTGTGATTTTGCGCCCGGGCGCGGTCACGGCCGAAGCGATTTCGCAGGTCACGGGAAACGACGCGGCGTTCGCCGGGACATTGGAAGCCGGCGACACCCCGAAGGCCCCGGGCATGAAATACCGCCACTACGCGCCTTCGTGTCCGGTTGAAATAATTGATTTTCCCGAAGGCATAAAGATTGAAGGCGATGACTGGGACGGCAATCTTACATACGAGCCAGACCGCCACATTAAAGTCGATTTCGATTCCATGAGCGAGGAGGAGAAGCAGGAAATTATAAACTGCGCGTTCCCGTTCATGGACCGCGTGAAAAAGATTCTCGCACAAAACCCTCTGGCGCGTATCGGAATTTACGCGGGGGCGGAAGTGGCTGCTGTTTTCGAGCTGTTGGAAGACGACATTATCGAGGCGCACACGGAAATTTTCGGGTACGGAAATCTCCGGGATGTGCGCGCGGCCTCGCACTATCTTTTCGAGGGGCTGCGGCATTTGGATCTTCAGGATGTCACTGTGATTCTGGCGCAGGGCATGGAAGGCGAGGGGCTTGCCAAGGCCTACGGGAATCGTCTGGGCAAGGCCGCGGCGCCGGCGACGGGCGTTGTCGGGGACAACGGCAAGGGTCAAAGGCAGCAGCTGCCCCTGGACTATTTTAAAGATACATACACGGCGCAGGTGCTTTTCGCGGACGATAAGAACACCGGACTTTCGTGCGTATGCGATGCCGTCTTTTCTTCAATGCTCGAAAAAAATTCCCCCTACAGAGCGCGTGTGTCGGAGGACATCGGGTGTGAGATATATTGTGAGTCGGCGGGAACCGTGGCCCTCACGGGAAGCCGCCCCGATGAGAAAACCGCAGCGGCGGTAAAAGAAGTCACCGGCAAAGACATCACCTTCATGGAAGCCGTCAGGCTTGCCCCTGCCGTGTACGACGAAAGCGATTTGGTTCTGGCCCTAAACGACGACATCGCCTTTGACATAGTCGCGACCTTCCCCGAACTGAAGGATAAAGTTTTTTCGCTGTCTTCCTATGCCGCAAAGAAGGGCCTTGTGTTTAAAGATGCCGCAGGCAATCCCGTGTCGTTGGCGATAAAAGAACCCGAAGGCGGAGCTGACGAATATGTGCATGCGGTAAAAGCCCTGTCTGCGTGGCTCGACATTTTGTTCCCTTACATCCTGAAGGATTTGGGTGTCGAGCGCGTCTGATGCCTTTCGGGCAAGTGCTTTGAATGTTAAAATGAAATTTATCAATCGCGGGAGGTAATTTGAAATGAAAGGTATAGTTCTGGCAGGCGGGTCGGGGACACGGCTTTACCCCCTCACCATGGTTACTTCGAAGCAGTTGCTTCCCGTATACGACAAACCCATGATTTACTATCCTCTGTCCGTGCTCATGAGTGCCGGGATAAGAGATATTTTGATTATTTCCACCGAGACCGACACACCGAGATTCGAAAACCTCTTAAAGGACGGGGATGACTTTGGCATCAACTTAAGCTACAGGGTTCAGAAGAGTCCCGACGGTTTGGCGCAGGCCTTCATGATCGGCGAGGACTTTATTGGCGACGATTCCGTTGCGATGGTTCTGGGAGACAATATTTTCTCCGGCCACGGTTTTTCCAAAAAACTCCGTGAGGCAAAAGAAAACGCAACTCAGGGTGTCGCTACCGTGTTCGGCTACTATGTTGACGACCCGGAGCGCTTCGGTATCGTTGAATTCGACCGCGACGGCAAAGCGATTTCAATCGAGGAAAAACCTCAGCGGCCAAAGAGTCACTACTGTGTTACGGGTCTTTATTTCTACGACAACAAAGTTGTGGAGTACGCAAAGTCACTGACACCTTCCGCACGCGGGGAATATGAGATTACCGATCTTAACAGAATTTATCTTGAGGACGGAAAACTTAATGTTCAGCTGTTGGGCCCGGGCTTTACCTGGCTTGACACGGGAACGCACGAGAGCCTGTTCGACGCCTCGAATTTCGTCAAGACAATCGAGCAGCATCAGCACCGTAAAATCGGATGCCTTGAAGACATCGCGTACAACAACGGCTGGATTGACGAAGAGAAAATGAAAGAGCGGATCAAAATGCTCGGCAAGAGCCAGTACGGCATGTATCTGCGGGACGTTCTTGACGGCAAGTACATAAACAAGCAGGAGGGATGACATGAACATAATAGTTACCGGAGGCGCGGGCTTCATCGGGAGCAATTTTGTTTTCCACATGTTAAGGGAGCACCCGGATTACAGAATAATCTGTATCGACAAGTTAACCTACGCAGGCAATATGTCGACGTTGGCACCCGTGATGGACAATCCGAATTTCAGGTTTGTCAAGGCCGACATCTGCGACCGTGAGGCTGTCGATAAACTGTTTGAGGAAGAGCACCCGGATATCGTCGTGAATTTTGCGGCGGAGTCCCATGTCGACCGTTCCATCGAAAATCCTCAGATTTTCCTGGAGACCAACATAATCGGCACATCGGTTCTGATGGACGCGGCAAGAAAATACGGTGTTAAAAGATACCATCAGGTTTCAACCGACGAGGTTTACGGCGATCTTCCTTTGGACCGCCCGGACCTGTTCTTCACCGAGGAGACCCCGATTCACACGAGTTCTCCTTACAGCAGTTCGAAGGCCGGCGCTGATTTGCTGGTTCTGGCTTACCACAGAACATACGGGCTTCCTGTTACAATCAGCAGGTGCTCGAATAACTACGGGCCATATCACTTCCCGGAAAAACTCATTCCTCTGATGATAATCAATGCGATGCACGACAAGTCCCTTCCCGTTTACGGCGACGGCCTTAACGTCCGCGACTGGCTCTATGTGGAGGATCATTGCAAGGCAATCGACTTAATCATTCACAAAGGCACCGTCGGCGAGGTTTACAACGTCGGCGGACACAACGAGAAAGCAAACATCGATATTGTAAAGATTATCCTCAAAGAACTCGGCAAGCCCGAATCTCTGATTACATACGTCACGGATCGAAAAGGGCACGACAGAAGATACGCAATCGACCCCACCAAGATCCACAACGAACTTGGGTGGCTGCCTGAAACCAAATTCGAGGACGGCATAAAGAAGACCATCAAGTGGTACCTCGAAAACGAATCCTGGTGGGAGCCCATCACCACGGGAGAGTACGTAAAGTACTACGAGAAAATGTACGGAGACAAATAAATGAAGATTTTTGTAACCGGCGTCTCCGGCCAGCTGGGGCACGACGTTGTTAAAGAGTTAAACTCCAAAGGTATCGAGACAATAGGTTCCGATGTCGTCGGCGATGTCGATGTGAAAATGGACATCACCGACAAAACCGAAGTCAACAATGTATTGACGGCAAATTCACCCGACGCCGTTATTCACTGCGCGGCATGGACCGCGGTGGATGCCGCAGAGGAAGAGGAGAACAAAGACAAAGTTCGGAAAATAAACGCCGAAGGCACGCGCAACATCGCGGAGTACTGCGGCAAAAACGATATAAAGATGATTTATATCAGCACCGACTATGTGTTTAACGGACAGGGAGAAGAACCGTGGCAGCCGGACGACAAAAACTACGCGCCGCTTAATTTCTACGGCTTAACCAAATTGGAAGGTGAGAAAGCCGTTGCCGAACTTGTCGAAAAATTCTTTATCGTTCGAATCGCCTGGGTGTTCGGCAAGAACGGCAAAAACTTCATAGACACGATGCTGAGGCTCTCAAAAACCCACAGCGAACTGCGTGTGGTAAACGATCAGATCGGAACGCCGACATATACGCCCGATTTGGCGGTTTTGCTTGCCGATATGGTTCAGACGGATAAATACGGTTACTACCACGCTACCAACGAAGGCGGATTTATCTCGTGGTACGATTTTGCCTGCGAGATATTCAGGCAATCCGGGGCCGGAGTCAAAGTGATTCCGGTAACGACCGCAGAATACGGACTTTCCAAAGCCCAAAGGCCCTTCAATTCGAGGCTCGATAAGTCAAAACTTACGCAGAACGGTTTTGCGCGACTGCCTGACTGGAAGGACGCGCTTGCAAGATACTTAAAAGAAACAGGAGAACAATAATGGGACAAATCACGGTTACACAAACGGGAATAGACGGACTTTGCGTTATCGCTCCTTCTGTGCACGAGGACTCCCGCGGATACTTCATGGAAACATACAATCAAAAGGATATGGCCGAGGCGGGGATCGATACGGTTTTCGTTCAGGACAATCAGTCCAAGAGCTCCAAAGGCGTTTTAAGAGGTCTGCATTTCCAGATTAATTTTCCCCAGGCAAAGCTTGTGCGTGCAGTGGCCGGAGCGGTTTTCGATGTGGCCGTCGATTTGCGAAAAGAAAGCGCGACTTACGGGAAGTGGTTCGGGGTCGAGCTTTCCGCGGATAACAAAAAGCAGCTTTATATCCCTGAAGGCTTTGCGCACGGATTTCTTGTTTTGAGCGACACGGCCGAGTTTGCATACAAGGTCTCGGATTTCTGGCACCCCGGGGACGAGGCCGGGTTCCTCTGGAGCAGCCCGGAGATTGGGATAGACTGGCCTTTCCCGTGCGAAAAGTCCGAACTTATTATCTCGGACAAGGACAAAATCTGGCCTGAATTCACGAAATAAAATTCTTTAGAACAAATGTTCATTTTTATATGGACTTTTGTTGCCGCGGCGGTTAAAATAGCAGGGTAAGATTTAGGAACAGGATACGAATCGGAAACGAACCTTGGGTTACCTTGACTTTAATTGAACTGCTGTGGTATCCTTTTTGACGCTGTTTATTTATATACAGTTCCTTGCCGGATTTATCCGGCCGCAATAGACCAGAAGGAGGTGAACAGGATGACAAACAAGTATCGTTTGATTGCAGCGCTCAGCCCCGCATTGGGTGACGAGGGTATTGCATCTCTCATCGATTCCGTTAAGGCGAAGATCGAGACAGCAGGTACCATCGATGCTCTTGACAATAACGGGCAGCAGAAGTTGGCTTACGAGATTGACGGTCAGACCAGCGGTAACTACGTACAGATTTACTTTACCGCGGAGCCGGAATTCCCCCGCGAACTCGAGCGTGTTCTCAAGATTACCGAAGGTGTACTTCGTTTCCTTATCATTCGTGTCGAAGAGTAATTATCAGTAAGACAGGAAGGATGAAGACATGAACAAAGTATTATTGGTAGGAAGACTCACAAAAGATCCGGAAGTTAAAGCAACATCGAGCCAGGTAAAGGTTTGTAATTTTACCGTGGCGGTCGACCGCAGGTATAAGGATGCCAACGGACAGAAGCAGGCTGATTTCATCAATTGCGTCGCGTGGCGTCAGACGGCCGAGTTCATCGGCAAATATTTCTCGAAGGGTCAGAGAATCGGACTCGTCGGAAGTATTCAGACAAGAACCTACGACGACAACAACGGACAGCGTCACTATGTGACCGAAGTTCTGATTGATGAAGCAGAGTTCGTCGATTCCGCAAATTCGGGCGGAAGACAGAGCAATGAGTATCAGAACCAGACTCCGCCGCCGCAGCAGGCTCCCGCACAGCAGCAGGTTCAGCAGAACACAGTTGCTTCGACCGCACCGACCGCACCGCAGACATCAATCGGAGACGATTCGGGTGATGAGTTCGGTTCCGGTGACAGCATGGATCTTCCGTTTGAGATTTGATTATAAGGAGATCAACAAATGGCTGAGAATAAAGCACCCAAGTCCGGAAGAGAATTCTCCGGCAACAGACAGAGAAGAATGCGCAGAAAGGTCTGCCAGTTCTGTGCAAACAAGACAACAAGCATTGATTGCATGGACGCAGAGACTCTGAAGAAGTACATTTCCGAGAGCGGAAAGATTCTCCCGAGAAGAATGACCGGAACATGCGCAGCGCACCAGCGTGAAGTGACCACAGCTATCAAGCGTGCCCGTCACCTGGCAGTTCTTCCTTTTTCTGTCAGATAATCATTAAGATTAAGACATTCAACCGGGCACAATTCCGTGCCCGGTTTTTAAAAATCTGAAGGAGGTTTAGGGATATGAAAGTTATTTTGTTATCGGATGTTAAGAAGGTCGGAAAGGCCAACGAGGTTGTTGATGTTTCCGACGGTTACGGAAGAAATTTTCTGATTAAGAAGGGCCTGGCCAAGGAAGTTTCCGCAGGCAATCTCAATGAAGTTAAACTCAAGGCCGGAGCAAAGGCCGAGAACGAGAGACGTGCTTTGGAGGCCGCCAATGCGACCGCAAAGGAACTGTCAGGCAAGACTTTTGAGGTTGGCGCCAAAGGAGGCGCCGACGGCAGACTTTACGGTGCCGTTACCGCATCAGATGTTTCCGAGTCGCTTATCGCATCCGGATATAACGTTGACAAGAAACATGTTGTTTTGTCGGGACCCATCAAGAACATCGGCGAATACACATGCCGCGTGAAACTGCATCCGCAGGTTTCATGTGAGATAAACGTAAAGGTCGTACTGAAGGCGTAATATGGCCAGAGGTTTGAATGACAATCTTTTAAACACAGGTACAACTTCCGACGCTGAGACTGAAAAGGCGTTGCTTTCTCTTTGTATGCGCAAGGAAGAAGGTGTCAATTCCACGGTCGGCAAGAAACTTATAAAAGAAGATTTTTCCGACCCGAGGAACGGCCTGATTTTCGACGCAATTACACGATTGTTTTTAAACGACGAACGAATCGACAGATTCACCGTTTCCGAGCGTCTTAAGAAGGACGGAAACATTGAGCGTGCCGGAGGCTACGAATATATTTATGAGGTGGCCGAATCCCCGGCGGTTTTGTCGAACGTCTCAAGTTATGTGAAGATAATCCGTGACAAGAGCGATATGAGAAGGCTCATAAAGACGCTCGACGACCTGCGCGTCATGACAGGGCGCGGCAAGAGCACCGGAGAAGTTGTCGATGCCGCATTATCGCGTTTGGGTGAATTTAAGACCGATGAACAGACCAAGGGCTTTGAGATCATAAGGGAAATTCTCAAGTCGAATTTGGAAGAGATACAAAACGAACTCAAGGGCGATCCCGCAGCAACGAAGAAGGTTAAGACCGGATTTGCGCGTCTTGACAACATGATGGGAGGCCTGCGCCCCGGGTCGCTTAACATTATCGCGGCCCGCCCCGGTATGGGTAAGAGTGCACTGGCGATTAACATCGCGACTTATGTTGCGGCAAACGGCAAAGGCGTTGCGATTTTCTCTTTGGAAATGTCTAAGACCGAAATCGGTAACCGCTTGCTTTCCGCCGGCATGACATATTCATCGGTCAATTCGATTATGTACGGACACAGATACGGAGACAGGGAGCGTGAGGATTTGGATGCGGCTCTCACCAAGGTGGGAAGACTTCCCATCTATATCGACGACAATTCCATGTCCAACCCGATTACCATGAAGTCCAAACTGACGGAACTGATTGCTCAGCCGAACGTTGAAATCGGTCTTATCGTTGTCGACTATTTGCAGCTCATGACGATGCCCGGACGCGGACAGTCCAACAGACAGAACGAGATTGCCGATGTGTCCAGAAGCCTTAAGGTTTTGGCCAAGGAATTCGATGTGCCGATAATAGCGCTTTCGCAGATGTCGAGAGACGCGGCTAAGAGAGACGACCACACACCTCAGCTGTCCGACTTAAGAGACTCGGGTGCAATCGAGCAGGATGCCGACACGGTTATCTTCATAGACCGTCCCGACTACTACAACAAGGGCGAGACCCCGGACCCGGAAGAGTCCGACATCAAGAACGCGAATCTGTATCTTGCGAAGAACCGTCACGGTTCCGTTGGAAAGATTAAGGTTAAGTGGGAGCCGAAGAGGACAAGATTTTTTGAACTCGATACCAAGAAGGTCGGAGACGATCCGGAGGAGAGCGGCAAATATCCGCGAAAGAGGACGACAACATCCGATGCCGCGGCATCAGACTATAAGTTCACGGACGATCAGGTGCCGCCGCCGGAAGAGCCGGTGTACGACTACCCCGATGCCGACGATGTCGCCCCGATTCCCGAGGCAACCGATGCGCCCGACGATATTTTGAACAACCCCAATTCCGATTATCCGGACGGATTCCTTGACGATTGATTTCATGAACGTTTTCGAACAGAAGGTATATGAGTTTTGCCAAAAAGAGCATTTGCTTGAGTTTGGCAAATGTGTTGTCGGTGTTTCCGGAGGTCCGGATTCCGTTGCGCTCCTGCGTTTTCTTGCCAAAATCCGCTCCGGTGACATAACGGCGATGCATGTAAACCACAACCTGCGCCCCGTTCGGTGCGACGAGGATGAAGCGTTTGTAAAAGATCTATGCGAATCCCTCGGGGTGGAACTTAAGACAAAATCAGTGGATATCGCAGCGTTGGCAAAAGAAACCGGAGAGTCGGTTGAGACATGCGGAAGGCGCGTGCGATATGATTTCTTCAAAACGGCCAAAGCCGATGTGATTGCGGTTGCCCACCACAGGGACGATCTGGCCGAGACGATGCTCATGAACCTTTTCAGAGGCAGCGGCCTCGAAGGACTGGTCAGCCCGAGACCTGAGAGCGAAGGTATCATCAGACCTTTTCTTTGTGTTTCCAAAGATGAAATTTTGGAGTATCTCACGGAGTTGGGACAGCCCTTTTGCACCGATGATACAAACTACGGAACGGAAGGGACGCGCAATACGATAAGGAACGTTATTCTGCCGGCGGCGGGAGATAATTCGCGCAAAAAACTTGCCGGGACATACGAACTTTTAAAGACGGACCTTGACTACCTTGAGAGTGCTTCGGCGCAGCTTTTTGAAAAGTCGAAAATCGAACCCGGCAGTTTCGAAGCGCTCGACAGAACAGTTTTGCGTGATGCACATCCCGCTCTGCTTTCGAGAGTCATAAGAAAACTATGGAAAGACACATTCGGGAATCTGACGGATTTCGAGACCGTGAATCTTGACGATGCCAAAGCGCTGATTGAAAAGGAAGGGACGGACGGGACCGTGACCTTGGATATGCCTTTCGGAAGAAAGTGTTATCTTGCGTATGACGTTTTCGGGTTCTGTGAAGAGGGGGATTTTGAGACAGTTATGTGTGCTCTTGCGAGGTCGAAAAACTGCCTTGCTGTGCCGATGGGTGTTGAGATTAAACTGAAGGCCGGAACTGCCGCAGAAATTCCCGATTCGGGTATTTACGTAAAGTGCCGTACCGTTGAGAATAAAGAGGCTTTGTCGTATAATAAATTTTCGCGGGTTTGCCCCTCGGGATTGCCCCTTGTGCTTAGAAACGATGCGTCGGATCTTTGCTTTTCGGGCAGTTCGAAGAAACTCAAACGGAGACTTTCGGATGAGAAAGTGCCGGAAGCGGCGCGGAAATACGTTCTGACGGTAACCGCGGGCGATGAGATCGTGTGGGTGCCGGGCATGAGGCAGGCAAACCCAGATTCGGGAGACGGGCCGTGGCTTGAGATTACGATTGAGCAAAGGAGTTACGATGGAGATTGATACAACTGAGATTCTGATATCCGAAGAGCAAATATCGGAGATGGTTGTCCGTGTCGCGGGGGAGATTAACCGCGACTACGGAAATAAGCCCCTTTGCGTTGTGCCCATTTTGACCGGCGCGTTTATTTTTGCGGCGGACTTGGTAAGGCATCTTGATATGCCCGTGAATTTGGATTTTATGCAGGTTTCAAGTTATGTGGGACAAGAGTCGACGGGGCAGCTTAAAATCAGGAAAGATCTGAATCTGGATGTTAAGGGATTGGATGTTCTGGTTGTCGAGGATATTATCGACACCGGAAGGACCTTGGAACTTCTTTTGAATGAATTGCGGAAGCGCGGTGCGAATTCGGTTAAGATTTGCACGGCGTTCGATAAGCCGGACAGACGTGTTAACAACATGAAGTCCGACTATAACGGGTTTACGATACCCGATGAGTTTATCGTAGGATACGGGCTTGATTTGGACGGCCGGTACAGAAATTTTAAAGATGTGAGAATTGTGAAGGAAATAAACGGAGGTAATTGATGGACGAAAACAACGGCAGAAAAATGCCTCGTCTCGGCGGAATCATATTTTATGTGTTGATGCTGATTGCTTTGGTCGCGATGTCGACTGTGATTTTCGGCAACAACTACGGTTCGGCAGATCAAAAGACGCTGGCGGATGTGCTGGAATATATCGAAAGCTCCGATTACGATGTATCGTTGGTCGAGGTGAACGGAACGGATGTTGAGGTTACATACAAGGATGCATCCGGATACAACAGGACAATAACACAGTCGATCCCTTATGAGTATGTCGACGATTTGGTTGAGAAACTCGAGGAAGCCAAAGAGAACGGAACGATTGACGACTACAACTATTCAGAGCCGTTTGACTGGAGTACGGTTATAAACATTGCTCTGTTTGTGGGAACTTTGGTTGTTGTGGTGATGGTTTTCATGAGCATCAACCGTCAGACAAAGGATTCCAACAGTGTATTTACATTCGGCAACAACCGCGCGAAGGTGACAGACCCTTCGAAGATGACGGTGAAATTCACCGATGTCGCAGGGTCGGTCGAGGAGAAGGAAGAGTTGTCCGAGATAGTCGACTTCTTAAAAGATCCCAAGAAATACACCGACCTGGGCGCAAAGATTCCCAAGGGTGTTTTGCTTTACGGCCCTCCGGGTACAGGTAAGACTTTGCTTGCCCGTGCCGTTGCAGGAGAAGCGGGCGTCCGTTTCTTCTACATTTCCGGTTCCGACTTCGTCGAGATGTTGGTCGGTGTCGGTGCGTCGCGTGTAAGATCTTTGTTTGCCGATGCCAAGCGTGCGGCTCCGTCCGTTGTCTTCATCGATGAGATTGACGCCGTCGGACGCAAAAGAGGTGCGGGCTTAGGCGGCGGCCAGGACGAGCGTGAGCAGACTCTGAACCAGATATTGGTTGAGATGGACGGCTTTGACGTCAACACAAATGTCATCGTTATGGCGGCCACAAACAGAGTCGATGTTTTGGACCCCGCGCTTTTGAGACCCGGGCGTTTTGACAGAAGAATTATGGTTAATATGCCCGATGCCGACGAGCGTGAGGCTATCCTCAAGATTCATGCAAGAAACAAGCCTCTGGCAGAAGACGTTAATCTCCGTGAAGTTGCGCTTTCAACCGTGGGATTTACGGGTGCCGATCTTGAGAACGTTCTGAATGAAGCCGCTTTGCTGGCGGCAAGACGCAATAAGAAGCAGATAACAATGCTTGAGATAACCGACGCTACTTTCAGGGTTCAGATGGGACCTCAGAAGAAGTCCAAGAAACTGAGCGACAAGGTTAAGAAACTGACCGCATACCACGAAGCCGGTCACGCCGTTGTTTTGCGTGCGACATCTGAATTTGAGAAGGTTGACAGAGTTACGATTATCCCCGCGGGTCAGGCAGGCGGTTACACCGCATACAAGCCCGTTGAGGATACTGATTTTTACACCGAGAAGATGCTTCTGGATGTAATCAAGATGAGCCTCGGAGGCCGTGCGGCAGAGGAGTTGTTCTTAGGTGAAGTCAGCACAGGCGCGGCATCAGACCTGCAGCACTGCAACAATATCGCGAAGAACATGATCAAGAGATACGGCTTGTCGAAGAAATTCAGAAACATGGTTTTCGGTGACGACAACGATGAGGTTTTCCTCGGCTATTCCATGGGTCAGGTTCAGAGTTATTCCGATGCCACGGCTGCTGCGATCGATGCCGAGATCAAGGCCATAATCGACGACTGCTATGCGGCTACCAAAAAGATTCTTGAGGACAAGCGCGCCGTCATGGAAGGGCTTGCCGCAAGGCTTATCGACAAACTCACAGTTGACGGACCTGAGTTCGAACTTATCTATGAGGCCGACGGCGATTTGTCGCTTGTAGACTATGCAAAGGCTAACAATTGCACAATCGAAGAGGCGAAGGCCGCAAAGCCTGCGCCTCAGGACACAGCCTCCGATTCGGACGAAGAGTAAAGACAAAACAAAACAACAAAAAAGCGGGACAGAAAAATGCCTCTGTTCCGCTTTTTGATTGTGCGAAAAGTAAATTGACACGGTATTGTAACATCTTTATTATTAGAGGGTATTTCTTTGACTCGGAGGTAAGAGGGGCGTGCGTGCACTTGAAGAAAAGATTCTCAAAGAGGGTGAGGTTTGCCCCGGTGAGATTCTTAAGGTAGGCAGTTTCTTAAATCAGCAGATCGATACAAAACTGATGGATGAAATGGGCAAGGAAATAGCCCGGCTTTTCGCGGGCGACAACGTCACAAAAATCCTCACAATCGAATCTTCCGGAATTGCCGTGGCATTTGCGGCGGCACTCGAGATGGGCGTGCCCATGCTTTTCGCGAAGAAACATAAATCCCTTAATCTTTCTGATAATCTTCTGCGTGCGCAGGTCTTTTCTTATACGCACAAGGAAACCTACGACATCGTCGTGAGCGGGGAGTTTCTGAACTCTTCGGACACGGTGCTCATAGTCGACGACTTCCTCGCAAACGGCAAGGCCTTGGAGGGCCTGATTGAGTTGACAAAGCAGGCGGGGGCAAAATTGGCCGGCTGCGCAGTTGCCATAGAAAAGGGCTTTCAGGGTGGCGGCGACCGCCTGCGCGCAGAGGGCATCAGAGTTGAATCTCTGGCTTTGATTGACTCCATGACAGAGGATTCCCTTACATTTCGCCGACAGGAATAAGGACTTTTTTAACACCGATATGCAAAACTTAAGCATATAAAAACAAAAAAGACGGAGGACATTATGAAGAAAATTGTTTCGATGATTTTGACGGTTGCCATGGCAGTCGGTGCGGCTTTCGCTTTCGGCGGATGCTCGAGTTCCGAGTCCGGTGATTCGTCTTCGTCAGACTTCAAGGTAGGCGCAATCTACATTAACAGCCAGAACGACACATCCGGCTACACCTATGCGCACCACCACGGTTTGACTCTTGCTATGGAAGAGTGCGGACTGGACGCAGCAAACGATCTTTATATCGTTGACAACGTACCCGAGGACGATGAGCAGGTTAAGGCCGCTATCGACCAGTTGGCGGGTCAGGGCTGCGACATCATTTTCGGTATCTCTTTCGGTTACCTGAACGCAATGAGCGAAAAAGCCGAGGAATACCCGGACATCATCTTCTCTCACGCAACAGGTTATCTTTCCAACGATACAAACTTTAACAACTACTTCGGCCGTATCTACCAGGCTCGTTACCTCGCAGGTATCGCTGCAGGTTACAAGACCCTCGAGACAGGCAACGACAACGTTGGTTACGTAGCCGCTTGGGGTACAGAGTACGCCGAGACTTGCTCGGGTATCAACGCTTTCGCTATGGGCGTTCTTTCCGTTAACTCCGCTGCTCAGGTCTATGTAAACCAGATTTCAACATGGGGCGATCAGGAACTCGAGCGTCAGGCTGCAGAGGTTTTGGTTGACACATACGGCTGCGGCGTTATCGCTCAGCACTGCGACTCTTCCCAGCCTCAGCTTGTAGCGGAGGAAAAGGGCGTTTACGGATGCGGATATAACTCCGACATGACATCCGAGGCTCCCAATTCTCACCTCACGGCTCCTATCTGGAACTGGAATGCTTACTATGCAACAGCAATCAAGGCTGCAATGGAAGATCCCGCAAACTTCATGACAAACGTAGGCAACTACTATGAAGGTTTGAACTCCGGTCTCGTAGACATCTCCGAACTCTCTGCCAACAACGCACCTGAGGCTGCTGAGGCTATCGAGATTGCAAGAGAGTTGATGACATCCGGGCAGTGGGATGTATTCTCAGGCGTTAAGCTCGCTTTTGCCGGCGAAGCAGGTTCCATCGAAGCCGTTCAGTATGATGACGATCTCGTTGCAAAGGGAGGCGACGTTATCGTTGAGGCAGGCGGCGCATCCGTTGACGACAGCGTCATCCAGGGTTCCATGAACTACTATGTTGAGGGCGTTGTACCCGTAAACTGATTACAAGGACTTTATAACAATGAGTGAGTACGCGATTGAACTTAAGAATATTTCGAAGAACTTCGGTTCGGTTGCTGCGAACAAAAATGTGAACCTCAATCTTCGCAAGGGCGAGATATTGGCCCTTTTGGGAGAAAACGGTTCCGGAAAAACAACACTTATGAACATGCTGTCGGGCATTTATATGCCCGACAGCGGTTCTGTTTTTGTGGACGGCAAAAAGGTCTCCATAAATTCTCCGGAGGATTCCGGGAGACTGGGAATAGGGATGGTACACCAGCACTTCAAACTGGTTGAAGTGTTCACGGCCGCCGAGAACATCAGAATAGGAATGCACGAGGGAAAGAAATTCCTTTTAGACAAAGGCAGCCGCAAAAACATAGAAGAGACAGCCGCAAAGTTCGGCTTTGATATAGATCCCGACAAAAAAGTCGAAAACATGTCCGTTTCGGAGAAGCAGACTTTGGAAATTCTCAAAGTACTCTGCTACGGCGCAAAGATAATAATCCTTGACGAACCCACCGCGGTTCTGACAGTACAGGAAATCAAGAGACTGTTCGATGTTCTTCGCAAGATGCGCGAAGAGGGACATTCGATAATAATAATCACGCACAAGTTAAATGAGGTTATGGAAATCTCAGACCGCGTCGCGGTTCTGAGGAAGGGCGAATATATCGGCACGGTAAACACCGCCGAGACCAACGAGAAGGCTTTGACAGAACTCATGGTCGGACACAAAATCGATCTTAATATCGAGCGCCCCGTAATCGAGAAAACACATCCCCTGTTGGAAATCCGCGATTTGTCGGTTAAGAGTGATGAGGGTAATTTGGCCGTCGACGGTATGAGTTTTTATATAAGGGGCGGTGAGATTTTGGGCGTCGCCGGAATCGCAGGCTCGGGCCAGAAGGAACTGTGCGAAGCGATAGCGGGTTTGCGGTCCATCGAATCCGGCAAGATGATTCACAAGGGTGACAACATTGTGGGTTTGACGCCGAAGCAGATTTTGGAGAAAGGTATCTCCATGAGCTTCATTCCCGAGGACCGTCTGGGAATGGGCCTCGCGCCTTCGATGTCCATCACCGACAACATGATTTTAAAGACATATTCGGAAGGCAAGAGTATTTTTGTCGACCGCAAAAAGGCAAGGGCCGAGGCAGAGGCCGTGATTGAGCGCCTCAACGTCGTGACACCTTCGACCGAAGTTCCTGTAAGGCAACTGTCCGGCGGTAACGTTCAGAAGGTTCTGGTCGGCCGCGAGATAAAAGCGGGCCCGAATGTTCTTATAACAGCATATCCGGTAAGAGGTCTTGATATAAATTCGTCTTATGCGATTTACGATATTTTGAACGGCCAGAAGAAAAACGGCGTCGGAATTCTTTTCGTCGGTGAAGATATCGATGTAATGCTCGCACTTTGCGACAAAATCATGGTTATCTGCAAAGGAAAGCTCATGGGTGTCGTTCACGCGCACAAAACAAACAAGGAAGAAATCGGCCTCATGATGACAGGTTCTTTGGACCTCGTCAACAAGGGAGGCAAGACCGCAGGTATTGCGAAGGATTCTGCTTTCGGAGAGGAGGAAGACAAATGAGAAAATTCCACCTTGTAAGAAGACAGGATAAAAACCTCGGAAGACTGATTGTCTTCTACTTAATCGGTATTGTCGTATCTTTGGGAATCGGTGCGATTTTGCTTGGATCCCTGGGTATAAACTTTGCCGAATACTACGGCAGAATGTTTACAATCGGACTTGTCGGAAACAAGTATGCCGCAAAATGTATAGAGGGTATGCTTAAAGTTTTCTGCCCGCTTCTGATAACATCTTTGGCGCTTGCGTTGGCTTTCAAGATGAAATTCTGGAACATCGGAGGCGAGGGCGAGTTCCTGATGGGCGCAATCTGCGCTTCGTGCGTTGCCTTCAATTGCTCGTCTCTCCCGTCCGTTGCCGTAATACTTCTGATGTGCCTGGCGGCGATGCTGTCCTCGGGAATCTTAGGGCTTGCGATTGCCGCGCTCAAGGTTAAGTTCAACACCAACGAGACCCTGATGACCCTGATGCTCAACTATATAATGCTTTACGTAATTAAGTACCTGGGCGACACAAAAGCGGACTGGAACTTCTTCCTGCGTGAGGATTCGGAAAGACCAATCTTCGGCAAATTCCCAGATAACGCGCAGATGGGCGGAATCAAAATAGGAAGCTTTAATTTACTTTGGTCTGTAGTCTGTGGTGTATTGCTTACCGTGCTGATTTATTTCTACCTGAAGAGCACTAAGCAGGGCTACGAGATTCAGGTTGTAGGCGACAGCGCACAGACCGCAAAATACGCCGGCATGAACGTCACAAAAATAACTTTAAGGACAATGTTCCTCTCGGCGGCACTGATCGGCCTCGCGTCGGCATTTGCCGTATCCACAGCGGGCACTGTGTCCGACTCCATAACAAACGATGTCGGGTGGACGGGCATAATCGTTGCCTGGCTTGCAAAACTTTCCGTTCCGGCAATTTTTGTAACATCAATCTTAATCTCGATTCTGCAGTACGGATGTCAGGCTGCCGCGACGCAGTATCCGGCAATCGACAGCCATTTTGCCGACCTGCTGCAGGGTTTGATTTTGTTTGCAATTCTCGTTGCCGATTTTGCGGCAACCTTCAAACTCGTAAAGAAGGAGGAAGCAAAAGATGCTTGATGTACTAACGCTTTTCGTCTTTAACATCATCGTTTACAGTATTCCTCTTCTGTACGGAACATGCGGCGAGATTTTAACCGAGAAATCCGGAAGTTTGAACCTCGGCGTCGAGGGTACCATGGCAATCGGCGCTGTTTTGGGATACGTTGCCGGGTGCCGCGCGGACAGCCTCTTGGTCGCAGTCCTCGTAAGTTTCCTTGCATCGGGTGCCGCCGGACTTTTGTTCGCATTCTTAACCGTATCTTTGCAGGCGAACCAGAACGTTACGGGTCTTACCATAACCACATTTGGTGTCGCGTTCTACTACTTCATAGGCAACGGTTTGGGAAACAACTGGCCGTCCCTCAACGACGCGGCAAGCCTGAAAGCATCCTTTTCGCAGATAGAAATTCCTCTTCTGTCGAAAATCCCTTTCTTCGGGAAAGCGTTCTTCTCCCACAGCATTCTCATTTATTTCGGAATCCTCATTGCGATTCTGATGTGGGTATATCTGAATAAAACCGTCCCGGGTTTGAAAGTCCGCGCAATCGGCGAAAATCCCGCCGCCGCAGACTCCCTGGGCATCAACGTCACAGCCTATAAGTACATCCACATAATCGTCGGCTCCGGAATAATGGGCATCGGCGGTCTTTACATGGGACTTAACATGGGCGGCACGTTCGAAGGCTCGAACTGCTGGATCAACGGCTACGGATGGATCGCCGTCGCCCTGGTTATTTTCGCAAACTGGAATCCCGCGATGGCTATCCTCGGCACCTTTGTATTCGGTTTCTTTAACACCTTAAGAGTATATAGCGGCGCTTTGGCGAACACCTTCGGGTTCCTGCAGTGGATGACGGCAATCCCGTCGCACTTTTTCTCGGCTCTGCCTTTCATCATCACCATGCTCGTTCTTATCATCGACTCAGTCCGCAAGAACAAGCACAGCGCCGAGCCTGCGGCCAAGGGCCTCAATTACTACCGCGAAGACCGATAAACAAATTTAAGACCGCCCCGCAGGACGGTCTTTTTATAACAGTTTTCCGCAAAACACTTCGCACAATCCCATTTTACAATTTATGGACATGTCCTGTTTTATAAAAATAAAACTATTGACATGAAGCGTTTGCAATTTTATGATTACTTTAGAAAATGTGGACAAATCCAACGACTATAAAATGGAAGGAAATTATTATGAAATTAAGAAGGGAAAAATATTTAAATGATTTGATTTTACGCATGAATAACGGTTTGATAAAAGTAGTTACCGGGATAAGACGTTGTGGAAAATCATTTCTGCTATTTGAACTGTTCTATGAATATCTGTTAACCCAGGGAATTGACGATAATCACATTATAAAGATAGCGCTCGATGATGATGAAAATGAAAACCTCTTGGATTATCATGAACTGGGGAATTATATAAGAAGCCGGATTAACACTGAGGAACAGTTTTTTGTGTTTTTGGATGAGGTTCAATTATGTGATAATTTTGAAAAAGTTCTAAATGGGCTTAATCGCAGAAAGAATCTTGATATATATGTCACGGGCAGTAATTCTAAATTTTTATCAACTGATATAATCACAGAATTCAGAGGGAGAGGGGATGAGATTCATATCATGCCTTTGACCTTCCGGGAATTCATGGAAGCTTATGATGGAGACGAATACAGAGGATGGGCAGAGTATTCGGTATACGGAGGTATGCCTCTTACTTTGACGATGCGAGATGATGAGCAGAAAATGCGATACCTTTCTGCGCTTTTTGAAGAAACTTATCTGAAAGATATCATCGAAAGAAACCATATAAAACGAACTCAGGAATTGGAGGATACCATCAATATACTTGCATCCGCAATCGGATCGCTTACCAATCCCAACAGAATAAAAGATACGTTTTCAAGTAAAATGAATTCAGGAATAAGCCTCCCCACTATAAAGAACTATATTGACAGTTTTGAGGAAGCCTACATTATCAGCAAGGCCCAGCGGTATAACGTTAAGGGAAGAAAATATATTGACTCGCCTTACAAGTATTATTTTGAAGATATAGGATTGCGAAATGCAAGGCTTGGTTTCAGACAGCCCGAAGAGAATCATATTATGGAAAATGTCATCTATAACGAATTGCGGTACCGTGGATATTCTGTGGATGTCGGTGTTGTTGAAACCAGAAAACGCGATGATGCCGGAAATCGTATTTCCGTAAATTATGAAATTGATTTTGTGGCTAACAAAGGTACGCAAAGATATTATATTCAATCTGCTTTTGCGATTCCCGATATGGATAAAGAAAGACAGGAAAAGCAATCCTTGCTTGAGGTTGGAGATTCGTTTAAAAAAATAGTAATAGTCAAGGATGTTATCAAGGTACAAAGGGATGTGAAGGGTATAGTAACAATGAGTTTGTTTGATTTTTTGTTGGATGAAAACAGTCTTGATAAATAAAAATGCTACCTTGTGAAGTGAACCCCCAAAGTTGAACATTCAACTTTGGGCTTCACTTTATTACGGGTGGTCTTTGATTTTCAGAAAGGAAGGATTGGAAGTTTCAAATTGTCGTATTGTTCGGGGTAGCCTTTTTTGACGGCTGCGTTGAACTGGCGCTTGATCTGACCGAACCACATGAAGTAGAGGGCGACGAGGAAGATGAGTCCCACGATGACGATGACCGCGGCCGCGCCGCCGGTGAAGCCTTCCGCGTAAAGTCCTAAGGGGTATGCGACAATCAGGAAAATGAAAATCAGGGCCGCGACAATGAGATAAACAATCTCCAAAGTGCGCTTGGACGCAAGGGACGCGTGGAGCTGATTTAATTCGTCAGGCGACAGTTCACCCGCAATTATTGCTTTTTGCAACTGTGCGTTGAGCATTCTGTAAAACATGGAAAATTCCTCCGAAGAATTTGAATTCAACCTATATTAAATTACCCCCCCTATTTTGCAAGGGAGGGCATTGTAATCAGTATCCTGCGAGGAACGATTTGGTTCGTTCGTTTTGCGGATTGTTGATGAGGTCGGACGCCTTGCCTTCCTCAACGATGACGCCGCCTGACATGAAGACGATGCGGTCGGCAACGTCGCGGGCAAACGACATCTCGTGCGTGACTATAACCATGGTCATGTGCTCGTCCGCAAGTTCGCGGATTACGCGCAAAACGCCCTGTGTGAGCTCGGGGTCGAGCGCCGATGTAGGTTCGTCGAAGAATAAGATATCAGGGTTGGTCGCCAAAGCGCGGGCGATTGAAACGCGCTGTTGCTGGCCGCCCGAGAGGTTGCAGGGGTAAGCGTTTGCTTTGTCGGACATATCCATTTTCGCGAGGAGCGAGTCGCAGATGGAGTCGGCTTCCTCGCGGGTTTTATTGTGGACGTGTACGAGTGCCTCGGTTATGTTGCGGCGGACGTTGAAGTGGGGGAAGAGGTTGAAGGACTGGAAAACCAGACCGAACTTCCCGCGGATCTCGCGAAGCAGGGCTTTATCCGCATATGTGACATGTCCGTCCTTTGTGGAACACAGGGTGTCTCCTCCGATTGTTATTTCTCCGGAGTTGATTGTCTCAAGTGTTGTGGCACATCGCAAAAGCGTGGACTTGCCGCCGCCCGACGGGCCTATTATTCCGACGACCTCACCCTTGGCGACGTTGAAGGAGATGCCTTTCAGGACCTCGTTGTCGCCGAAGGATTTGTGTATGTCTTTCATCTCAAGTACGTTCATAAATATCTCCCGTCAGGAATAGTAAGCCATTGATTTTTCGAGTTTGTTCATGCCGATTTCCACGAGTCCGTTCATGATGTAGTAGAACACTCCGGCGACCAGGAATGGAATTACGGAAACCTGCTTCGAGGCCAGGGCCGAGGCTATGGTGAACATCTCGGTTACGGCCAGGACCTGCGCGAGGGATGTGTCCTTGACCAGGGTTATTACCTCGTTGGTAACGGACGGCAAAACGCGTTTTACGACCTGCAGCAGGATGATTCTGAAGTAGGTCTGGCTTTTCGAAAAGCCCAAAACCTGCGCGGCCTCGTACTGTCCCTGGGGCATGGACTGTATGCCGCCTCTGAAAATCTCGGCGAAGTATGCCGCGTAGTTTAAAGAAAATCCGATTATCGTTGCGATGAAGCGGTAGTTGAAAGGTCCGAAACTGATGTTTCCGGTCGTCACGCCAAAGATGTAGTAGGGTCCGAAGTAGACCAAAAGGAGCTGCAGCATCAGGGGCGTACCGCGCATGATTGATATATAAAGACGAACAAGGCCTGATACGGCCTTGTTCTTTGCCATCCTTCCGCGGGCTATGAGGAGCCCTAACGGGATGGAGAAAATCAATGTGAAGAAGAATATTCCGAGTGTAAATTTAAACCCGTCTAGCAGTTGAATTACTGTGTTCATTTATTTTCCTATGATTGTAACGTCCGCTCCGAACCACTTGTTCGAAATCTCGGCCATTGTTCCGTCTGCCGCCATTTCCTCGAGAGTCTTCTGAACCTCGTCGCGAAGCTCGGTGTTTCCCAAAAGGAAGCCTACGCCGTACTCTTCGCCTGCGACAGCTTCGTCTAAGACCTTCATGTCCTTGCCGGATGTGGAAATCTCGTAACGTGCGACAATCTCGTCCATAACGATGGCGTCGACGGCACCGGATTCAAGCTCCATCATGGCGTTAAGGTATGTGTCAACCTGAATGAGCTCGGCAAAGGAATTGGTGAGCTCCGCGCTCTCTTCCAAAGCCGCCAGGCCGGACGAGTCCTTCTGAACGACGACGGTCTTGCCCGAAAGGTCGGACAGGGACGCGATATCCGAGTCGCTCATGACAACGACAACCTGATCGTTTTCCATATATGCCTCAGTCCATTCGTAGGAACTTTCTCTGCCGCTGATGGTAAAGCCGTTCCAGATGCAGTCGATGTTGCCCGACGCCAATTCCTGGTCCTTCGAGTCCCAGGCGATGGGCTGAGCAACAAATGTTTTGCCCATGCGGGAAGCCGCTTCCTCGGCTAAGTCCAGGTCAAAGCCTGTGTAAGAGCCGTCGTCGTCGATGAATCCCATCGGAGGGAACTCGGCGTCAAAGCCCACAACAAATGTATCGTCGGAAGAAGACGATGAACATCCCGCAAAGGAAAGTCCCATTGCGAAAAGCAAAAATACTGATACAAATTTCTTCATAATATCCTCCGGTTCTTTACTTGATTAAAGTTTTAACATTGCAATTATAAGTATGGATTTTACTCAAGTAAAGTGGGCAGGTAACACACTTTTGTTTCAATAAATCGCAAATTACTGTATAATCGCACCATACGGAAAAGGAGACAGATTATGATTTATTTTTCATCAGACCCGCATTTCGGGCACGACAGGGATTTTATCTGGAAGGCAAGAGGCTTTGACAACATCCAAGACATGAACGAGACAATCGTCGAACGCTACAATTCTAGGGTAGGCGAAGACGACGATTTCTACATCTTAGGCGACCTTGTGGTCGGCAATATCGATGAGGGCCTTGACGCCTTAAGAAGGGTTAACGGCCACAAGAAGATCATTCTCGGCAACCACGACACCTTGACCCGAATCGAGCTTTACAGGGAGATTCCGGACCTGGAAATCATCGGCTATTCGACGTTGCTTAGGTACCACAACAAGCGCGGGCTTTTCTACCTGTCGCATTACCCGGCTTTGTGCGGAAATTTCAGGCAGCACGGCACTGCTTTGTGCCTGGCGGGGCACACCCATTCGAAGAATGTCTGGGGAGATGTACCGGGCGTATATAATGTTGCCGTCGACGCACACGATTGCTACCCTGTGTCCGCGGAGGAAATCCGTGAGTTCATCAAAAATTTGGGAGACGGCAATGAAAATAACGATAATCTCTGACACCCACGACCTTCTGCGCCCGGAAATCGAAGAGCAGATAAAAACCGCGCCGGCAGTAATTCACGCGGGGGACGTTTCCACGCGGGAGACGATCGAAAACATAAAATCCAAAGTCACAGGAGACTTCTACTGTGTGCGCGGCAACGCGGATTTGGAGTTGGATGAACTGCCGGAGACACAGATTTTCGAGATAGATGGAATTAAGTTTTCGATGGCACATAAAAAGAAAGATTTGCCGCCGGATGAAGCGGACTTTTATATATGCGGGCATACGCACAAGTATAAGGTGAAGGGCAACTTTATAAATCCCGGGTCCTGCGGGCCGAGAAGCCTGAAGCAGGAGATAACGTACGCGGTTTTCGATACGGAAACAAAAACGGTGGAGAAGGTGCTTGTGCCGCATTCGGCAAAAACTGCCGGCAGGCCTTCGGATGCGGACATGCTTTCGTATATAAAGAAAATCATGCGTATGCAGGATAAGAACATTCAGATTCCCGAGTGCGCGCAGAGGCTTGGGTTAAGCGAGGATTTTGTGGCGACCGTAATGCGCGTGCGCGTAACTCACCCCGGTGTGTCGGCACACGGAATTCTGGATAAAATCGAGGTCAACAAAATTTTTGACAAATAGGTGTTGACACAAGGGGATTTTAGGAATACACTTTCCGAGTAAGGCAAAGGCGCCGCAGAAGAAATTCTGTGGCGTCTTTTTTTGTTTGAAAGGAGAACGGCATATGGCAAATGTAGCAGATTATTTCGGTGAGTATGTGTTTAACGAATCGGTTATGAGAGTACGTCTCCCGAAGGAAACATTCAAGCAGGTTAAGGCTGCAATCGACGAAGGAAAAGAACTGACTCCCCAGGCGGCATGGGTTATCGCAAACGCGATGAAGGACTGGGCAATCGAGAAGGGCGCAACGCACTACACTCACTGGTTCCAGCCGATGACCGGAATCACCGCCGAGAAGCACGACAGTTTCATTTCCCCGGCACCCGACGGAAAGGTAATAATGGATTTCTCGGGTAAGGAATTGTCTCAGGGTGAGCCTGACGCGTCCTCCTTCCCCTCCGGCGGCCTGAGAGCGACATTTGAGGCAAGAGGCTACACCGCATGGGACCCGACATCGTATGCATTCATCAAGGACGGCGTGCTTTGCATCCCGACAGCGTTCTGCTCCTACGGCGGTGAGGCACTCGACAAAAAGACCCCTCTGCTCCGTTCTATGGAGGCCCTGAACAAGCAGGCTTTGAGAATCCTCGCACTGTTCGGAAAGACAGATGTAACTCACGTAAGAACGACCGTGGGCCCAGAGCAGGAATACTTCCTCATCGACAAGGAGTTTTTCGACAGACGTAAGGATTTGATTTATACCGGAAGAACCTTGTTCGGCAGCAAGCCCCCGAAGGGACAGGAACTCGACGATCATTACTTCGGTGTCATCAAGCCCCGTGTACAGGCTTTCATGAAAGATCTGAACGAAGAACTCTGGAAACTCGGAATTCTCGCAAAGACAGAACACAACGAGGTAGCTCCTTCTCAGCATGAGCTCGCACCTATCTTTACAACAACAAATATCGCAACCGACCACAATCAGTTGACGATGGAAGTGATGCAGAAGGTCGCAAAGAAGCATGACATGGTTTGCCTCCTGCACGAGAAGCCTTTTGCGGGCGTCAACGGTTCGGGTAAGCACAACAACTGGTCGATGAGCACCAACACCGGAGAGAATCTCCTCGAGCCCGGTGACACACCGTACGAAAACGCTCAGTTCCTGCTCTTCACCGCGGCAATTATCGAAGCCGTCGACCGCTACCAGGATCTGATGAGAATCTCCGTAGCCTCCGCCGGAAACGACCACAGACTCGGCGCGAACGAAGCCCCGCCGGCTGTTATCTCAATCTTCATGGGAACCGAACTTACCGAGGTACTGGAAGCCATCGAGAATGACAAGCCCTATGGCTCCAAAGAACAGGAAATCCTCAAGATCGGCGTAGACGTTCTGCCCGATCTGCCGAAGGACAACACCGACCGTAACAGAACATCACCGTTCGCGTTCACCGGCAACAAGTTTGAGTTCAGAATGCTGGGCTCCGCGATGTCAATCGCAGACGCGAACACCGTCCTCAACACTGCGGTCGCACAGGTCCTCAAAGAATATGCAGACAAGCTCGAAGGCAAGGAAGATTTCGCATCCGCTCTGCATGACCTCATCAAAGAGACCATCAAGAACCACAAGAGAATTCTCTTCAACGGCAACGGTTACGATGATGCATGGATCGAGGAAGCGGAGAAGAGAGGCCTTTCGAATCTGAAGACCACACCCGACGCTTTGGCTCATCTCCTCGACGAAGAAAACGTCAAGCTCTTCGTTGACAACAAGGTTTACAGCGAGGCCGAGATTTACTCGAGACACGAGATTCTGCTTGAAAACTACAGCAAGCTGATCCACATCGAAGCGTTGACCATGATAGGTCTTGCCAAGAAGGATTTGCTCCCGGCGGTATCAAACTACATGACTTACCTTGCCGAAGCAATCGCTTCGAAGAAGGAAATCTCGGAGGCCCTGGACGTAACATACGAAGAGAGCACGCTCGAGGCTTTGTCCTCCTACATGAAGGATGCGTACAGCGCTTTGAAGTCTCTCGAGTCCGAGACAAACGCATGCGAAGACATGGACGACTTCGTGATGCAGGCAGACTCCTACAAGTCGGCGGTTATCCCCTCAATGGATAAGCTCCGCGAGGCAGTTGATTCCATGGAACTGATCACATCCCGCGAGTACTGGCCGCTGCCTTCTTACGGAGAGATCCTTTTCGGAATCAGATAACATTTATTAAATATCGAAAACATAAAGCCCCGGCAATGGCGCCGTAACCCCAAAAGAGGGAGGTGTGCCGCCGGGGCTTATTGTTTATAAAGTTTTAAAGGAGGAAAGTATTATGTTGATTTTAGACGTAGGTCCCGACGTTCTGGAAGCCATCAAATCGGAAGTATACGGCGTATGGTTTCTTCTGGGCGCTGCCCTGGTGTTCTGGATGCAGGCAGGCTTCGCCATGGTCGAGACAGGCTTTACAAGAATAAAAAATGCCGGAAATATCATAATGAAAAACCTCATGGACTTCTGTATCGGTTGTCCGGTGTTTATCCTTTTGGGTTTCGGTTTGTTCTTAGGTGAGGATGCCCTCGGAGGTTTCTTAGGGTTGCCGAACTTCGACATCTTCACAAACTACGCAACCTTTGACTGGTCGAACTTTGTATTCAACTTAGTCTTCTGCGCCACCACCGCGACAATCGTTTCCGGTGCCATGGCCGAAAGAACAAAGTTCCTGTCATACTGTATCTACTCTGCGGTTATCTCCGCTGTAATCTACCCGATCGAGGCACACTGGACCTGGGGCGGCGGATTCCTCTCGAGAATGGGTTTCCACGATTTCGCAGGTTCCAACTGCATCCACATGGTAGGCGGTATCTGCGCCCTGATCGGCGCGGCCATGGTAGGTCCCCGTATCGGTAAGTTCGTCAAGGATAAAGACGGCAAGGTCGTCAAGGTAAACGCTATCTTGGGCCACAACCTCCCCATCGGCGCTCTCGGTGTATTCATTCTCTGGCTCGGTTGGTACGGTTTCAACGGTGCCGCTGCCACATCCGTAGATCAGCTGGGATCGATCTTCGTAGCTACGACAATCGCTCCTTCCGTTGCCACATGTGTCTGCATGATCTTCACATGGATCAAATACGGTAAGCCCGATGTCTCCATGTGCCTTAACGCTTCCCTTGCGGGCCTCGTTGCAATCACCGCTCCCTGCGACGTAGTCGACGCAGTCGGTGCATCCGTAGTAGGCGGCGTTGCCGGACTCCTCGTTGTATTCGGCGTATGGTTCTGCGATCACGTAATCCATGTTGACGACCCTGTAGGTGCCGTGGCTGTTCACTTCATGAACGGTATCTGGGGCACAATCGCAGTAGGTTTGTTCGCAACGGATTCCGCTCCGACGTATTCCCTCAAAGACGGCATGACAGGCCTGTTCTACGGCGGCGGCGTAAAGCTCCTCGGAATACAGCTTTTCGGTATGCTCTGCACGGCAGCATGGACGGCAGTCACAATCTCTCTGTTCTTCCTGCTCCTTAAGAAAACAATCGGTCTTCGCGTATCCCGCGAAGAAGAAATCGAAGGTTTGGATGCAACCGAGCACGGTCTGCCTTCGGCATACGCAGGATTCTATCTGGCACCTCAGCTCATCGTTGAAGACGGCCCGGTGGAAGTCACAGGTATCGTACCCATGGCAGATGCAGTCGAAGTCAAGGACGTTCCCACGTACGAAGCTCCCGTCACACCCGACGGACACAAGTACACCAAAGTCGAAATCATCTGCAAAGAAAACCGTCTGGACGCTCTCAAGAACGGCCTCATGGAAATCGGCATCACCGGCATGACGGTCACCCACGTAATGGGTTGTGGCGCTCAGAAGGGAAGACAGGAATTCTACAGAGGCGTCGCGGTCGAAGCATCGCTCCTGCCTAAGGTACAGGTTGAAGTAGTTGTCTCCGCAGTGCCCGTACAGCACGTCATTGACGTTGCCAAGAAAGTTCTCTACACAGGCCACATCGGCGACGGTAAGATTTTCGTTTACAACGTTGAGAACGTTGTGAAAGTAAGAACAGGAGAAGTTGGTTATGCCGCTCTCCAGGACTCAGATGAATAACCGGATTTACCGGCATTCGTAAAACACCCCCATATAAAAACCGCAGGTAACCCCTGCGGTTTTTTCTTTCTGTTTGTCCGCTTAGGCATACCCTGCAGTGACGCCATTGGTGGAAACAGCATGAATCACCCTACATCCAAACCTATGACAGGTCGTGATGTCGGTGGAAACAGCATGAATCAACCTACATCCAAACCTATGACAGGTCGTGATGTCGGTGGAAACGGCAGGAAATAACCTACATCCAAACCTATGACAGGTCGTGATGTCGGTGGATTCGTGTTTTGAGGCGTACCCCGTCGTGGTGTTATCGTCATAGCAAAATGATGAGTTGTCACCTGTGAGTCACACCGGGTGATTTAAAATGTGTGCGGTTGAACGAATATTGCTTTTTTGGTATAAAGTTATTCTGAATGGGAGGAGACAAAAATGAAAAAATTTGCTTTGAAATTATGTTCTCTTATTTTGATTTTGGGTCTGGCTGTATCGATGTCGGGTTGTATGACCACCATGGCCACGCTCATGAAGGATGATGAAGAAGAGATTGAAGAGACCGAAGGGACAACCGCCGACTTTTTCGGTGATGTGTCCGACGATGACGATGATGAACCGGAGGAAACCGGGGAGTCTGAAGAAACAGAAGAGTCGGATGAAACGGAAAGCACCGGTGAAACAACCGCCAATACGGATATCGCCGGCAGCATCGTTACAGGCGACAACGGTCTGACATACCCGGACCATGTCGCAACAGCGGATGAGATTCACCCGGAACATGCCAACGGTACGGTAACAGGGCAAGAGGCAAAGGATTTATTGGCCGAGGTTGAGACCGAGATATTGAATGAAGCATGTTCGGATTATGTTGACGCCGTTCTGCTTTTCGAGGATCCGGAGGCGATGGGTATCGAGGTCCCGGAAGTCGGGTGGGGTGATTACGATGTCGAAGATGACCCTTCCGATTACACAAAATATCTGGATAGGCTTTATACAATCGACCGCGACAGTTTGGATGACTCGGACGGACTTTGCTACGACAAGCTTGTATACGATTTGGAGGAAGGTCTTTATTCTTCCTATTTCACGGCATTCCCTTATTACGTGATGTGCTTCAATCCTTTGGTCGGACCTCAGAATGATGTTCTGTTCATCCTTGAGGTTATCGAGTTTACCGACAAGGAAGACGCCGAGAATTATTTGTTGGTCTTGGAAGACATCGACAGATATTACGATGAGATTTGTGAATTTGAGGAGCAGCGTGCCGAGTACGGATATGCATCTTCCCCCGATATCTACGAGGAGTCTGCGGCATCGTTTGACGCTCTTGTTGCACAGACCGACGATTGCTTCCTTTACGAGTCTTTCGAGACGAGATTGGATGCGATTGATGGCTTAAGCGATGAAGACAGAGCGGATTTGATTTCCCGTCACGAAAAGGTGATGAAGGAAGTTGTTTTCCCCGAGTTTGAGGAATGCGCTCAGAGGATGAGAGCGCTTAAATCCTACAACGGTTCGGACAAGGGTCTGTCGTCTTATGACGGCGGTGCTGCGTATTACGAGTGGCTTTTCCGCAAGCAGACAAATTCCGACAGAGGAACCGAAACCTCGACGCAACAGCTCGAAACTGTTTTGAACAATATCGGTCAGACCTATGCGTCGCTTGCTCAGTCTTCGGATATGACATGGATTTATGACTATTATCTGCATGATTACACCGCAGGATCCGTTGACCAGAATCTTCAGTTCCTTTACAAGGCTATTGCAAATGACTTCCCGGAAATTGCCGAGCATTCATACAGATTGATGGAAGTGCCGGAGGTTTTCGAGGACAGTTTCTCGCCCGCGGCATATCTGGGATATCACTTGGAAGACTTTAATTCGAATCTCATAATCACAAACAATGGGTCTCTGGGCACCGACCTCGGCATCACGGTTGCGCACGAAGGTTACCCCGGGCACATGTTCCAGTCGATTTACACAAGAATGGTTACGGACCATCCGTACATGTATATCAACGATTCCGTCGGATATTCCGAGGGTTGGGCCGTGTACGCCGAGACATTCTCGATTAACTACTACGAGGACAATGCGACTGTGGGCACAATCGTTCAGATTGAAGACGAGTGGAATACTTTGCTTACCGCGCGTTGCGACATCGGTATACATTGCGAAGAATGGACCGTTCAGGATTGCGCCGATTTCTTTTCCGAATCCCTGGGATACGAGGTCTCGGCGAGCGATTTACAGACTTACTACAATCTTTTGTTATCGGATCCCTGCTACTCCGCAAAATACGGTATAGGTTTTGTCAACACCGGCCTTACGATTCAGGCGGCCATCGACAAGTATCCGGACAAATCCTACAAGGAAATCCACACGGCATACTTAAACGCACAGACAGGCACGTTCGAGCAGATTGAAGAACACATGATGGCTGAACTTGCCGGGAATTGATAAGTTAAAGTTTACAGACAAGACGCAACTGCAGGACCTCTTCTTCGGAAAGAGGTCTTGTGTTATCCGGCGAAAAAACATCCGGCAGAGTCAGGGGACCCAAAGCCACTCTGCGCAGATTTATAACTTCTTTTCTAAAGTGGGCGCAAAGACGGCGCACCTCGTGTGTTTTGCCCTCGGTCAGGGTTATGAGCGACACCCCCGAACTTCTGTTTTCGACGCGGCAAGGCGCGAGCGGCGTAGGCGTGTCCTTGTCTTTTAAGATGACGCCTTTTTCGCACTCAAGAATTTCTTCCGCGGAAAATTCTTCGCCTGAATATTCCACAAGATATTTTTTGGGGACGGCGTATTTCGGTGATGTCAGGCGGTGCGACATCACGCCGTCGTTTGTTAAAAGCAGGAGCCCTGTGGTGTGAAAGTCGAGCCGTCCGACAGGAGACACGCCGCGGTTTTTGTATACGGGGTCAATGTGGTTGCCGACGCAGTCGAGGCGCGGGTCCTCCATGGCCGTCAGCACCCCGTCCGCTTTGTCGAAAAGAATATAAATGTGGTCCTTCTTTGAAATCTCCGCGCCGTCCAACAGCACAACCGTGTCGTCCGCGCATTTAAAACCGGGATCTCTGATTGTTATCCCGTCACACTGCACGCGCCCGCGCGTGATTGCCTTTCGCACATCGCTGCGCGAGCCAAGGCCTGAAGATGCAAGTAATTTATCGAGTCGCATACCGAAAATTATACATCATGGGTTATAATCTTTCCCATGGTAACCATTAACATTGAAAGAGGACATCCGACCGTTGACGCGGCGGAGACAAGGCTCGGCGGAGAGCTCTACCGGGTACGCAGCACGGGCGCGAAATACGCCAAGATTATCCACGGCTACGGTTCGTCCGGCACCGGCGGCGTGATTAAGTCCGCGATGCCACGAATTCTCCGAACCTACCAAAGCAGAAGGGTTGTGAAGAGTTATATCGCGGGTGAGGATTTCGGCCCCTATTCGGCCAAGGCGCAGGAGATGGCTTCAAAGTATCCGGAACTCAAAAAAGATCCCGACTGGGGAAGGAGTAACGACGGCGTGACCGTTGTGTTTTTCTGATGGACGACTGGAAAAAATTCGAAGAAGAGTGCGAGAACTGCAGGGCCTGCCCGCTTTGGGAAGGACGCAACAACATAGTTGTATACAGGGGCGCCAAAGAAGCGCCGCTCATGATAATCGGTGAGGCCCCGGGCGAAAACGAGGACCTTCAGGGAAAGCCCTTCGTCGGCAGGTCCGGCGCGCTCCTGCAAAACCTTCTGGCAACCTACGGCTTTACGGACAACGACTACCACATCTGCAACATCTGCAAATGCAGGCCGCCGAACAACCGCCGTCCCACGCCCGATGAGATAAAAGCCTGCAAGACGCATCTGGCCAAACAGTTCCGTATGGTTAAGCCAAAAGTTATTCTCCTGTGCGGATCGACCGCATATGAGGGCTTCTTCGGCAACAAGCCCGTCATGAAGGAAGTGCGCGGAACCGTCATCGAGAAAAACGGTTTTTACATCATCACAACCTACCACCCGGCCTATGCCCTGAGGAACCCCAAAAACAAAATTCCCATATATGACGACATGGGCAAGGTGCGGCAACTGCTGACTGACTTGAACTTGATGCCCCCGCTCTGAATTTTAAAAAATGCTACCTAAAGTGCTACCTGAATGGCCGTTTTAGGTAGCCTTTTAGGTAGCATTCGGATGTGACAGGGTACATCAAAAATAGTGTTGATTTTGAAGAATGTATTTGCTATACTTCACAAGTCAAAAGACATTGCCGAATTGTGTAATGGTAGCACACCGGTTTCTGGCACCGTTTGTCTGGGTTCGAATCCTAGTTCGGCAGCCAATAGGTCGCTTAATAAGCGACCTTTTTTTGTAAGGAGGATCCGATGAAGAGTTTTACCGTCGCAAAGGAAGATTCCGGAAAGCACGTCGTAAGTGTTTGCCGCGCGCGCTTAGGGGCCTCTTCGTCCGATTTATATAAGGCTCTTAAGAAGCGCGACATCAAAATAGACGGCAAAAGAATTTCATCCGACATTGCCGTTTACGCCGGTGCCAACGTTGAGGTATGGCTTCCCGACGGTTGTTTTTCGCAGGTCGAAAAGAAAGAAATCACATATAAGATTGTGGCCGATGAGAGCAATCTTCTGATTGCGGACAAGCCCCAGGGCCTCGCGGTCCATTCGGGTGCGGGAATTTCGGGGACCACGCTGATTGATTTGGTGCGAAAAGATTATCCTTCGGCCGAGTTGTGCCACCGCATCGATATGAACACAGGCGGTTTGGTCTGCCTTGCAAAAAACAGGGAAGGGCTTGAGCTTTTCAAGGATTTATACAGTAAGAATCTTATTACAAAAAGATACCGCGCGCTTTTGGTCGGTGTGCCCGAAGGCGGGGAGCCCGTCGAGTGTTTTGACGGCACGTTGATGTTCGAACTTAAGGCATATCTCGAAAAGGCCCGAGGGGAAGTTTATGTGCATGACGATATGCACCCCGGGGATGTTGAAATCATCACCAGGTACAGAGTACTGAAAACATATTCCAAGCCGATGGCTCTTGCGGACTGTGAGTTCGAACTGGTGACCGGAAGGACCCATCAGATAAGGGCGCAGATGGCCCACATCGGATGTCCCATTGCAGGGGACGGCAAGTACGGCAGGGAAGCCGTGAATAAGAATTTTAAATCCTTGTCCGGCGGGCGCTTGAAGTATCAGCAACTGTTTTCGACGGGTCTCATGTTCGGGAAAATCCCGGGGTCGCCTTTGTCGGGCAGGAAGATTGTGATTGCCCCGTCCTGGGGTATAATGGGGCTCGGAGGCGATAAGAATGAGTGATTTGAGGCCAATCGGAGTTTTTGATTCGGGTATCGGAGGCCTGACGGTTTTGCGTGAGATTTGGGACCTGATGCCGAATGAGTCCACCGTGTATTTCGGCGACAACAGCCGCGCGCCTTACGGTACAAAATCGCGCAGCACGGTTATCAAATACTCTCTGCAGAATTTGAGATTTCTCGAAGAAAAGAACGTGAAGATGGTGGTTATCGCATGTAACACGGCAAGTGCGTACGCATATTCTTCCCTGGCCGAGAAGTCCGAAGTGCCCGTGGTAGAGGTTGTAACGCCCGGCGCGGATGTCGCGGCAAGGACCACCAAAAACGGCAAAATCGGAATTATCGCCACGGGTGCCACGGTCAGCACAGGCGTGTATAAAGCGGCAATAGAAGCGCGTGCCGAAGAGCTGGGCCTTCCCATGCCGCAGATATTTCAGAAGGCCTGCCCGATGTTTGTCTCTTTGGCCGAAGAAGGCTGGTGGGACAACGAGATTGCAAGGCTCACGGCTGTCGAATATTTAACGCCCTTAAAGGAAGCGGGCGTTGACACACTCGTTATGGCGTGTACGCACTATCCGCTTCTGGAAAAGGTTATAGGCGAAGTTATGGGACCCGGTGTGACCCTTGTTAACACAGGCAAAGCGGTTGCCGCGACGGTAAAACAGATGCTTGAATCTTCGGATTCGATGTCAGATTCCGGGGAAGTTGTAAGAACCTTCTACACAAGCGATGAGCCTGCCCTTTTCGAGAATGTGGCATCGCCGTTTTTGGGGCGCGGCCTGCCCGCCGGGACACGGCACGTTACGACCGACAGATATGAGGTGTGATTTTGGAAGAGTGTGTTTTCGAAATTAAATCCACAGACGCGGCGTACAGGTGCAAGGGCACGTACAACGAAGAGTCCGGGCTTATAAAATTCAGTTGGAACGAGAACGGGAACACGAAATACGATGTTTCCTGCGACAGGGAAACGCGTAGAGTTATTTCAGTCAGGGAAGGCGACATCAAGGGGACTCTGACGTTCGAGCCCGAGGCCCGAACGAAGGCTGTGATGGACACGGGGTACGGCGTGATGGAGATCCCGATTGAGACTTTGTACGTGAATTTGCCGAACATGTTTAATCTCTCACTTGAGATTTGTTACATGTTGGACGGCGAGAAAAAAATATTTTCGATAAGAAGACTATTGCAAAACGATTTGAATTAAGTTATTATTGCAAGGCTTGATTTTAGATTAATGACGGAGGTGAAGATATATGGCCCATCCTAAACGTAAATGGTCGAAGGCAAGAACGGCAAGCCACAAGAGCAATTGGAAGCTCACAGCACCTACATTTGTAGAATGCCCTCAGTGCCACGCCAAGATGCTTCGCCGTAAGGTCTGCAAGAATTGCGGGTATCTCGACGGCAAGCAGGTGCTCAAAGTCGGCGAAGAACTCTGATTTTGAAGAAAGACTTGAAACGAGGCAGAAACGGGGACAATCCCGGGGCTGCCTTTTTTTAACGGAGGTATAACATGAGCAAGCCCGTTGTCGCCATTGTCGGGCGTCCGAATGTGGGAAAATCGAGTCTGTTCAACACTCTCTACGGAGAGCGTATTTCGATTGTCCACGACACACCCGGCGTAACCCGTGACAGAATTTACGCGGACGCGAACTGGCGCGGACGGGATTTTGTGATGATTGATACGGGCGGTATTGAGCCCGAGAGTGACGACATAATTCTCAGGAACATGAGGCTTCAGGCCGAGATTGCAATCGAGACCGCGGATGTTATCGTTTTTATGTGCGATTTGCAGACAGGCGTGACGGCCGCCGACGAAGAGATTGCGGTTATGTTAAGAAAGGCCGGGCGCCCGGTGATTCTGGCGGTAAACAAGGTTGATTCGATAGGCGACCCGCCGGCCGAATTCTACGAATTCTACAATCTCGGGATAGAGGATACGGTGGCGATTTCCGCTTCCCACCGTCTGGGGATAGGCGAACTTTTGGATTTGGTTTTCGAACATTTCCCTGAGCATGAAGAGGGAGAGGAAGACCAGGGGAAGATTCGTGTGGCTCTGATAGGACGCCCGAACGCAGGGAAAAGTTCTCTTGCAAACTGCATGGTGGGCGATACCAGGAGCATCGTCTCGGACATCGCCGGCACCACGCGCGACACGATAGACACGGATGTATCGAACGCTTACGGGAACTTCACGATTGTGGACACTGCCGGCATGAGGAAGAAGGGGAAGATAGAGGACAAGGTAGAGAAATATTCCTTTGTCCGCGCGCTTTCGGCCGTCGAGCACGCCGATGTGTGCGTGATCTTAATTGACGCTTCCGTCGGCATCACCGAGCAGGACACCAGGGTCGCGGGTATCGCGCACGACTCGGGGAAGGCCTCTGTCATCGTTATAAACAAATGGGATTTGATAGACAAAACCACGGGCACTCTGGAGAACATGACAAAGATTGTCCGTGACAGATTCGCGTTCATGGACTACGCTCCCGTGATTTTTATTTCCGCTAAGACCGGCAAGCGCGTCGACAAACTTTTTGAGACAATAGCGACCGTGTATGAGAACTCGCAGAAGCGCCTGTCCACGGGAATTTTCAACGATATGTTGAGCGACGCGATTACGCGCGTGCCCACGCCCCAGGACAAGGGCAAACACCTGAAGATTTACTACGGAACGCAGGTGGCCATCGCCCCTCCGACATTCGCGCTCTTTGTAAACGACAAGGAACTCTCGCACTTTTCGTACGAAAGATATATCGAAAACCAGATCCGCGAGAACTTCGGTTTTGAGGGAGTTCCCATAAGACTCTTGCTTCGTAACAAGCAGGGTGAAGGATAACCGCGCCTTTTCATTTAATATTTTTGTTTAATATGCGAGTTAGCCACTTGGGATATCAAGTTGCAAAATAGTATAGGCAAATTTTAAAGAAGAATCCGGAGAATATTTTATGGCAGTCACAAAAATCGAAAATATGAGAAATATCGCCATCATCGCTCACGTCGACCACGGCAAGACCACCATTGTCGACTCGATGTTAAAGCAGGCGGGAATCTACCGCGAGAACGAGCAGATCGTAGACCAGGTCATGGACAGCAACGACCTTGAGCGTGAGCGCGGAATCACAATTCTTGCAAAGAATACGGCAATCGACTACAAAGGCATCAGAATAAATATCGTCGACACCCCCGGCCACGCCGATTTCGGAGGCGAGGTTGAGCGTGTCCTCAAGATGGTCGACGCTGTTCTTTTGGTTGTCGATGCATTCGACGGCCCGATGCCGCAGACAAGATTCGTTTTGAGAAAAGCTCTCGAGATGGGCCTTAAGCCTATCGTTTGCATCAACAAAATCGACCGCCCCGACGCACGCGCTTTGCAGGTTGTCGACATGGTACTTGATTTGTTTATTGAGTTGGGCGCAGACGACGACCAGCTCGAATTCCCTATTGTATATACTTCGGCAAAGACATGTGTCGCGACCGACGACCTGAAGAAATTCGAGTCCGGCGAGGCCAAGGATTTCTGCCCGCTTCTGGACACAATCGTTGAGAATACACCGTGCCCCGAAGGCGACCCCGACGCTCCGTTGCAACTCCTCGTTTCCAACATCGACTCCGATCCTTATATCGGAAGAATCGCAGTAGGAAGAATCGAGAGAGGCACCGTTACACAGGGCGAGGCCGTATCGGTTGTAACCTACGGCGAGGACGGCAAGCGCGGCGCGAGAATCGTAAAACTTATGAGATTCCACGATTTGGGACGCGAGGAGATTAAGTCTGCGTCAATCGGTGAGATTGTCTGTGTCGCGGGCATCCCGGAGATTAATATCGGCGATACAATCTGCGACAACCAGAACCCCGAGGCTCTGCCTTTTGTCAACATCGACGAGCCTACGATTGCCATGACGTTCTCCGTCAACGACAGTCCGTTTGCCGGACAGGACGGCAAGTTTGTAACAAGCCGCCACATCCGCGACAGACTTTATAAAGAGATTGAGACAAACGTTTCCATGAGACTTGAGGAGACGGACACCACCGAGGCGTTCGTTGTAAAGGGAAGAGGAGAGCTTCATATCTCCATTCTGATCGAGACCATGAGACGTGAGGGATACGAGTTTCAGGTCTCGCCGCCGAAGGTCATCATGAAGGAGATTGACGGCGTTATGTGCGAGCCTGTCGAGGAACTTATGATTGACGTCCCCGAGGAGTTTGTGGGACCCGTTATCGAGAAGCTCGGGCGCCGCAAAGCAGAGATGCTCAACATGCTCCCGCCTGAGAAGGGCTATACCCGTTTGGAGTTCAAAATTCCGTCCCGCGGGCTTATCGGATACCGTACCGAGTTTTTGACCGACACTAAGGGCAATGGTATAATGAACAGCGTGATTTGCGGCTTTGAGCCGTTTGTCGGAGAGATAGAGACACGTAACCACGGAGTCCTTGTCGCATTCGAGAGCGGAGAGGCCGTAACTTACGGATTATACAATGCGCAGGACAGAGGACAGTTATTTATAGGTCCCGGTACTCCCGTGTATGAGGGGATGATTGTCGGGATTAACCCCAAGCCCGAAGACATATCGGTTAACGTTTGCAAGAAGAAGCATGTCACCAACATGCGCGCCGCGGGTTCCGATGAGGCGATGAGACTGACACCTCCTTTGAATTTCAGCCTTGAACAGTGCCTGGAATTCATCGAAGACGATGAGCTTTGCGAGGTTACCCCGAAGACAATCCGTTTGCGTAAGAAGATTTTGAGCACAGAACTTCGTATGAAGGACCGTGCCGCGAAGAAGAAAGAAAACTGATAACGACAAGGTTTTATGCTGTCAAACAAGGTTAGAATTGCACTGCGGATTTTATTGGTGATTGCCCTGCTTTTCACCTTTGCGATTGTCGGCGTCTTTATCGGATACAACTACGTCATTTCACAAAACGACAGATTCAATCAACTTGAGTCCGAAGTCAGCAGCTCCGGATATCTGATAACCGCCGACACACCGGGTGCCGTCACGGTTGTCTTGGACAGCGGTGACTCGACCTCGGACATTGCCGACAAACTGTTTGACGCCGGCCTTATAAACAACAAACTTGTCTTCTCTCTCATGAGTAAGATAAACGGTTTCGACGGCGCGTACATCGAAGGTACGCACTACATAATGAGCGATTTGTCCTACGACGAGATTATGTACTTCCTAACCCTCGAGCCTGCGAACATCACGGTAACAATTCCTGAAGGTTCCACTTATGAAGATATCAAGAAACTGTTGCATGAGGCCGGTCTTACGTTTGACGATACCGAGTTCGACGAGTGCATGAACTCCCCGAACCTGTTCGTCGACTACGATTTTGTTTCCGACATTGAGATCAACGAAGACCGCGATTACATTCTCGCAGGATACCTTTTCCCCGATACGTACACATTCGACGTCAACGCCACGCCGAAGGCAATCATTAAGAAGTTTTTGAACAACACCGAGTCCAAGCTTTACGACGAGTACTATGCCCGTGCAAAGAAACTCGGCATGACGATGGACGAGGTCATAACACTTGCATCCATAATTCAGATGGAGTCGTCCTCGGCCACGGACATGATGTACATCTCCGCTGTTTTCCACAACAGACTCGATTCCAAAGACGAGTCGCTTAGGTATTTAAGTTCGTCCGCGACCATCAACTACCTGATAAAGAAAGCGGGCGGGAAGTCCACCATTATGCACTCCTCGTCAGACCTTGAGATCGACAGCCCCTACAACACTTATCTTTACCAGGGACTGACACCGGGACCCATCTGTATGCCCGGGTCCGATGCAATATCCGCGGCGCTTTACCCGGAGCCTAATTGCAACTATCTGTACTTCTGCGCCACGGGCGACGGCGGTACCGCGTTTGCCGTCACTTTGTCCGAGCACGAGAAGAACATCGCTAAATATTCCGACAGCTGGGCTGCGGCCGACGCCGCATCCGAAGACGAAGAAACCGAATACAATCCCGATACCGATTTGGGTGACGGAGACGTCGAAGAAAACTGATATGGAAGTTTTAAGTCCCGCCGGAGATCTGAGCAAACTCAAGGTGGCCGTCCTCTACGGGGCCGACGCTGTTTACATGTCGCTCAAAAGATACGGCCTCCGCACATTCAGCGGAAATTTCACGCACGAGGAACTTATCGAAGGCATAAACTACGCGCACGAGAGGGGCGTTAAGTGCTATGTCACGCTCAACATAATCGCGACAGAGGACGATTTCGAGCACATCGACGAGGAGATAGATTTCATCGCAAAGTCAGGAGCGGACGCGGTCCTTGTATCCGATCCCGGAATTTTCGAGCATGTAAGAACGATAGCCCCGGACCTTGAGATTCATATCTCCACGCAGGCGAGCGTCACAAATTCAGAGGCCATCAAATTCTGGGCGCGTCAGGGCGCGAAAAGAATAGTCCTCGCAAGAGAGGTTTCTTTGGAGGCCATAAAGAAAATAAGGAAAGCAATCCCTGATGACATTGAATTGGAATGCTTTGTTCACGGCGCGATGTGCGTTTCTTATTCGGGCAGGTGTTTGTTGTCCGACTACTTCACCGGCCGCCGCGGCAACGGAGGGCAGTGCGCCCAGCCCTGCAGATGGGAGTACGGCGTTGAAATAACCGAGATGAAACGTCCCGACCTGCCTCTTGTGGCCGAGGAGGATTCCCGCGGGACTTATATTTTCGGAAGCCGCGATTTATGTATGCTCGAGCACATCCCCGAGCTTTTCGATGCCGGTGTTGACAGCCTTAAGATTGAAGGCAGAATCAAGGGCGAGTACTATGCGGCGGCAACGACCAAGGTCTACCGCGAGGCTGTTGACCTTTATCTGTCGGGGAAGGAATTCAAAGTTGACCCCAAGTGGACGGATTTGTTAAACCACGTAGTCCACCGCGATTATTCCACGGGATTTTTCTTTGACTCTCCTTCAAACAACGCGCAGATTGACCGTACAAAATCCTACAACAAACCCGCTTTTGTCGTAGGCGTGGTCGAAGGCTTTGACGAGGATAAAAAACTCTATAAAGTTACGCAGAAGAATAAATTTTATGTCGGAGACACTCTCAACGTGCTTATGCCGAAAGGTTATTTAAATCCCGTTAAGGTTGTCTCCATGTTTGACGACAAAGGAAACTCGATTGAGTCCTGTCCGCACCCGGAGATGACCGTGATGCTCGAACTTGACGCGGATGCTCGAATTCCCCCGGTGTCTTTTTTGAGCCGCGACGGCGATAAGGACGGCGGGATTATCCCTCAGTCAGATTCTGTTTCCGGTAAGAATTAAATACCAGATAACAAACACTCCGATAAGACCCAGTATAAGCGGAATGTTAAAGCCCGAAATAACGGTTGCAAGGGATTTGTCTTTGCGCTCAATCGCGGCCTCGGATGCTTCAAGATTGTCGCCGTAAATGCTGTTGTGGCGAGTGATGTAAAATTCGTTTAAAACCCTAAAGAAAAAACCGAACAGGATTATCGCGACGAAAATCGAAGGCACGGACGAATAGAAATATTTAACGGAAACATCGGAGTATGTGCGCACCTCTGTGATGTCCACAGTCGGAATCGTCTCATTTAAAACCATCTCCGAGATTTTGCATCCGACCAAAGCCGAAAAAGGCCCCCAGATGTTGCCCGCATCGCGCCGAACGACCGTCAGCCACCAGCCGACTATAAGGAGCGCCGCAAAATCAATGGGATTGAACGAGAAAATCGCGTAGAGCACAGGGATTATGAGAAGCGCGATTCTGTAGTTTCTCACTTTGAACGACGACCAGATAACCCCGTAAAAGAACACGCACATCCCAATCCCGGGAATTACCGTGTCCGATATTACTTCCAAAACAGTCGAGCGGACCGAGTCCGATTCGTTGTAGCAGAAAAACAAAGGGAAGACGATGGGGTTGGCGGATTTCAGTACTGCGTAAACCACCAGATTGTGGAGCGCCGATTTGATGAGCATCAAAGGGACTCCCGATAAAAACGCAAGGATAAGAGGCCCTATGCCCGAGTAGTCTCCGATTGCAACATTTGAAGGTATCTGCGAAAACCCGTCGAGTTTCTGTTTGTCTCGCAACAGCAATGCCGACGGGGCGATGAATGCAAGAAGGATAAACAGCGGCATATAAAGCGCGTAGCCGACCAAAGATGTCGAAGAATACGTGGTTTCTCCCGACATTGCGACGCCTCTGATGCCTATTGCCAAACCCGTTCCTATGCTCGCAAAAAGTATGGGATAGCCCCAGTTCATGGGGCGCGGGATTTTGAATGTATTCCTAAGGAAATTTTCCGGCATCAGAACCAGACCCCCATAGCCAGAAGAAGATTGTAAGCTTTCTCAAAGATAAAAGGTTCGGCCACCGCGAAAACCATGCACCCGAATGCCAGGAAGGGCCCGAAAGCCAGATAGTCCGGGTCGTCGGCAAAGTGCACCTGCGCCGCGGCGCGCTCCAGCTCGCGCCTTTTTTTCGCCGGGTTCTTGGAAGCCCTTATCTCGGCCTCCTGCTTTGCGATTCTTTTGCGCTTCCTTATGAGAAGCGGTATCGCGAAAATCAGAGCCGAGAAAATCGCTGCATAGATAAGTACGACCAAGCCGTAGCAGCCGGTGAAAAGGCCGGTTGCGAACAAAAGTCTCATGTCACCCTGGCCCATGCCTTCCTTGCCCAGGAATGAGATGGAAATAAAGCCGATGAGCCAGAGAAAACCGCCGCCCAAAACGGACGCGAGGATTTTATTTACCAGGGGTGCGTACCATGCAGCACCGGATGAGAACCAAATCGAGCCTTCGGTGAAGTCCGCGACAATCGACAGAATGCCGACGGCGGCAATATATATCGAGAACTGATCCGGGATGATGCGGTTTAGGTGGTCTGCCATCATTACGAGGAAGAGGACCGGAATTATAAGGAAAATGCAGATGATGTGGATTATTTTCGATGTGTCGAAATATGCTTCTTTGCATAAAATCACGGCGCAGACGTATGCAGCGGCGCAAACACAGGCGGCTACGATGCCGTGCGGGACAATCTTCATGCGCTTGGAGAGCCTGAAATTCCTGGCATTCGGGTCATATCCGTAGTCCTGAAGCCAGGCTTCGGGCAACTTGCCGAAAAGGAAAGTTATGCCCGCGCCTGCGGCGAGCCCCGCGATTATTGCGATTACAATCCAGATTCCTGTTGACATATATGACCTTTCCTTATTAAATGCATGTCTAATTTTATCAATAAATCAGGGCTTGTGAGTAATAATTTTGTGACCTGCCCGATTTGCCATTGTACGGTAACATTGATAAAATCTCTATTAGATTTTCATAAGGAGAAATGTTATGGCAAAAATTACAGCAAAGAATCTTGAGGCTATGATGCAGTCTCATGTAAAGGCTGAAACGGGAATGTCTCTCGAACAGGCTACTCCCCGTGATTATTGGACGGCACTTGCAAAGAGCATCGTGGAAATTATTTCCGAAGATTGGATTAAGACCCGTCAGACCTACAATTCGGGCAGACAGGCTCACTATTTTTCCGCTGAGTTCCTTGAAGGAAGATCGATGCTTAACAACCTCGTAAACCTGGGTATCTACGACCAGGCAAAAGAAGCTCTCGAATCTTTCGGACTTAACATTACAGATATTCTCGAGGAAGAAACCGACCCTGCTTTGGGCAACGGCGGCCTGGGCCGCTTGGCGGCTTGCTTCCTCGATTCATGCGCAACATTGAATCTCCCTGTTACAGGCTACGGCATCATGTATCGTTACGGTCTGTTCAGACAGGCAATCGAGAACGGTTTCCAGAACGAGTATCCGGATTCCTGGATGGAGAGAGGTTATCCTTTCATTGTTGCAAGATACGACCGCAAGGTTAAGGTTCACTATCAGGACATCGACGTATGGGCAATTCCGTGCGACCTGCCTATCACAGGTTACGGCACGAAGAACGTCAACCTCCTGCGTCTTTGGAAGGCTGAACCCGCTCAGGACTTCGACTTCAACCTCTTTAACTCCCAGAGATTCGACGATGCCGTTATCGAGAGAAACCGCGTTCAGGACATCTGGAGAGTTCTCTATCCCAACGACACATCCTACGACGGTAAGGTTTTGCGTGTAAGACAGCAGTACTTCTTCGTATCCGCGTCTCTGCAGGACATCGTTTACCGCTACAAGGTTGTTCACGGCGACGATTTACACGATTTTGCAAAATATAATGCGATTCAATTGAACGACACACACCCTGTTATCGCAATTCCCGAACTTATGAGAATCTTAGTCGATGAGAACGGCATCAAGTGGGAAGACGCATGGGAAATCTGCAAGGACACATTTGCATACACCAACCACACAATCATGCAGGAAGCACTCGAGAAGTGGGATATTTCCATCTTCCGTTTCCTGTTCCCGAGAATTTTTGAAATCGTCGAGGGAATCAACAATCAGTTCCGTGCTCAGATGTACGAGGCCGGTCTCTATTCCGAACTTATCGACAGAATGAGCATGATCTCCGACGGCAAGATTCACATGGCATGGCTGGCTATCTACGGCTCCCATTCCGTTAACGGTGTTGCGGCCCTGCACACGGAGATTCTTGAGAAAGATACTCTCAAGGACTGGTACGCAATCTATGCCGACAAGTTCTCCAACAAGACAAACGGCGTAACACCGAGAAGATGGCTGCGCACATGCGACCCCGACCTGGCAGCTCTCATCACCGAACTTCTCGGCAACGACAAGTGGGTTACGGATCTTGACAGACTCAAAAAACTCGAGGATTTCACAAACGACGACGAGGTCATGAAGCGCTTCATCGCAATCAAGAAGGCAAACAAGCAGCGCTTGTCCGACTACCTCGAATCGACCAAGGGTATTAAACTCAATACCGATTCCGTATTCGACGTACAGATTAAGAGACTTCACGAGTACAAGAGACAGCTTTTGAACGCTCTCTATGCCCTGAACCTCTACGACAGACTCAAAGAGAACCCGAAGATGAAGATGCCTCCGGTAACCATCCTCTTTGCGGCCAAAGCGGCTCCCGGATATTTCCGCGCAAAGGCAATCATCAAGTTCATCAACGAGATAGCAAAACTTATCGATTCCGATCCCGCAATGGAAGGACGCCTGAAGGTTGTATTTGTTGAGAACTACAACGTATCGGTAGGTGAGAAGATGTTCCCTGCAGCGGACGTTTCCGAACAGATTTCCACCGCGGGCCTCGAGGCATCCGGTACGGGTAACATGAAGTTCATGATGAACGGTGCCGTAACCCTCGGAACTCTGGACGGCGCAAACGTTGAGATTGCGGAGTGTGTAGGCGACGACAACATCTATATCTTCGGTTGCCGCGCTCAGGATATGGCAGCGACAAAGGCTTACTACAATCCGAAGTGGCAGTACGAGAACATCCCCGGCCTCAAGAAGGCTTTGGACCGTTTGGTCGACGGCACGTTCAACGATGAGGGAACGGGTATGTTCAACGACCTGTTCAACGGCCTTATCTACGGTTCTAACTGGCAGCCGGGCGACACATACTATGTCCTGGGTGACTTCGACGACTACAGAAAGACACGCGACAGACTCTACGCAGACTACACGAACGAACTCGAGTGGGCGAGAAAGTGCTGGATCAACATTGCGAATTCCGGTAAGTTCTCATCCGACCGTACAATCAAAGAGTACGCAGACGAGATTTGGAACATCGAGCCTCACAAGATCTGAGTAATCTGAAATTTTAAAGGGGTGCACCGTTTTGACAAGTTTAACAAAGCGGGCCCCCCTTTTTATATGCAATATGAGCAACCGTTTGCAAAACTGTTGTTAAATGCAACCAAAAAAGAAAACCAATGGCATTAATTTTTGAAAATTCTACCAAGATGTCAAAAATCAAATCAGGGGTAATATAAGGGCGTGGGAGAGAACATTTTGTTTTCGACATTTTCATAAATTTTGCCCAAAGTTTATGTTGTTTACTAAAAAGGCTGTTAAGAACATTCTTAACAGCCTTTATTTTATCTGGTCGAGGTGACAGGATTCGAACCTGCGACCCCATGCTCCCAAAGCACGTACGCTACCAACTGCGCTACACCTCGGAGATAAAATTACTTAACGATTGTGATCTTGTCACCTACGAGGGGCAGTGTGTAGTGCTGTCTCTTTGCGGCATTCACGATGCCGATAATTGCGAAAACCAGCAAAACGACGGAAAGCAAACCGCCCAGGATTTTGCCGACAGCCGGAATTGCGGAGATAATACCCGACGCAACGCCTGCGATGAAAAGGATAATGCCGTTGTTCACGTGATTCTTTACGTAAGACAATTCGTTTTCCGGTTTAATCAAAAGTCCGAGGAGCCAAAGCACGCCGATGTATGCCATAACGGCAAAAGCGATTGCGTTCCCGTTGATTTCCTCGATAATATCGCCCTGAGGGATTGTATTGTTGTTTTCATTTTCCATAGGATTCATCCTCCTGATTTATTGCTCATAGAATATTATCACATCAACTTTAAATTGGCTATTGCCATTAAATTTTAATCGTGATAAAATCTCTCGGTGCATTAAAAGGAAATATAACTTTTACGGAGGTGCAGAAATGCCGAATATAAAGTCAGCCAAGAAGCGTGTTGCTGTTACAGAGCGCAAGTCAGCTGCCAACAAGATGAAGAAGAGTGAGATCAGAACAACGGTTAAGAAGGCCAAGGCATCCGTTGCCGAGGGTGAGTACACCGATGAGATGATGAAGCAGACTCAGAAGGCTCTTGACAAAGCTGCTGCAAAGGGACACATCAGCAAGCAGGCTGCCGCAAGACAGAAGTCTCGCTTGGCAAAAGCCGCAGCTGCAAAATAAGTCAGTTTTTGAATCAGAAACACCAGACCGGTCGCAAGGCCGGTCTTTTTGTGCTTGGTCACATGAATCAACCGACATGACAACCTACAGCAGGTACGGATGTCGGTGGAAACGGCATGAAACAACCGATATAACAACCTACAGTAGGCACGGATGTCGGTTGAAACGGTCTAAACAGGTGTGTTGTTGACGGAAAGGACCTTGTAGGTTGTGCCCGATTCGGTGATATCGGCTCTGATGTGACATAACTGCGCCTGGTTGATGTAGATGTCGCGCAATGTTGACACAGGATTGTTTTGAGCCGCGGTCAGGATTGACTGGATCATTATCATGTGAGAGACGAGCAGAATCGGGGATTTGAGTGTTCCCGCAAGAGCCCGAGCTGAGATGTTTTCGAGCAGTGTCTTCGCGCGGGCCGTTGTGTCAAAGTAGGTTTCGCCGTCCGCTACCGGTTTGAAGAGATGAGGGTTGTGGCGGAAGTTGTTGTAGACATCCGGCCATTTTTGCGCAGCGTCTTCCGCTTGCACGCCTTCCCAGGCGCCTAGGTCCATTTCACAGAGTAAATCGTCTGTGGTGATTGGAACGGCCCTGCCTTCAAGTGCAATTTGTGCGGTTTGAAGGGCGCGCGGCATCGGGGATGTGATGCAGGCGGTTAAGGGGATATCGGAGATTATAGTCCCGAGTTCCTTGGCGCCTTCGATGCCTTCAGGTGTAAGGGGAGAGTTGCGCCTGCCCTGCATGCGCAATTGGTCGTTCCACTCGGTTCTGCCGTGGCGGGATAGGTAGATATCGAAGATCACGGGACATCCTGAATTTGAGACAGACCGTCGTTGTTGAACTCGTAGGTGTAGATTGCCTTCTGTTCGTCAAGGAACGCCTGGTAGTTGTTCATGCGGATGAAGGAATTGACGCGGTCGTACCATTCGGGGTTTTCGGATTCGGCTTCGAAGAAGAGAACTTTGAATGTGCCCATGCCGTCGTCGATTATTGTTTTGTCGCCCTGTGTGCGGGAGTCGTCGAAAACCCAGTCGTTGATGTCGTCGTCGAATTCGTAGAGGTATGCGTACTGTTCGTGCATCACGGATAGGGTGCCCGAGAGGACATAGTCGTTGTAGATGTTCTCGGCTGCGGAGATTGAAGCTTCGTTGGTGACGTAGTCGTAGAGTTCCTGCGCGAGGCTCTGCGCGATTGAGACGTTAACCGTGCCGTCGTCGTTGTATTCCGGGTAGACCGTGAGAGTGTAGATGTCGCGCACGGGGGTCATCATGCGCTCGCGTGTTACAAATACGAGTATGATGGGGAATCCGTCTTCGTCCTCGAAGATTGTTGCGTCACCGTCTGCCCTTGCCGCATCGAAAAGCCAGTCGCGGAAGTCCGTGTGCGTGATGTCCTCGTATCTGCAGTCGGGAACGAGTGTCGAGTCTTCTTCGGCCAAAGTCTCCGCGGCGGTGCCGGAAAAATATTCGGCCGCAACGGTCTCGAAGGTGTCGGAGTCTCCGGCCATTTTGTCGATTATTTCCTGTGCGTGTTTGTTGGCCGTGTCGATGAAGGCCTGGTCGCGCTGCTCGTAGGTGATTCTCAGAAGTTTGTAGCTGACAAGGTCGTATGTGTTGCGGTCGGCCTCGTATGCTTCTTCGGCCTGCTCGTCCGTTGCGGACAGTTCGACCAGCTTCTCGTCTTCGGCGTAGTCGTCGGTGAAGTATTTCTTTGCCAGCGTTTCAACGATGCAGTCTTTGTCTACCTGCGAGCCGAAAACACCGTGTACGTAGGTGTCGAAGGATACACCCAGTGTATCTGCGTTGTTCGTGAGCCAGTCGATATAGGCTTGCGCACGGTCGTAGTGCTCCTGCTCGATTCCGTAGCCTTTCTCGGTGGCGTCGTCGTAGAGAATTTCCATCAACTGCAAATCCTTTGCGGCCAGGTCGCGGAAATAGTCGCGGTAGGTGGCATAGGAAGGGTCTTCGTCGCAGGGGCCGTCAAGCATCGCTTCCGTGCCCGAGGCAAAAAGGTCAACACCGTTGCTTAAAAGTTCGTAGTGGTACATGAATGAAAATTCGTCGCTTGAGATTGATCTGCCGTTTATTGTCAGGGGAGAGATCATGGACTCTTCCATTCCGGTGTTGTAGAAAATTGTGAAGGCGACGGTTGCGAGGACAGCGAGGACGGCGAGGACAACGAAGGCCAGACCCGCGTTTTTCTTAAGGTTTGATTTATCGGGAGTTTCGGTTGCGTCCAGGTCGATTGTAACTTCCGCTACATCGTTCTTTTCGGATTTTTTCTGTTCCGCAATCTGCACGGAGGCAAGTTTGGAGGATGTGTCGTCCGACTGTCCGCCCGTCAGCAGATCCGGGTCGACTTCTGTCAGTTCGTCCAGGGTTGCGACCGGACCTTCGGCTATGACTTCTGAGGGTTCTTCGTGTTCAGCCTCTTCAATGACACCTTCTTCGGCTTCTTCTATATGTGCCGATTCGTCCGGGATATCCACCTGAGCCTTACGTACTTCGCGGCTGTTTTTGTTCTTGCGGTTTTTCATTTAAAGTCAGTCCTCCTTGGGAACAATGAGATTGATTCCGCCCTTTATGCACTCGACGGTGACGGGCATTGCGGGTCCTTCTTCGCCGTCGATGTCCAGAACGGTTTTATCTTCCGAATCTGTTGAAAGTTCAAGTTTATTTGTTTGGAAATATATAACGGTATCACTGTTGATGTGATCGTTCATAACCATCTTGCCGATAAGCGAGAACGCATCGCCCAAAACGTCCGGCTTCTTCAAAACCAGCACATCCAGAAGGCCGTCGTCTATGTCCGCAAGTGTCATCAGATTGCGAAAACCTCCCACGCTCGGGGAATTCGACACGAGGAAAAGAACGCAGTCCGTGGAGCAGTTTACCTTGTCGGACTTCAATGTCAGCGGCATCGTTCTCTTGGAAGTCTGGAAATCCTTGATTGCGCTCATCCAGTATGCAGCGGGTCCGAATGCGGTTTTAAGTTCGACCGGCGCGGTGTAGGCGACGTCGCTCAAAAGGCCGCCGGCCAGAACATTTAAGAAATAGGTGTCTTCGCATCTGCCGCAGTCGACGGGCTTGATATCGTGGTTTAATAGCATCCTGGCAAAGTCGGTGGGGTCCGACGGCAGTTTCATTGTCGTCGCAAAATCGTTGACCGTCCCGGAAGTATAGATTGCCAGGGGGATTTCGACCTGCCCGCGCATCAGGCCCGTTATAACTTCGTTCACCGTCCCGTCACCGCCGGCGGCAAGCAAAAGGTCGTATTCGTCAGGGTCAGTGTCCTGCGCAAATTCGGTCGCATCGAATCTTTTGGCGGTGTAGAAAATGTCCGCGCGTGAAAGTTCGGACTGGCCGGCTAAATATCCCAAGGTGTCCTCGACATTTGTCCTTGCGGTCTCGCGTCCCGAGGAAGGATTTAAAATGACTTTGATTCGAAGCGGCATGGTATCCCCTTTTTATTATTTTAACCAAATCACTTTAACACAAAAGGAAGTCTGTTATCAGTTGAAGTGTGCTATTATTAACACGTTTGTATTTATTTACAGATAAATGTAATAAAAAATTAATACTGCAAAGAGGACAGGCCGGCCGATGAAGAAAACCCAGAAACCCAAACTCATAAGAAGAGTTACAGACAGCGAAAGTTTTCCTCAGTATCTTCTGGCATTTCTCTTTCCTTTCCTGACGGTGGTCTCGGCATTGGCGATAAACGAATGCTATCCTTTGGGCGACAGGACCATGCTCACGGTTGATCTCTACCACCAGTACGCCCCGTTTCTGGTCGCGTTCCGCAACAAAATTTTGGGCGGAGAGTCCCTGCTTTACAGTTGGTGCGACGGCCTCGGCAACGAGTACCTGGCGGCATACGCAAACTACGCCGCATCCCCTTTGAATATTTTCTCGCTCTTTTTCAACGCGAAAACAATGCCCGTCTTCATAGGCCTCATCACCGCGGTGAGAGCAGGCCTGGCCTCGGTTTGCATGACAGCATTCTTAAGCGCGAACGACGGCAAAAGAGTAGACAATTTAACCGTTGTTTTTGCTTCGAGTTATGCGCTCTGCGGATGGTTTGTCACCGACTTTTGGAACATCATGTGGTGCGACGCCGTGATTTTGCTGCCGCTTGTTATGCTCGGCGTAAGAAAACTTTTCACCGAAGGGAAGACAACACTTTATATCGTGGCATTGGCAATCGCTCTCATCTCCAACTACTACGCCGGATATTTTATCTGCTTGTTTTTGATTCTTTTCGCTCCGATGTATTGCCTGATGCTTTTGCATCCGACAAAAAACACGGAAGATCCTTTGAGACTGACACCAAAAAAGGCTTTGAAATGCGCGGGTAAATTTGCGGTTTCATCCGTTCTTGCAGGCGGCATTTCGGCGTTTATAACAATTCCGACATATCTGATTTTGCAGCACTGCTCGGCAACGGGAGACACCTTGGAAGCAAACTTCAATCTGCAGGATTCGCTTTTCGATTTTCTCGGGCGCCTTATGGTTGCGGCAAACCCGAATATCCGCGACGGCATGGCAAATGTCGCCTGCGGCGTTGTGATTGTGATTTTGCTGCCGTTGTTTTTCATGCTCCCGAAGACGAGCGGAATCGGTTTGAGACACAAGATTTGCTTCGGCCTGATTCTTACAATAATGTATCTGAGTTTTACCAACAGAATGCTCAATTTCATATGGCACGGAATGCATTTCCCGAACCAGATTCCGTACCGCGAATCCTTCATAATGTCATTCCTTCTGGTGTTTGTGGCACACCTGACCGTAAGACGCCTCAAGACAATAAACCCGGGCGCGGTTATGGGGTCTGTTGCGGGCTGCATAATTTTCCTTGTGCTTTATGAGAAATTCGGTGAAGGCAACGAAGGGTATAAGCAGATCGGACTGACCTTGTTGTTCCTTATAGTCCAGGGTGCGGCACTGCGAGTCATAACGACAACAAAGACAAAATCCGCGGTGTTCTGCGAGACCTTGCTTACCGTAACGATGCTGATTGAAATTTTCACCGCATCGACCGTCACGATTTCCACGGTTGCCTCAAACGAGGGATTTGTAACTTATGATTTCTTCGGCAGAAACAAAACACAGATAGAAACCTACGTAAATGATGTCGAAGGCACTGAAGGGCACAACACTTTCGAGAGGAGCGAGCTGTACCCTAACAATATCTGCGATATTCAGTCCATTTACAACGTCAAGGGTATATCGATTTTCTCGTCGACCGCGCGCGAGAGTTTTGTTAAATACATGCGCAATTTCGGGTTTCACAACAACGGCATCAACGGGTTCAGAAACGCAGGGCTTACAAAGGTCACGGCAACCCTTCTTGATGTGCGGAATCTGATTGAGATAAAAGAGACTCAGACCGTGCCGAAGGTTTTCGATTTGGAATACGAGGAAGGCGAGATGAAGGTTTACGGCAACCCCGACGCGCTTTCTGTGGGCTATGTTGTATCAGATGACATACTGCGGTACAGTCCCGTCTACGAGAACCCGGACGTTTTCGAGAAAACAAACGAGTGGATTAAGTCGATGGGTGTCGACGGCGACGTCTATGTTCCGGTCAACATGACCGCCGTGCCCGAAGAGACCGAGAACCTCACACTTGCAAAAGACGAGGGATATAAGTTCACATACGATGTGTCTTCGGGTGCCGAGTCGGTCGCGGTAAAGATTGTAATTGACGACGCGACAATCGGATCGGATGTTTATGTCTATACGAATTCCAACAAGGGCGGCACGGTCGTCATAACCGCAGGCGACAGTTTCCAGAATTTCGAGATCAGAAGCTATCAGATAATCGCCCTGGGTGTCTACGACGGAAGCCCGATCGAACTTACGATCAACTATTCGGACGATATCGACGATCCGTTCTATATGTATGCATACGAGACAGACGAAGACGTATACCAACAGATGTTGGACATATTGGGAGACGAGCAACTCAATGTTACGGACTATGATTCTACAACACTTGAAGGCGAGATAGACACAGACGGCGGGCTCCTGTTCCTCACGATACCTTACTCGGAGGGTTGGACCGCATATGTCGACGGGCAGGCGACACAAATCGAATCGGTAGGCGACGCGTTGATGGGAATAAATCTGTCTGCGGGTCACCACACAATAAAACTTAAATACGCCCCGCAGGGAATAGGCGCGGGCGTTGCGATTGCGTTGGTTTCGACAGTGGCAACAATTGCGTTGGCAATACTCCCGAATAAAATGAAAAAGACAAAGAAGAAAGAGCCGCAGACAAATGAAGAATAAAAAATATCTTCTGACCGGCTTCATAGCGACGGTACTTGCGACCGTAATAATCGTTGCGGCAAGCTACCTCCTGTGCGTCAACACGACACCGGGACAGTTTGTATCGGACGAGCTGACGCAGCGCACATCCGGTTTCGACGAAGATATACTGACAGCGATAAAAGAAGAAGCGGAAGACTGCCGAAATCTTAAATCGGGCAATCTTCAAATACCAAAAATAATCGACAACCACATAGACCTGTTTTTCTTCGCGGGGGCCCTTCTCCCGGCACATGCTTTAAGCGCATATTTCACAATAATCTGGATCTTAAGGTTCGGCCTTGCGGCAGGGTCGATGTACCTGTTCCTTAAAGGCAGAATGGGTGTTAAAAGAACATATGCCTCCGTTATCGGCACGACCTACGCGTTGCAATCGCGTCTCATTTTAGCGGGACAGTCGGCATCCGTCATAAACATGGCAATAATAATCCCGCAGGTCTTGGCGGCCACCGATTACGCTGCGGAGAGGCGTAACTTCAAAGCCTACATTCCGCTTGCGGCAACAGTCGCAATCCTCGCAGCCTCAGGCACACCCGGCGTTATCTGCGGAGTTCCGTTCACAGTTGCCGCGACACTTCTTATCTGCATGGCAAAGGGCAGGGAGTACCGGAAAATTTTCGCCGACTGGACAAAGGCCCTGGGCGCATCCGCGGTGGGATTTTGTCTTTCGGCTGTCGTTACGGTACCGAGATTTTACGAGGACACAATTTTCGATTTCAAACAGGCAATCGAAGGCAACACTGTCTACTACACATTCTTTGATTTCGTCTCAACCGCCTTTTCCGGCAGCGGCGGCTCTTTGGACTACAGCGCGGTTCCGACGGTTTTCTTCGGGATGTTCACGCTCATCCTCTTTATCCTTTTCTTCGTAAACAGTTTTGTTCCGGGGCGCCTCAAAGCCCTGATGCTCGTCTCGGTAATACTCTGCCACCTCTGCTGCGCGGTGTCGCTTCTCGACAACTTAACCGGCATCGTCGGCGTCTCGTCCATGCTTACCGCATCGAGAATAATCTGCCTTACCGCGCTCATCTGCTGCTGCGCCGGGATTTCGCTTAAGAATCTGGTGGGCCTCGAAAAGAAACACATCCGGGGTGCGGCTCTTGCGATACTGTGCACGCTGACGGCAATCCACGCTTTCGGAGGAGCGGTGTCCTACAGTTTCCTGACACTCTACGGACCTGCTGCCGCAGCTCTTGCGGCAGCAGGCTTCATAAGCTCGTTCCGACTCGAAAAAGTGAAACCGCAAGTACTCGTATCCTTTTTGGCACTCGCAATGCTTTCTGCATTCGTGAACACATTCCTTACTTTAAGTCTGGGTTCGGTGGAATCCGCCGATGTCGTATATTCCTTCAGACCCGAAGAGGATAAGTTCACCATGAACATCGACGCCGAAGAACTGTCCGTTTTTAAAACCGATGAGGACAGGGCAATAGTCGCTCCAAGGCCCGAAGAAGATTCCGGAACCTACATAGACACCATAAACTACCTGTCCGAAGCGGTCTGCGGTCAATATCTGATGGAACTGTCCGATGCCAACACAATCGCCACTTACGATTTCACGGTCGACGGGCTCCTTTACACAACAGACACGGGCCTGTCCTCTGCCGAATACGAAATTTTCGCAAACGAAGGCGACCGCATTTTCGTCTACTGTTCTTTCGCGGGTGACATCACCTTCACCGAAGCAGGGAGCGGTGCCCTCATAACAAGCCTTCACAGCGGTCCTGTCTTAAAAGAACTCGAGGTAGAGGACGAACCGGTCTATCTTACCGTCGAGGTCGACACCACCGCCGAATCCGCGGGCGAGATTTCAATCTGGACCTTAAACGAAGGCGCGCTTTCGCAACTTGCCGCGAGCACCTATCAAATAAAGAACAACAGCGTCACGGTAAATATCGAAGAGGCCGGCGACAAACTCATGGTCACATCAAGACCGTACGGCACAGCAAACCACATAACCTACAACGGCAGCAAATTAAACACCATCTCCTACGGCGGGTACCTCGCGGCCGATTTCACCGCTTCCGATGCGGGTATTTATGAATTTAATATAAGAAGAAATATACCGGGCCTGGCATGCGGTGCAGCCGTATCGCTTTGCACCGCGATTTGTGTAGTAATATATGTATATATCCGAAACCGGAAGAAGGAAGAGTTAAATGCTCAGTAAGAAAATAACAGACGGAACCGAATTCATTGTCTTTGACCTCGAATGGAACCAGCCGTACCCGGGGTACCACTACAAGGTGGACGCCTCAACTCTCCCCGGCGAAATAATCGAGATCGGCGCCGTCAAGTACATCTACGACAACGGTAGGGTGGAGAAGAAAGACGACCTGTCCATAACGGTCCGCCCGGTCGTATATAAGAAAATACACTACCATGTTAAGAAGGTCACACATAAAACCAACGAAGATTTGAGGCACGGCATTCCTTTCGAAGAGGCCGCGGAGAAATTCAGGAACTTCACCGCAGGTGCCGACATCCTGGTCGGATGGGGCAACTCCGACACCAAGATCCTGAAATCCAACATGAAGTTCTTCGGCGTCGACGACGAGCTCCGCATGTTCTTCTTAGATCTTCAGCCGATTTTCTCCGGCTTCTCCGGACAAAAGGGCCAGCAGCGAAGCGTCGAGTTCGCCGTGGACTACTACGACATAACCAAAGACGACGGCTTCCACAGCGCCACGGCCGATGCCATCTACACGGGCGAGATTTTCGAGCACATCTTCGAGGCAAACAAGCCCACCGAGGTTATCTCCGCAATTTCGAGTTCATCGGTCGACCCTGACCTCGAGACAGAGTTCAATACCGTCGGCTCCGAGGCCGACACGGTGGAGGAAGCCTTTTCGAATGTAAGCAATTTCGTATCCCACTGCCCCTTATGCGGCGCAGAACTCGAACCGCAGATTGCGAAATTCCGCATCAGAAAATCCGAGTACGCGCTTCTTAAGTGTAAAAAGCACGGAGACTATTTTATAAGAGTCAGGGTAAAGCGCAACGCGAGAAAGCACTACTATGCCGCAACCGTAATGCGTTTTGCCACTCAAAACGACTACTGGCTGGTCGCTTCCAAGAAGGAAGAGTTCGAAAAATTCGGTGTAAACGGTGCTCCTGTCAAAAAAGAAGACACAGAGAAACCAACTTGTGAATAAATTGTTAACAATTTATGTAAAAAAAGTTAGCAAATTCGGAATTTTTTATTGAAATCTCGAAAACAATGTCTTAAAATGTACCTATCTTATTAGGTGAACACATACGAAGGAAGGTGCTTCTACGATGAGAATGATAAAGATGCAGAAGAAACAAAACTCCGATAAGCGGGGTATGATTCTTGTAACAGTTATCTATATTCTTGCGATGGCAATGATTTTTATCTCCTGTGCGTTGCTCATGACAACCGCAACGAGATCCCGTGTTTACGATCACGCAGAATCAAGCCAGGCACGTGTTACCGTTACCTCGGCGGTCGAGGCATTCTATCAGGCCCTGCAGATGCAGGAAGTTACCGATACGGCTTTGGAAGCATACGCATCAGGTAATAAGACTGTAGACGTCATTATGACCGCATCGAATGTCCCCGGTATGTACGGAGCAACCGACAACAAGACCACAGCAACATTTGGCTATGATGCCGCAACAGGTTATGTTGTTGTTGATTTCGAGACAACAATCGGCGAGACAACCGAAGCTGCTCAGATTATTCTCAAAGAATCTCCAAAGGTTCCTGACACAAACCTCTTTACGAATCAGGTTGACTATGTAGGTAACCTTTCGAATAACTTCCGTGGATCTGTTGGTAGCGGCGCTCCTGCCGATGCAACAGATAACAATATCATTTTCCGTGGTTCTTATCATTCCAACCAGTCTCAAGGTACGGTTATCGACTCTGACATGATTTTCGTCGGTAACGATGATGGCGCAATAACCAATGTTTACTTTGAGAACAACGAAGTTATTAACGGTGATGCTATATTCCTTGATGGTGCTGAACTTTCATGGTCATCAACTGCTGTTACATTTAACGGTGACTTGTACTTCATTGGTACAAAGTCTACAGAAAATGCTTTCACGGATAATCCGGGTAATGCAAGCAGGAGTTATGGTAGTGGTTCAACATGGACTTTTGCTAACAGAAAGGCAAATGCGTCAACGACTGCAAACAATGTTCTTTCAACACTCGAAGGTGCCGAGACAGTTCTCTTCCTTAATTCCACGGCTGATGGTTGGAGTAACGACCTTGCTTCTGATTTGACAGGTCAGTCTTCTTACGAAGTTGATAGAACAACATGGGTTGCAAATTATAGCAGCGGTTCTTACATAAGCAATGTCAAGAAAGCGCAGAAATATGTTTCCAGCAGCAAGACGGATCTTGTAGGTACATATCCTACGGTTGACAGCGCCTTTGCAGATCTTAATCTTCCCACAACCACAAGTGGATGCACAAACTACACAACGACAACACTTTCATCTATTCTCAGCACGCAGGACGCTCAGAATCAGGCAGGCAATGCTGCTTGTTTGCAGGGGGGCTATTACCTCATTACCGGTGACACTTCATCCTATTTTGGTCGCCAGATTTCCGGTTCTCCCAATCCTATCGTTGTATTCCTTGACGGTTCTTCGGATTATGTATTCTACCTCGCAGAGGATATCAAACTTGAGGGTGTTATTTTTGCGGTAGTTAATCCATCCACGTCTCATAAGCAGGTATTCGTCCTTGCAAATGGATGTACACTTACATTGAATGATGTTAACAGCGGTAATACGGCTTATGTATGTGCTGGTCTGCTTTCCATGAACCGTGGTTACACATCAGCTCAGGAATATTGGGAAGCTTTCAAATCTGGTCTAATAACGATGGCTGATTGTGACAGATACTATGACGGTGTTAGCAAGCCTACAATGTATGTATATGGTGCAGGATCCAACACATTAAATGTAACCAGAGGTACTGCAATCGAGGCTTATATTGGATTGTTCGATTCAGATTACTCGACAACAACAAGTTATCTCAACTTCTACAATGGTAGTGGATCGGATTCATTTAAGGTTTACGGGCGTCTGATGGCAACAAATTTCTACTGTCAGTCTGCGGATTTTAAGATGCCATACTGCCCGAATCCTAACTCGTCGGTTCAGGAAGAGTATGATGAGCTCGCATCCAAGTACAGTGTTGTAAGCGTTACATACTACGGCGGTAACAACACGATTGAAGCTGAAGACAGCGGTGAAGATACTACAATCGATGATACCGGCAGTTCAGAAGGCTAAGAAAGTTACATGTTAAAAAGAGGCTGTGGTTTTCCACAGCCTTTTTTGTTTGGTTACTCGAGGATTGTGAGATTTCTTGTTTTGAGGATTTCCTCGGCCATGTTCTCTGCGGTAATTTCCGAGAGCGGCGGTTTGACTTGAATGCCGTATTGCCCGGCGGACTCTTCGCAGACCAATGCCATCAGGGAGTTTTTGATTGCGTTTTCGGTGTCCCGGGCAAGGTCGTGTTCTGCGTCTAAAAGTCTGACGCCCCGGCCTGCGAAAATTATGAGTTCCGTTTTGGTCTCTGAGTTTGCGATTATCGTGAGGAAGGCTTTAAGCAATTGCCTGCCGTGTTCCGTGTCCTCTGAGTAGTAGTCGTGTTTTACGAGGACTGTCTTGGGACGGTCCGATTCTTCCTCGAAGAAATCAGGTTCCGGGAAAAGTTCTGTTTCTATAAGTTCGAGTTGTTTACTTTCGTTGCTGTTCATCGAAATCCCTCCTGTCCGACGAGAGATATCTCATCGTTCTCTGTATCGCGTTTTTGGAGTTGCCCCACGGTTTGTCGTTGTTGCGGTAGTCGAATTTTAATGTGAACCACTCCACGTCGTCTGTCAGGGTTTTGATGTTCTTGTCGTTGTTGTCCGCAAGGACTGTCAGGAATTCTGCTGCATCGTTTTGACTCAGTTTTGAGGCAGCGCGCAGGAGCTCCGCGGTGTGCGGCAGGCAGCAGGATTTGTTTGCAAACTTTTTGTGGAAGTCCGGGTCGTGCTTGAACATCCAGGCGATGACGTCGTAGTAGTGGGCCATCGAGTCGTCTATCTTTTCGCATATGGGGCACATGTTCACCCTGCGGTCGATTTTGTCTGCGACCTTGTTAAGCTTCGCTTTGTAGTCCGAACTTCTGCCCTTGATGAGGCCTGCCTTGTCCGGAATCGCGTCGCGGATGTCTTTGCTGATATCCGCATCGATGTCTTTTAAGTGCGTGTGGAGCATGAGCCCTAAACCGAGTCTGCCGGCTTCTGAATTATTGAGCATTCCCATGTGGTGGGGGCAGAAGCCGGTTTTGTTGGTTATTTTCCTTGTGTCTGGCTCCATCAGGGACGGGCCTAAATAGTAGTCGAGGAAATTCTGCTCGGCTTTTTCTTTCAAGTCGCACAACGGGCATTCGCAGTCCGAATCGTATGCGTCGTTTACGGGGATTGTGTAAATCTTTTCCATATTATTCCTCCTTGTGCAGGAGCCTTCCGGCTCTGACGTTTACGCCGATTATGGTGATCGATGTGTATTCCTCGACCGCGCCGCCGACACTTTGCTGGGCCTGTTTTAAAAGGTCCCTTGCGTTGTAGCCGTAGTAGAGGGCGAGGTCTAAATTGATTTCAACACCGTAGGTTTTCTTTTCCGTTTTGAAGGAAACCACTTCGGCAATTCCCTTGATTTGTTTCAAAACAATTTTTATGAGATCCAAAAGGGCTTCGTCCGAAATCGAATAGTTGCCAAGGGATGAGAATGTGGGGCGGACAACCGTCCTGTCGAAGTCCTGAGCAATCGGGGCGACTCCGCGTTCGCGGTCGAAACGCTGACGCAGTTTTGAGAACGGGTCCGAAAAGTACCCTGAAAACTCGTGCTTGACCTCCATGCTCGGCACGGGGATTGTGTGCATACCCTCGGTCATGCGCGTGTTTCGTGCGATCCGGCGCTCCTCTTCGGTTGACACGTCCTCGATGTTTATGAGCATCGAAGGCTGGTTGAGCCAGAGGTTATTGCAGATTTTGGAGAGCATCGAATCGGAAGTGCCGAGGATCATGAGTGCGGCGGGGGAGGACTCCACCAAGGCACGTCTCATGACTTCCGATCTTGTCGGGTCGATGAAGATGGCCTGTCTTACCGACTCCATTTTTGTCGGTGCCTTCTTGGCCGAGGTCCCCGCGACGATGCGGCTTCCGTTTATGAGGAGCCCGTCGTCAATTATGTACTGGATGTTATTGGCGCGGGCAACCGTTATGGCGCGTGTGCTCTTGCCGGTGCCCGAGGGGCCGACGAAAGCAACAACGGCGATTTTCGAGAGGGCTTCTCTTGTTGCCGCTTCGCTGTCTAAAATTTTCTCGGTGTCGGGAGAGTTGTCTGTTTTGGTCTCATGCCCGGCCTGACCTATGTCGAACCTGTGCAGTGTCGCTCGAAGTTCGGGTATTAAGGGTCTTTTGTTGCTTTTGGTATCGTTATTGCTCACTTTACGATTCCCAGTTGTGGTAGAACTCCTGGATGTCTTCGTTTTCTTCCATCATCTCGAACATCTTCTCGAGTGACTCGCATGCGGCCTCGTCCGTGACCTTTGTGCCGGTCGTCGCAACGGGACCTAAGTTGGAATCCTCGAAAACATATCCTTTTTCCTCCAGTGCGTCTCTTACCGTGTAGTAGTCGTCGGGGGAAGTGATTACCTCGTAGAATTCATCGTCGTCGGATGTGAAATCCGCCGCCCCGCAGTCGAGGGCGTCCATCATAACGGTGTCTTCATCCTCGTACTCTTCCTTGGAAATTACGATTACGCCCTTTTCCTCGAAGAGGAACGATACGCTTCCCGGGGTCCCCAGGTTGCCGCCGTGCTTATCGAAAATGTGGCGCACGTCCGCGGCGGTCCTGTTACGGTTGTTTGTAAGCGCGCGCACCATGATGGCAACGCCTCCCGGGCCGTAACCCTCGTAGGTGATTTCCTCGTAGTCGTCGCCTTCGCCCGCACCCGCGGCTTTCTTGATTGCGCGGTTGATGTTGTCGTTCGGCATATTCGCGGCCTTGGCCTTCGCGATGACGTCCTTAAGTCTTGAGTTGCCGTTGGGATCGGCTCCGCCCGCTTTAACCGCAACCGCGATTTCTTTTGCGAACTTTGTGAAAACCGCGCCCTTCGCGGCGTCCGCGGCTTCCTTCTTACGTTTGATGTTGCTCCATTTTGAATGTCCGGACATAAAAACCTCCGATTAAAGTATGTAGTATAAGAAAATATAGCGAATAACCATATAAACCAAATAGGTGACAACCGCGACGATGCCGCAGTATTTTTTGAGTTTACCCGCGCGCAGGAATGTCATTATCGCAGCGTAAACGGCGGCCGTCATGAGCGCGCGCGCAACCTCCGGGCCCCAGCCGAAGTAGAGGCCGTAGAGGGGAGTGAGGGAAAGGCAGATGTCAAGGTTTAGGTCTGCCTTCGTATATTCTTTTCGAACAATAAGGGAACAAATCCCGGAAAGACCCACGGTGAGCGCACACTTGCCGAGGGCAAGGAGAATGTCTTCCCCGAGCGCCGAAAACGTGTAGCCTTCGATGATGCCGAAGGGGAGAGCCAGCGCTGTCGATACAAGTTTCAGGCATACCGCGGTTATGGCAAATCCCGTGAAGCATTTGCCGGTGTCGTAGAAAATCATCATCGCGGCGATGATGACAGCCATCGATGCCAGGAAAAGCAGGAAGTAGATTGCATAGAACCGGTATGCATGCGAGTCGGGCATGAATGCTATCGGGAAAACATAGTCCTTGGAGATTATCGCCGTTATGAGGAAAACGAGCCCGGTGAAGCTTTCGATTTTGCAGTATCTTGAGGCAACGGGGGCTCCGCAATAGCGGCACTTTCCTTTGAGGAACAGCCACGAGAATATCGGGACCAAATCTTTTGCGGCCAGCGTGTGCCCGCATGTCATGCACATAGAGCGGCCCTTCGTGACGGTGCGCCCCGCGGGAATTCTGTAAATTATTACGTTTAAGAAACTGCCGATTATGACTCCGAGCAGCGTGGTTACGACTATGAGATAAACTGTGATTACGGTATTCAAGGTGACCTCCCTGTTTGTAGGTAGTTATGATAACACAATTATATACTTATATTAAGGCGGGGATTTTAAGGCTCTTTGCTCTTTTGTGAAGAAACATGTTTGTTACATATTTGTCAACTTGAAAATATATGCAAAGTGCTAAAAAAACTTGTTTTTTAGGCGTCTCTGTTGTATATTCTTCAATATATGCTTGGGGCTATTGTGCCTTTGTGTGCGCGGAATTTTCCCCCTGTATATAAGATTAAGTCCCGTAAGGGGCGGTTACGGAGGGCTTTGATGAAGAGATTAGGCGATATTCTCGTTGAAAGCGGTTTCCTTAACGCCACAGAGTTGGCCGAGGCGCTTACAGTACAGAAGGAAACGGGAAAGAGGCTCGGTGAAGTTATTGTAGAGAACGGTCTTCTTTCCGAATTTGACATTTTAAGAGCGGTTTCGAGTCAGTACAATTACCCGATTATCGATCTTACGAGTCTTGACATCGACCCGAAGGCAACGGCTCTGCTTGATGAGAAATTCTGTACCGAGAACGTGGTTCTCCCCATCGGCTTCGATAACGATAACCTTGTTGTTGCAATCGATGACCCGATGAATATTACAATTGAAGACGAATTGCAGTTCCGTACCGGATACAACATTACCTTGATGCTTGCGACAAGAAGTTCCATTCTTGATGCCGTCAAGGTTAATTACGGTAAGGAATCCGCGGCCAAAGCCGCAGAAGAGTTGGGCGTTGAACTTGACGCCGATGTATCCGCAACGGATTCGGAGATGATGGATGCCATCAACTCCGCCCCTGTTGTTAAACTCGTTAACTCCATGATTGATTACGCTATCAGAGCAGGATCTTCCGATATTCACGTCGAGCCTCTCGAGGATCGAATCAGAGTCCGTATCCGTATCGACGGTGTCATGCAGGAGGTTATGAGTAACCCTATCTCCGCAAAGGACGCAATCACAACAAGAATCAAGATTCTGGGCGGTATGAACATCGCCGAGAAGCGTATCCCTCAGGACGGCCGTATCCGTACGGAAATCAACGGCGAGCCGGTCGACATGCGTGTATCCATTCTCCCGGTTATCACAGGTGAGAAGACGGTTATCCGTATCCTCGCAAAGAACGACGGCAACCTCAACAGAAAGTATCTGGGTATCTCGGATCACAACAATGAATTGATTGACAAAATCATCAAGGTTCCGCAGGGTATCTGCCTTATCTCCGGCCCTACAGGTTCAGGTAAGACAACAACACTTTACACACTCCTTGCGGAGAAGAACACTCCCGAGACAAATATCATCACAGTAGAAGACCCTGTCGAAATCCGTATCCCCGGTATTAACCAGTGCCAGGTTAATGCCAAAGCGGGAATGACGTTCGCGTCGGGTCTTCGTTCTATCCTCCGTCAGGACCCCGACATCGTTCTCGTCGGTGAGATCCGTGACGGTGAGACAGCCGAGATCGCCATGCGTGCCGCCATCACGGGACACTTGGTTTTCAGTACAATCCACACCAACGACGCCGTATCTTCCATCAACCGTCTTATCGACATGGGCCTGGAGCCTTACATGGTTTGCTCGGCTTTGGTCGGCGTTGTATCCCAGCGTCTTGTCCGTCGTATCTGTACCAACTGCCGTGAGGCAATTGAGCCGGGTGAGGATGATATCGCATTCTTAAGGCTTGAGCCGGGGCAGAAGATTTACAAAGGCAAGGGCTGCACGGAGTGCAACGAGAAGGGTTACAAAGGACGTATCGCCATCCACGAGATTGTCGTTATGACCCGTAAGATGAAGGCTCTCGTTGAGAAGAGGGCAAGTGAAGACGAGATGAGAAATCTGGCCATCTCGGAAGGCACACAGATGCTTCAGGACTCGGCGCGTGACCTTGTTCTTGAAGGAATTACCACGGTTGAAGAACTCAACAGAGTTGCTTACACAATAGACTAACTAAGGAGGAGTATTCTTAAGTGGAAGGTTTTAGTTTATCAATGGAAGCCATTCTTTCCGAAGCTGTCAGAATGAACGCTTCCGATACGCACATCACGGTTGGCTTGCCTCCGATGATTCGTATCGACGGAACGTTGATGCCTTTGGGTAATCAACCTCTCACGGCTGCTGATACTGAGTATCTTTGTAAGTCGATGATCAACAAATCCAGACAGCAGTATCTGAATGAGAGAGGTGAGATCGACTTCTCCTATGTAGTTGAAGATTACAGCCGTTTCAGATGCAACATCTACAAGCAGCGCGGAACATACGCTCTGGCTGCACGTAGTATTTCCAACACAATCCCGACATGCGAGCAGTTAGGTCTGCCTGAGATTTTCAAGGACTTCGTTATGAAGCCCCGCGGACTTATCCTTGTCACGGGTCCTACGGGTTCCGGTAAGTCGACAACGCTGGCCGCTATGATCGGACACGTTAACTCAACAAAAAAGTGCCATGTTCTGACTCTCGAGGAACCTATCGAGTACCTGCACGAGCACGGCGAAGCAATGATTAACCAGAGAGAAATTCACGAGGATACGCTGTCGTTTGCAAACGCTCTGCGTGCCGCTCTCCGTGAAGACCCTGATATCATCCTCGTCGGCGAGATGCGTGACCTCGATACAATTTCGACGGCAATCACCGCAGCCGAGACGGGACACTTGGTTTTGTCCACACTCCATACCTCGTCCGCAGCGGATACGGTTAACCGTATCATCGACGTTTTCCCGCCTCACCAGCAGGATCAGGTAAGAGTTCAGTTGTCCACCGTTCTTGTTGCCGTTATCTGTCAGACTCTCGTTCCGAGAATCGGAAGCGGTCGTTGCGCTGCGTTTGAGATCATGATTGCAAACGACGCTGTTCGTAACAATATCCGTGAAGGTAAGACCTACCAGATCGACAGTACAATCGCAACGTCGTTGCAGCAGGGCATGTGCCCTCTGGATTTCTACCTTGCGGAGCTTTGCAAGAGAGGAATCATTTCCAGAGAGACAGCCGTTCAAAGATGCCACATCCCCGAAGACCTCAAGAGATACATCAACAACGTCGGCGGTGCCACAAACAGTCCGTTGTTCGGTGACCTCGACTTCGCGTGATGTTATAAAGAAGAATCTAATAAGGAGGAAATAACGATATGGCAAATTTCAAATACCAGGTCATTGACAATGCCGGTAAGATGTCAGAAGGCGTTATCGAAGCCGAGAATATCGGCGAAGCATCACGTAAACTTCGTTCGGACGGAAAATATATATCGTCACTGAAACTTGACCGCGGTTCACTTGCCAATATTCAGATCGGAAGCGGAAAGCTTAAGACAAAAGAACTCGTTCTTATCACAAGACAGTTGTCCTCACTTCTTTCTGCCGGTATCACGGTTGTCCGTGCCCTCGACATGCTTTATCAGCAACTCGATTCGGCCAGAGCAAAGAAATGTATCGGTGAAGTGTACGAAGCTGTTCAGGGCGGTCGTTCCCTGTCCGAGGCTTTCAAAGAACAGCAGGGTGTAGTCCCGAACATCATGATCCAGATGATATCCGCCGGTGAGGAATCCGGTCGTTTGGATGAGATTATGGCGAGACTTGCCGAGCACTTCCAGAAAGAGGCAAAGATTAAGAACAAGATTTCTTCGGCAATGGTTTACCCGAAGATGCTTGCCTTCGTTACTGTAGCGGTTACCGTAGGTCTTATGACCTTCCTGGTTCCCGGTATCGTTTCGACAATCGTCGAACTCGGAGGTGAGTTGCCTGCACTGACAAAGGCAATCATCGCAATCAGTAATTCACTTGTTCATTACTGGTATATATATGTAATTGTTGTCGCAGTTGCTTACTACAGTTTCAAACTGTGGAAGAACAGTGAAAAGGGTCACTATCAGTGGGACGCACTGATGCTTAAGATCCCGGTTGTCGGAAACGCAACCAAACTCACAGCTGCGTCAAGATTTACAAGAACAGTCTCCACACTTCTCCGAAGCGGTATCTCCGTTCTGTCGGCTGTTGAGATTACGGAGAAATCCCTCGACAACATCGTTATCGAGAAGAAACTGGCAGATGCCCGTGTGGAAATCAGAAAGGGTACTGCTCTTTCCAAATCCATCAAGAACATCACAGAGTTCCCGCCGATGATTTACGCAATGGTTTCAATCGGTGAGGAGTCCGGTACACTCGACACCATCCTCGAGAAAGCGGCCGACTACTTCGAAGACGAAGCGGATGCTGCTACACAGAAGATGGTATCAACTCTCGAGCCTGTCATGATCATCATCATGGCTGTCATCGTCGGTTGCGTCGTCGGTGGTATCGCAATGCCTATCTTCACGATGGCATCCTACATCTGATATAAAGAAAGGAGAACATAAATGGATTTTTCATCATTCGGAAAAGGCGGTAATGAACTGGTTCTTGACTGTTCATCCTCCGATTTGAAAGTCGTTGTCGGAAACCGCAACCCCAAGACGGGACAAATATATATCGAGAAAGCCGGTATTATCCCCTTGGAAGGTGACGCAATCAACGACGGTGCAATCGGAGACAGCTTCGGTATCGTTATGGCTCTGAAGCACGCTTTTGCAAAACTTGATATTAGAACAAAGAGTGCAATTCTCACAACAGAGGGTGCCTTCATGCACTCGAGAGATCTGGAACTTCCTGTTGTTAAGGAAGACCAGCTCAAGGATATGGTTCGTTACGAGGTTATGGGTCAGGGTTCCAACAAAGACCTTTCCATCGACTACATCGTATACGGAACAACTCAGGACGAAGAGACAAACGCAGACAAGATTAAGGTAAGAGCAACGGCTGTTTCCACAGACGTTATCTCCGACTACAGAGATTTGCTCAAGCAGCTTGATCTGACTGCAGATGCGATGGATGTTAACCCCAACGCAATCAGAAAGCTTTTCGCAAGCAACATCATCAACGGCAACACAAACGTTGCTCAGTCCACGTTGCTTTTGCTTGAACTTTCGTCCAAGACAACAACGGTTACCATCCTCGACAAGGGCTTCCCGGTTCTTTCGAGAAGATTGCAGTTCGGTCACCAGAACGTACGTCAGGTAGCCGATTCCGTAAGGAAACTTCAGGGCGGTGCGGAGACACAGTCTTCCCTCGCAAGAAGACTTAACATCTCCCGTGCTGACGATTCGGCTTCCGTACCGATCGAGGATATCGACGTTTGGAACGAGTCCGTTGCAGAGCAGCCCGCTTTGCAGAGCGCCGTTAACTCTTACTTCAAGAGCCTGGTCGACGCGGTTTCCCGTACGGCGCAGTTCTCCATCTCCAAGTTCCACATCGATGCAATCAGCACCTGCTTCATCTATGGTTCCGGTGCCGGTTACAAGAAGATTGACAAGGAACTTTCACGTCAGCTCGGAACACAGGTTGAAGTGCTCAACACACTCTCCAATGTTTCCGGTAAGAATTTTGAGCTTCCTCAGTTTGTCAACTGCTGCGGCGCTCTTATAAGAGAAGACTAAGGAGGGAGTAAACAATGGCTGTAAACAAAAAGATTTTAGCCAAGAAGGATATGAACTTCTTTGAGGAGTTCACAGCCAACGCGGCGAAAATGAAGAGATTGCTCGGATATGCAATTATAGTCGGCGTTATCGTTGTAGGTCTCTTGATTGCATGGGTTGTATACGGTTTCGTACGTAACCTCATCATCAAGTCCGAGATTGAAGAACTGACAGCGTTGCTCGATTCCGACGAGTATCGTGATTTGGAAGCACAGGCTGAGGCTTTGGCCGCTGAGCTCCAGGAGAAGCAGGTTTACTACTATGCACTTTCCCAGATGAGAATGCAGGTAGACACAACACCCGCCGCACCCGATGAGTTGCCCGACACGCTTGCCAAGTGCATCCCGAGCGACACTTACATCGAGGATTACGAAATCACATCGACAACAATGGCCCTCACAGGTTATTCGTTCTCTTACTACAGTGTTGTTGACATGCTCAACATGCTTAACGATTCCGATGTATATACATCTATCGGAACATCTACAATCGAGAGAGTCGACCCGTCCGTTCTGGGTTCTTCCGAGGACTTCTACAGCAACGGCACGGCAAATGCAATCAACAATTACTATGCGTTTGAGATTGAAGGAACTCTCCTCGGTGAGGTTTATGTCACAATCGGCAGATTCGCAACAGAAGGCGAGACTGTTACAAGTCTCTCCGGTCTTGAGACTCAGGCTGTTACGGTCGGTGACACATTCACAGTCGAGGAAGGTGTCCTCACATATCAGACAGGCGGTATCACCTACAACCTTGCAAGTGTAACCCTCAACGGCACAGCCGCAGATGCAGACACTATGGCAACCATCACATCCACCGGCACAATCAGCGCCGTTGCAAACGACAACATAGAGATTGATCTCTACTACACGTCCGAAGCCGCTGCTGAAGGAACAACAGAAGAGGAGGCTGAAGGTTAATGAATAACTTAACATTGAGAGAGAAGGCAATGGCCTTCGGTATACTTCTTTTAATCATTATTTTCTGTGTTTACTTCTTCGGTATCAGAACACTTAACGAGCACTATGCCGAGTACAAAGTTCAGCTTACCGAACTTCAGGAAAGAAAGGCTTACCTTGACCAGCTCAAGGAAGACAACCAGGCAACACAGGCTGAGATTGAAGCCCTGAACGCAAACATCGAGGAAATTGAGTTGTCCTTCATCGACAACCTTGAGACTGAGGTTCTTGAGCAGTACGTTATGAGCGTATTCGAGGACAACGGTATTCCTTATCTTAAGAATATCGGCGTTGAGGATCAGGCTTCCATCACAATCACAAACGCTGACGGTTCGACATCCGAGAATGCGGTTCTCTGCAAGAGAGTTACAGTTACATATGTTACAACCGACGGTTACCTGCCTACGCAGTACAACCTGACACCGGATCTTCAAAACGAAGACGGAACAGTTAATGAAGCAGTCGCAAGCGAACTTACTTCACAGATGGGTTCCGAAGAGTTCGAGACATTCCAGGGCTACTCCGAGTTCATCGCTGCCCTTAAGGAAATTGCCGGAGAGAACGAGGACTGCATCAAACTTAGCGGCATCACGCTCGAGTCCACAGCAGGTTACCTGACACTCACAGCATCCGTCGACTTCTACGGAGCAACACTTGAGAGCCGTATCTCCATCGACGACAACAAGGATGGATACACATACTGGAACGGTGACAAGAATGTTGACACCGCAGGCGGATTCATCGGCAGACCTTATATTGTTGAGAATGAGGACAGCCGTTGGAACGGTCTTACAATCGACGAGTCCGAAGTCCTCGGATTCCAGGATAGACCTTTCGCTCCTTACTTCATCAACGCAATGTTCTCCCAGATGCTTGAATCACAGGGTCTGACATTGGTTACCGGTGAGGACAGCCAGGTACTCAACTCTTCCAATTCCGAAGCGGCATCGGCAGACGAGTTCACCCAGGTATCCGAAGGCTAAGTTTGGTGCAAAAACAAATTGTGGCAAAATTTTGAAGAAATTTGAAAAAAGTGTTGCAATTTTGAAATTAGGTGCTAAACTATGATTACAAACTCAATAAAAACTTTAGGAGGAATTTCACAATGAAGAAGATTCAGAAGTCCAAGAAGGGTTTCACCCTCATCGAGATGGTTCTTGTTATCGCTATTATCGTTATCCTCGCAGCAGTTCTTGCTATGAGCATCGGTACATACCTCAAGAAGGCTAAGGCAGCAGCTTCCTCTGTTTCCTTGCACAACTACTCCATCTCTTCTGTAAACGCTGCAGTTGACGCTGAGCTCTAATACAGATTAGGTCAGAAACCAATGAGACGGGAACTTCGGTTCCCGTCTTTTTTACTTCAAAAAGTTTTAACAAATTGTTAATTTGTTGTTGAAAAAACTTGAAAAGCAAGTATAATTTAAATGTATCTAAAGAGTTAGGTTGAATTATCCTATCCAAAAATTTACGGAGGGAATTATGAGAAGGCTTTCGAAGACAAAAAAAGGTTTCACACTTCTTGAAATCATTCTCGTTATCGCAATCATCGTTATTTTGGCCGGAGCATTGTCTCTCGGTGTTTCCGATATATTAAGCAATGCGCGTAAAGGTAATTCATCCGTGAGTGAGGCTCAGGAGAGCGTTACCCAGGGTATAAAGGCAAGTGAAGAGAAACTTGCCTCATACGGTTTCTGAGGAGGTTTGATTTATGTTTCGCAAAGTTAAGGTAAAGAAGACAAAGCGCGGATTTACTCTCATTGAGACGCTCTTGTCTGTTGCTTTGTTGATCATTATCTCAACAATGATGATGAAGGGCTTCATGTCCACCATTAACTATTCTCATAACACATCCGTTTATTCCAAGTCCGCAGCATCGAATTATGCAGATGTTATATCTGAATTGGGTTATTATTCCACCACAGCGGCAGGCGACAAGACCACCGCTTATTCCGCACTTGAGACAGACGGTACTCTCGGTTCCCTGTGCTTTTCTACAGAGGTCTCCGGTACGAAACTTATTCTGAACACAACAAACACGCTCAATGTTAAGGTTTTCAGTGCTACGGATAATTCTTCCGATTTGACGGAGAACCTCGGTCTTTCGACTTATGCCGAGGACGATGATACATACGCCGACAACAGATATTCGTTCACATACATCCCTACAAAGAACAAGGATGGCGACGGAAACCATGTCGGTGAGATAAGAATCTTCCGTAAGAACGATGACGGTTCCTATTGGTGGGGTTACCGTAATTCCAGCGGTGGTATTGTACCGCTCGGTGAAGTTTAATCAATCAGAGGAGATGTAAGATATGAGACGTATTGTTAAAGACAAAAAAGGTTTTACTCTTCTTGAGTTGATGCTTTCCATAGCAATCATCATGATGATAAGCGGCCTGACCGTTACATTGATTATCGCAATCAAAGATTCGTTCATGACGGTTTACAATTCCAACGACTCTACAGACTATGCTTACCTCTATTCGAGAGCTTTTGAGCAGTCTCTGCTTAACAAAGTTATGTACGAGCAGACAGACGGAGCATCATCTTATATATATGTTGTAAGCGGCAACAGACTCCGTGTTAACACCAACAGAGTATTTGAGCCTTCCCAGGGCACAGTTAATGTTAACGGCACTGTCAAAGAGAAATGGGACATCTACATGGGCTATAAGTGGGACAGTTCAAAGAATATTGTTTCCTACAAGATTTATGTATACGATGCTTACTACAATCCGGGTAAACTGACATATACATACAAGGGTTCTGTTCTCCTGCCGCACTTCTCGGCACAGATCGGAACAATCGAGGTTGGCGGCGATCCGGCCATCAGTTCCGACAAGGCAGGTTATGTGGACGAAGATGCGACATACATGAGGACTCTGACTTTCACACCTGCGTAATCGATTTTAAAAGTGATTAAATGCCCGGCTTTTGCCGGGCTTTTTATTTGATATCGGGGGTATGGTAGAATATGTTGAAAATTATGTCAGGGGACTTTTGATATGAAGATTAAAGTCGGTTTGGATGTTGGCGGAAGCACCACTAAGATTGTCGGAATGAAGGACAATGAGATTATTGCCAGATCCGTTGTTAAGGCGGACGATCCGGTGACGTCGGCTTTTGGTGCGGTCGGCAAACTGATTAACGACAACGGTTTGTCGGTAGGGGATATTGAGAGAATAAACATTACCGGAGTCGGGGCGGGATTTTCGCAGGCACCGATTCTGGGTATTGATACCGTTGAGGTTCCGGAATTTTCGGCCACAGGTTTGGGCGGGCTGTTTCTGTCGGGACTTTCACATGCCGTTGTTGTCAGTATGGGGACAGGTACGGCGTATCTGGACGCTTCCTATTCGTCCGTGAACCACATCATAGGATCCGGTGTCGGCGGCGGTACCTTGGTCGGGCTCTGTAATTGTGTGCTGGGGACCGACGATGCGGTAAAACTGTCTGATTTGGCTTCGGCAGGCTCCATTCCTGCTGCGGACCTTACAATAGGGGATATCAGCCGCAATGAAATCCCCGGCCTTCCCATGGATGTTACGGCGTCGAATTTCGGCAAGGTTGCCGACGGTCTGTCGCGCGAGGATGCGGCGGCGGGTATTTTCAATCTTGTTTATCAGGCGATAGGAACGATGTCGGTTTTGTCCGGTCGCGTTTGCGGCCTGTCCGATATTGTGTTCACAGGGCAGCTTACGAGTTTTCCTCAGTGCAGGGAAGTACTGGGACGTTTTTCGTCGCTTTACGGGGTGAATTTTGTAATCCCCGATGACGCGGTTTACGCCACGGCCGTCGGTGCGTGTCTGGGTGACTGACGGTGACAGGTTCAAAGACACGTGCGTTTGAATTGGATTTTCTCCGGGGCTTTGCTCTGGTGATGATGATTTTAATGCACCTTGCGTGGGACATAAGGTACAGCTTCGGTGTGGATGTTTTCGGTTTTTTGGAGGCCCGTTGGTTCTGGGCTTTCGTGCATCCTTTTTTCATCGTTATCTTTGTCGGAGTGTCGGGAGTTTGCTGCACATTCTCGCGTAACAATGTTACAAGAGGCCTGAAACTCCTGGTTGTGGCGGTTTTGCTTTTCTGCGCGACATTCCTCATAACGAAGTATCTGAAGATTAACTGTCTGATTATTTTTAATGTTTTGGCTTTGCTCTCTGTCGGAATTTTGCTCTGGGCGCTGATTGAATTTGTCGAAAAGAAGTGCCATGTTTCGCCTGTTGTGACAAATGTGCTTTTGGCTTTTTTAGGCAGTTTTGCGATTGTGCTCGGCGATGAGATTTCAAGATACGATTACAAGGTGGATAACCTCTGGCTTTTGCCCGTCGGGATAAAGATGGAGAGCATGCCGTATCAGGCCGACTACCTGCCGCTTTTCCCGTGGATCGGGGTCTTCCTGATAGGGTGTCTTGCCGGGCGCGTTTGTTATGCGCAGAGAAAGACATTGTTTTCGAATGCATCAGGTGCGGTTCGTAAAATTTCCGCGCCGTTTGAATTTTTCGGGAAGCATTCTCTCATCATTTATCTTATTCACCAACCGATTGTATTCGGTATTTTGTATCTGATATTTATGCTGATAAGAGGCCGCGAGTCGTGAAGATAAGATACAGATACTCAAGGCACATTGCCGGCAAAATCATTTTTGTTGTCTTCCACCTTTTGGCAATAGGTGCAATACTTTTGATTCCGCGCCTGGTGCCTTCCGAGGCCGCCGATTTTTACTCGGAATATATCTATCCGTTTGTATCTTTTATACCGGGATGTTTTACCGCGTATTTCCAGGTCTCCGTTACGGAGAATCTGGTTATCTGCGGAGGAATACTTCTTGCAATCGGATTTGCGGTTTTTGTTGTTCGTCTTATTTCAAAACTTTTGAAGGGCGGGGCGCTCAGATTCCTGTGGAAGGTTATAAAGCCGCTTCTGTCTTTGGGGCTTGTCGCGGCGATCGTTTTCGAGTTGATGTTCGGAATAAACTACGGGAGGACGCCGGTGTCGGAGACTTTGGTTTTCGATGAGGAGGAGTATACGTATGAGGACTACTACGCGGCGCTTTACTGGGCGTATTCCGGGATGTGCTCCGCGCGCAAGGAAATCGGCGAGGATTTTGCCGGAGTCGGGCACATGTCGACGAGTTTTGAGGAGAGCGCGAACTACGCCAACAGCGTGCTTGATGTGATTGCGACAAAGTTTGATATTCCCCTTTCAACGAACCATGTGCGTGCAAAGCCCGTGTCGCTGAGCCACGAGTGGTCGTCGTTTTACATTGTGGGTATGTACGACCCGTTTTTGTGTGAGGCGAACGTTAACACGGACTACATGGACATCAGGACTTTTCCCATGACGCTCTGCCACGAGATTTGCCACGCCAAGGGCCTGGCGTCCGAGACCGACTGTAATCTCATGGCGTCCCTGGCGTGCATAAGCTCCGCGCATGCGGACTTCAGGTACGCCGGGTACTACTACATTTTCACGAACCTTTATTCGATAGTTAAGACTTACGCTGCGTACGAGGGCGTCGAGTTCTACGATTTTTACGCACAGGAGAAGATGGAACCTGTTGTGCGCGACATCTCCGCGGGAAAGTCCTACTGGGCGAAAATCAAGGAAGAGACGCTGACAGTGTTGATCGATGATTTGGGGGAGACCTTAAACAACGCTTTCCTCGAGGCAAACGGCCAGACAGGAGGCACTGCGACGTATCACGTCCCCGAGAACGTCTACGTTAAGTTCTACAAGACCTACGTGGAGGGGCAAGATGGTTGAGGTGACTCTTAAAGGACATGAGAAATACTACGCGACAGCGGATGTCCTGAGGCTCTTCTTCGCTCACCCGACCGAAGACAAAGCGGGAGGAAGGGTCTACTGCGAATGCCCCGAAAACATAAAAATCGAGAGCATACTTCTGCCTTCGGGCAAAAGCATTTGCCGCATCGAAAACAGAGACTACGGCTTTTCCGGAACACCCTTGGAAGAAGGGCGCGAGGTCAAACGGTCTTTATATTTGGCCCTGTCCTCGGTCACGGGCAGAACTTTTCCCTGGGGGTGCTTGACAGGCATCAGGCCGACTTTGGTTGCGGGCGAAGAAACCTCGCCCGAAGAGTTGGTTCGAAAATACATGGTTCGCGAAGACAAAGCGCGCCTGGCGTTTGACACCGCGAGGGCCGAAAACGCTTTGGTTTCCGGGTCTCCTGCCGGCAGCCTAAATATTTACGTCGGCGTGCCTTTCTGCCCGTCTAGGTGCGAATATTGCTCGTTCATATCTCAGGACATTTCATCCCACATGAAAAGGCTCGGGGAATACAAAGACGCCCTGATTTCCGAATTGAAATTAATAGGACCCTCGATAAACCGTCCCGTTGATACTTTGTATATGGGCGGCGGCACACCTACAGTGTTTTCCGATTCGGATTTTGCCGAGGTTATTTCATGCATGACATCTGTTTTGCCGCTGTCGTCTTCGTGTGAGATAACGGTTGAGGCAGGGCGCCCGGACACAATTACTCCCGCGAAATTGTCGGCTATGCGGGCGGCCGGGATTGAGAGAATCTGCATAAACCCGCAGACCTTTGCCGACGCGACTCTTGAGAAATTAAACCGCCGTCACACGGCTGCGGATACAGTTGAGACTTTTAATCTCGCGCGCCGGTTGGGTTTCAAGGTTATAAACATGGATTTAATCGCCGGCCTTAAATACGAGACGGCTTCGGATTTTTTGTTTTCTTTGGAACAGGCTCTTGACTTGGGGCCCGAGAACATCACCATCCACACCCTGTATAAGAAAAGACGCGCCGCTATGTCACGGGAAGACGTTCTCGATGAAGACAATGCTAGAGGCGATGTTGATTCGGCGGTGTCGGCAGGTTACGAAAAACTTGTTGCCGCGGGGTATAAACCATACTATCTCTATCGCCAGAAAGACACCGGTCACGGGCTTGAGAACACAGGCTTTGAAAAAGGCGGGACGGGGTGCCGGTATAATGTCGCGATGATGACCGATTCCCGCGACGTTTTATCCTTCGGTGCCGGCGGCATGAGCAAAAGGGTTTTCGGACAAATCGGGACATCCAAATACCGTGTGGAAAGATGTTCGTGCACGAAAGATGTTCTGGACTATATGTCCCGTGTCGACGAGATTGCCGCAAAGAAAACCTCATTTTTCGAAATGTAGGTGTTATCATGTGTGAGAGAAAAACAAAGGAGTCTTCAAAGTGATTTGCCCACGCTGCAAAACCGAGAACGGAACGAGAACTATATGCTCTAAGTGCGGTTACTACATGTACCGCCCCGACATTGCCAACCGCAAAAAAATGACCAAGGCGCAGCAGGCCGTTGAGGATACGAAAGTTGTCGGCAAAAAAGCCGGCAAGGTACTCAAAATCGTGTGGATGATCATAGTCATCGTCGTCATGAGTGCCTGGCTCATCGCGGGCATGCTCTGGCTCACTTCCTTTTTCACAGGTTAATTTTTCTTTCGGAAGTTACTCACTTTTGTGACTAACTTCCGAGTACTGTATTTTCCCAAAAATCCCCCCAATAGGCAGATAGTCCCATTAAAAGAACAATTGTTCTGTTATAATTATTGCGATGGCGTTGCCACAAGGGCAGCGGCGCCTCCCGACTATATAAAGTTCTTTAAGAATCCAGAAGGGAGGGATGCTTATGAGTATGACGGATTTTATCACCCTGATTACTTTCGCTTCGGCACTTTTTGTTTCAGGCTTTCGGGTCGGTTGCAGATATACCGAATTAAGGCAAAGCAAAAGCCGCTCGTCCCAACCAAAAGATAAGCGGCTTTAAGTCTTTTTAACGAGGCACCGCTGTCCGGCAGCGCCATCTTCTAAAGAAATTTTAACATCTTTGGAGACGGTGTCAAACAAAAACTGATGTTTGTTATTTGGATTGACATTAAAGTTATCCGGTGGGTGCTATAATGTAGCAATCCGAAATAAAGAGGAGATTTGTAAATGGAATTATTGGATACGCTTAACAAGGAACAAAGGGATGCGGTAACCCATATAGACGGGCCGCTTTTGATACTGGCGGGGGCCGGGTCGGGCAAGACCCGCGTCATCACATACCGTATCGCGTACATGGTGCAGGAGAAGAATATATCGCCCAAGGAAATTTTGGCGATAACATTCACAAACAAGGCCGCAGGAGAGATGCGAGAGAGACTCGAAGGTCTGGTGGGATACAGGTCTAAGTACATGGCATGCGGGACTTTCCACAGTATTTTTGCAAGGATTCTTCGTAAACATTTGGATCCGAATTTTGCGATTATCGACAGCGACGATCAGGAGAAACTGGTCAAGCAGGCAATGAAGGATGTGAATGCACCCACTGATAAGATTAAGCCCTCGATGGCCAAGTCGATGATATCAAATGCCAAGAACCACATGGTGGAACCGAATCAGTTTTGCATGAGTTTCGGCAGGGATTTTATATCTCAGCATGTTGAGAAAATCTATGCCCGTTACAACGAGATTCTGAAGGCAAACAATGCCATGGATTTTGACGATATTCTCGTCAACACGGTGAAGCTTTTTGAGCAGCGCCACGATGTTTTGGAGTTTTATCAGGAACAGTATAAGTACATCATGGTGGATGAGTATCAGGACACGAATATGCCGCAATACAGGGCGGTTATGCTTCTGGCGTCGCGCTACCGCAACATCTGTGTCGTCGGCGACGACGATCAGTCGATTTACGCTTTTCGCGGGGCGAACGTGCAGCTTATTCTGGATTTTGAGAAGGACTTCCCGGACTGCTGCGTGGTAAAGCTTGAGGAGAACTACAGGTCCACGGGAAATATTCTTAAGGCCGCAAACTCGATTATCGCGAATAATTCGCATCGTACCTCCAAGGCCCTTCGCACATCCGGCGGTGACGGCGACAAGATTATTCTTATGAACGCCGACAGCGGAATCGGGGAGGCGAGGTATGTTGTAGATACCATCAACATGTTGGTTAAGAAGGGTAAGTGCAAATATTCAGATATCGCGATTCTGTACAGGGTTAACGCGATGTCCCGTAACATCGATAAGGCCCTTCATAACTCAGGGATTCCGTTCCGGGTATACGGCGGTATGCGATTCTTTGACCGCAAGGAAATCAAGGATGTTTTGGCGTATTTGAGACTTATAAACGACGACGGGGATAACCTTGCGTTTGAGAGAATCATCAATGTCCCGAGAAGAGGAATCGGTGACACAACCCTTGAGAAAATCCGTCTGATAGGAACGCAGGAAGGGATGAGTCTGTTTGAGGTTGCGAGGAACTGCGATATGTATCCGGACCTCTCGAGAAGCGCATCCAAACTTGCCGAATTTACGGAACTGATTTTGAGGATGAGGGAAATGCTTCTGTCGGATACGATGAATTTTGCGGAGTTCGTCGATTATGTTGAGAATGAATCGGGCATTATCGAAGAGTGCATCGAGGAGCGCACAAAGAAGGGTGAGATTGTGGACAGAGTCGAGAACCTGAAGGAACTTTTGTCCGAAGCCGCCGACTTTGAAAAAGCGCACAGGACCGAGGCCCCGGAGGAGACTTCTTCCGAAGAGGGCGGGGATGCCGCGGCCGATCTTTTCGATATAGGGTCCGCAGATACCACGGACGGTATTCTGAAACTGTATCTGGACAATGCCGCTCTTTATACGGAGGGCGACAACTTTGACGACAACGACGATTTTGTGCGTCTCATGACCGTGCACTCGGCAAAGGGTCTGGAGTTTAAGGCTGTGTTTTTAATCGGTGTCGAGGAGGGAATTTTCCCGGGGTACAGGTCGATTGCAAGCGAGGCCGATCTTGAGGAAGAGAGGCGTCTTATGTATGTTGCGGTGACGCGTGCGAAGAGGTATTTGTTTATCGTTGTCGCCCAGCAGCGAATGCTTTACGGACAGACTCAGTGCAACAAGCCTTCGAGGTTTGTCTCGGAGATAGATAAGGATCTGCTTTATGCCATGGGTCTTTCGAGGGCACAGCCTGCGGCGTCGCAAATCGATGCGTCCCGCATGTCGGCAAACACTGCGATTTCCGAGACACTGGCCGATAAGTACAAGAAGTCTTCCGTATTCAGGGCGAATGCCGCGAAGAAGGAAAACAAGGTAGGGCTTCGCGCCGATCAGATTAAGAAGGGCATGAAGGTCGTTCACGACAGATTCGGCGAGGGCGTTGTTTTAAGTGTTGAACCCACGGGGGGAGACGCTTTGGTAAGTGTGGATTTCGACGGCATGAGAAAGAACCTTCTGGCCAACTCGGCGGGCCTCAAACCCCTTGGGTTATAATTGAGAAAAAATTGCGAGGACGATTTATGGAAAATAAAGATGTGTCGCTTTTTGAGTTTTTCGGAGACCTGTCGGCTTCCCTGAGAGAGAATGTTTCCGTGAGTGCGGAGAACCGTGACCGGATAATCGAAATGCGCAAAGCAAAAGACAGAGCTCTTTCCCTGTATGCGACAAAGAGCGTCGGCGATCACAGAAGATTGGTTGAGGAAACTCCGTGTCCGGTGCGTTCGGATTTCGAACGCGATCTGGGTCGTATTGTTTTCAGTCAGGCTTTCAGGCGCCTGAAGCATAAGACACAGGTTTTCTTCAATCCCTCGAACGACCATATCTGCTCAAGACTTGAGCATGTTATCTATGTAAATTACATCGCCTCGACCATCGGAGGAGCACTTAATCTAAACAAGGATTTGATTCAGGCAATTGCGCTCGGGCACGATGTCGGACACGCACCGTTCGGCCATTCGGGTGAACATGTCCTTAACGAAAAATTAGAACAGTTCAATGAGGTTAACGGGACTGATTTGTTTTTTGAGCATGAGGCGCACAGTTTGCGTGTTCTGGATGTTCTTGAAGAACACGGCGACACTTACGGTTTGAATCTGACTTTTGAAGTCCGTGACGGAATTTTATCTCACTGCGGAGAGACCTACGGGGAGGTCAGGACATATCCCGACAGGGAAAAGGATATGGCAAGAATTTCATACCTTATTCCGAAAATAAAACGCGGCAGTCCCGCGACCCTGGAAGGGTGTGTCGTAAGGCTTGCCGATAAGATTGCATATGTAGGACGAGACATTGAGGACGCATTCCGAATGGGCATAGTCGACGAGTCCTATTGGGAAAACGCGGGCGGCACACTCGGAACACTCGGAACAAGCAATTCGGAAATTATAAACACTTTGGTGGAAGATGTCGTCGAGAACAGTTACAACAAAGATTGCATTGCGATGTCGGACACATGCGGTTCTGTTTTGTCCGGACTTCTGACGTCGAATCTTAAAGAGATATATCAGGCTCCGAAAGTTAAAACTTACGAGAAATACAGTTATCTTGTTATCGAAAGTTTATTCGATGCGTTCCTGAAATCTTTGGAAAGTTATGTAAAAGGCAAGGAGCCGGAAGACGAATGCATTGCAGCGTTTTGGCGTTATGTCGAAAGACATCCGGAGACATTTGACCCTGAGGACAAACTTCGTTATCCGGTTTATGTTGTGGATTATATAGCGGGAATGACGGACGATTTCGCAATTAAATGTTTTGAGGAAATGTTCCGCGACTGCTGATTTAATAAGGGAGGACTTTTTATGGAAACAAGAGATGAACAGTACGGCTTTTTTGCGATGCTCGACAGGATGCAGTACATCAACAGATGGGGCCTTATGCGTAACAGCAAGACCGAGAACATCAAGGAGCACAGCTTTGACGTGGCGGTTTTTGCTCACTGCCTTTGCATGCTGCACAACAAATTTGACGGTGACAAAAAGTTGGATCCGTCGAAGGTTCAGTCTTACGCGATTTACCACGATTGCACGGAGATTATAACCGGTGATTTGCCGACACCGATTAAGTACAAAAACAAAGAGATAACCAAGGCATACCATCAGGTCGAAGACGAGGCCGCAGAGTCTTTGGTGCGCCTTTTGCCGGAGTGGATGCGGTCCGAGTATTTGGATCTTTTGTGCCCTGATTTAAGCGACGAGGAAGCGGAGCTTACGCATAAATTGGTGAAGGCCGCCGACAGAATCGCAGCGTACATAAAATGTGTCCGTGAGGAGAATTCGGGTAACACGGAATTCCTTTCGGCGAAGAAGACGATACGCGATTCGATAGACGCAATCGACTTGCCCGAAGTTAAATATTTCATGGACCATTTTGTGGATTCGTTCGGATATACGCTCGACAAACTAAGCGGTGAGGACTAATGCTGAAGAGACGTCCGGAATATCTGATACTGTCTGTGATGCTTCTTTTCGCGTCACTGTTTTGCACGGTGGTTGTTTGCACCGTTGTATCGGGTGTAAAGTGCACCGGTGTCTTGAAAGATGACGCATCTTCCGGGATTGTTTCCTACTGTGCCGAATGCGCTTCGATTTCCGATGAGGATAAAGCAGAGTGTATAAAAACCGTACAGTCCGGATTTGTGAGTGCCGGCGATTTTGCGGTTGCCGCTTTTGAATCACCGCAGTATCTGATAAGCAAAACTTCCGATGAGGATTTTATATCGGATTTGGCAGGGCTTTCCGACGAACTGACATCTTCTGACATCGAAAATATTCTTGCCGATTCAAATCGCATTTACGTGACGGCCGAAGTGATGAAATCTTTGAAGTCTTCCTATGCCGTAAGTTCCGTTGTTTTGTCCGATCCAGGAACCTCGGTGGAAAGTCTCACGATGCTTTCGACCCTGAAAGATACCGAAGGGTATACGGTAGGAATTAAATCCGTAAACGGCAGCATGGTCACGACGGGAGAGCGGGTCAGGACAGATATATTCGTTGACGGAAGTTTGTACAGGGCGTATTTAAAGTATGACGATTCGTCGTCTTCTTCCCGCGCCTTTGTTTTGTCCTGGGACACAACCGGAGTGCCGTCGGGCAGCCATGAAGTTTATGCATTAATAAGAAGCTCGGACGGAAGGGGCACGGTTGCCGCAGGCGGAAAGCTCAACATTCCCGCGAAGATGACGATTGAATCGGACAGAGTGTCGAACGGCACATTGTCTTCCACCTCGGATTCGTCGTGGTACACATACGATTGCAAGGACCGCGACTGCTATGTGAATTTCGTTGAACTGTCCGACGACATCAAGGTATCTCTTTATGATGTGTGCGGCAACATAATCGGTACGAACGATATTCCCGGAACGGACTGCGAGACGTTGCGTGCTCTGATGCAGGATACTTCGGAGATTTCCGAAGAGACCGGAATAGAGGGAATATCCAACTGTTTCTATGTTAAGGTCGAGCGCGGCGATGAGGTCGCCGATGCCGCATCCGACATAACTTACAAGATGGTTCAGAGCAAAGACGTTGCATACTACAACGACACATATATGGCGGTTGCATCGGATACGACGGGCGATACGGTAAAGCTTATAGATTTAAGCGTTAACACATATGAGGTTTCGCCTGATGAAGTGGAAATTCTGCCGATAAACGGGCATCTGGCTTATCTTAAAGTTACGGATTCGGACACCGGACAATATGTGTCTCTCTGGCCCGATTTCGACGGCGAGAGTTATGTTTACGCAAAATACTTTAAAGGTGACGACAGAGTCACGATTAATGTGCGTGCGATAGAAGGTTATGCCGCGGCTGTGAAGATTTCGACATCGGGCGCTGTCGGGGAAGGCGCGATAAGCGACGGATCGGTTGTGAGTCTGCCTCAGGGCGAGTCAGTCGTGACCGTAAACGTCACGGGATTTTCCGGGAATGTGCGCGAGTACAATCTGTACTTCCTTAACGGCACGAGCAGCGACAGTTTTTCGCAAAGCACATTGCCGCAGTTCCCGGAGTCCTACTACAACGGAATTTATCTCCTGCACAAATTACATCCGGACTATGTTTTCACCGCGTATGACACGGGCCTTGATTTTGACACAGTGCTTGCAAACGAGGACTCTTCGGGCAGGTCCCTGCTGCAGTATTCGTCGTTCCCGTCCTATGTAAAATCCGACAGCAAAATCTACGATTCGCCGGACTGGATGGCCGCCAAAACCACGGTTGTAAGTTATTATCTCGACCCGAGAAATTTCCTTATGCCCGACACGGTTTTTATGTTCGAAAACCTAAGCTTCGACGGGACTGTGCATACGGTGGAAGGCGTAAAAAACATCATAGCCGGAAGTTTTATGGATACGGATTCCTACGACTACGCGACCGTGATTTATGAGGCCGGAAGACAGGCGGGTGTATCGCCTTATTTCCTGGCATCGAGAATTATCCAGGAAATGGGATACTCCGGGCAGTCCGCTTTGTCCTCGGGATCCGTTGAAGGGTACGAAGGGTACTACAACTACTACAACATCGGATCTTCCGCGACAACCGCCGAGGGAGGCGCGGTTTTAAACGGCGCAAAATATGCAAAATGGGGCTCTGACCCGGACGCACAGGAAATTACGGAAGATGAGGCTTTGTATCTGCTGCCGTGGGACAGCATCGAGAAAGCGATAAAGGGCGGTGCGTTGTGGATTGCATCCGGCTATATTTCCGCAGGTCAGAACACTTTGTATTTCCAGAAATTCGATGTCACGGATGAGGAAGGGAATTACTATATTCATCAGTACGCCCAGAACATCATGATGGCATATTCGGAGTCTTTGAGATATTACGACAGTTACGAGTCCATATCGGCTCTTGACTCAAACTTTGAATTTATTGTCCCTGTGTATGATAATATGCCTGTATCGTTCGGGGAACTGCCCGAATAAATCCGGAGGTTTTAACCGTTGAGAAAAGTTTTACGGAAAATTTTTGCGGTGATGCTTTGTCTTTTGGCATTGGCGTCATACGTGCCTCAGGTGTCTTTGGCCGACGGCCTGGTCACGTTGTCTTTGGAAAGTGACGTGACGCTCGCAGGCCAGGGCGACATCGTGCGCCTGGACATAACCGCCGACAATTTCCCCGGAATTACATCCTTCGGCCCCATAACCGTGCAGTTCGATTTGGATAAGGCCGAATTCATTTCTCTTGAGAACGGCGATTTGCCGGGCAACTTTGTTTACACGACAACTCAGACCGATGAGTCGGTGACTATCTCTGCCGTTGACAGCATGACGTCCGGCGAGGTCGATTTGGATGAGGAAGATTCCGAGAACATCATCTCTGCATATACATCCGAGGAGCCGCTGGTGCTGTATTCCCTATACATGAGAATAATGCCGAACGCAGACGGCGTTGTGGATTTCTGGCTCGAAAATTTAGGCAGTTTTGTCGACGCGACAGGCACGGAAGTTGAATCCTCGAAGGGAAGCGGCGTTACGATTCTGGTTAATCAGTCAATCTCCACCGATGCCACTCTGGCGTTCCTCGACGTATCCGGCGTGGCTCTTGTGCCGGATTTTAATCCGAACATAACCGAGTATTCGGCGACCGTTGAAAGATCCGTGACTTCGGTTGACATAAACGCCACGGCTAACAATCTCTGGGCTGCGGTTGTAATCGACGGCAACATGACCTTGGACGTCGGGGTCAACACGGTAACGATCGACGTTACCGCCCAGGACGGTAAGACGCACGTCGAGTATGTGATTAACATAACGAGAAAAGAAAGTTACGTGCCCGAGGACGCAGTCCTGGTCGACGGCGAAGGCACGGTTTATAACTTCGTCGACCTGCCGACGGAATTTACCATCCCCGATGGTTTCACGCAGGTGACGCGCAACATAAACGGATTTTCAGTGCCGGCTTTTATAAGGGAGGGCCTGTCGAGTATTCTTGTTTATCTCTACGACGGGCAGAATCAGCCGGGATTTTATTTCTACAATTCAAATCTCAAGACCGTGACTCCTTATGTTGAAGGCAGCACTGTTATCAGGTCGAGTAAAGTTTTCACGAATGTTGAGGTGCCCGAAGGCACCGAAATTCCGGCAGGGTTTACGCCGGCTGAATTGGAACTCGGCGAATCGGTTATTTCCGGATACATAAATGCCGACGGTGAGTTTGTCTGTTATCTCGAGGACGAGAGCGGAATCGGTGGTTTTTACACCTACAGGCAGGAGGACGGGGCATGGTATAAGTTTGCCGTCCCTGACAAAACCCGTGAAAATGTGTTCAAATACATGTTCCTTATGTTTTTTACGCTCTCTGTTTTGGAAGCGCTGATAATTATCATAATCGTCTTCCTCGTGAGAAAGATAATCGTTGACCGCAACAACCCGCGTCCGAAGAGAGTTTGAAAAAAGGCACTTTGTTGGTAGAATAGGTAAGATTTGAAAAGGAGATATAAATGAAACTCAAAACCATTTTATACGGAGGCGAGGAACTCTCGCCGAAGCAGGAGAAAATCCGCAAGTTTTTTATGTACCTTGTTTCCGGCGGTATTACAACCGTTGTGAACTTTATCTCTTTTTATCTTTTCGATGTTCTCGTGACCGCAGAGGTCAACGTAAAAGTATTCTCCTACAACCTCGATCTGATGCTTCTTCTGAACCAGTTTATCGCATGGTTTCTCGCGGTTATTTCCGCCTACTTCCTTAACAGAATTTTTGTTTTCCTTTCGAAGGGCAGCATCTTAAGAGAACTTTTAAGTTTTGCCGCGGCGAGGGTTTTGTCGTTCATCGTAATCGAGTGGGGGCTTTTCACCGTAATGCTCGCAATTGCCGAGAAAGGTATGGGCATCCCGCAGGATTCGGTTTGGTTTTCAATCGGAAGTTTTGACGTCACCTGCCTTTATGTAGTGAAAATCCTCGACTCCGTAATCCTGGTCATTGCAAATTACGTCATGAGCAAGCTCATGGTTTTCCGCAAAGAGGACTGTGTCGACTACTCCAAAGAAGGCACCGAAGATGCCTGACGGCACGCCGGATTTCATCTCCGATTCACTGAAGTTCGGAATAAATTTGGGGCTCGAGCGAATCACGGCCCTGATGGATCTTTTGGGTAACCCTCAGAAAAATTTAAAATGCGTCCACGTCGCAGGCACCAACGGCAAAGGTTCGGTGTGCGCGACGCTCGGCACAATAATGGCCTGCGCCGGTAAAAAGGTCGGGCTTTTCACATCCCCCTTCATAGAGCGCTTCTCGGAGAGAATGCGCATCCTAGACGGCAGGGAGGGCTTGTCAAAGTTCGAAAACGATGACACCGAAGGAGAAATTCCCGACGATACTTTGCAAAGACTTTCGGATGTCGTAAAGAATGCCACAGACAAGTTGGTCGGAAACGGCATGGAGCACCCCACGGAGTTCGAACTTGTCACCGCAATCTGTTTCCTTTGGTTTGCCGAAGAGAAAGTCGACATCGCAATTTTGGAAGTCGGCCTTGGCGGCTTGTACGACTCGACCAACATAATCGAACACCCCGTTTGTACGGTAATAACATCAATCGGCAAAGATCACACCGACAGACTGGGCGATACTGTGGGGGAGATTGCTTTTCAGAAAGCCGGAATTTTAAAACCCGGCTCTCCGCTTGTTTTGTCGGACCCGTTCATGTCTGCCGGGAACACTTCCGAAGAAAAATCGGAAATAAAAAAGACGATAGAAAAGAGCGCTAAAGAACTTGATGTTCCGGTGACGGTCGCAGGTGATGAAAAAAGCATTGACTCTTGCCGTGCTGATGAAAATTACAACATGCTTTTCGAATATTCAGGAAAAACATTTAAGACCAAACTGTTGGGTTTCCATCAGGTTTTAAATATAGAGACCGCAATCGAGGCGGCAAAGGTTGTCGGAGTTGACGAAGACACGATTGGCGAGGGCGTTGAGAGAACTTCGTGGAAGTGCAGGATGGAGGTTTTGTCTCAAAAGCCCTTGGTTGTTTTGGACGGCGGACACAATCCCCAGGGGGCGCAGGTGCTCTCGGATACTCTTTTCGGGCTTTTAAAAATAAAGAAAGTGCGCCTTCTCATGGGTGTTATGGGCGACAAGGATTTGGACGGAATTTTGGATGCGTACAAAGAATTCGGACCGGATGTGGAATTTTGCATCACAACGAGGCCGGACAACCCGAGAAGCATGGACCCTCTCGAACTTTCGCGGCAAATCAAACTTGTGTATAATAACGTGGATATAAAGGTTATCGAGGACCCGGGCCGGGCTGCGCGTGCGGCGTTTGCCGATTCCGGGTCAGACGGGCTGCCTTTGGTGGTAACGGGATCGCTCTACCTTATGGGATCTGTCCGTCCGGTTTTGAAAGGACTTGTCTGATGCACGATTATCTGTCTCTTACAATGATGATTAATCCTATCGAGGAGAAGGATCTGATTCTCTTTGACTGCGGTGTCGAGGAGAAGGGAAGAATCGTAAAGCAATATAACAGGGCGCTGACCAACGCCAAAGGCGAGGGCACGGATGTTGCCCAGATTTTTTTGAAGCCCCTGATTTCCACATACCAGACATGGGGTGACCCGGCTTTGATTTTCGGGCTTTGCCTTGCGCGCGAAGGACAGTTCTCACGGGCCGAGCAGAGCCTGCAGTTTGCGATTGCGAATGTTTTGGGTTCTGAGAAATATCTGGGGATTGCCCAGGACGCCTTGCGTATGGTGCGTGAGGACATGAAGAACCCCGAGGAGGCGCACACCGGAGACATCGAAGAGAAACTGAGCAGCCAGAAGATGGCAGAGGGCGGAATGTCGCCCGCCGAGCGCCGCAACTATCAGGCGCCGATTCTCGTAAGGGCATCGAAGGCTCCGGCCAAAAACCAAATGGCAACCCCCAAGGAGAGACGTGACATCATGATGCGTTCGGGGGCCGTCGGCGACGATATGCCGGATGACAGCATCGAGATAGAAGATTTAAAATCCCCTGCCGACAGGATGCATACGACAATTCGCATAATTGTTGTTCTTTTGTGTATCGCGGCGCTTGCCCTGATAGTGATTTTCGGTATAATTCCTCTGGCCAGCAAGGTAAAGAGGGCCGATGAGACCGATAAAAAGATTGAATATCTGATGGAACAGTTCGAGGCGAACAAGGACGACCCCGAGGTCGCCGCCATACTCGAATCCTATGCTTCGGAATTTGATATAAGCGGAGGTAACTGATGAAGTATATAAGTACGAGAGGGTACGACAAAAAATACTCGGCGTCCGAGGCGATTATTTTGGGTATTGCGCCCGACGGAGGACTTTTTGTACCCGAGACGATACCGTCCCTTTCCATGTCCGAGATAGAAGAGATGAAGGACATGGTTTTCTACGAGATTTCGGCCAAAGTTCTCTCGAAGTTTTTGGATGATTTTTCCGAGAGCGAACTTCTCGAATACACAAGACAGGCGTATTCCGAAGAGAAATGGGGCGAGAACCCCGTGCCTCTTGTGCAGCTTAACGCATATAACGAGCGCGAATATATTCTCGAACTCTGGCACGGCCCCACGTGCGCGTTTAAGGACGTTGCTTTGCAACTCCTGCCACACCTCATGACCGCCGCAATCAAGAGGACCGGCGAGCAGAAAAAAATTTGCATTTTGACGGCGACATCCGGTGACACCGGCAAGGCCGCGCTTGAAGGCTTCAAGGATTTGCCCGGCACCGAGATTATCGTTTTCTATCCCACTGGCGGTGTGTCCGAAGCTCAGAAACTGCAGATGGTGACAACGGGCGGCAACAACACGCACGTTATCGCGGTAAACGGATGCTTCGACGACGCGCAGACCGGTGTTAAGAAGATTTTTGCCGACACCGCGTTCGGGGAAAAACTTTCGGGCAGCGGCATCAAGTTGTCCTCGGCAAATTCCATCAACTGGGGCAGACTTGTGCCTCAGATTGCGTACTACGTTTATTCCTATGTCGAGCTTCTGAAGAACGAGAAGATTGAAGCCGGCGAGAAAATCAACATCGTCGTTCCCACCGGAAACTTCGGCAACATTCTGGCCGCCTGGTTTGCAAAACAGATGGGAGTCCCGATTAAGAAACTTATCTGCGCTTCGAACCGCAACAAGGTCCTCTGCGATTTCTTCTCTTCGGGCAAGTACGACCGCAACAGAGAGTTCTTCAAGACCACGTCTCCTTCCATGGATATTCTGATTTCCTCCAATCTGGAGAGGCTCCTTTTCGAAGTGACGAACGGTGACTCGAAGCAGGTAACCGAGTGGATGCAGCAGTTGTCCGAATCTGGCGTTTATTCCGTGGACAAGCAGACCCTGAAGGTTTTGCACCGCGATTTTGTCGGAGGGTTTGCCGATGAGGCCGGTGTTTCCAAGACAATCCTGGACGTTTACGACAGAACGGACAATGTTATCGATACGCACACCGCTGTGGGCTTTAACATCTACGGAAGATACCACCAGAGGTCCGGGGACGAGGCGAAGACGGTTTTCGCGTCAACGGCGTCTCCTTTCAAGTTCGCGCCGGCCGTAATGGACGCTCTGCGAGGCGAAGGCTATTCTCAGGGTAGGTCCGTGGAGACCGTTATCGCGGAACTGTCCGAGGAGAGCGGACTTGAAATCCCGGAAGGCATAAAGGATCTTAAGAACAAGCCTGTCAACCACAGGGAGGTAATCGACAAAGAGGACATGGAGTCCTGTGTCGAAAAAATTCTTCTCGGGTAGAAAAAATAAGTTCAAAATCGTTACGATTTATGCACATGTCCGTATTTTATAAAAAAGGATTTTGTGTTAACTTATTCTCTAAAGAAAAAAGAGAGGACGAGATACATGCCGCATAAGATTTGTTTTTCAGAAGCATCGACGACCGGTTTGTCCCCCTCATTTGACAGTTAATTATTTATCGGCTTTTTCATCGTTGAAAAAGCCTTTTTTATAAGGCAAGGAGATATGACATGAGAAGATATCTTGTTTTGGAAAACGGAAACGTGTACGAGGGCGAGGCCTTCGGCGCCGAAGGCGAGGTCACAGCCGAGATAGTTTTTACAACCGCGATGACAGCGTATTTGGAAACCCTGACCGACCCGAGCTACAAAGGCCAGGCTGTAGTCCAGACCTTCCCCCTGATAGGAAACTACGGAATAATCACCCCGGACCGCGAGGGCGAACACCCGGCCGTATCCGCATACATCGTGCGCGAGGTTTGCGACTACCCGTCTAATTTCAGATGCGAGAAGGACCTTGACACTTACCTTAAGGAAGAGGGCATCCCGGGCCTGAAGGGCATCGATACAAGAGCCCTGACAAAAGTTTTGCGCGAGTCCGGCACCATGAACGGCGCAATCGTCGATGCACCCGAAAACGCAAACTTGGAAGAGATTAAAAACTACAAAATAGTAAATCCCGTGGACGAAGTCACGGTCAAAGAGACTGTTGTGACCGAGCCCGAGGGCGAGGCAAAATTCACGGTTGCGCTTTTCGATTATGGCGTCAAGGAGAACATAGTAAGGTCTCTCGTGAAGCGTGGATGCAGAGTGTACAGACTGCCCGCAAAGACTTCCGCGGAGGAGGTAAAGGCAATTAACCCCGACGGAATTTTCCTTTCAAACGGCCCGGGAGATCCGACAGACAATGTAGAAGCAATCGAGACTCTTAAACTTTTGAGCAAAGAGAATATTCCCACAATGGGTATCTGCTTAGGTCATCAGTTGTATGCGCTTGCACACGGATTTGAGACGACAAAACTCAAGTACGGCCACAGAGGCGCGAACCACCCTGTTAAGAACACCGAGACAAACAGAGTTTACATATCTTCGCAGAACCACGGTTACGCGGTTGTGGGAGACACGATAGATAAAGACATCGCGAATGAACTTTTCGTGAACGGAAACGACGGAACCAATGAGGGACTTCGCTATCTTAAGGAGAACGCAATCTCCGTGCAGTTCCACCCGGAGGCCTGCGGAGGCCCGAAGGATACGGATTTCCTGTTCGATGAATTTATCCGAATGATGAGCAAATAAAGGAGTGAAGATATATGCCGCTTGATAAGAACATAAAGAAAGTTTTGGTTATAGGCTCCGGCCCGATTGTCATAGGACAGGCGGCCGAGTTCGACTACGCGGGTACCCAGGCGTGCCGGGCGTTAAGGGAAGACGGAATCGAGATAGTGCTTGTAAACTCCAACCCGGCTACCATCATGACCGACAAGGCGATGGCCGACAAAATCTACATCGAGCCTCTGACCCTCACTACAGTCAAGAGAATAATCGAGACCGAAAAGCCGGACAGTATCCTTTCGGGCTTGGGCGGCCAGACGGCCCTGACGCTTTGCATGCAGCTTGCCAAGGAAGGATTCCTCGAGAAGAACAACGTCAAGCTTTTGGGATCGTCACCCGAGTGCATCGACAAGGCCGAGGACAGACAGATGTTCAAGGACACGATGGAATCGATAGGTCAGCCCTGCATCCCGTCGAAGGTCGTAACGACAGTTGAGGACGCGATTGCTTTCGCAAATGAAATAGGATACCCGGTTATCGTAAGGCCGGCCTTTACTTTGGGCGGGACAGGCGGCGGAATTGCGCACGACGAGGAACAGCTTTTCGAGATCGCAAGAGGGGGCCTCGCGCTGTCTCCTATAACGCAGGTGCTGATCGAGCGCGGCATTGCCGGATGGAAGGAAATCGAGTTTGAGGTTATCCGCGACAAGGCAGGAAACGTAATAACGGTCTGCTCCATGGAGAATTTGGACCCGGTCGGAATTCACACGGGAGACAGTATCGTTATAGCCCCGGCAGTAACGCTTTCGGATAAAGAATATCAGATGCTTAGGACCGCCTCCCTTAACATAATCGAGGCTCTGGGTGTAGAGGGTGGCTGCAACTGCCAGTTCGCGTTAAATCCCGACTCTTTCGAGTACGCGGTAATCGAGGTTAACCCGAGAGTTTCAAGATCTTCCGCGCTCGCCTCGAAAGCCACCGGCTACCCGATTGCAAAGGTTGCCACGAAGATTGCCCTGGGCTACAGATTGGACGAGATTGTAAACGCCGTCACGGGCCACACATACGCGGCATTCGAGCCTGCGCTCGACTACGTCGCGGTCAAGTTCCCGAAGTGGCCGTTCGACAAATTCGTATACGCAAAGCGCGACCTGGGCACTCAGATGAAGGCCACGGGCGAGGTTATGTCCATCGCGGACTCTTTTGAGTGCGCACTCATGAAGGCCGTAAGAGGCGCCGAGATTTCAGCCGAGACTCTGCTCCTTCCCAAATTCCGCGAGATGACAGATCCCTCAATCGAGGCCGGCTGCACCGAGGTCACGGACGAGAGACTTTTCTATGTCGCCGAAGCCATCTACCGCGGCGTTACAATCGAGAAAATACACAACGACACCAAGATAGATTTGTGGTTCCTCGCAAAGATAAAGCACTTAATCGATTTCGAGAAACAAATAACAAATAAACAACTCACAGAGGAAGAATATCAGCACGCCAAAAAGCTCGGCTTCACTGATAAAGCGTTAACCAAAATCTGCGGCAGCAAGCCCAACTACAAGATGAAGCCGACCTTTAAAATGGTAGATACCTGCGCGGGTGAGTTTGCGGCCCTGACGCCTTACTTCTATGCCACATACAATACCGACAAAATGGGCGGTGAGAACGAGGCCGACTACGAGCCCAAAGGCGACAGAGAAAAACAAACCATAATAGTTTTCGGCTCAGGCCCCATCAGAATCGGTCAGGGAATCGAGTTCGACTACGCCGCGGTTCACTGCGTAAACGCTTTGAGAGCGATGGGCTACCGCGTCGTTATCGTAAACAATAACCCCGAGACTGTATCCACGGACTTTGACACAGGCGACAGACTCTATTTTGAGCCCCTGCACCCGGAAGATGTCATGAACATTGTCGAGCAGGAAAAGCCGTTCGGCGTTGTTGTCGCTTTCGGAGGGCAGACGGCAATCAAACTCACAAAGACACTGTCCCAAAACAACGTCAACATCATCGGCACATCCGCAGATTCAATCGACATGGCCGAGGACCGAGAGAGATTCGACGAACTGCTTGAGAGGCTCGACATAGCAAGACCTAAAGGTTTCTCCGTCCTGACAACGGAAGAGGCACTCAAGGCCGCAAACACTTTGGAATACCCGGTGCTCTTAAGACCTTCTTATGTCCTGGGCGGCCAGAACATGATCATCGCTTTCTCCGATGCCGACGTCACCGAGTACATGAAAATAATCCTCTCCCAGGGCATCGAAAACCCTGTCCTTATAGACAAGTACATTCAGGGAAGAGAGATTGAAGTTGACGCAATCTACGACGGCAAGGATGTCTTAATCCCGGGCCTCATGGAGCACATCGAACGCGCCGGCATCCACTCCGGCGACTCCATCGCCGTGTATCCGGCAAAGCACATCTACGACGATATGTGCAAGCGTTTAACGGAGACTACAAAAGCGCTTTGCGACGGTTTGAATTCCACCGGCATCGTCAACATTCAGTACATCGTAAAAGACAACAAAATCTATGTAATCGAGGTTAACCCCAGAGCGTCGAGAACCGTTCCTTACATGAGCAAGGTCACCGGCATCCCGATGGTCGACGTCGCAATCAAGGTAAGCCTCGGACAGATGCTCGCCGACATGGACTACGGCACTGGCTTCTACAGACAGTCGCCTTACACCGCGGTCAAGGTTCCCGTTTTCTCCTTCGAGAAACTAACCGACGTTGACACGCAGTTAGGACCCGAAATGAAGTCCACCGGCGAAGTTTTGGGCGTCGGCAGAAACCTTTCCGAAGCCCTCTACAAAGGCCTTGTCGCAGCGGGTTACAAGATGTACAAAAAAGGCGGCGTTTTCATAACAGTACGTGACAGCGATAAACCGGAGATAGTCGAGATAGCAAAGAAGTTCGACAACTTAGGCTTCAAACTCTATGCCACCGGCGGTACGGCCAAGGCATTGAGAGAGTCCGGCATGGATGTTACGGTCGTATCCAAGATTCACGAATCTGATACAAACAACACCATGACCATCCTTGAATCCGGCAAAGTCAACTACATCATCTCCACATCCGCAAAAGGCAGGCTCCCGGCGCGCGATTCGGTTAAACTCAGACGCCGCGCGGTAATGCTCGGCATCCCGTGCCTGACAGCTGTTGACACCGCCGACGCTCTGGCCGAAAGTCTCATGAGCCGCTACAGCGAAATCAACACCGAATTGGTCGACATCAATCATATGCGTGAAAGACGCAAGAGAATCGACTTCATAAAGATGCAGGGATGCGGCAACGACTACATCTACATCGACTGCCTTGAGAATATGGTCGCATCCCCGGAGTCCCTTTCCGTATACATGTCTGACCGCCACTTCGGTGTCGGAGGTGACGGTATCGTCTTAATCGCCCCTTCCGATGTCGCCGACGCGAGAATGATTATGTATAACTTAGACGGCTCAGAAGGCATGATGTGCGGTAACGCAATCCGCTGTGTCGGCAAGTACATGTACGATGTCGCAGGTCACAAGAAAAAACACATGACAATCGAGACCAAGAGCGGCATCAAAAAGCTCGAGCTCATGACCTCCGGCGACGTAGTCGTCCGCGTCAAGGTCGACATGGGCAAGGCCGAACTCGACCCCAAAAAGATTCCGGTCAACTTGGACGGAGACAAGGTCATAAACAGACCCGTGGACATCGACGGGTCCGAATACAACATCACCTGCGTCTCTATGGGTAATCCCCACTCGGTTGTTTTCACCGACTTAGTCGATGTCATGAACCTCGAGGACATCGGCCCGCGCTTTGAGTACAACAAACTCTTCCCCGAGCGTGTAAACGCCGAGTTCGTCAAAGTCATCGACGAACACACTCTCAAGATGCGTGTCTGGGAGAGAGGCTCGGGCGAGACAATGGCATGCGGTACAGGCGCGTGCGCCTCGGTTGTCGCCGCGTGCGAGAACGGGTTCTGCAAGAAGGGCGAAGATATCAGAGTAATCCTCAAAGGCGGAGACCTCATCATCAACTACACCGATGACACCGTCTTCATGACAGGCAACTGCGACCGCGTCTTCTCCGGCACCATGGAGATATGATCGAAGCCGTAATTTTCGACATGGACGGAGTCATAATCGACTCCGAGCCGGCTTCGGCCCAGTCCTGGGTCGAAGTCGCGAAAAGACACGGACTCGACTGGACAACAATGCAAAAGATCTGCGATGAGACCATAGGCATGTCCCAGTCCGGTATGAACCAAAAAATCAAAGAAAACTTCGGCGAAGATTTCCCTGTGGAAGAGCTCCGTGCGGAAAAGAGAATCGTTTTCGACGACATGTTTCGAAAAGGACAGGTCCCCGTAAAACCGGGCATCACAGAACTTTTAAAACACCTGAGAGAAAACAACTTCAAAACCGCAATTGCCTCGTCGACCTACGAGCAATATGTCAGGCAAGAAATGCAACAGCTAAACCTGATCGATCTTTTCGACGAAATCGTAACCGGCGACAAAGTAACTAGAAGCAAACCCGCTCCGGACATCTTCATCCTGGCCTGCGAAACACTAAAACTAACCCACAAAGAATGCATCGTCATCGAAGACTCCTACAACGGCGTCAGAGCCGCCAAAGCCGCGGGCATTTACACCATCATGATCCCAGACCTCCTGCCTCCCAACGACGAAATGAAATCCCTTGCCGACCAAATCCTCCCGGACGCATTTGCTGTCAGGGAATTTATGGAAGCCGCGTTATAATCAGAAATAACACGGTTATCGGATGTCCCGTACTTTATCTCAGGCGGAAACAGCGAATCGTCTTAAAGTAAACGTAAATACCGTGAAGGCTTGCGTGCGCAGGCTTCGCAAATCCGGTAGGGTTGAACGTTTGGGAAATAACAGAAGCGGTTATTGGGTAATTCACAAACAGAACTAAAAATCATTGAATATGAATAAATGGGTGTCGAATGGGTGTAACACCCATTCGACACCCGTTTACACCCAATCGCACCCAATCGACACCCAATTGAGAATGAAGGAAGAAAATTCAGATTGTTCTTAAGCTCAAGGGTTGCCTTAAGGGTGTTCTTTCGGATGAATTTAAATATTCGGAAACGGCTGATATAGTTGATGTTTGGGCGATGCTACGGAGCGTTTCATTGATGCCACAACACGTTTCTTGTAAGATATTTCCCGTGAAAATAAACTGTCACCATCAAACACAAGGAGGGTCACAAGATGGCTACAGATATGACTTTGGGAAAGAAAATCAAAGAGGCAAGAATTAAGGCCGGTTACACTCAGGAGCAGTTGGCTCAGATGCTCGGAGTAAGCAGACAGGCTGTTACCAAATGGGAATCGGACAGAGGAATGCCCGATATCGAAAATCTTAAATTAATAGGAAAGTTTCTCGGTATAAGTGTCGATTATCTGTTAGACGACGGCACGGAATTGGATCTCTCTGTTACTAGGGAAGCGGTAAGTCTTTCTGATTACGAAGGAAGTAAATTCGATAAGAAGGTTAAGATCTTAAAAGAGAAATTTCCGTCCGCCGAATGCCATACGCTTTGGAGTAAGAAGAAACTGTCCAAGTCCGAGAAGGTCCTTGACGGCGCGATCGGATTGCTTACCGATTTTTCGTTCGGCTCGGTAGATATCGCAAAAGCCGCGGACGATTTGAAAGATCAGTTCTTTTTGGTTGAAGATGACAAGGAACAATACCTGGTTCACATATCCGATGAATTTATTGAGACGAGAAAGCTTGCGACACATATAGAAAAGAGTAAGAAAAACGGAAGTTCTTACGGAAAGTTTGAAATCGGAGACCGCGAGTTCCGCGACAGCGGAATTGCTAAGAACTGAAAAGGGAAGCGGCAGATAGTATGGAAAATCAGACACCGGTCGAAAACAGACCCTCCCGGGGCCGCAGATTCGGGCAGATAATGCTCTCGCTTCTGCCCGTAGCAATAATGTTCACAATACAGAACATAATTCCCGCCGTAGGCAGCATAATCTTAGTTTTAAATAATCTCGAAAATTTTGACGTTGACGATCCGGATGCCCTCTCCGACATGACAAATGTTTTAACGGACTACTCCGGAATCTTTATGCTCATCTACACCCTTGTCGCGCTTGCGGTATTCATCCCCTGGTATTGCAAAAAATATGTCCATGCAAAAGACATCGGCAAAAACATCCGCGGCATTGGCCCGAAATTCTTCTTCTGCGCCGTTTTCGCGATCTTAGGCGCTCAGATGTTTGCCCTCGGGCTGATTTACATATCAGAGTTCCTCTTCAGCGACATCTACGACATGTACAACGACATTATGGAGCAGGCCGGTTTTTCAACCGACACAGGCGACGCGGATATTTGGATGCAGCTTGCCGTCATTTTCCTGATCCCGATAGTAGAGGAACTGGTATTCCGCGGCCTCTGCACATCAAAGCTAGAGGTCTGCAATTTCAGCCGCCGCTTTACCTACTTTTTCCCGGCCATAGTTTTCGCGCTCCTGCACGGAAATCCCCTGCAGATAGTCTATGTCTTTGCCCTGGCTCTGATCTTGGGTTACGCAAGGCTCGAAAAGCACACCATTATTTTCACGTGCTTCCTTCACATACTCTACAATTTTTTAGGAACGGTGCCGAACTTCGACAATCTCTTCGACTCACTCCCGAAGTTCATTCCCGTAATCCTCACAATATCAGGCCTTGCCATCGTTGCGGCATCTTTCCTGATTGTAAGGTCAGGCAACAAAACACGGATAGCTTAAAACTTACGCGTTGACCTAAAGTCGGTTTATCGGTAAAATTGTTGCGCAACAGCGTAATGATTTTTATAAGATTGAATTTTCGAAGTCGGTTAGGCGAAAAATGCAAGTGTTTTGAGGGGGAACAGGGGATTTATGAAACAGCAGGGGAAACCCAAAAGAAAGAAAATAATAATTATTGCAGCAGTCCTGTTGCTGCTGCTTCTGACAGCTCCGGGCGTAGTTTCGGTTGTGTTGTACAATCAGTATTTCGGTGCAAGGTATGAGACAAAAGAATATCTTGCCTTAAAGTTGGATGAATTTCCCGGGCTGAGTCGTGAAGATCATAAATTTGTGTCCGATAAAGGTCAGACGCTCAAGGGTTACTACTATACTTCCGAAGGGGTTTCGGTTCACGGGATTTTGATACTGGCTCACGGCTTCGGCGGAGGCGGACACAACAGTTATATGGACGTGGCTGATTTTTTCGCGCGGAACGGATACGGTGTTTTTTGCTTTGACGCTACCGGTAACGACGAAAGCGAAGGGGACGGCACAGAAGGGATGCCGCAGGGCTTGATCGATCTGGATTATGCAATCAACTACGTGGAGAACTCCGATGCGTTCCCTGATTTGCCCATTGTTTTGTGGGGACACAGCTGGGGCGGATACTGTGTGTCTTCCGTCCTGAGCCTTCATCCGGAGGTTAAAGCCGCAACTGTATTATCCGGGTTTGATAAAACATCCTATTTGATAGAGGCTCAGGGAGAGCAAATGGTAGGCTGCCTGATACATGTCTGCATTCCGTATGTGAACCTGTACGAAAAAATTAAATTCGGAAGTTATGCGGATTATACCGGGCATGCAGGTTTTGAAAATTCAGATACAGCCGTAATGATTATACAGGGCGCCGAAGATGATGTCGTGCCGGCAAGTTACGGATACGACCTTTGGTATGAAGAGTTCGAAAACGACAGCAGATTTACCTTTATTATGAGGGACGGATTCGGACACCAGGATGTTTATTATTCCGAAGAGGCCGTTTCATACATCGAAAATATAAATTCAGATTTAAAAGCTTGGGGCGAAAGTCTTGATTACGATTATAAAAGCGAGGAGAACCGGGATAGATTCAATGAGGAAATGGCGAATTGGATAACGGAACACCTTGACAGAGATGTCTGGACACATATCATCGATGAAGATTTGATGTCTGACGTTCTGGATTTTTATAACGACAATATCGGATAGAACTGCATTTTACCTTCGGATTTTTGCCACTTACCTCAGATGTCGGGACAGAATTTCCGATGTGCTGTAAGATTTCATCAGCAACAAAGAAAGGAGGCATAAGGCATGAAGGTAAGCGTGGAAATTTCGCCCGAATACAAAGAGCCATATGCAGTGATTTATGCGAATAAGGTCACCGATGAGATACAACGGACGATTGACGCGTTCGGTGCGAATGAATCACCCGTAACCGCTTATAGAGAAGATGACATGGTTATCCTTGCGCCCGAAGATATATACATGGTAAGAGTTGAGGGCGGAGAAACAATTATTTACGGAGCGACGCGGAAATACCGTTCCGGAAAAAGATTGTACGAAATATACCGGCAGTTAGGGAACCGGTTCATGCAGATATCCAAGTCAACTATCGTAAATCTGTCTTATATGGACAGTGTGGAGCCGGGCTTCTCGGGAACGCTTCTTTTGAAACTGAAGAACGGTTCGAAAGATTATGTTTCCAGAAAATATCTGCCGGACTTCAAGAAATATCTCGGATTGTAAGGAGGAAAATTAAATGAAAGAAACATTAAGAGATTTGATAAAAAGTACAATGGTAAGTATCGGGGTGGCGATGTCCGTTTTCTGCCTGGTTTGCATTATATTCGATGTGAGAAGCGGCGGGACCTTCAGCCTTGAGAACTACCGCTTCACCAAAATGGTTGTCGGATGCGTTCTGATCGGTCTCGGATTCGGAGTCCCGACCATAGTATATAAAAAAGACAATCTTCCGATGCCAATCAGAGTCATTATTCACATGGGTATCGGATGCGTGGTTTATACCGTTGTTGCATATGCCGTAGGCTGGATGGGAGGTGCCGATTCGATACTGCATGGGATAATAATCGCCGGCGTTCAGCTCGGAGCGGCCTTTATAATCTGGTTCTGCTTTATGAGACATTATCGCAATGAAGCGAAAAGGATAAACGAAAAAATCCGCGTTTTGAAAGCGGAGATGTAAATTTAAGTACCAAGAAAAAAAGACGAAGGGGGTGCAAAATTTTTTTGCATCCCTTCTTTAATTGTTGGATTGGAAATTTGAAATTTTAATACTTGGTTCTGCGTCGCACGGGGGATAAAGGTGTTTCGATGTATAATTCAAAGTGCTTTCTAATGATGAGTAGTGATTTGTTGCATTACATCAAACCATAGGGATGTTAAATGTGACAAAACTTGGGTTTCAACTATAATATCTTTGGGTTGGGACACAAAATCTTTGGATTGGAAATAAAGTCATGGATTATGAACAAATAAAAAACAGTCAAACAAAATCCTTTCTGACAGGGAACCGGAATGCTCTTATATTGATTTATGTGTCGATGACAATGATTAACATTGTAAATTACAATAGGCCGTTGCCGCCGCTTCAGATTTCCGATTTAAATAGTAGGACTTTTTTTAACGAACGAGATACCGAGAATCCGGAAATAAGAGATATGTTTAAAAGCCTCGGAATTATTGAATCCTTTGGTACGGGAATAGGAGAGGCGAAAAGATCCCTTAAGGAAAACGGGTCTCCGACTCTTTTTTTTAAAGAGTTTCAGGAAGTTGCTAATGTTACTTCTGTTGTGATTCCTGTGAATGAAGAATATTTAAGACTAAAAAATGGAGGCGAACCCGGGAACAAACTTGGGATTGAAAGGCAAACCCAAGTTGTTAAGCAGAAGATAATGAAATCGGAATTTTCAGCAAACGTGAAGCGCAACATGATTACAATATATGATGAGACTGCCGGGGGTGTGTTTGGAAATTCAGATGTATGTAACGTATTAAGATGCTCGGGGACAACAGCAACGACATATATTAAAAAGATGATGGAAGAATTACAGATAATAAAGCCTGTTACCGGAAAGGGAAAGGGCAAATATTGCTTTGTTGAAAACCTGAAGTCCCGCGCAATTATACCTAGGATGGAATCTCGACATCCATGTATTCGTAGAACTCGCGCTGCCGCTTCGTCATCTCCGAG
>Ga0065709_1005869_pt1 | contig 113589 bp, 85 predicted proteins | sample Hoacrofraction14_2_FD_59096 | JGI IMG/M metagenome (GOLD analysis project Ga0065709, IMG submission 59096) | Hoatzin crop microbial communities from Cojedes, Venezuela, sample from fiber fraction 14 v1 | ecosystem: Host-associated > Birds > Digestive system > Esophagus > Crop | place...
GTGACACCTGCCCTGAAGTGAAGGTGTAAAAGACGTAAAGGGAGGGCCGACGAGTGCGGCCCTCCTTGTTGTGGATGTGAAATCAGATGCCTGTTATCAGGCGGCGCAGCAGGTACACAGCCGCAATGAAGGCGATGGTTCCAATGGCCCAGATAAGGATGCCCTTTCCTGTGGGGACGCCGTGGGACCGCCCTGAAACGTCGATGCCGGCTTCCTTGTCTTTCAAAATACTTTTGGTGCTGTCCAGGCATGCTGCCATGAGGCAGAACATCCCAAATATCAGGCCAAAGACGATGGCAGGTCCTTTGCNATTCAGGGCACAGCCGAACAGGATCAGGGAGATAGNAGCCANGGTCAGCTTAANGAGCCATCCGAACCGTTTGTTTTCTTCATAGGTCTGATAATGGATTCCGGAGGCGTGTATATTTATTCCCTTGAAGTATCGGTTTTTCGGCTCAGCCATCTCATTTCCGAAGTCCCGGGCTTTATCATCAATATTGGTAAGCCTGTCGTAATGATCGACATGCGTTTCCGTTTCACCGGAACGGAACATATCGATGATCAGGCGAAATGCTCCGGCAAAAATCCTGACGAAACAGGCGGCTGTCGCGATGCCGCCGATTATTATGATGATTATGCTGACTGCGTGTATGCTCATGGATTGCTCTCCTTAAATTTGTGGCTTTTTGACATCAATACTACCGTCTCAACATGAGGGGTTTGGGGGAACATGTCGACCGGAGTGACTTGTTCGATGGTGAAGGTGTTTTTGAGTGTGTTGAGGTCGCGTGCGAGGGTGGCCGGGTCGCAGGAGACGTAGATCAGTTTTTGTGACGCGAAATTCTCAATAAGTTTAATTGCTTTGTCAGACAGGCCCTTCCGGGGAGGGTCGACGATTATTGTGTCCGGAGTTTGCGTGAGGGTTACTTTGGAGGCATCGCGGCAGATAAATTTTATGTCTCTTCCGGGAAAATTTTTATTTGCGTTGTACTTGGCGGACTCAATCGCGCGGGGGCTTATTTCAACACCCGTGAGGGTTGCGTTCGGTGGCAGAATCGAAAGGCCCAAGGTACCCGTGCCGCAGAAAAGATCGAGGATGTTTTCGTCGTCTTTTGTGTATTCTTTTATCAGGCTTGTTATGGCCTCGGCGCCCTCAATGTTCACCTGGAAGAAAGCTCCGGCTTCTATTTTAAAATCAAGGCCCGAAAAGTTTTCGTTGTAGAAATCGTTCCCGTCCAAAACTATTCTTTTACCGGACCTCGTGCGCCCGGAAATTTTGTCGGGGCTTATGCGCAGAAGAATTCCGGTTGTTTTGTTACCGGGTGTTGCTCTTTGTATTCTGTTTTTAAAGTCTGTTGTTTTAAGCCACTCTTTTGCTTTTTGTATGGTTATCTCGTGCCGGTCCGGGATGTCGGAGACAAATTCCAACATTAACTCTTGTGTTCTCTCCGACCCCCTTACGACAAGGCCCGAAAAGATATTTACGGGACTGTCTTTCAGGATTTTCTTTGTTTCCTGCGCGACCTGTCCGATTGCTTCGTATTCGAGAAAAGTGTCTTCAATCGGAAGGATGGTTTGGCCGTCTTCGGCTGTCTGCCCGATTGTGTCTCCGCTTATTTTGTACTGCATGTGGTTGCGGTAGAACTTTTCGCGCGGGGAAGGGATTATTTTGCGGATTGTTTCTTCTGTTTGTTTTTGGTCGAATTTGCCGATGCGTGTGAGGCAGTCTCTGACTCTGTCCTGCTTAAACTCAAGCTGTTTTGCGTAGGCTAAATGTGAGAGGGACGCTCCGGGTCTGATGTCGCCTGTGCGGTATGCTGATTTTTGTGCTGTTTCTGTGACTTTTGCTTCCGCGCGGGAATTGTTTTCGAACGTTATCTCTATGTCGCAGAGTTCACCCGGGAGGGCATTTTCCACAAAGCATTTTTTGCCGGATTCGAGGGTGCAAACTCCCCTGCCGCGGCTGTCGAGATTGGTGATTTGAACCCTCTTATATGTCACGAAAATGCCTCATTCCTTTTTATTAATATATGCCTAATTATAGTCCAAACATGGTAAAATGATATGAATTTGTGAAAAGGAGCATTTGGATGGGCGACGGCAGAAACTACCAGAGATCGAGCAGACCGGTGAATCCGGAAGATTCCGCGCTCGCGGATGAACTGCGCCGCAATCTTAAGGGCAAGCCCACAACGGCAGGCTTCAACAGATCTGTTCTGCATGAGATTTTCGGATTTATCGGAGATATCGTCAAGATTTTTGTGGTCCTTCTCCTGTGCGTTATTTTCACCTTTGGGGGCTTCGGTGCGGGAATGCTTCTTGGGTACGCTTCGACCACCCACGCCCTGTCCTTCGGCGACCTGACTTCAGCCGAGGAGACCCAGACCTCCTTTGTTTACGACTCGAAAGGGAATGTCATTTCCAAACTGACAGGCTCCGAGAACGTCGACAGAATTTACGTGTCGATCAGCGATGTTAAGGGAACATACATTGACGAAGCGATTATTTCCATAGAAGACGAAAGATTTTACGAGCACTCCGGAATCGACCTGAAGCGTATCGGAAGCGCGGTCCTCTCCGCACTTGCCAACGGCGGTTCGGCAACACACGGAGGCTCGACCATTACGCAGCAGACAGTAAAGCTGGTATCCGGTCAGGACGAGCATTCCACCTCGCGAAAAGTTCAGGAGTGGTTCGCCGCGATGAACTTAGAGCAGGAGCTGTCCAAAGACGAGATTATGGAGCTTTACATAAACCTCGCTCCTATGGGCAACAACTATGTCGGAATTCAGGCGGCGGCTTTAAACTATTTCGGCAAGAACGCCTCCGAGTTGACTCTGCCGGAATGTGCGCTTTTAGCGGGCCTCCCGAAGAGCCCGTCCTACTACAACCCGATGCGCGAATCGGGGCGCCGCAACGCTCTGCGCCGTATGAGGGTCGTTCTCGGCAAGATGTACGAACTCGGGTACATCAATGAAGAAGAGTACATGGACGCGCTCAATACGGACCTTGTGTTCAAGACCGAGGAGAAGGTTACAACGACGACCGTCAATTCGTATTTTGCGGAGTATGCGGTTTCCGAGGTTGTCGAGGATTTGGCCGCGGCACGCGGCATCTCAAAGAGCCTTGCGTCTTCCATCGTTTACAACCGCGGTTACCATATCCACACAACGCTCGAGCCCGACGTTCAGGCTATTCTTGACGAGGCGTTCTCCAATCGGGATTTATTCCAGAAGGACCCCGACGCACTCGAGGATTACCCGGAAAAACCTAACGGGTCGATGGTGGTTGTCAACGTTGAGACAGGCGCAATTGCTGCCATGCAGGGCGGTTACGGAGAGAAGACAATGAACCTCTCTCTCAACCGCGCGACATCCTCGCACAGAAACCCCGGTTCTTCCATTAAGCCTCTTATCGATTACGCTCCCGCCATGGAACTTGGGTTAATCGCACCGGCTACCGTTTATGTTGACAGAAAGGTTTACTTAGACCCTCAGAATCCGGACAAACCGTGGCCTAAGAATTACGAAAACAACTACATCGGGGCCCTGACCATAAGGCAGGCGCTCGTTAAATCCCGTAACACCATCGCCGCGATGGTATGGAGCGAGGTCGGTGGAGACACGGCGCTGTGGTATCTGTCGCAGGTGGGTATCAACCGCCTAAGCGAAGGTTCTTATCCTTCCCAGGCAGTCGGCGGTTTCACAACCGGTATGACGACTTTGGAAATGGCAGGCGCGTACGCCACGTTCGCCAACGGCGGCACATATGTCGAGCCTTACGCTTACACCGATGTTGTCGACAGCGATGACAACGTGATTCTCACATCCACACCGCTGACCTATAGGGTTTACAGCGAAGATACATGCTTCATGATTGCCGATATCCTGATGGGAGTTATCACATCGGGAACACCTTCGAAATTCGGCGGACAGCTTACAAATGCCGACGGAGAATCGATTTCAACCGCAGGCAAAACGGGTACGACGTCCGACAACAACGATAAATGGTTCTGCGGCTTCACGCCGTACTATGCCGCGGCCGTATGGTACGGCTATGACAACCGACTGAAGCAAACGGAAATTCCGAAGGCCGACTGGCGTAACGCCGTCCACATTTGGATGTACTGTATGCAAAAAATCCACGAGAACCTGCCGGGCGCCGAATTCGTTCAGCCCGAGACCGTGGTCGAGTGCGCGGTTTGCACCGCAACCGGCAAATACCCGACGGCGGCTTGCTACGCGGCGGGTTCCGTTACAAAAGATTATTACTCATCCGGCAGTGACCTGTGCCCTACATCCGATCACCCGTGCACCTACCACGTAATCGAGGAAGAGGAGCCCGAGGAAGGCGAAGAAGGCGAAGGCGATGCCGGAAATACAGAAAACAACGAGGGTTAAAATGAATAACGAAGGTGGCTCCAGAGTAGCCGTAAACTTTGCGAAAAGAATAGTTGTTAAGGTCGGCACGTCGACCTTAACTTACGAAAACGGAAAAATGAATCTGACGAACATCGACAGACTCTGCCGTTCGATATCGGACCTCATGAACCGCGGCAAAGAAGTAATTATGGTATCATCGGGTGCCATCGGCGTAGGCGTCGGTTACTTAAACCTCAAAGAGCGCCCCAAGACAACACGTGACAAGCAGGCAATCGCCGCCGTCGGCCAGTGCGAACTCATGAACGCATACACCCGTGGCTTTGCCGAGTACTCCTACATCTGCGGCCAGATACTTCTTACAAAAGACGGCATCACGGACAAACTTACAAGGTCCAACATCATCAACACAATCGAGGCTCTGATCGAAAGACAGATTATCCCAATCATAAACGAGAACGACTCGGTATCGACAAACGAGATTATGCATAACGGCACGTTCGGAGACAACGACACGCTGTCCGCTCTGGTTGCGACCATAACAAACGCGGATTTGCTGATTGTCTTGTCAGACGTCGACGGCCTGTACGACTCGAACCCCAAGGGTAATCCTGACGCTAAGAGAATTTCGTATGTCGAGGAATTTACGGATGAACTCAAAGAAGCCGCAACGGGCAAGGGGTCGTGGCTCGGCACCGGCGGAATGGCTACGAAAATTTCGGCGATGCAGACGGCAACCGAGCACGGCATCAACGGCGTCATCGCAGACGGCCAGAATCCACAGGTTTTGGGGCAGATATTAGACCAGGACGACATCGGAACATTTTTCGCCGCAAAATAATCTATGGATAAGGAACAGAGAAAAGAGAAACGGAAACAACGGCGCAAGGCAAACCGCATCTTAAACGAACCTCCTGTCAGATCTCTTCCGGAAGAAGTCGGAAACTCCGTGAGCCACGGCATCGGCGCGGGCCTGGCGATTGCAGGCTTTATTCTTCTCCTGGTAAAATCTAACTCCGTACTGTCCTATATGGCATCGTTTTTCTACGGCATCCCTCTTATTTTGATGTTTCTGATGAGTTGCCTCTACCACGCGTACAGGTGCGGGTCGACGGTAAAGCGCCTCTGGCGCCGATTCGACTATTGCTCGATTTATCTGCTCATTGGCGGCACCTTTGCGCCCCTTTATCTCATTTACTGGGGTAACACTTTGGGGATTGTGCTCTTCTGCGTTCAGTGGGGACTCATTATCGCAGGAATCTCTTTGGTGGGCGTGTTCGGCCCAAAGAAGTTTTCTGCGGTTCACTACACGCTGTATTTCCTGATCGGGTGGAGCGCGATAATGTTTATGCCCGGGTGGTTCAAAAACGACCGTCCGCTTCTGGTGTTTATTCTTCTGGGAGGCATCATTTACACTCTGGGCATGATTCCCTTCGCCCGCGACCGCAAAGGCGACCACTTTATCTGGCATATCTTTGTTCTGGCCGGAGCCCTAATCCATTGGTTCGGAATCTACTTCTTCGTTTACCCCTGACGTTACGTCCTTCAAAGTGACGGTTATCTTCATCGATTTTCCGTCGGGCGACTGCGCCTGAATCTTCCCCTTGTGCGCCTCGGTTATGGATTTGGCGATGGAAAGCCCGATGCCGTAGCCGCCGGTCTTGGAGTTCCTGGATTTGTCCGACCTGTAGAATCTGTCGAACATGTGCTTCAGATCTTCCTGATTTACAGGGGTCGTACAGGTGTTGAACACTGTTACAAACGCTGATTTCCCGGACCTTTTGAGAGAAAATTTAACTTCCCCGTCCTCGGGCGAATATTTAATCGCGTTGTCCATCAGAATCGATATCAGGCGCTCAATCGACTTCTTCTCGCCGTTGAATCGGATACCGTCTTCGACATCAACCGAGAACTTTTTGCCCGACGCCACCGCTGCGCCTCTGAACGACTCGGCCATATCGCGTGCCGTATCCGACAGTGAGAATTCCGCGAAAACCATTCCCGATGTCTTTCCTTCTTCGGATTTGGCGAGAAATATCAGCTCGTTTGTAAGTTCTGTCAGGCGCCCGACCTGCTTCTTTATGTCGTCGGTCCACTGCCGGGAATCCTCGTCCAAGTCGTCCTCGACAACTTCGCAGTCGGCGTTGATTATTGCCAAGGGAGTCTTGAGTTCATGCCCGGCATCGGTTATGAATCTCCTCTGCTTCTCGTACTGCTCGGCAGCGGGCCTTATCACGCGCCCCGAGGCAATCAGAATAATCACAAACACCAAAATCAAACATGCCACGGTTATGCAAACGCTGATAATAAGAAAATCGCGGGCGCTGTCCATAACCCTTCCGCAATAGCAGAAAACTATAAGAATTTCGGATTCACCTTCAACCATGCGGTAACGGTAGTCGTCGACTATGCCTCTTTCTTTCCCGACCTCGAAAACTATTTCCGCGTATTCGGCGGCCTTATCCGAGTCCACCGAGGATATCTTGCCCGTGTCAATCTCGCTGATCGAGCCGTCCGATGTCAAAGTTACGCTGAAGTATCTCGTCTCATACTGGGTCTCTGCCGAAAACATCGACTCTTCTCCCGTCAGAATCAACCTGAATTCAGAGAAAAAACCTCCCTTGTCATCGCCTCCTCCGGGGCCTTTGTTGTCTTCCCCTTCGGGCTTTTCGGGGGCATCACCGGGAGATACGCCGTCGGGCATATCCGGCATCGCAAAATTATCGGTCATGTCCGGGAACCGCCCGCCGTTTGAAGCGATTATGTCTATAATGTTGTCGATGTTGGAAATGACGTTGTTGTAGTTAAGGCCGTTTATGATTCCGATCAGAATAACCATAACAAGGGCGATTGAGCCCATCGAAACAGCAATGAATTTCCGCCGCAGTTTCTTAATCATTTATGGGCTCCAAAGAATATCCTGCGTTTCGCGTGGCCTTTATCTGAACATCCGCTTTGAGGGATGCGAGTTTTTTACGAAGATAGGAAATATAGGTCCACACAACACTGATGTCGGCCTCCGAGTCCAGGCCCCAGATTTTGTCCATAAATCTGTCGGTGGAAATGAGCATCCCCGGGTTTGCCATCAGAAGTTCCATAATCTGAAACTCCTTGTTCGCAAGTCTCACGCTGTCCGTGGGAGATGTCAGTTCAAACGTGGCGCGGTCGAGCGTGAGATTTCCCATTTTAAGAACATTGTCGGCCTGAGAAGGCGCAACGCGGGTCATCGCGCGAAGGCGCGCTAAAAGTTCTCTTTTGCTGAAAGGCTTTGTGAGATAGTCGTTTGCGCCCGAGTCCAGGCCCTCAACCTTGTCGTCTATCTCGGACTTGGCCGTGAGCATCATGACCGGGATCATAATGCCCTTGGCGCGTATTTCTTTCAACGCGGAAATGCCGTCAAGTTTGGGCATCATTATGTCCAGAATAGCGGCGTCGTAGTCGCCGGCAAGTATATAGGAAACTGCCTCTTCGCCGTCGTACACGGCATCAACCGAGTAATTGTTCTTGGTTAAAATCGCAACAAGAGCCTTGCTCATCGACTCTTCGTCTTCGGCCAGTAAAATTCTCATAGCAAACCTCCAAAAGGGAAATCTGTAAATATAATAACACGCGACCTAAAATCTACCCAAAAATATCAGAGCAGGTCGGACAAAGACTTTATTTCGGTACAACTTGCAGGGAGCGAATACTCCCCCGAAGGCGACAGATTCGTCTTTATAAAGAAACTCTTTATACCGAATCCGTCCGCACCGGAGATGTCGTCCGTGGGGTCGTTGCCCACCATGAACGCTGAGGATTTATCTATCCCGTACATGTCGAAAAGTTTTTCGAAAATTTTGGGCGAAGGCTTTTTGACCGCGGCGTCCGAGGACAGCAGGATGCCGTCAAAGCAGTCCTCGAGCCCGCACATTTTAATCTCGTCACGCGTAAATATTGCCTGGGCGTTCGAAAGCAGATACACTTTGTCTCCTCGCTCTCGCAAACCTTCAAGCACCGGCTTCGCCTCCGGGTAGGGCTTTATATATTCCCTTGAAAGTTTTCGAAAAGTGCGCGCGGCAGACATAACTTCCTCGTCCGTCGGGGACTTGAAACAGACGCGGAACATTCCCGCGAAGACCTTGTATAAATCAGGCTCGAAATATTGTTCTCCCGTCATCTGCTCTTCGATAAGCGCATAGTACAAAGACTTAAGAAGTTCCGCATCGACAGGATAAACTGAGGTCATGCCCGACCACAAAGAAGGCAGAGTCTCGTCGGTGTGTATGTCGGCCAGGGTTCCGTAAAAATCGAAAACGTAACTACTCATTATTTTGTTTCTTTCCGCGCCACCCGAATTTTTTGCCTGCCCAGAGCATGCACGCAAGGCACATGATTATCTGCGTACAGGACGAAATAGGGGTGGCCAGGCCGATTTTGAAGAGCGAGACGGGCACCTGACGGCTCATGAAAACCGCAATCGGAATTCTTACGCAAAACGCGCTCGCAATGCCCTGCACCATGACGAATTTGGTGAGTCCCAGGCCGCTGAAGAAACCCAGAAAACAGAAGAAGAACGGCGTCAAAACGCAGTCTATAGCGTAGGCCCTCAAATAGTCCGCGGCGGCCTCTATAATCTCCGGATCTTTTGCGAAAATCGAGGCGAGCATGTCGCCGTGGAAGAAACTGAAATAGCCCATGACGACGCCTATCGCAAGCGAGAGAATGATTGCGTAGTACAGGGATTTCCTCGCGCGTCCGAACTTGCCGGCCCCTGCGTTCTGCGCAATGAATGCTGCCATCGACTGCATGAACGCGGACGGCACGAGCATAATAAATCCGCACACCTTCTCGGCAACGCCCACGCCTGCCGAAGGAATTACCCCGAGCTTGTTTACGACCGCGAGAATAACGCAGAAGGAAATTCCCACAAGCGCGTCCTGAATGCCCATGGGAAGTCCCAAAGATGTGATGTGGCCCATTATTTTCTTATCGGGTTTTATGTATTCTTTCTTGAAATCAAACGGCAGATTCTGCCTCGAAATAATCCACAGCGACAGCACAACACTGACCGCCTGCGCCGCCACGGTCGCAATCGCCGCGCCTGACGCACCCATACCGAAGCCCCCTACCAAGACAAGGTCGCCGACGATATTGCAGACACACGCGATGGCAACGGTTATAAGCGGTGTTTTCGAATCGCCCATCCCCCTGAACACACTTCCGATAAGAACATACGCTGTGAGGATTATCGAACCCGCCCCGCAAATCCTGACATAGCTTTCGGTCAGGGAAAACGCTTCCTCAGGCGCCTGCATAATCTCAGACAATCCACCGGCTCCGAAAAACATAACCAGAGACAGCAACAGAGCCGATATAAAAAACTCAACAATCGCGGCACCTATGGTCTTGCCGGCGTCATCTCTCTTACCCATACCGAGGAGGTGCCCCAGGCGTATCGTGACACCCATCGAAAAACTGTTAACGATGTTTGTGAAAAGCAGCGTAATCTGCGAGCCCGTGGCAACCGCCGAGACGTCCGCAGAGGTTCCGAACTGCCCGACGACCAAAAGGTCCACCGCCCCGTACATCGCCTGCAAAAACAACGCAAGCAAGACCGGTGCGGCGAAACGCACCAGCGGGTACATGATGGGACCTTCGGTAAAACTGTTGTATTTCTTTTCGGACATGCGTGCTATTTTACAACTTAAAAAAGTATAGTCAACAAAAAACTCCCGCCAAAGTGAAGCGGGAGTTTTAATCAGTTTGTTTTTTATTACTTGATGAGTTTCTTAATGAACTGACTTTCGCGGATTCCGACGTAGTTGTCGGCGGATACAAGGCAGAGGCAGTAAGATACAACCGCAACCTTGATATCTTCGGAAATCATTCCCAGAACATCCGCGACGTTGTCTGCGCGCTCACCGATGTTATCTTTCTTCGCAGCCTCAACCAAAGCCGAAGCGTCTTCAAAAGAGATGTCAATGTTTGTCGAATCTTTGAAAAGAGAATATTCCTCGATATCGAGTTTTCCGTCGGCTGCACAGGATGCCAAAACTATCGTTGTGAAAGCCTCAACACCGCCCGTTATCGCATCGATTGCAGGAAGTATGATCGCGGACAAAACAGTCAGCTGCTCGCGTCTCTCATCGTAGGTAAGTTTCTCGTATTGGTGAACAAGTTTTTCGAATTCGAACATGGTGTAACCCTCCTGTCGGTTTTTATGACTTTTTTATTATAACATCAACTCAGCCGTTTCTTTCTTTTCTGTAAAACTCAACCGTCTCGGCGATGCCTTCCTTAAAACTGTATTCGGGAATAAAGCCTGTGTCGGAGGTCAGTTTTTCGATGTCCGCGCAAAGATACATCACCTGCCCGGGGTAGTAGTCGACATCCCCGAAGCCTATTTCCAAAGCGGGGTCGACAGCATCACGTATGTCCTTTATGTACTCGCTCAAAGGCCTGACTTTGCCGGACCCGATGGGATAAACGGCTCCGTCCTCGCCCTTTGTGGCCGCCAAGTAAAACGCACGCGCGGCGTCTTTGCTGTAGATATAATCCCACATCTGCTCGCCCTTCGTGCAATGCGGAATATCTCCTGCAAGCATCTGATTTATTATGCTCGCGACCATTGTGTGCGCTCCGTCGCACGGCCCGTAAACACTTAGGATACGAACCCAGATGTGGCGCATGTTATATTTTTTTGCTTCAATCCGGGTCATGTTGCCGGCACAGAATTTGCCGATGCCGTAGCCGTTCTCAGGGGAACACGGCAAATCCCCCGATATTTTCGTGCCGTCAGGAACTCTGCCATATTCGGCCTGAGAGCCCGCGCCCAGAAAAGTCTCGCACTTAAGTTCTGCCGCCGCACGGACGGCGTCAACCGAGGCTTGGATATTTTTTATCTGAATGTCCATGTCGTTGCGACTGTCCCCGTGTGTCCCGTCCCAAGCAAAATGGAAAAAGAGATTTGCCGAATGAATTCCGAGGTTCCCAAGTTTTTCCGGCAGTTTTCTTAAATCGCTGTTGTCAACCTCGGCAACAATCGCTCCTGCGGGAACATTGGCAAGGCGCCGGGATTTCGGTCTTACAACCGCGACAACCTCGTAACCTTCTTTGAGCAAAAGGCTTATTGTCTCGCTTGCGAGCATTCCGGTCGCACCGGTTACAATAGCGCGCTCCATGGTGTTACTCCGGTACTGATGCCTTGACGGCATTGAATTCTTCGCGGTCCAAAAACGGGAACATATCGTCGATAGGCGGCGACACAATCTTTCCGTCCGGCAGAACCTTAGAAGAAAGCTTTGGCTCGAAGTTTTGCTTATCGCTTACGATAACCTCGCAAACCACAGGATCGTTGCCGGATAAAACCTCGGCAACTTTAGCCTCGGTATCGTCGGCATTGTCTATCTTTACATAGCGGATTCCGTACGCCGGAATAAGTTTGGACAGGTCCGGAAAAGACAGGCCGTTGCCGTCGCAGACACCTACAAGCGGCGGGTCGAATTTAGCCGTCTGAGTCTGCCTTATCGAATGGTAGCCATTGTTGTTGATGATAAATGTTTTAAGATTCAGATTGTTGTATTTAACGGTCTGCAGTTCCTGAATATTCATCTGGAACGACCCGTCACCGTCAACGCATATAACGCGCTTGCCGTCCCGCGACACCGCGCATCCGACGGCCGCGGGAAAGCCGTATCCCATCGCCGCACACCCTGAATTGGTGAACAGTCTCGTGCCGGACTTGATGTGCATTCCCTGGAACGTAACAACGCACGCCGAGCCGTTGCCGCAGATAACATAATCGTCTTCGTCCAAAACCTTCGAAAATCTGTCCACAAAAACATACGGGTTTACGGGAGTTGTTTCTTTCTCATATTCGGGCAGGCACGCGGGGTATTTTCTGTCGATGTCGCGGCACCACGAAATCCATTTGCCGTGATCTCCCGTATCTGGTTTCTGCGCGATTATATCGGCGATAACGTCTTTGACATCGGCGTGGATTTTAAGGTCGATGTCGATGGTTGGTTTATTAAGTTCGGCCTCATCAATATCAACCATAATCTTATATGCGTTCGGGGACCATTCTTTGAAGTTGTAACTTATCTGTCTGATGTTAAGTCTGCATCCGAGAACCAATACGAGATCGCTGCTCTGCAACACAAAATTTCCGCCGCGCGTACCAACCGTTCCGGGGCGCCCCGAATAGTACGGATTGTCGTCAGGCACCAAGTCGTGCGCGTTCCACGCGGTGACAACAGGGATTTTCAAAACGTCCAGCATTTTGAGCATCTCATCGCGGACTCCGGCAAATCTGACACCTTCACCAACAATCGCGACGGGGCGTTTGGCGCTCTTTATTTTTTCGGCGATTGTGGCTGTGAGGGCTGTGTCGTAGTGAGGGTTTTCGCGCTTTGAAAGTTCCTCTTCCTCATCCGATCCTTCAAAATGCTTAAGGCTTTCTTCTTCCACCGGGCTTGCCTGAACGTCCAACGGGATGTCGAGCCACACCGGGCCTTTGCGGCCATTGTTTGCCAGGAACCAGGCTTTCTCGAGGTGGTACAAAATGTCTTCAGGGGTATCTACCATCACCGCGTATTTTGTCATGCAGGACACGGCATCTACTATCGGGAATTCCTGATCTCCCAGTTGCCTCAAAGGCAGGTTTGGGGCCGCACTTACCGTGGTCTCCCTTTTGACCTGACCGGAGATTACAAACATCGGAACGGAATCCAAATATCCGCCCATGACACCTGTTATCGCATTCGTGCCGCCGGGGCCGGAAGTGACACAAACCGCCGCGATTCTGCCCGTGAGCCTCGCATAGCCTTCGGCCGCAATCGAGCAGGCCTGCTCGTGGTGATTGTATGTGCACTTCAAACCCTCGCAGTGGCCGAGCGCGTCATTTAAATGCATCGCACCGCCGCCCGTGACGGTGAACACGTCCGTGACTCCCTTTGCCACCAGAAAATCCGCAAGTATCTTCGCAACTTTTTTCATATCTGTCCTCCTTCGAACAGAGACTTCAGATCGGTCATTCTGTCCGCGTAAATCACATGTTTAAAATCGTTGATGTCTTCCCCTCCGAACCGGCCGAAACCGAAGCCAAAAGACACTCCGGCAAAATCGACACCGGCCAGGTCCGCACCCTTGGCATCGTGCGAGGAGTCTCCTACCATAAGGACCTTCTGCCGCCCTTCGGAAAGTTTTTCGATGCACAAATCTATGATGTCCGCTTTTCGAAGTTTGCCTTCGTAATCGGACCCGTAAATAACGTCCGTGTAATCATCGAAGTGAAAGTGCCTGAGCAGTTTCTCAGCGTAATCCTGCTTCTTGTATGTGGCAATCCCGATTGCGATGCCACTGTCTCTCAGAAAGTCGAGAAACTCATACACGCCGTCGTAAACTTCGGCGCCCAAAAGATTGTGGTTACTGTATCTGTCGCGAAAATACGCGGCAACCTCAGCAAGATTTTCTTTAGGCACACCGCACTTGCCTTCGAAGGACCATTCAATCGGAGGTCCTATAAATCGCATAAGTTCCTCGTGCGGCATGGTTTTTAACTTAAAATGCTCTATCGTCTCCTCTACGGATTTTACAATACCCTCGGATGTGTCGAGGAGAGTTCCGTCAACATCAAATAAAACTGCTTTATATCTCATACTTTGTTGTCGTAAGCGACTTAACCTCTATTTTGTCTTTAACCGAAGCGATGAATCCCGACATGTAGGAATTCAGGTAATCAGCCTTCTTCTTCGCAAAATCGTATTCCTTGCCCTCGTCGAAATAGTTGTCGTCGGTCCCGGAATACCCGTCGAAGCCGGCCAGTGTCACCTTCTTAACGCCGGTCTTAGTCAGAACCTTAATCAGCATCATCAGTGAGTTATCCGAATACTCCGACTCGCGGTCGAGCAACTCGCTTATATTGACCACGTATTCAAATCCGCCGTCGGCAGGCGTTAAATTCGACGTCGCGATGACCGGGTATTTGTTTTTGGACAGAACCGTCGCCACCTGAATGTATCGCTTGCTGTTGGTAAGGAAAATAAAATCCGGAGCAAGGTCACCCTTGGCATAGTTCACCGATATAACCAAAGGCGATGTCTCACTTATATATTTCCGGATTTTTCCGTCTTCGGTCGTGATTGTTTTGCCCGGGCCAACAACCAATATATCTCTGCCGGCAAAAGTCTCCGTCAGGCGCGCTATTGAATCGCTGTCGTTAATTTCACGGTCCTGATACTCAAGGTAAAGATCTTCCATATAGTCCTTGTCGTACAGTAGTTTCTTCTCCCCTTCGAGTTTTCCCAGAAGGTCGTTGATCTGCATAACCGACAGGGTGTGCTTGTTCATCAGCTGCTTTACATAATTCGGGTGGCAGTCGTTGTACGCCGCGATAAAGAAAAACATGTTGTAACCCCAGGTCGCCGGGGAATAGAACTGCATGATATTCGCGTCTATCGCCTCCAGATACTGGCTGATTCCGTACGACTTGCCGTATTCGCTGTTCATGTGCATCGCGACCAGTTCAATCGGCGCGTTCCCGGCGCTCTTTCCCATCGCGTACAAAGTGCCGTCGACAAGAAGTCCGCGGTCCGTCTCCGACGAGTACGCCAAAACCGTCTGACAGTTCGCGTACGCCATCTGGAAATTGTTGTGCCCGTGATAGCCGACAGAAATCTTAGAATCCAAATGTTTGTCCAAAACCTCCAGGATATGCTTTAAATCCCGCTGGTGCGTAAGACCGTAGGTATCAACCATGGACACCGCGTCCGGCATAACCTCATTCGCAATATTACACAAATCGATAAGTTCTTCATCCGAATAAGCCGTAACGCTTACAAGCTGCGCGAAAACAATATACCCGAGGCGCTTCAGTTCTCCGCAGAAGTCCAGCGCCTCACGCCTCAAATGCTTCTTGAAAATAACGCGGATGCCGTCCAGATACGACTCGCTTTGAGGCTTAATGTTTGAAAGCCCGCAGGTCCCGTAGTCAATCATCCCGAAAACTTTCGTCCCCTTACGGTCCAGGTCGCCGTATATTTTCTCCACACTGTCGGTGTCCGGGAAAATGCTTCTGTCGTAATCAAAAGGCCGCCTCTCATCCAGGAAACCGACCTCGATAATGTCCGTCCCCGCATCCACAATCCTCTCAAAAACAGACACTATATTATCGTGCCCGAACAGCCAGTCATTCACATAACCGCCGTCGCGCAGCGTGCAATCCAACAACTGAATTTTGCTTTCCATATTGATCCCTCCTTAAATTGTTTTCGGATTTTATTTTATCACCGCACATCAAACCGTCACAGTATCAATACAACATGTATGCTTCTTGGCGCTCTTGTCGTAGTTGATTCCCACACATATTACTTCCCCTTTGTAGTCGGACAGTTTTTTGACAATGTTTGTGTATTTTCTTTCGCGTATCTGCTCAACCGCGCCGACAGCATCTTTATCAAATTTGAGTTCAACGATTATCGGAGGATTCGGGTTATTGTGTCGCGGCAAAAAGACTATATCCGCGAACCCCTTTCCGGCCGGAGCCTCCCTTTGCATAAAATAGGTGTTCCTTGCGGTATAGTACGCAAGCGATATAACCATGGAAAGAGAATTTTCATCATTGTAGTTGATTATTGAAGTCGCTTCCTCATGCACCCTTTCGATTTCCTCCGCAACTTTCTCTTCGTTTTTATTCAGGGTATATTCCAAAAGTTTTTCCGAAGCGTTGATTGCCGACATAACAGGTGCCCAATCGGAATTAGTGATGCAATTTATGAATTCCTTTGCAACTTCACCGTTGGGAATGTAACACTCACTGCTTGCGATGTCGTATGTCAGATATCCCAAATGAATAAGAAGAGTGAGAACATCGTCCGCATTGAAGAATGTGGTCATATCGTTTTGGAAAGTATCCGGATTAATTGTAACCTTGCCGCCGGCAATCATATCGGACACCCTGTCTTTAAGTCCGTCGAAATTCATCTCGATATAAATCTTGAGGGCCTCATATGTCTCGGTGGAGGTCCAGTAATTTCCGAACCTCCCGGATTCCATGCTGCTTACAACGGATTTAGGATTGTAAACGCTTATTCCGTTTACTTCATAACCGTCATACCATTTTTTTGTTTCGTCGAAAGACATCCCGTATTTGTCGCAGAGAGCCATAACCTCTTCTTCGGTGAAACCCGTGAAGTCCGCGTACTTTCCGGCGTCGAGCATCGACACTTCGGTAAACATGTTGAGCGCCGAATGCGCCCCGTATTTTTTTATCGGCAGGATTCCGGTCATATAGGCAAGGGCAACATATGTCTGATCCTTAAGAAGTCCGCGCAGAAAATCCAAATAGTACTTCTGAGCGTCGGTATTTCCCGCGTGTTCCCTGAATATGCAATCCCATTCGTCTATTACAAAAATGAAAGGACACTTTTTTACGGAATATACGGTCTTTAAAACATCGATCAAATCTGTATCGTCGTAATATTTAACATCGGGATATTCCTGCTTTATGTCGTAAATAACACGGTCGGTTATTTGCTTCAATTCGGCTCCAACGTTATCCGCACGCTGCGAAAATTCCGCCATGTTTATATGAATAACATTGTAGGCATTAAGATGGTTTTCGAACGTATCGGTTCCGCTTATCTTAAGAGACGCGAACAGGTCCTTTGAATCACAGCCTTTGCTGTAGTATGCAACAAGCATATCCGCCGTTGTGGATTTACCGAACCTACGGGGCCGGCTCACACAGATATACTTGTTCTTCGTCTTTATAACGGAATTTGTGTGTTGAATCAAAAGACTTTTGTCGACATAAATCTCAGAGTCCAATGCCTCCTTAAAACCCTGATTGTCCAAATTCAAATACAAACCCATGCCGAAGGACCTTTCGTTTTCGTTTTATGGATAAATTTTAATATAAACCTTCCTGAATTTGTATATCTCTGCTGTCCGGTTAGACACATAAACTCCCTTTCAATTCGATTTTCGTTCTTAAAAAATTTTCAAAACAATGAACTTTTCGCAATTTATTCCCGTCTGTATAGCAAAGTAACCAAACCGGCCTTTAGAAAAAACAAATTTGGAGGAACAAAAAATGGACATTAATTGCAAATTGTATTCACTTGAAGACGCAGAAATTCTGGTAGATCTGTTGCCAAAAATGATAGACTACGACGATACAAAACAAGCCTATATGTCGACGAAAAAAAGACAAGAAGAGGCTGACAGACGATATTCTTCCGCCTGCAGACAATATTGCGATTCAAAGAAAAAAGCCAAAAAGACAATCATCCTGTCATCCATCAAACTGACTGTCGTTACAGCAGTATTTCTTTTTATTGAAATATCCGTATTAAACCATGCGGAGGAACTTCCCGCAGACACATTATTCGGGTGTCTCAGGAATATGGTATTGATGATAGATTCATTCAACGCGCTTAACATGACGGCTTTTGAAATGTCACTGTTTTTCTGGCCGTGGGCAATATGGTCGTTTTTCTTCGTTATCAGAAGGGTAAGTAAAATAGGCGCTCTCTTACGTGACGCAAAAGAACACGATGAAATTATGAATTCTATTCCTCGCGATGCACTCTATCCGACACCTTCGCTTAGAGATCTCTACAATGACTACAGTCAGGCAAACGCAAAACTTTCACAGGCCTTCCAAAAGAACAACATACCTGCTGCCTACAGAAACGACAACATCTTTCCTGCTGTTGCTTTCATTTTGGAAGGCCGGGCCAATTCCTTTAACGAGGCGTACAATCTGACAGATCTTTACCTTCACAGAGCAAAAATGGAAGCAATGCAGGCCGAATGCGTCGATAACAGCAAAACTGCAGCAATAAGTTTCAGGCACGCAGAACAAAATATGAATCAAGTTATGAAGGAGTGCGTTGCCCAGAGCAAAAAGATATCGGATTTGGAAATGCAATTGTCAAATCAGAGCGTGGACATAGTCAATGTTTCTTCCCAGGTTGCGGGCTTGTACTGACGTGAACATCTTTAAAGTGCAATGCGGAAAGAATCATGATGACAGTTCCGGCAAGGGACACAGCGGTGCCGGCGATAAGCATCGGATAAGTACCCGAGGATGTCAGAATCTGACCGCCCAGGATGCTTCCGATAACGCCTCCGATGGGGTTTACCGCATACATAAGAGCCTGCGCGGTAACCCTGTCCTTCTCATCGAAAAACTTATTCGCAAGAGACACCCCTGCAGGCTGCAAAAGCGCATACCCCAGGCACTGCGTGGCGTACGATACATAGAGCATCGGGATTGTTGCGCTGCAGCAGATAAGCGCTGCCTTAAGGGTAAGCCCCACGGCTGCGGCAGCCATCAGGAATCTTGTCTGTATTTTCTTTTCGAGCAGATCGTAAATGTACATGACCGGTACTTCCGCGATTGCCGCGGCGGCGACCATCAGCCCCATGACAGAAGAATCTCCCCCTGCGCGCTCGGCTATCTGAATCGCATACTGATTTGAAATCTGATGCATCGCGATGGTAAGGGATATACCGAAAATCAAAACCGCGTACACTTTATTCGATTTTAAGAATTCCAAATACCCGCCGCTTTTGGTCTCTTCTTTTTTGACGGGCTCGGTTGGCATAAAAACAACCGTAAGAATCATGAAGAAAATCATGCACGCACCGCTTACGGGAACCGCAATCGTGCCGAGTCTCGCAACGACAAATCCCAGAATAGCCGAGGTTGCCGAATACACAATGGAACCCGTGCCCCTCGCGATTCCGTAGTTAATCTTATGGCCTCTGTTGCGGAAATAAAACCCAAGGCTGTTGGCATACCCCGGAAGGTCCTGCTCGACTGCGACCAATATGGTAAAAACAATTCCGGCGAGCAGCGATACATTGATGAATATCGATGAAAAATACATCAGTAAAATTATCGAACCCAAAAGGATAACCAGCCTGGAAAGTGACAGTTTTCCGCGGCTTTCGAGCGAAGTGAAGAACGGCTGCATGGCAATTGCCAGAACGTTTCCTACGGCAACGATATAACCTATCTCCTTTTCCGTCAGACCCTTGTCCATGAGAAAGACAGTGGTGAAACAAAACGCCGAGACGTGCGCGGCCCACATAAAGACATTGACCAGAAGGAATTTTCCCATTGCAAATCTTTTAAGTTCCATAGTCTTTCTCCGTAGGCTCACTGAAATTTACTTATGCATTATGCGAAAGGCACAAAAATTACTCAAGTTACTTTTGTTTCTTAAAATCTGCATTTTTGTGTGATTTATATCAGCGCTCAAGATATCTTCCGAAAAAACTGTCGCCGGAATCTTCAAGCACACCGAGTTTTGTAAGTTTTCTTTCGCTCAGCTCGTCCTGCCTCACGGACACTTTCGTGTAAAGTCTCTCGCGGGCAAGATTGTATGTCCTTGCCATCTCTTTTACGGACGATATCACGCCTATTCCCAGAAGGACACTTAAGATAACCAAAAGAAGCCATTCCTTGGTCTTATGCATATTCTCCAAAGTCTGAAGTACCATAAGGAACAAAATCAGAAGAGCCGGATACGCCGCCTCGGTCCCGAATTCCGCGGTATCTCCGAGCCTGAACAAAGGCAGCAGAGCAAGAGTAAAAAGCAAAACGAGATAAACCGTTTTTTTGCGGTTGTCCTTCCACATCACCCAAAGGTATGCGCCGACCTCAAGCAAAACAAACACCATCCATGTGCCGAAGAACACGCCCATGTATCTCTGCCTTCCTATTCCGAAAGTCAGGGAAACATGCCTCGAGAAAACATAGACGGCCGACAATATGCCGACGACAAGTCCGCCCAAAATATTGTTCAGCGTAACGGCTTCCTTCAAATTTTCGGTAACTGTTTTTTTATCGCAAACTTCGGGCGGGGTCTTTTCGAAAAATCCCGTGTCCGTTATCCTTCCTTTGAGGAGTTTGAGGACGACAAAGGGCATCATTCCCACAGCCGGCAGCGGGCACATGAAGATTGCCGCCGCCCACAGGAAAACAACATTTTTGTTGTCCTTTTGCAATATCAGCAAAAGCGTTATTATCCACGCGGAAATACATGTGTCAAAGCCGTGCAGCAGAGCCGGAGTAAAGCCCCAAAACTCAAAGAATCCCGCCCAGTCCTCGATATAGGCGGTTATGGGTGTATCCGCCAATGTGCCTTTGACAAGGAGCACGCCGACGATATCCAGCCCTCCGAACAGCGCAAATAACACAACCGTCCAAAACTTGTCCTTCCCTGTGACTTTCGCAATCAGATAAAAGACAATCACGACTCCGAGGAATGTCCAGCCCAATAATACAATCTCCCCTGCAAGCCGCCCGAAAAGTTTTCCCGCAAGCGCCGCGGGCAGATAAAAACCGATGTCGTAAGACAGGGTTTTATCCCCCGTCCCCTCAATCAAAAGTCTCAAAACAGCATTGTACAATGCGTGCTCTTCGTTTTGTATTCCGAACGCGCCGGCGCCGGAAATCCACGCCAGAACGCCTGCCGCCAAAACGCTTCCCAAACTTAGATATTTAATCTCAACTCCGAGTGTTTTTTCTTTTTTGCACTGAACAAACAATCTATACATGCAAAACAAAAGCACTGCTGCGGCGGGAATGCCTATATAGGGTTTGAGCCACCCTAAGAAAAAAATCAGTATCGGTAAAAATATGTAAACGTATATCGGAAACATCAGATCTACCTCGCAAGATACCGGGCAAAGAAACTGTTCTGTCCGTCGCCGTGGAAATTATTGCCGTTTATTACTTCGTCCTCACTGCCGGGTTTCATGTATACCGCAGTGTTGTTCACATAGGATTCGTTCGAACTCTTAACCGATCTGCAGAACTCGTGAATCGCGCCGTCCCAACCCACTGCCAGGCACAGGCACAAAGCGACGAAAACAAGCCAGTCCTTTTTCTTCCGCGATTCCTTAAGTGTTCTGCAAACCATAACGAACAAAACAATCAGGGCCGGAATCGACGCACGCATTCCGAAGTCAATGCTGTTGCCGATTTTGATAAGCGGACACGCAAGCAAAATCGCACCTGTAAGCCAGTAGATAATTTTCATCTTCTTGTATTTGTAAATCAAAATCATGTATATGCCGGCTTCCAAAAGGAAAAAACTCAGCCACAGATACACAAATTCTCTCTTGTCCAAACCGCTGTATATTTTGGACTGCTTGCCTCCGGAAACATTTGCCGCAACGTAGGCATACGATATAAGTCCCACGACCCCGCCGCCGAATACATTGTTAACCGTAAAAGTCTCTTTTATATTCTCCCAAAGTTTTTTTGGCAACTTCGCGCCTTCCCGTTCCTTTCCCAAAACCTTAAGCGCCAGATACGGCACCATACCGATAAACGGCAGCGGACACTGCAAAACACCCGCGGAAATAATCAAAATAAGATTCTTGTTATCCTTCTGCTTCATAATCAACAGAAAAATAATCCATGCGTAAATAACCTGATTAAACACCCAGTAAAGCTGCGTCGTAAATCCCGAGAACTGGAATTTTCCCGGCCATCTTTCTATGTGTGCGCTCAAATCAATCGGTGTCAGTTGCCCCTGCTTAAACCAGATACCTACAATATCAAGCCCTCCGAAAAGGATAAACAAAACCAAAGGCCAGACCTTCTTCGCACCGATAGCCTGTGTCAGCAGATACCAGACAATCAACACTCCGAAAACAGCCCATACGGCCTGAAACAGATACCCGGCAGTAGTCCCGAGAACCTTGCCGACCAAAGCCGCCGGAAGCCAGAACGCGATGTAATAAACAAGCATGTGAGATTCGGTTCCCGTCTCGGTTTCCACATCCAAAACAACCGGCCAGTCGTACTTAACCAACATCTCGAATATCCGGTTCCGCGCCCAGTGGTCCTCATTCTGAAACGATAATCTTCCGATACCGGAAAACCACACCCATATAACGGCAACCACCAAAACTCCGAACAGGAGCCATAAATTATCCGAATTGATATTGAATTTTCTGTCTGTCTTATGCTGCAAGACCATGCGAACAAGGCAAAAAACAACAAGTGCCGTCAAAGGCACAGCAATGTACCACCTGATCCATCCCAAAAAGAAAATTACAACGGGCAAAAACAGATATGCATAAATTCCGGCATTAACCCATGTCTCGGATATGGTTTTTTTACCGACAATTCCGTTTCCCATAAAGTCTCCCCAGTATGCTTTCTTTCGTTGTGAATTTTAACACATATGAGCGTTTCTAACCACGGCATGTACACCCCTGAGTACCATTGTAGGGTACGCCTCAGAGTACAAATCGCCGTTTTGATTAATCACTGGTACCACAGTAGGGTACGCCTCAGAGTACAAAAAGGGATTGTATGAAAATTTGTGGGGTTTGCTTAAAGGCTCAAAAAGGCTTTGGGAATATAATGTCTGCATGAATAAAGATTTGACCGTCGGGACTCCCCGCGTTGTATTGCTGAAGTTTTGTCTGCCGCTTTTTGCAAGCGTTATTTTTCAGCAACTTTATAACATTGCAGATTCGTGGGTGGCGGGGCGCTTCATAGGAGAAGACGCACTGGCGGCCGTCGGCAACAGTTATGAGATCACACTCATCTACATTGCATTCGCGTTCGGATGCAACATGGGATGTTCGGTTGTGTCAGCGCACTATTTCGGGGCGCATAATTTTTCGCGCATGAAAACGTGTGTGTACACAGCCTCAATCTTCACTTTGATTCTCTCGCTCGTTTTGACCGTTTTGGGGCTTGTTCTCGCGCCCGCGCTTTTGGAAGTTATTTCAACGCCCGCCGAAATTTGGGACGCATCTCTTCTCTATCTTCGTATTTATACTTTGGGGCTCACATTCGTATTCCTCTATAACCTGTCGACGGGCGTGTTCACGGCGCTCGGGGATTCGGTTACGCCGTTTGTGTTTCTTGCGGTCTCCTCTCTGTCGAATATAGGTGTTGATATTTTGTTTGTTAAGGTTTTCGATATGGGCGTGGCAGGCGTTGCGTGGGCGACGTTTATCTGCCAGTCCGCGGCATGTGTCTTGGCAGTGGCTGTTGTTTTCTTCAGACTTAAATCAATTAAAGTGTCTGAACGTGTCGCTGTTTGGAATTGGCACATTTTCAGAAGAATTATAGTGATCGCGGTGCCTTCGATGCTGCAACAAAGTTTTATTTCCGTCGGGAACATGTTTATTCAGAGCATAATCAACGGCTTCGGGCCGGCTGTTATCGCGGGGTACTCGGCGGCGGTTAAACTCAACAACATGGTTATAACGGCGTTCACGACGTTTGCAAACGGCGTGTCGAATTACACGTCGCAGAACATCGGCGCGGGCAAACGGGAGCGCGTGCGCGCGGGATTTTTGGCCGGGGTTGCCGAGGTTTTCGTACTGTCTGTTCCCTTCATTGTCTGCTACGTTATCTTCCCTGAAGCGCTTCTTAAGTTCTTTATTTCCGAGCCTTCGGCGGAAGCCTTAAGATCCGGTATGCTCTTCCTTAGGATTATCGCGCCGTTTTATATGATTGCTTCGCTTAAACTGATATCCGACGGCGTGCTGCGCGGGGCAGGCCTCATGAACAGGTTTATGGCGGCGACGTTCACGGATTTGACGCTCCGCGTCGTGCTCGCGTTTATCCTGTCGGGGACGTCTCTGGGGTATGTCGGAATCTGGTGCGCATGGCCCGTCGGGTGGACGATTTCCACCATTATGTCTGTGCTGCTTTGCAGGAAGGCTTTTAAGAATTAATCCTCGGAATTGCCGTTATCTTCGTCGTCGCGGAAGGCGTCTTCGGTTTCTTTGTTAATCTGATCGAAATCGATTTTGCCGTCTTCGATAAGCTTTATGAAAACCTCCGCAATATCAGGGTTGAACTGTGTGCCTTCGCACCTCTTTATCTCGGCGATGACGTCCTCAAGCTTCATCTGCTTGCGGTACGGCCTTGTCGAATACATCGCGTCGAAGCAATCCGCCACCGCGATTATCTGGGCGACCTTCGGAATATTGTCGCCTTCAAGACCTTCCGGGTAACCTTTGCCGTTCCACTTCTCGTGGTGGTACGCGGCACCCAAAGCCAGTTCGGGGAAGTCCGTTATCTCACTCAAAACAGTCTTTCCGATTGTCGTGTGACTCTGAATTGTGTGATATTCCTCGTCGGTTAATTTACCCGGCTTGTTTAAAATAGCAATCGGGATGCCGGTCTTTCCGACGTCGTGAAGCATCGCGATATTGTAGATGTCGGCGACCTCATCGTCGGACATACCCATGCCCTTCGCGATTGCCTCCGAATATTTGGCGACACGGAACGAGTGACCTCGCGTGTACTGGTCCTTGGCATCGATTATGCGGGCAAAAGCCGAGATAATCTGACCTAAGATTCTTCTGTCACGCTCGCGCTGTCTTAAAAGCTGGCGGGTCTTTGCTTTATAGATTATACGAAGAACGAGGAACATCAGGAGGATTGCCAGGAGTACCATCATGGCTTGGAACCACCAGTGCTCGTAGAACGACTTTTCCTTGATGACGGTTACAACCAGGGACTTCTCAACCTCCTGCGTCGCGACGTTGATAACAGACAATTTAAAGTTATAGGTGCCGCCGGAGAGGTTTGTGTAGGATAACGCCGTCAGCTCGTCGATATTGACCGTAACCATCTCGGAGTCAAGACCCGACAGCGTGTAACCTACCTTCGGGAAATCAAAGGAATACGACAAAACATAACCGTAAATCGTAAGTCTCACGGTATCCGCCGGAATCGTCACGGTATTCGTATCATCGTCGATGTAGTAGTAAACGCCGTCGCAGGCAACGTAAGGGATTGTGAGCATCACGCGGTCGTTATCGGCGAAAGGCTCTTCGATGTTTATGGTCGCGAGGCCCGATGAACAGGACATGTAAAGCGTGCCGTCCTCGGATACATAGTTACGGGAGTTGGCAGTTAAAACATAGGGTAGGCCGCGCTTGGAGTCGTAGAGCACATAGTCCATCTCTTCCGAATCTTCCAAAAGTTCGTCCACGGAAAGTCTGTAAATACCGCCGCTTCCGATGACCCACGCCTCTCCCAAAGAATTGATAAACAAATCGAGGTTGTTCGAGTACGGGAAGTTATTGATTGTGGTCGTCTCCCCGTCCTTTATGTACGCCAGGGTGTTGCTCGTTATGACCCACATCATGTCGCGCTCTTCGTCGTATTTGATTCTCAAAATAACGTCGGACTTGAGGCCCTCGTCCTGACCGATGTGCGTCAGATTTTTATCCTTATCGAAAACATAAATTCCGCCGCCGTCGCTTCCCAGGTACAGGTTCCCGTCGCCGTCCTCGGCAATCGTTAAAATGGAGGAATTTACAAGCCCGGTGTCGGCATCGTAAACCTCGTCCGTCACCTTGCCATCCTCGATAACATTGACGCCGGAGGAAGCCGACGCATAAATCTTGCCGTCCGACCCCTCGAAAACATCTCTTACCTTGTTCGACAGCATTCCGTCGTCCTCGGTGAAGCAGACGATTTGATGATCCGTCGTATATTCCATGAGCGCAGTGTCGCCGTATGTTCCGAACCAAAGGTTCCCTTCGCTGTCCTTCAGGATTGCGCGGGTACGGTTCTCGCCGGCGGCCTTTGTGACTTCATTTTCAATCAGGTTATACTGCTCGTCCAAAGCATAAATTCCCGTGTCGGTTCCAAGGTAGATAATCCCCTCCGAGACACACGTGGAATTTATGACCATTTCGTCCAAACCGGCGATCATGGTGATGTCGGTGAATCTGTTCTCAACTACCTTCATGATGCCCTGACGGGAGGAGGCAAACCACAGGTCGCCCTCGTAGTCGACCATCATATCATCGATGGAATTTGTCATCTCGAGATTGTCGAGCTTTTTGAAATTACCGTCATCACTTAAAACGCCGACGCCGTTGTCGGATATCATCAGCAGATAGTCATCGACTCTCTCTATTTTCGTAATTGTGTAAAGCGGGTCGACGATAATCTGTTCAAATCCGCCGCCCAAAGTGCCCTTAAAAACAGCGTTCTCCTCGGTGCCAAGATAAATTGTGCCGTTATCCGGGCACACGCACGACACCGTGTGCTCACCCACCAAAGAGCCGGCTCCGAAGAAATCCGTCACCTCAAGATTGTCGACAATAAACATATCCCCTGCGGTCGTGATGCCGTAAATTTTACCATCATCCGCTTTTGTCAGTCCAACGATGTACTTGTCGTTTATACTCTCATCGTCGATAAACTCAACGTCGCCGTCGGGTGTTATGTAGTTGAGGCCCGCAGTCGTGGCAATCAGCATGTTGCCCGCATCATCCTCTGCCAATGCCCTAACCGAGGACGCTCTGATGCCGTCGTCGGTTGTGAAAAATTCAACCTCACCCTTTTCCATATAAGCAACGCCGGAGTCGTTCGTTCCGATCCAGAGGCGCTCTGAAGAATCGACATAAAGGCAGATAACGCTCGCGATACCGGTATTCGCCTCATACCTCGTAAAATCACTGCCGTCGTACCTTATAAGACCCGAATACCCGCCGATCCAGATAAAGCCGTCCGGAGTCTGAACAATGGCATTCGCCTCGGATGTCGGCATGCCGTTCTCGCTGTTGTAAAGAACGCTGCTGTATGAGGAAGTTATGTCAAAAAAATCAAAGTGGGAGTAATTCCCTTCGGTCTCCTCTTCGTCCGCCTTCGAAAACATAAACGGCAGGATACAAATTCCCGCCGCAATCACTGCGGAGACCGCAGCAAATATTATCTTATTTCTTATGTCGGTTTTCTTAGCGCGCATGGTTCATTTTAACACACGCGAAAACTTCTTCTCAATCCGTCAGGTCAAATCGGCTATCACGCGCTTCAAAACGGATATATCCAAAGGTTTTGCGACATGGGCGTTCATGCCGGATGCCAGAGACTTCGAAACGTCATCGGAGAACGCATTTGCCGTCATCGCGATAATCGGAATTTCCGCAGCCTCGGCGCGCTTGTCTTCGGGCAATGTCTCATCGTCCGCAAACGCTCTGACCGTTCTTGTGGCCTCGTATCCGTCCATAACGGGCATCTGAATGTCCATAAGGATAAGATTGTATTGCCCCGCGGGAGCCGATTTAAACTTATCGACCAGATCCTGTCCGTTGGGCTCGATCGAAACCCCGGCGCCGTTTAATCTCAAAATCTCGGCTAAGATCTCAGCGTTTAATTCGTTATCCTCGGCCGCCAGAATCTTAAGGCCCGTGATGTCGGCCTCTTCCCTGCCGGGCGTTGTTATCTGCTTAACCGTTCTGTGCTCTTCCTTTATGTCGAGTCTTTCGATGTCGCAGATTGCCTTTTCGAAAGATTCGACGAAGAACGGCTTTGGCATAAAGCCGTCGATGCCCGCGGCGCGCGCCTCTTCTTCAATCTCACTGAAATCGTAAGCCGTGAGAATAATTATCAATACTTCGGGCGGCAGATTTTTCCTTATCTGCCTTGCGGTCTCGACACCGTCCATATCCGGCATCTTCCAGTCGAGCAATACAACGTCGAAATCGTCCGACTTGTTGTGCGCGGCTTCAAGCATACCGATGGATGTAATGCCGTCAAGCGCGTATTCCATACGAACGCCGGTGCCTTCCATGCTGTCCATGACGTTTTGGCAGACAACCTCTTCGTCGTCTACGACAAGCATGTGCGTCAGACTGTGGGACACCCAGAACTTGGGATCCTCAAATTCACTCGGCAACTGCATCGGGATAACAATCTTGAACGTCGACCCTACACCCAGTTCACTCTTAACCTCAATCGTACCGCCCATCATGTTGACGAGGTTACGTGTGATGGCCATGCCAAGACCCGTGCCCGAAACATCGTTTTGCTCCGCGAGTTGCTCGCGCGAGAACGGCTCGAAAATAATCTTCTGATATTCCTCGGTCATTCCCCTGCCGTTGTCCTCTATCTCGAAAGATATGTTTTCGAACTTTCCGGACCTCTCGGGCAAGGACGCGATTCGAAGCGCAATCCTGCCGTCGTCCGCTGTATATTTGGTGGCATTGGAAAGTATGTTAATCAGGATTTGCTGGAGTCTCTGCTCGTCGGCAACGAACGCGTCGTGCCGGACGCCCGAGACGTAAATATCAAAGGTCTGTCCCTTACCCTCCATCTGCGGTCTCATAATCTCGTCAATCATGCCGATGGTCTCGGAGAGCTTGAACTCGCGCAGATTCATCTGAATCTCGCCGGTCTCGATTTTGCTCATGTCGAGGACGTCGTTGATGAGGCCAAGCAAATGGTTCGACGAAGACAGAATCTTCCTCGACTGATCGCGCACCTTGTCCGGGTCGTCCGGGTTCTTCAGGAGCAATGTCGAGAACCCGATAATCGCGTTCATCGGGGTCCTGATGTCGTGGCTCATACGCGACAGGAACTCGCTCTTGGCAGAGTTCGCGGCCTCGGCGGCATTGAGAGCATCCTTCATGCGCATGTTGTTTTCTTTTTCCTTCTCCATCGCGGTCGTAACGTCGGATCTGACGGCCAGAATTCTGGTCTTCTCTTCGTCAAGCCACGAGAATCGGAACTGCTTGTACTTGATGCGCGTCTTGTTGGTGGCATCCAGGAAATCGAACGGGAAGAAAACCGCCGACTGGGTCTCCAACTCCCTGGCAATCGAAGGAATCGCGAACTTGTTGAAGAATACCTTGCCCTCTTCGGAGTCAATCGAGTAATTCCTGCCGATGTAAGCCAGAAGCTTCTCGTACGGCAAAGACCTCATCTCCTCGGGCGTCGGAACATCGGTGCTAAACCACGACCCGCCCCTTAATGTAATCATCTCGGTCTCGCAGTCGATGACAGCGATAAAGTCGTAGGCATCGAGGGACGCCTGCTGCAAAATCTTCGTGTCGCTTTCAATCTGCTCCATCATGTCAAGCTGGGATTTAACCGTATCCGTAACATCGGTAACGGTTACGAGCAACAGGCGTCCGTCGTCATCAAGCCTGAAGAACCGGCGCATCTTGTGATGCAACTGCCCGTCCTCTTCCTCGACAGTGTTGATCGAATAAATCTTATTGTCGGCAATTCCTCCGAGAATATTCTCGAACTTGAATGCCTCGCGCGTCTCCTCGCGGTACTCCTCGGGGACTTTATTCGCGATAAGATTGTCGCACCGTTCGCTATAGGGCCTTGCGTCGTTCGTCTCAATCGAGCCGTCCGCGCTCTGCATCATATATGTTCCGTCGGCCGCGTTAATAACCGCCAGATGGTCGAATACGGTGACCGACAATCTTTCGAGAATCATCTCCTGAAGTCTGTCCTGCGTGTCGTCGTAGCAATAAAGGAAAATCTCGATATCAGAATTGTTCGGATTCTGCACCAAAACAATCTCCGCCCTTACCCATTTCCAGGACTCATATCCCGGCCACTGATATTCAACAGTCGTGTGTCGTTCGCCCTCTGCGTATGCGGCAATCGCCGTGCCTCTTCCGAGCAAATCCGACAGTTTGCGGCCGTCGGCTGTCACAACATCGCGCGCGACATTCTTAACAACCGCATCATCGTATGTGCCAAGATCCTCCACCTTCATCGGAATCGGTCCCGCGCCGAGAACTTTGTTTCTTGTCAGAGACGAATGTGTGCGGAACAAAACCGTCTTATCCTCGGTCTCGAATCTCGCGAGTTCCTTCTCGTAACCCTTGTACGCAATAACCCGGTCCGTGATGTTTAACTCGGACCCGTAAGCCTTGACGGGCTTACCTGTCTCATCCGTAACGGTTCTGTACGATATGCGGCATACCGTATATCCTTCGTCTCCGCCTGCCCGAAAATGTATATCCCCGCTTGTGTATTCTTTCCCGGCCATGATGTCGTCGAACACACCCTGCATCGTCTCGATACTCTCGGGCATAACGTTCGCCATTATGTACTTCGACGCGTTCGGCACAACATCCGGATATCCAATCTGAGCCTTGCGCTTAATCGTATAAGGGTTGCTTCCAAACGTAATCTCGTCCTTCACCAAATCGTACTGCCAAACGAAAACATCCGTCCCCTCAAGCGCGAAATCGTGCATCTCGCGCGTCTTCTTCAGTTCCTCAACCTTGCTCTTTGCAACCTCTTCGGCTTCCATCAACTCTGACACATCATAGTAGGAAGCATAAAGCCTGACGGGAGTCACAGTCTTATCGTAACTTGCCTTGATTCCGTACCAGCGATATTCGCCGTCGCCGCCTAAAATACGCGCCCTTACATCGATATCACTCCCGTCGCTCATAGCATTGCGAATCGCCTCGGAAATCATGTCGCGGTCGTCAGGATGCACACCGTTCAATGCACCGTTCAAATATTGCTTGCGCTCGGCCCTGTCGGCACCGATCATCTCGTAGTATCTGTCGTTCAGATAAACAATTTTGAGTTGTCCTTCATCCAATTCATAGACCCCCATCGCATTGGGGGCCTTATCCCAGCATTCCTTCATCATCAGGTCGTTGTCAGACATAAAAAAACTGTCTCCGATTTTATTAATAACAAAATTAGTTTTAAACCCTTTTGCCAGCCTTGTCAACAACCCCACAGAAGCACAAGCGAATCAAATTTTCACAATTTAACTTAAGTCCTGCAAACCAATGATTCCTTCAGCGCCTCATCGTCATTTATCAAACACTTCATAATATACGGTATATGTTTCTTGCGTTTTGGATCAGAATTCCACAAAGCAAACTCCGTATAGTAATCCAAAGAATATTCCCTCATACTTGCAATCACTTTACCTATGCATTCTTCTCTGTCCGAACCGTTCTCAACAACATCAATCTCGTCCACGCTGCCTGTATAGCTTCCGTCCTTCTCCTTAAAGATCTGAACATGAAATTTATACGGATTCACCAAGTCTTTTACAGCATCGGATTTCATAAGAATCAACTTATCTCCGGTGCGGCTTATGAACACAGGCTTCGCCCTCACTGCCGTACCAATCGTTTCGCTCCAATGTTTTCTCACTTCACTTGCGGAAACACTCAATTCTTTCGTCAAATCACTCATCTTCTATCCTCCTTCCAAAGCGTACGTTTTGTACGATTATTTTATCCCTTACCCGAACCAAATCAACCCAAACTGCACCATTCAACCTCGGTGCAGTTGTCGGTGCAGATTTCGGATTAAATCTGCACCGGAATCTGCATTTCAGAAGCAAACATGCAGTTGACGGTGTAGTTTTGAGGAAAAATCTACACCAAAAACTACACCCGTTAAAAAACCCCGGCGATGCCGGGGTTTTGATGAGTCGATTATTTATTCATATCCCGGAAAACCGCGTCGCATTCGTCTGCCAGGTCTTCCGCGGTTAAGCGGTAGGCTTTGAGGAGCGCGTCCGGTGTGCCGGATCTGCCGAATGTGTCGTTGACACCGAAACGTCTTACGAGGCAGGGGTGGCTTTCACAGACAGCTTCGGCAACTGCGCTGCCGAGGCCGCCGTTGATGGTGTGTTCTTCGGCGGTGATGATGAGGCCTGTCTCATGCGAGGCTTTGGCAACGGCTTCGCGGTCGATTGGCTTGATTGTGTGCATATCGAGAACTCTGGCGTTGATACCGCGGGTCTCAAGGATGGCAGCCGCGTCGAGGGCCGTTTTGACCATCAGGCCGCATGCGATTATGGTCAGATCGTTGCCGCCTTTCAACATATTGGCCTTACCCATTGTGAAGGGAACGTCGTCGCCGTATTCACCGTAGACGGATTCAACTTTGAGGCGTCCGAGTCTTACATAGAAGGGACCTGGATTGTCGATTGCTGCCTTGATTGCGTATCTTGCCGTTGCCGCATCCGCGGGGCATATTACTCTGATGTTGGGGATGGCGCGCATTATTGCCATGTCCTCGATGCACTGGTGGGACGCGCCGTCCTCGCCGACCGTGAGGCCTGCGTGTGTGGCACAGATTTTAACGTCGAGGTTCGGGTAGCAAACCGAGTTTCTGATTTGCTCGAACGCGCGACCCGTTGCGAACATCGCAAAGGATGAGCAGAAAACTATTTTGCCGCATGTTGCAAGCCCTGCGGCCGTTGCCGTCATGTTGCACTCGGCAATGCCCATGTTGAAAAATCTGTCGGGGTATGCCGCGGCGAATTTCGCAGTGTTGGTGGACCCGGATAAGTCGGCATCCATTACAACGATTCTTTCGTCGGCGCCGTATTCAACGAGCGCCTTGCCGTATGCTTCTCTTGTTGCCATTAAACTCATGGTTTATACCTCCAGGGCCGCGATGGCGGCATCCAATTCTTCCACAGCTTTGTTGTAGAGTTCTTCGCCCGGCGCCTTGCCGTGCCAGGACGGATCGTCCAACATATAAGACACGCCCATTCCCTTATGGGTCTCGCAGATGATGAAGCAGGGTACGTCGCCCGATCTGTTCTCTTCGTAAACGGAAAATGCTTTTTCAAGTTCACCGAAGTCGTGGCCGTTGATTTTAACAGTGTTAAATCCGAAGGCTTTTGCCTTCGCCTCAACGTCTCCCAGGCTCATGACATCATCGACCTTGCCGTCGATCTGAAGGCCGTTGTGGTCCAAGATGACGCAAAGGTTGCCGAGCTTATAGTGTGCGGCTGACATCAGGGCTTCCCAGACCTGGCCTTCCTGCATCTCGCCGTCGCCCAAGAGCGTGAATACTTTGTAGTTTGTTTTATCCAGATATTTGGAATTGAGAGCCATGCCGACTGCGGCGGAGATGCCCTGACCCAAAGAGCCTGTCGACATGTCGACGCCGGGGGTCAGGCCGCGGCAGGGGTGGCCCTGAAGGAAGGAATCGACTTTACGCAGGGTTTTCATTGCCTCGATATCGAAGAACCCTTTGAGGCCCAAAGTTGCATAAAGGGCCGGCGCGCAATGGCCCTTTGAAAGGACGAATCTGTCGCGGGTGGGATTCCGATAGTCTGCGGGATCGACATTCATCTCTTTGTTGTAGATGTATGTCACGATGTCGGCACAGGACAAAGACCCACCGGGGTGTCCGCTCTTAGCGTGGTAAACGCCTTCGATTGCCCAGCGGCGAACCTTGGCGGCGAATAATTTCAGTTTCTTCTCTTCTTCTGTCGTCATTTCAAAAGACTCCTTATATAACTTTTCCGTTCATCGTGTATATTCTGTTTACGCGTCTTCCGACGTCGCATGTGATTTCGTAGTTGATGGTTCCGAGCCATTCCGCCAAATCGTCCGCGGGGCGTGTTTTGCCGAACAATGTCACCAAAGTCTCCTTTGGAATCGGCCCTTCGATTGAAGAAACGTCCGCCATGCACATATCCATGCAGACGCTGCCGAGGATAGGGCACATTTTGCCTTCGATCATAAGTTCAAAACCGTTCGAAAACCTTCTCGAGAAGCCGTCCGCGTAGCCGATACCGACCGTTGCCACACGCACTTGCTTTTGTGAGATGTAGCGTCTGCCGTAGCTGACCGATGTGCCTGCCGGAATCGTTTTCTCGAAAATAACCTTGGCGTACCAGGACATCACCGGTATGAGATTTATCTTAACTTCGGGCTCGGGGCACCCCTGGGGCATCAGGCCGTAGAGGATGATGCCGGCTCTGACGGCATCCAAATGCATGCCGGGAAATCTCATTATGCCGGCGCTGTTGCAGATGTGGCGCATCTTGAATTCGATACCGCGACTCTCCAAATCGTTTATTACGCTCATGAACCTGTCATACTGAGCGCGTGTGTATTCGTCGTCGTCCATGTCGGCAACGGAAAAATGCGAGAAAATACCGTAGGGCTCAAGGCCTTCCATATTGGCAATCTCTTCCATCATGTCGTTGTCCGACCCGTCGGAAGCAAAGCCGATTCGTCCCATTCCGGTATCAATCTTAAAGTGGATTCTTGCGCGCTTGCCCTGTCTTTGGGCTTCGGCGGCCAGAGTTTTCGCGTCTTGCAAAGAATAAACCGCCTGCTCTATGTCGTACTTTACGACATCGGCATAGCGGCTGTCTGCGGTGTATCCCAAAAGCATCAGGGGCGATGTTATGCCGTTTTTGCGGAGGTCGACGGCCTCGTCGACCGTTGCGAGGCAGAAGCCCTCGGCACCTTCTTGCTGCAGGGCCTTGGCGACCTCCACGGCGCCGTGCCCGTAAGCATCGGCTTTGACGACGCACAAAACTTTGGCGTCGGGCGAGGTTGCTTTCCTTATCTCACGGTAGTTGTTTATGAGCGCGGACAAATCAATCTCCGCGCACGAACGGTCAAACATATCCGAAGTAATATAGTTGTCCGTAAAGTTCATGCAATCAGAACAGGCCGGCTTCCTTAAATGCTTCGGGGAGCATTTGTGTCAGATCGGAAGGAAGTCCTGCTCTCACACCTTTCTGTTCCGCGAGTTTGATACCGCAGAGCGAGTGAATGTGAACTCCGGCGACGGCCGCGGACAAAGGGTCCAACCCCTGTGCGGCAAACCCTGTTATAAGGCCCGTAAGGACGTCTCCCGAGCCGCCTTTGGCCAGGGCGCTGTTGCTCACCTTGTTAATATAACATGTTGAGTCAAGGGCGGCGATTATTGTTTTATTGTTTTTTAAGACGGTGACGCACTTGTTTTCTAGTGCAAATTGACAACAATCAATCTCCGCGCCTCCGGTGAGTCTTTTGTACTCGCCGACGTGAGGCGTAAGAATTGCCGGGGACAGACCCGATTGCACACGCTTTGCAATCTTCGGCAAAAGATTATGGGACTTAACGATATCGAGGGCCGAGGCGTCGATTACCAGGGCCGGCGCGTTTTCAATCAGGTATTCCAAAACCGCCGCCGCGCGCGGGTCGGCTTTGTCGATTCCGGGGCCTATTCCGCAGGCGGAAATCTTCGGCATCAGTTTGGAAAGTTTCCGGACAGTGGCAGTGGGGGTGTCCTCAAACGAAGTCGTGAGCGCACAGGGGCGATTGTTCTGAACAATCGGCAGCACTTCCTTTTGGGACATAAGTCTTACCATACCAACCCCACTCCTCAAAGCCGCATCGACCGATAGGACCGCGGCACCGGTCATAAATTCGGAACCGGCGCAGATAAGTGCGGTTCCGAACGTACCCTTATGGCCGTCCTCGGGCCTTTCGGGGAAAAGTTTTGCTACCATGCCTGATTCAATCTCAACCATTGCTTTCCTCATCCCGGCGTGGTTTCAAATCTTCGTTTTTGATGTTTTCGATGGTTCCGATCTCGAAAGGCGTCTCCTGGTATACGTAGTAGTTGAGCCAGTTGGTGTACATCAGGGTCGCGGACGACCTCCAGCGCAAAAGGTAGCCCTTCTCCGGGTTGTTGTCGATGTAGTAGTTGAGCGGCAGGTCTATGTCAAGGCCCGCGGCGATGTCGCGCTTGTACTCGTTGTCGAGGGTCGCGGCGTCGTACTCGGAGTGCCCGGTTATGAAAATCTGCCTTCCGTGCATGTCGGAAACCGCGTAGATTCCGCACTCGTCGGACTCGGAGAGAATTCTCAAAGTATCGATTTTGGAGACGTCCTCGCGGTGAATCTCGGTGTACCTCGAATGCGGCACATAGAAAATATCGTCGAAACCGCGGAAGAGCTTGACCGGTCGCGAGTAGGTCATGCTGTGCTCGAAAATCCCGAAAACCTTCTTATCCAAAACATACTTTGGAATTCCGTAGTGGTAGTAAAGTCCGGCAAACGCGCCCCAGCAAAGATGGAGCGTGGAATAAACATGCGTCTTGCTCCACTCCATGATGGCGCAGAGCTCGTCCCAATAGTCGACCTCCTCGAAGGGGAGTTTCTCGACCGGTGCGCCGGTTATGATCATGCCGTCGTAGTAGTCGTCTTTGATCTCGTTGAACGTGACATAGTACTTAATCAAGTGCTCGCGGCTCGTGTGGTGCGAGACGTGCGAAGCCATCGTGACCAGGTCGATGTCAACCTGAATCGGAGAATTCGAAAGCGCTCGCAAAAGCTGCGTCTCGGTGGTAATTTTATCGGGCATAAGATTTACAATCGCAATCTTAATCGGTCTTATGTCCTGGGACTGCGCGCGGGTATCTTCCATAACGAAAATGCGCTCTTTCTCAAGAGTCGTGCGCGCAGGCAGATTATTGGGTATTCTTATCGGCATATATGCCTCCTTTGTTTACGAACCTATAAACTCGTTCAGAATCGACTCGGCCGGAACGTGTGCCGGGTTGATGACGGGAATTTTATAAAGATGGCGCTGCAGTTTATCGGCTCTTGCAAGCGCCGCGGACAAATCGGCAAAAGGCTTTCCGGTGACGGACTTCTCCATAAAGACGCTCGGCGCGATTTTGCCCGAAGCGACCTGATCGAGCGCTTCCTTGATGTCGTGCAAAGCCATCGGAGCAATAACAAGACTCTCGTACGCCAGGAACGAATTGACGTGGTAGTCGGCGGCGGACAGATAGTCCGTGTAGTAGTCCTCCTCGGAGTGCTCGATCATCGGCCAGTAATCAATCGTGGCCAGAGCGTGTGCGCTTCTGTGCCTGTAGTCGCGGACAATTCGGCGGAGCAGTCTTATCTCGTTGCTGTCCATAAGTTTTGTGTCGTTGTAAACATTCCCGTACGGCATTATAAAAACCTTCGCGCAGGCCGCGGGATCGACTTCGCCTGAAATTTTAGACGACAATCCGTGTAGGCCTTCGACAACCAGAACGCCGTCGTCGGGGAGTTTAATCGCGTTTGCAGGGTCTCCGGGCTCTTGTTTTCGCGTATGAAAATTAAAGTACGGCGGGATGACCTCGCTGCCTGAAAGAATATCGGAAATATCCTGCTTTGCGCGGGGCGCGTCGATTGCATCGATTGTCTCAAAATCCGGGCGTCCGTCGCGGTCGAATGTGGGCTCGTTCACGCTGTAGTAGTCGTCGAGCGATAAGAAGTGCGCGGTGCGGCCGTGCTTTGTGATGCCCGAAGACAGGCGCATCGTAAACGTTGTCTTGCCCGAAGACGTCGGGCCCGATACAAATATCGCCTTCTTGCTGCCGTCGGCACAGATGTCGTCGACTATGTTGTCAATTCTTTTAAGGAACAGTTTCTCGGACTCTTCGATAAATCTCGGCAGTTTGTTCTCGCCGAGATTTTCTTCAAGTTCTTCAACCGTTATGTCAAGTCTGTCTCTAAGATCTGCCATAACTTATCTCACCTTCTGTTAGGAAAAAACCTCTTGATAATAAGTTGGTTGAGCACCCAGTCGTAGCAATACTGGACAACTCTGTACGCAAGGTATAAAAGCCCGGGGAATGCTATTGCGACAACAATGCCGATGAGGATTACAAGCAACACGTGCACGCCTCCGGCCAAAACGCCGATAACGGTCGCAAACGACCCTGTGCTCGCCGCAAACTTCTCGGTATATGTCTCCAGTGTGGAATTCAAATAAGCAATTATAAAATCCTGCAGTTCATCGAACTTAACCGTCAGGCGGGGCTCCATGAGACTCACCGTGAAACTTACAACGATAAGGCTTTTTATGACCTTCTCAATCATAACCAGTGCTTTGCCCCAGAAGGGCATTCGATAATATCTCATGCAGATGAAAGGGCAGGCGATGAAAAGCACGCCGAACACAATCAGCTGCACCATGTCAAATTCACCCAGGTGGAACAGGGGCTGCCCCATCATGTAGTAGTAGAGGACCAGGACATCGACAAAGAGGCCGTAGATTATAAACAACGACCCGTGGCGGCGATTCTCGAAATCGGTATCGCTCCAAAGTTTTCCCAAAAACAAACCTTCAAGGTAGTCCACGAAAAATCCTCCTAAACTGCCCGCTAATTTTAACACACCCGCACGCGTAATAAAATAATCCGCACAGGCAAGACGCGGAATTGTAAACTCAAAAACAAAATTGTTATCTTAAAGTGAAATTGCAGCCGGTTGTCTGCTCGATAAGGGCCTTGAGCGCACTCCACTTCTGAGGGAAATGCTGCATCGCCCCGCCCTTGACGGTTTTGTTGTCGTCGAACTGAACGGAGATTTTCCATTCGCTGGGAATCGAGGTCTTCTTGCCGCACGACTCGTCGCCGTCGTTATAGGATTTAATCCACTCAAGGATGCCGATTCGGGGAAGTTCGGTTCGCAAAAGCTTGTAATTCGCTTCGTTGATGGAGCGGGTAAAATTGTTGTTCCACATGTAGTTGTCGCGCCAGGAGATTACTTTGCGTCGGAAATCATACTTCACCTTATAGCCCTCGTTCGCAAACGAGCTTATTTCCACCTCCAGGATGGCTATTGAATCGTATGCTTTCTCGTAGTCCATAAAACCTCTTTATCACCCGATGTCTATGCCGAAAACCGACCCGCCCGTCGTACCGATCACTATCCGGTTGCCGTAAACAATGGGAGATGCTTCGAAACACAGCGTCGAGCTCTTCTCTGACGTTGTCTGTATATACGTTACACGTTCCCCTGTCTGAGCGTTGACGAGATGTATCTGTCCTATGCTGTCACCGATAACGATGTAAGCGTTCCCCTCGGCGTCGTAAACGTCTACGGGGGAACTGTAGGAATAGATGTTCATATTATATTCCCAAACGACGGTGCCGAGGGACTTGTCATATGCCACAAGTTTATTGCCGCTCGAAAGCCCGTTTGTCATACTAAATGAGAAAATAACAAGGTTGGATATGGATTTCTTGCCGATAATCGGGTTCCCGAAGCATCCGCCGCTCTGATCGGTCTCGGAGGTCTCGCCGTTGTAGGTGTAACACGGCTCGGACGACTGCCAGATAATCTCACCCGTCAGACCGTTAATCTTGTAGATATATGCCGCACCGTTATATTCGCCCGTTCCGCCCTGATTGTCGACCTCGCACCCGACATAGACATACGGCACGCCGTCCTCTTCGTCGACGACAGGCGTTATGTCCGAATCGTCGCCCAAACAGACGCACCAGACCATCTTCATGGCGTTGAGGTCGAGGCACACCAAATCCTGCGTGTTATCCACAAAATATCCGTAGTTGCCGTAGACCGCGATTGAGGACTCGACCCCTAAGTGCGAGGCAGTCGTGTCGTTGAATATGTAGCGGTACGCGGTGACCTCAGGGGATACCGATATCGAAGACGAGCCTGCAGAATAAGTCGTGTTGAGCTTGAATGTGTAGATGTTTCCGTTTTCGCAGGGCCAGATCAATGTATCGGTGTCGCCCGAGACAATCGGAGAGGAGTCGAACGCATGCCATCCGCTTCTGTACGCGCCGTCCTCGGCGCCCTCGTAGTAGTAAAGCCTGCTACCGTCGATTAAAGAGTAGATGTACATACCAAAGATTCCCGAGGACGCGTTATCGTCGGTCTGTCCCACATAAAGTAGAGGATAGCCGCGCGGGTCCAGCGCCGGCGTGCCCTTAATCGAAGCGCCCACGTAAATGGGATCGCGCGTAAAAGACCCGGTATCAAGATCGAAGAAATAAACCTTGCCGTCCAGGGCAGCCACAATAACCTCGACCAGGCCGCTCTTGGACTTTGCCGAATCGTACATGTTCATGGAAGACTTCATGGAATCCGGCCACTCCACAGCCAGAGGCTGGCCTGTCCATCTGACACCCTTCCACTCGAAAAGCAAAGTCGAGGATGTAAGCGACCCAATCCCGGAATACTCCCAGGCAGGCGTCAATGTGCCGTCATGCACCTCGGTATAGCCGAAGGATGCGCAGTTGCGGAAGTTATTGCCGCGAAAAGCAAAGATTCCGCTGTATGCCCCGTAGTTAATGGGGTCGGTAAAATATATGGGATTTTCTCTTGTGTATTCTTCCATAACGGTGCCGGCAACCGAGACGGACTCGGTAAGGCCCCGGGCGGAAGGATCTGCCGTTGCGGCGACAACGGCCTCGGTGTCAATTATTACATCGGATATACCCGGATAAAGAACAGGATTCTGAGTGGCTGACATCGCCGGGACTTCGGTGGGTGTCGGGGATGCCACGGAAATATAGGAACTGACCTCGGCCGTCTGCCCGGTAACCGTGTCCTCCGTATCTTTAGTTTGCCTGAAATAAATAACCGCAATTACGGTTGTAAGGATGACAAAAAGAATCGTCATTATGACAACAATCGTCACCGCGCCTTCGTTGGGATCGCGGCTCATCTTGTAATAACTGTTATCCGGTTCGATAAATTGTTCCTTCATAATATGCACCCTTGCGAAAGCAAAGTATTGCATATTTTAACACGCGCCGTCAAATTCCTCAATCACGGGGCATTTGCGATGTCCATGAGGCGCGAAATTCGGTGGCTCATGCCCGATTTGCCGATGGGCGGATCCATCATGGCCCCGAGCTCTGCAATCGACGCGCCCGGGTTTTCGATGCTCGCCACGGCCGCGGCATAAAGTTCGGGCGACAGGGACGCCGCCTTGTCCGATTTTAGCAGCTTCTCGAAAACCTCATGCCGCAAGGCCCCCGCCTCGGCCTGGCGCTTTATGTTGCCGTCGTCGCAGTTGACCGTGCGGTTGACGCTCCTGCGGACCTCGTGCTCGATCCGTACGTTTTCGAACTCAAGCCTTGCGCCGTCCGCCCCGATTATTCCCAGAAAGTCCGACACGGAGTCACCGTTTTTGAAATAGACATTGTTGTATTTCTGAGTGACCCTTACCGAGACCTGAATGTCTTCCGCAGCAAGAATCTCCGTAACCAGTTTTGCCGTGAAGTCGTTCTTGATGTGAAGTTCTACTTTATAGCTTTGCGAAGGGTCCGCGATGTGCCCGGCAGACACGGCAACGCCCCGCAGGAATATGCGGGCCTTTTGGCGCGTTAAATCAGGCTCTCCGCCGGAAATAAATTTTTCGACTTCTTCCCGTAATTCCTGCGGCAGGGATATCTTCCCCTTCCCGGTGACAACCGGGATTTTCTCTTCGGCGAAAATGTTTTCGAGACGCGGAGACAAATAAGATGAAATCTTTATTTCCTTTGCGACCTCTCCTTTGGACTGAGCGCACACGACACCCGTGAGGAACAGGCGTCTGTCCGAGCCCTTGAGGCGCGCCGAGCATGCCTCGGCCTTCACTTGCTGCGAATATGAAATTTTCTCATCCATTGTATCTGTGCGAGTCCTTGCCGATGTCGCGGTGGTGCAGGACGACCTTGAAGCCTGCCTCATTCAGAGCCTTGTACATGCTCTCCGCGCAGTAAACCGAGCGGTGGCGTCCACCCGTGCAGCCGAAGCCTATCTGCAGACTCCCCTTGCCCTCCTTGATGTAAAGCGGCACCAGGAAATTCAGCAAATCTTTAAGACGCTCTATGAATTCCAAAGTCTCCGGAAAACCTTCCAGGTAGTCGCAGATTTCTTTGTCGCGACCGGTCAGATTCTTTAACCGGGGCTCGTAGTACGGGTTCGGCAAAAATCTTGCGTCGAACACCAAATCGCAGTCCGAAGGCGGCCCGAACTTAAAGCCGAACGACTCGACGTGAACGGTCATGCCGGTGGACTCGTCGTCCTCGATTATGGGCGCTAAGGCCGCACACAAATCCTTCGGGCTCATCATGCTCGTGTCTATAATATGCGTCGCGCGGGCGCGGATGTTCTGCAAAAGCCCGCGCTCCTTCTCAATAGCCTCAGTGAGAGGCAGGTCTCCGAACGGATGTTTCCTTCTCGTCTGATTGTAGCGGCTCACAAGAACGTCTCCGGCGCAGTCTAAGAAAATCAGTTTGTGCGGGGTGTCGATTCTCTCAATAACATCCCCGAAAGTCTCGGTGAATTTAGGGCTTCTGACATCAATCACGAACGCGATTTTGGAAATACCGACACCCTCGCCGCCGTCGCCCTTCAGAAGCGCCGACAAAATGCTTTCGGCCAATGCGGGCGGGACATTGTCAACACAGAAAAATCCCTGGTCCTCCAGAAAATCAAACGCGGTGCTCTTGCCCGCGCCGCTCATGCCCGTGAGAAAAATCAGTTCCATCAGAATTCCCCCACAAGCCTCACTTCGCGCTCAAGCCTCACGCCCGAGTCCTCGAAAACCTTATCCGATACATAGTTTATAAGCCTAAGGACATCGGAAGCCGAGGCGGTCCCGCCGTTGTTTACGACAAAACCGCAGTGCTTCGGCGATACCTGCGCGCCGGACTCGTCAAGTTTAAATCCTCTCAAACCTGAGTCCTCAATCAACTTGCCCGCGAAATACCCGGTCGGGCGCTTGAAGGTCGACCCGCTGCTCGGAACATCCAGAGGCTGTGAGGTCGTCCTCTTTGTCCTCAGTTCGTCTATATATTCCAGAATTTTTGTTTTATCACCCGGCTCCAGTTCACAGCAGCACTCAAGCACAACCGCGCCGTCTTCTTTGGAGAAGAAACTCTGTCTGTAACCGAAGTCGCACATGTCTTTGTCTATTGTCTTTATGTCGTAACCGTCCCAGTAGGTTACGGACACACAGATGTCGGACAACTCCCTGCCGTACGCGCCGGCGTTCATGAAAACGGCCCCTCCGACGGACCCGGGGATTCCGCAGGCAAACTCAGCCCCGGCCAGGCCCTGTGCCGCAGCCCTGTTTCCGAAAGACGCCAAAGTCGCTCCGGCCTTAGCCCTGATCCTTCCGTTTTGAATGTCGATATCGCCCATTTTTTTGCCGAAGCGTATAACAAGACCGTCGAAGCCCTTATCCGACACGAGAATGTTCGAGCCCATGCCGAGGACAAAAACTTTAAGATTGTTTTTTGCGGCAAAATTAAAAGCCTCAATCAGCCCGTCCGTGCCCGAAGGCTCGGCGAAATAACGGGCGGGCCCGCCGCATCTCATTGTCGTGTAGTTTTTAAGTATTACGTTTTCTCTGATGTTCAACTCAGACATCCGTGTTCACATCTCTTCCCGGGAAAACCCTTGCCACAAGATTCTGTGCGGCATTATACCCCATCTTCTTGACTCTGTGGTTAATCGCGGCGGCTTCAACGATAATCGCGAGGTTACGGCCCGGGCCTACCGGAATCGTAACCGAAGGCACCTTGATACCGAGAATATCGGTGGTCTCATCGTTCAGGCCCAGTCTGTCGTACGCCTTCTTCTCGTCCCACTGCTCGAGGTTGATTATAAAATCTATCGCTTCCTGGGGCTTGACCGAAGATACGCCGTAGAGTTCCTTAACATCGAGAATACCGATGCCGCGGATCTCAATCAAATGTCTTATAACCTCGGGGGCGCGCCCGACCAGAGTGGTCTCGGAAACCTTGCGGATTTCAATCTGATCGTCGGCGATGAGGCGGTGGCCACGCTTGACAATCTCCAAAGCGGTCTCGGATTTACCGACGCCGGACTCACCCAAAATCAGGATGCCTTCACCGTTAACCTCAACCAGAACGCCGTGCATCGACACACGGGGCGCCAATTCCATCTTCAAAAACTTCACAAGCTCGGATGAGAAATCCGAAGTCGCCTGCGAGGTTCTGAAAATCGGAATATTTTCTTCCGCGGCCGCGTCCAGCAACTCCTGATGTACCTTGTGGTTGCGCGTGATGATAAGAGCCGGAATCTTCTTCTCAAACAGGGCCTTAACGGATTTTGCGCGCTGCTCGGACGTCAGGTGGTCTAAGTACGCGTGCTCCATGTTGCCGACAATCTGAATTCTGTCCGGGCCGAAGTGGTCGTAGTAGCCTGCCAGCTGCAACCCGGGGCGCGTGGCGTCCGCCACCTGAATTCTTCTCTCTTCTATGTCGCCGGTGTCGTAAACAACTTCCAGATCAAAGCTCTTCACGACCTCCGACAGAAAAACACTCGAAAAAGGCATATATATCCTCCGTTAGAATTTCACGTCAACAACGTGCACCGCGCCGTCGTCGAAAACAGGCACCTTGGTATCGGCAAGGACCTTGCCGTCGCAGGAAATCTCGACACCCTCTTTTGTGCGCTTAAAACCTTCGGGTTTTGTGACATGAATATCGTAGGAGCACTTCATGGTGGTAACCGTAACCTCGAGTGCTGTCTCTTCAGGGCGCAGGAGCGGAGCGCAGTCTAAGTAATCAGACGTAAACTCAACACCGAAACACTGGAACAGGCACAAAAGAAGCCATGTGGATGTACCCGACAGCGTAGGGCCGATGTTTTCTCCTGAGTCGCTGTTGTTGTACTGCGTGCACCACCTCGGGTTTCCGCATGTGGTAAACGGTGTCTGCAAAGTCTTAAACGGCAGAATCCTGTCGATAACCCAGTAAGCGGTCTTTGTAAGTCTTTCGGCCAGGGCCTCCGACTTAACGGTCTTAGCCGCCTTTAGCATTGCCGAAGCGGCCATCATGTTAGCATGCTTGAAAACGCCTCCGTTCTCGCGGTCACCCGGATAGTACAGAAGAACGTCAATCTTCGGCGCAATCTTCGGGTAGTCGACGGTCGAGCAAAGTCTGAAGCCGTAGGGCGATTTCAGATACTTATCCAGACTGTCGAGCATAGTCTCAATCTGCGTTTCATCCGCAACGGACGACAGGAGTGCCCATGAGAAAGAATTTAAGAAATATGTGCCCGGCGCGTCCTCAATCGCAAGTCCGTCGCCGCCGGCGCCCAAATACTTCAAATCGGGTTTCTCGGTTCTGTTGAACAAAACCCTTGCGAAGAAGTCGCCCTTCCAACATGTCTCGCTCAAAGAATCTTTCAAGTCGGAAGACAACGCTTTCAGTTCGGAAGCGTAAGTGTCGTCACCGCAGCCTTCGAAAAGCGTCGCGGCGCAGTCGACTGCAACCTTCAGGAGGAAGCCGTTCATAACAGACTCAGAATATTCGGAGTCAAGCGGGACTTCGCCGAACGCCTTACCGGATTTTTCAAGCTGCTCTTTGTAAAGATTTATTTTCTCCTCGCCTCCGATGCAGTCGGGGTCTACGCGCAGACAGTCGTTCCAGTCGGCGCGGTCTATAAGTGGGATGCCGTGTTTGCCGACGGAGATTTTCGCGCTGTAGGTAAGGATGGCCTTTATGGTCTCAAGCAGGGTTCTTGTCTCGGTCTTCTCTTTGCCCGCGATTCTGAACTGCTCTTTCAAAAATCCGTAGTCGCCGGTGAGGCCGACATATCTGTCCAAAGCCTGCAAAAGCCAGAGGGCGTCGTCTGACCACCAGCCGGGTTCCTTGCCCTTCCAGTAAAAGTTGTGGTTGGCGTAACCGTCCTCGAAAACGTTCTCCGCCCACTCGCGCAAAAGCTTTTTTACGAAGTCCGCGCGGCCCATGCCCACGAAGTAGTACATCGAAGCAAATATATCCTGAATCTCGCGGAACCCTATCTCGCGGTAGCCCTTCTGCGTCCAGTCCAGAGACCTTGAAACGAATGTCTGATAGAAAACCTGGAACGGCAGATTGTAGTTGACATACGCCTCGAAATCTTTGTCGGCGTGATCGATCTTCATGTACGAGGAATATTTCCCGGCGAAGTCCTTAACGAACGCGTAATCCTCGAGAACCTTGTCGCCGTCCATGTAGCGGTCGACCAGATATTCCAACTCTTCCCTAGCCGTCTCGTCCTCAACGAAGTCGTCGTTGACGGCATCCGAGGACAGGCATGTGAAGTTGTCCGCGCGAACCGCTGAATTTGCTTTAACCGTGAAAGGTGTCGAAAGCGCGAAGAACCCGGGACCCTTGCGCGACGGACGCGACGCCAGAGGATCTATGTATTGCGGGGCAAACAGGGTGCCGCTGCCAACAAAATCGTCGTATCTTGCGCAGTACTCGTCGGGGAAAATAACATTATCACCGTCTCTCAGCATCGCGACATGGTATCTGATGTTGCCCTTCGTCCACTTCGGGTTCGGGTTGAAGCTGATTGCCCTCAACTCCCCGTCTTCGTTAAAGAAAACCTCGGACTGAGCCACGACCGTCGTGAAGATAACATCCTGGCTCAACGCGTGCACCTCGCCCGTGCCGAACATGCCGGTGTAGACGATTCGAAGATCCATGTCCTCCGAAGAAGTGTTCTCGATATCGATCATCTGCGCTTCGCACGCCAGAGGCATGCCCTCGTGCTGAGGCAGAATAAAAATCGTTCTCGTGATTTTAAGGCCGCAGTCCAGTTCGTACGTAATAACCGTGCGGTTCTGCGCGTGACGCGTCCTGCAGGATTTAAGGCCCTCGGCGCGTGCAATTCCGGAATAGAAAATCTGCTTCCCGTCCTTTACCAGATAGAACTGGCGGTTAGCCGGGAACCCGTTCTCCTCGGGCAGGTAGTCCCAGCGCGTTGCCAAAACCTGAGTGTCGGCGTGCGCTCTGAAGCATCCGCCGCCCAAAGCGCCCACAGCGCTCTTCGGCGTACTCTGCAGAGGCCGGTCGAACCCGATTCTGTTGCCGATGAGCATATTCGTGTAATAGTGCGGTCCCGGGGAAGGGCTACCCGGATCGAATTCCAGCACACCCTCTTCGTTAAGCGTGCCACCCCATTCTTCCGCATCTTTTATATATTTTGCGGGGATGTCGGAAGATTGCTCTTCCTCCACCACACCTTCTTTTTCCGTATATGTCTTTCCGTTCGCGAAAAGAACGCTCTTCCCCGCTTTGGCCGCAGAGGAGAGGAAATCTCTCAAAACCTCATCCTCGGCGACAGTCCAAATCAAAGGAGAGTCGAATTTAAGTCCCGATATTCCGAAAACAACAGGCTTTTTGCCAAACGCCACATACTGCGCCGACACACCGCCCGTCACCAAATCACCGAATTTGTCTGTCAAAAGTTTCTTTGCGGAAATCTTCTGTCCGCGTGCTTTCTCACCCGTATAAGCCATTTTTGTTTGCTCCGTTGTTTATTCGGATAAAAGGCCCCGCCCTCAAAAACCCTGCGGGCGGGGCCCCAACCGTTTATTTGATTTTTTGTTTAGCCGAGTACTACCTCAACCTTGTGCTCGCTGCCCTTCTCAAATACAGGGATAACGTTGCCCTCGATGGGAGCGCCGTCAACAGTGATGCTCTTGATGCCCTTCTGCACGCCGTCGGGGTTCTTAACCTCGATGTCGTACTTCGCGCCGCGGAACTCACGCTTAACCGTGTAGCCGTCCCAATCGGACTCGATACAAGGATCTACGATAAGTCCGTCGTAACCGGGCTTAATGCCGAGGATTGCCTGGGAGATTGCAACGAAGTTCCAAGCAGCCGTACCTGTCAGCCACGAGTTCTTCGCCTCGCCCATTCTCTTCGCGTCCTTACCGGCGATCATCTGCGAGTAAACGTACGGTTCGTTGCGGTGAATCTCGGAGATTGCTTCTCTGTATGCAGGACAGATCTTCTTATAGAGAGACAATGCTCTGTCGCCTCTGCCGATAACGGTCTCCGCGATGATAATCCACGGGTTGTTGTGGCAGAAGATACCTGCGTTCTCCTTGTATCCCGGCGGATAGGAAGAGCACTCACCCAACTCGGAGTGATATTCCTGATAAGCCGGCTGGTTGATAACGATACCGTGCTCGCACTCGAGCATATCTCTTACGGAATTCAAAGCCTTCTCGGCCTCGCCTGTCTCAACGCCGATGCCTGCCATTACGCAGTAGCCCTGAGACTCGATGAAAATCTTACCGTCTTCGCACTCGTTGGAGCCGACCTTGTTGCCGAACGCGTCGTAAGCACGTACGAACCATTCGCCGTCCCAGCCTGCGTCAAGAGTTGCCGCGCGCATCGCGTCGATCTCAGCCTGTGCCTTAGCGGCCTCATCGTCCATGCCTTTTCTCTTGTAGAACTCAACGAGTTCGGGTCCGATTGCAACGAACATACCGGCAATCAGGACGGACTCTGCGACTCTGCCGTCAGCCGTACCGAAGGTCTGGAAGGACTCACCCGGTTCGGTGGAATGGCAGTTGAGGTTCAAGCAGTCGTTCCAGTCCGCTCTTCCGATGAGAGGCAGGCCGTGAGGACCCTTGTTGTTGACAACGTGATAGAAGGATGCCGTAAGGTGCTCAAGGAGCGGCCCGCAATCCTCGGGATTGCAGTCGTAAGGTGTGGGCTCGTCCAGAATTCCGAAGTCGCCCGTCTCCTTGATGTACGCGGCTGTGCCTGCGATAAGCCACAGCGGGTCGTCGTTGAAGCCGCCGCCGATATCGTTGTTACCCTTCTTTGTGAGGGGCTGATACTGGTGGTAGCATCCGCCGTCGCGGAACTGTGTTGCCGCGATGTCGAGAATTCTCTCACGTGCACGCTCGGGGATCTGGTGAACAAATCCGAGCAAATCCTGAGACGAATCACGGAAGCCTAATCCACGGCCTACACCGGACTCGAAGTAGGATGCGGAACGGGACATATTGAATGTAACCATGCACTGGTAAGGATTCCAGATGTTGACCATTCTGGCAATCTTCTCGTCCTTCAGATTCTCTACTGTGTAGATTGAAAGGAGTCTGTCCCAGTTAGCGGCCATCTCGGCAAGAGCTGCGTCAACCTGCTCGTCTGTCGCGAACTGAGCAATCATGGCCTCAGCGGGCTTCTTGTTGATAACGTGAGGTGCTTCCCACTTCTCTTCAACGGGCAACTCACAGTAACCTGTGATAAAGATGAAAGACTTCTTCTCGCCCGGAGCCAGAGATACGTTGATCTGGTGCGAAGCGCAGGGCTGCCAGCCGTCTGCTACGGAATTCTTTGCCTTGCCGGCGAATACAACCTCAGGCTCATTGAAGCCGTTGTACATGCCGAGGAAGTCCTCGAGCTGGGAATCGAATCCGTCGATCGGAACGTTTACGGAATAGAAAGCGTAGTGGTTTCTTCTCTCGCGGTACTCTGTCTTGTGGTAGATAACGGAGCCCTTGATCTCAACCTCGCCCGTCGAATAGTTGCGCTGGAAGTTAAGCATATCGTCGCTTGCGTCCCAGAGGCACCACTCGCGAAGGGAGAACAGAGAAACGGTCTTCGGGGCTGTGCCCTTGTTCTCGAGAGTTACACGGTTAATCTCGCCGTTGTATCCGAGAGGTACGAAAGCCAGAAGAGACGCTTCGATGTCGTTCTTCGAGGAAGTAATCTTCGTGTAGCCTAAGCCGTGACGGCACTCATATGAATCAAGAGGCGTCTTGCAGGGCTTGAAGCCGGGGTTCCAAACGGTATCCCCGTCCTTGATGTAGTAGTAACGTCCGCCGTCGTCAACGGGAATGTTGTTGTAGCGGTAACGCGTGATTCTGCGAAGTCGCGCGTCTTTGTAGAAATTGTAGCCGCCCGCGGTGTTTGAAATCAAACCGAAGAAAGCCTCGCTGCCGAGGTAGTTAATCCAGGGGTAAGGTGTCTTCGGGGTCTCAATAACATACTCGCGGGTCACATCATCAAAATGTCCAAATTGCATGGTGTCAGCCTCCGTAGTTGTTGTTATTTTTACTAAAAAGCCCCTTAATTCTACACCATTTTAAAGGCAATATGTTAAAAGATTTGCAAATTTTTCCGCAGCGATGCAACAAATTCGTAAGAACGGTCAAGAACGTTCGTCATAGACGGTCTGCGCCCTGTCGCTTATGACAGAGATTACATCGTCTATGGATTTCTGCCCCGCAAAGTACGCAGGCATTTCCTCACGCAGAATAAGTTCAGTCGCAGCGTCGGTCTTAACATAATACGGGGCCGACTCAACAACCGCGAAGTAAGAGTTTGTAAGTTCATCTGTAATGTCAATCATCTTGTCCCATCCTTCCTCATAGGTAAACTCGCTTTCGGTCTTCATTGAGTTATATTCGGCAAGCATCGCTTCGGCATAAGTGTCGTACGCGCTCTTCAGGACAGGGCAAAATTCCGGGTCGTGCTGGCAGTCCTCCGACAGAAAGAATTTGACAAACTCCCACGCATCGTCACGGTGCTGTGAAGACACGGGTATACCGCAGGTTTCATCGGCAAGTACCGAAGGCGGGGTGCCCTCATATGTCGGAAGCGCCGCGTAGGAAATCGAGTTTGTCGATGCAGACTGCATCGCGGCAAACAGTCCCGCGCCGTATTCGTTGTAATAATCCGTGCCTTCGGGGTAAGACACATCGGACGAGTCCTCCGGAAGATTCAGGCAATAATCGGCAAGCGCCCTGAACGCGTCGTTGTCGATGTCTATGTCGCCATCGTGAATGAAGGTGGCGCTCATCTCATTGAAGAGCACAATAAACACTTCCATACGGTCCCCGAGGGTAGCCATCGGATTCCATCCGTTTAAGTCTTCCGCCACCCACTTCTCGTATTCGTCGTAAGTAAAGCCCGCGGCGGTATCTCCCGTCAGATCTTTTCGGGAAAGGGTACCGTTTATTCTGACGGAAACCGGAACGTGGTACACCTCTTCCGGCGCGAAGACAAAATCGAAATAAAGATCCTTGTCTATATCTTCCGCATAGTCCGAAAGGTTCAGGAAAAGTTCGTCCGTGTGCATGGAAAGTCTGTCCCCGGCATCGAAAACAATATCAGGGGCAGTACCGTCTCTTATGTCACGGATAAGAATATCGTCGATTTCGGCCTCCGAGTTAAGCGTGTAGACAGCGTATTCCTCATCGGAGCAGTCGCCGTCGTAAGGCTCGGTCCCGTATCTGTAGTCGACGAAGATATATGCCGTGTCGGACCGGTCGTTGAATTTCCTCACGGCCTCCGCCGCCGAATAAAACAGTTCGCTCCCGGATACGGTTGCCGCCGTAAAAACGGTCTTGCCGGCATTGGGGTTTTCGTCCGCGCGTGTCAGCAGGCATAAATCAAAGGTGCTGTCCGATGAAATCTGCATCGCAGGATCCGAGAACACAAGTCTGTCGTCGGAGTAGTACTGTAGCGGAGAGTCCGTTATGTCGTAACGGTTGACGTTGGCGTTGTTCATTCCGAAAACTGCTTTGAACCTGTCGTTTTCGGCATCGTAAACATACACAATACCGTCCTCGGTGTAACTCACATCGGTATAATTTACGTCCGGGTTCCGTTCGTAAAGAGGCGAGGTGTCGGGCAGGATTTTGCAGGTCTCGTCTTCGGGATTGTACACGGCATACGAGATTTCCACCGGCATTGCCCCCCAGTATTCGGTATATACCAGAATGCTGTCTCCCGCGCTTATGCAGTAGCATCCGTCTTCGAAGGTATCGGTCAGGGCGTCGATGTTCTTTTCTTCAAGAGACAGATCTTCTTTTATTTCGTATAGTGCCGAGAGGGTGCGTGTCCCGGTTTCGGCATCGGTATATTTATACGCGAACAGATACGGGACGGACGCGACCGTCTGAAGTTCAATCCGATTTAAACTGATATTGCCGTATTGCGAATAAACCTCCTTAAAGTCGGGGGCCTCCGTTTTTGTCATGCTGCCGTCCGATACATCGATTTTGTACAGGACGGGATTTATGTTAAGCATCCCCACCGGGTATACTTCATTTATGATGTACGGCTCCCCTCCGATGCAGAACAACTGATATGAATAAGCGTCTGCCGCCTCGATTGCCTCCGACAGATCGACCCGGGACGTCACCTGCCCCGAATAGTCGCAAAAGGTAAGATCGAAAAGCTGCCTCGACTCACCGTTTTCATCTGCAACGCTCCAGCTGTCGCCTCTGGTATATGCGACAGTCCCGTCATCGGCATAGACCAGATTTATCCCGGTCGAAAGAGACCCTTCAAAAGGTTCAACGGATACCTTCGCAGCCGTATACCATAAATCGTCGCTTAAAATCTCTTCCGGAATTTCGTTTACCGGATCGGGGTCTGATGAAGCCTCCTCCGTTGCTGCCGCCGATGTTGCGGCCGCAGGCTCTTGCCCCTGTGTGTTTTCGGGGGCGTCTGTCGCATCCGAACATCCTGCCGCGCACGGCAACACCGTTGCCAAAATCAGTATAATGCTTACGAATTTCTTCACGCAGCCCCTCCTGCAAAAGTCAAACTATTGTCGTTCGTCGTAAACCGTCTGCACCCTGTCGGATACAACCGATATTATGTCATCCAAAGATTTCTGTCCCGCGAAATACGAAGGCATTTCTTCCTTCAAAATCAATTCGGTGGAAGATTCGCCTCGAAACATTTGGTTTGCCTCGCTTAGGTAAGCCTTGTATGTTGCGATATCTTCCGTGCTGATGTCTCGGTACTCGGATTCGGCGAAATAGTCCTCCTGGGTGCGCATATCATCATACTCGGTAAGCGTGGATGAAACGTAAGTGTCAAACGAAGCGCTTCTGACAGGGCAGTTCTCTGTAATTTTGTCCTGAACGTCCGCACTTAACATGAACCCGATAAAGTTCCACGCCTCATCGGGGTGTTCCGAACTTTTGGTGATACCGCACGTCGCCCCGGCGATAAAGCCCACAGAGGTCCCGTCGGAAGACGGCAGCCCCATCAGGGATGCATCGGAGATATTGAAAGACGACAGACTCTGCATCATCTCGAAGAGTCCCATCCCTACAGAACTCCCCTCGTAGACTGTTTTCGCGGAGTGATAAAGATCGAGGGCAGCATCGTAGTCGTAGTTGACATCTGTCTCTTCCAACTTCTCCAACGTGGATTGTTTGGTGAAATTATTCAGGCAGAACTCCGACAAAGCCCTGAAGTCGTCGTTGTCGATGTTGATTTTTCCTCCCTGAATAAAAGTGGAATTCATGCAGAAAAACAGTTCGGTAAAAATATCGATTCTGTCTTGGGTAAACCCTATGGGATCGTTCCCGTTGCATTTGTCGCTCACAAATGCCGCATACTCCTCAAAGGTCATGGCCCCGACATCCTTCCCCGAATAGGATTCGTCTGTCAGAAGACATACGGGACTTTCAGAAAGAGGCATGTGGTAGAGACCCCCGTCCGTCATCGCCGCGTCAAAGATGTTCGAAAAGTATTGGCTCCGATCCAGCCCTTCGGCATAAGAAGTCAAATCCACAAAAAGGGCGCCGTCGCAAAGTGCAAGTTTGTCCCCGCCGTCGAAAATAATATCCGGGGCATCCCCGCTTCTTATGTCAAGGCGCAGGACATCGCAGATTTCCGCTTCGCCGTTTAAAACATATCCGTCGTAATCGTCGCCGTCGTACATAAAATCGGAAAGCCCGTATTCATAGTTGACCTTTATAAACGTATCCTCACTCTGCTCGTTAAAAAGCCTGATTGCTTCGGCCTCAAGCTGTCCGATTCCGTCGTTTCCGACCGCCGCAGCGACAAGAACCGTCTTATCTTTATTCGGATTTGTCTCCGCTCTTTTGAGGAAATATATAGGCGCCGTGTCACTTCCCATTATCTGCAGCCCGGGGCACGCGAAAACCATTTTCGTGCGATCGGAATTGTAGTACACGGGCGACAGTGACAGAAAATCCCATCTGTTGATGTTCGCGGTGTTCATATCAAACAGCACCGCCGCCGAATCCGTATCGGCATCGTAACAGTAAATCACTCCGTCTTTCGAGAAAAAGTTGTTCCCGTTGGAGTAATCCAAATAGAAGCAGGGAGAGTCGGAAGACACTTCTAATCCCGTCTCTTCGTTTACATCGTAAACCATCCCCTTCGGGGTCGACGAATTTTCGCTTGCAAAAATAATCTTGCCTTCGGTCCCGGAATACCCGGCCATCACTGACGTATTGTCTCCGAACAAATCCGTCAGCGCAGTTATGTCGAGTTCCTTAACGTTCCAGTTGTCGTCAACAAGATAAACCGACTTCAGAACTTCATCCCCCGTTCCGGTCCATTTTGTAAACACTACGGCCAGCCCGCATCCGACATCTATAAACTGTCTCATATAATCGTCGGTATACGCATATTCGGTAAAAATTTTACTGTACTCCGGAACTTCAACAAGCTCACTTGTCTCCGCATCCAAATCCAATTTGTATAGTTCAAGCGTGTTCTTATCCCAGTTTTCGGCCTGAAGATACAGATTGTCTCCGACTCCCAGGTAGTCAACGCTGTAAGGCCCCGAATATATATCGGGGAACATTTCCAGCATATCGATGGTTTTTATTTCGTTCCCGTCGTAATCGTATTGTGTGAGACCATACTGCTCGATACCTTCCTCATTCCACTCATCCGCCCTCAGGCAATACGCGTACTCCGAATCCGCGTAAACAATGGTAATCGTTGTACCGAGCGACTTCTCATAAGGCGTCACGGTTGCAATGGATGTGTCGTACCACAAATCCGAATCGAAAACCTCTTCCGCGGAAGTTAAATCCCCCGCGGAAGAGTCTTCCTTTGTATCCCCGGTACCCTCGCTGCCGCAGGATGCAACCTGCAGCAACATTAATACAGACAAAATCAATGCCGAAAGTTTTTTCTTCATTTCCTTATGCTCCCCCGCATATCTTGATAGAAGCATTGTATAAAAAACTTTCATCAATTCGGCATCAACGCAATTACATTTCAGTCTCTTTCGTCATAAATCGTCTGAACGCGGTCAGTTACAACAGAAATAACCTCATCGATTGTCTTCTGACCCGCAAAATACGCCGGCATTTCTTCTTTCAGAATCGTCTCCGTTGCGGAGTCGGACATTCTTGAAAACTCTGATTTTTCCATCGCCGTTTTGTAAACGTTTGCCAGATCTTCGGTGAGCCCTCCGGCATGTCCCGTTTCAAATTCTTCCATTTCCGACTTCATGGATTCCACACTGCTTGCCATAAACTCATCGCAGGCCGCGCGCCTCACCGGTACGCCCATAGAACTGTCCGTAGCGGTGTAATTTTCCATGACATACTTTACGAATTCCCATGCCCTGTCTTTGGCCTCGCAGCACTGCGTTATGCCCATGGTATCGGACAGTGCAATCGACGGCATGGACCCGTCCATCGTGGGATTTGCAATGAGAGACAGTTCATCCGCATTCATGTTGGAGGAATACTGCAGAAATTCATTGAGGGACAGTCTGTATCCGATTGAAGCCTGTGCGTGTGATGAATTCATAATGCCCGATGCCGTCTCATAATCGTCTGCCATCCGCTCCCAGTAAGATTTCTCGTCGACATTTTCTTTGCAGAATTCGGCCAGGGCGCAAAACTCATCGTTGTCTATGGTGATTTTCCCATCGGAGATAAAAGTGTCGCCCATCTCCTCAAACAGGTCTAAGAAAACCAGCACTCTGTCGGCGTTGAAAGACAGTATGTTCACGCCGTTTAATTCATCGCTTAAGAACTCTTCGTATTCTTCATACGTCATCCCGGAAACCGCCTCACCGGCCAGGTCGGATGTGACGGTGATGGCATTAAGGTAAACCGATACCGGAATATGGTAAAGGCTCCCGTTTATCTCCGCGCCTTCGAAAATATTTCCGAAATAATCGTCTCTGTCGATTCCTTTATTCCCGTCGATATAATCGTTCAGGTCAACGAAAAGTGTGCCGTCGTTCATGGATATTCTTGACCCGGCCGCCACAATAATGTCAGGCGCGTTTCCGCTCTTTATATCCAAGGTCAGAACATCGCAGATGTTGGTGTCGTTATCGAGCAGATACTCCTGATAGTCCTCATTCTCGTAATCGTATTCCGTGTATCCGTATGTGTAATCGATCTGAACATAGGTGTCGTCGCTTTCGTTGTTGAAGTTTACGATTGCTTCGCAAACGGCTCTGTCGGGCGCAGAATCTTCGGCTATTGTCGCAACCGTAAGAAGTGTCTTTCCTGCGTTGGGGTTCTTGTCCGCTTTTCGGAGCATGTAGATTTTCGATGTTTCCCCGCCTCTTATCTGCGAGCCGTCGTCGGCGAAAACAAGCTTCTCCCCGTCGGCATAACTCAAGGTCATATCCCATATATTTCTGCGATTCACATTGGCCCAACTTAAATCAAAACATTCCTCTGCGCTATCGCTGTCTATATCGTAAGCGTAAACCATGCCGTCCCTGAGCAAAGTGTTTCCCGTCCATGCCAGATCGAAATCGTCGTACGGAGAATCCTCCGCCACGACCGTCATGGAAGAATCCGACGTGTCGAAAACAACAGGCTGCCTGATATCCGTGCCAATATCCATATCCTCCTGAAAGAACATAATCTTCCCGGAATCCGACAAATAACATTCGACGCCGATACCTTCGCCAAAATAGTCTTTTACTTCCGACACATAAAGGGACGTCACGGTCCAGTCGGAGTCAATAACATAAACACCCGCAAGCTCCTCGGCAGAGGTTGTCATGTTCCACTGTCTTACAACCGCAACCAGGGTATCTCCGGTGTTTTTGAAATCGACATAACTGCCGTCATCAGACGTAACGTCGGCCAAAAGCTGCTCCGGCACATCCCCGGGGACCTCTTCCGCTCCGCCGGTCTCCCTGTCAATCCTGACAAGCTTTCCCTCATCGTCCGACGACATCCCGTAAAGATAAATGTCCGGCCCGAACTTAATCACCCTCGTGGAATAAACAACGTCCGCATTAAGAGCAACCTGTGTCAGGTCGCAGATGGTCGTCACATTCCCGGAGTAATCGCAACTGAAAAGCTCGTGAGCCGGTAAATCCCCGTCACTCCAAATGTCGTACTTTGTGAATAAAACTTCCGTGTCATCGGCAAACTCGATATCAACGTCGGTTGCCATAGAACCTTCATATGTCTCAATTTCGATTGTGGCGACATCAAACCACGGATCGGACTCCGATATCTTATCGCCTCCGGTTTCCGTTTCGGTTTTGCAACCTGCCATAGCGCTAAGCCCCATTGAGCAAAGCAATCCTAAGCACAAAAACTTTTTATGCATAGATATACCCTCCCTAAATTTGTTGTTAACAAAAGTATAGGAGTCGTGCCCGGTATGGGCTATTAAGCAGTCCTTAAGAATTCATTAAAAAACCGTCCGCATTCACGGACGGTTCGGTTTTTGTGCTTTTCGCTGTCAGTTTCTCTCGTCGTAAATTGTCTGAACGCGCTTTGTCACCACAGAGATAACCTCATCTATCGATTTCTGGCCCGCGAAATACGAAGGCATTTCCTCTTTCAGGATTTTCTCGGTTGCCGAATCGGACATTCGTGCCGCCGCCGCGTTTTCCAACGCTTCCCTGTAGACATTGGTGTTAGCGGTCGTAAGTCCTGCGTCCGAGGACGAGATTCCGACCTCCATATCAAATCCGATATCTTCCTTGGTATCGGCAATAATTCTCTCCGCGAACTCATCGTATGCGGAACTTCTTACGGGAGCGTCCTGCGAATCGGTTGCGGTATAGTTCTCCAAAACAAACTTCACAAACGCCCATGCTTTGTCCGCGTCATCGCAGCACTGTGTTATGCCCATGGTGTTGTCGAGGGAAACCGACGGCATGCGTCCGTCCGTTGTGGGATTGGCGATAAGAGCCATCTCCTCCGCCTTCCAGTTCCCCGAATACTGCAGGAATTCGGACAAAGACAGATACATACTTGCCGAAGCCGTCGCGTGGCACTGACTCACCTGAGATTCCGCGGCTTCGTAGTCTTCGTCCTCCACACGGCTCCAATAGGATTCCTCATCCACATACTCTTTGCAGAAGTCGGCCAGGGTACGGAATTCATCGTTGTCAATGGTGATGTTGCCGTCGGAAATAAATGTGTCACCCATCTCCTCGAAAAGCGCGAGGAAAACACTCATTCTGTCATCGTTTACAGACAGAATGTTAATGCCGTTCAGCTCATCTCCAAGGAACTCCTCATACTCTTCGTAGGTCATACCGGAAACATCGTCTTCTGTCATGTCGCGGTCCGCCGCAATCGCGTTAAGATCAACCGACACGGGAGCGTGGTAAAGGCACCCGTCAACCTCCGCGCTTTCGAAAACACCGCTGAAGAAGTCGTCCATGTTTATACCGTTATTCCCGTCGATATATTCTTTCAGATCCACGAAAAGAGTGTCGTTGTTCATCGATATTTTATTGCCGCCCGACAAAATAACGTCCGGGGCATCCCCGCTCTTTATGTCGAGTGTGAGAACATCGCAGATATTTGCGTCGTTGTCGAGCAGATACTGAGTGTAATCACCGTCGTAATCTTCCGAATACCCGTATTTGTAGTCGATTTGAACGAAGGTGTCTTCACTTTCGTTGTTAAATTTCACGATTGCCTCGGAAATATCGGCATCGGGAGTGTCACCGTTGATGCTCGCCACCGTCAGCACAGTCTTGCCCGCGTTGGGGTTCTCTTCGGCTTTTTGGAGCATATATATTTTCGATATATCGGAGCCCCTTATCTGAGAGCCGTCCTCCGCGAAAACCAGTTTCTCGTCGTCGGCATAATAAAGCGACATCCGCTCGATATATCTGCGGTTGACATTGGCCCAGTTCAGATTGAAGTATTCGGAAGACGTGTCCGTATCGATGTCGTATCTGTAGACAACGCCATCCTCAATCTTTGTGTCGCCGGACCAGGCAAGATTAAATTCATCGTACACCGAATCTTCGGCCAATGCGGTCAGGGATCCGTCGGCGATATTGAGAATCACGGGATCTTTTAATTCAACATCCTCTCCCCAGTCAACCTGATAGAAAAGAACCTTTCCGGATTCGGATATGTAGTGGCTGACGTCCGATGCTTTGCCGAAATGGTCGTCCACTTCCGATAAATCAACTTCCGTTAAATTCCAGTCGGAATCTATCATATATATCGCAGACACGGTTTCGACAAATGTATCGTCGTCGTATGTCTTTACGGATATATAGAGCGTGTCTCCGAAGCATTTAAATTCCGAATACGAGTTTATGAAATCAGTCGCAGACAAAATCTTGTCAACAGCGTCGTTCTTAACTTCCTCTGCCTCACCCGTTTCCGCATCTACCCTGATTATTTTTCCTTCGGATTCCATCGTCACGCCGAAAATATAGATATCATCCCCGAGCTTAAACACCTGATCGGCATAATATATGCCTGTCGACTCCGCGGCTTCGCTTAAATCAAAGACCGTGGTTACGTTTCCGGAATAGTCGCAGCTGAACAGTTCATGCGCACCTTCCTCACCCTCGGAATTCCAGATATCGTACTTGGTAAACAAGAGTTCGGTATCGTCCGCGTAAACCACATTGACATCGGTAGCGAACGACCCCTCGTAGGCCCCGACATCCACAGCGGCAACTTCATACCACGGATCGTCTTTGGATACTGTATCGCCGCCGGAACCCGATCCCGTCGACGTACAGCCCGAAAAGATGGCCAGGCCCATCGAACAAATCAATCCTAAACACAAAAACTTTTTATGCATAACTTTTCCTCCCCATTTGTTCTGCAGATTAATCCTAACACTACCGTGTGACTCATAGGTGACAAAACTCCTTAAGAAGTTATTAAAAAAACCGCTCCCCGTAAAGGAGAGCGGTCTGTTGTCGGAATAATCCGTTCGACGGTGAGTAAGAATTACTCCTTAACACCGCCGGCCGATACACCCTGGATGATGTATCTCTGAAGTACACAGTAAACGATGATGATCGGGATAACCGAAACCGAAAGACCGGTGTAGATCATACCGTAGTCAACGAAACGGTCACTGTAGAGCAGGGATACCATCAAAGGAAGTGTCTTCAACTTCGTCGAGGTCAAGAGGATTGACGGAGCGAAGAAGTTGTTCCAAGAGGAAATGAAAGCGAAGATGCCCTGTGTGGCAAGAGCCGGGGTCATGATAGGCAGGCAGATTCTGTTGAATGTGAAGAACTCGCCCGCGCCATCGATACGAGACGCTTCAATGATTTCCTTTGAAAGTGATGTCTCCAGGTACTGCTTGATAAAGAATACCGTAGCAGGTGCAGCGATTGCAGGAAGAATCAAGGGCCAGAGTGTTCCGATCAAGTGCATCGCACTCATCAAACGGTAGAAACCGGTGATGGTAACGGCTGTAGGAACCATCATGATGCCGACGATAATAGCGTAAATCGTCTTTCTTCCTTTGAACTCATAAGCCGAAAGACCGTAAGCGGTCATTGCCGAGAAGTAAACTGTAAGAGCCGTAGCACTTGTCGAGATGATGAAAGAGTTCTTAAAACCAATGGCGAAACTGAATGTCGATCTCGATCTTAAGTTGTTCCAGTTCTCAGCGAGCTGTGAGAATGCGTTCGGGTTAGGATACAGTTTGAGGCTCTGAGAAATAGCGTGTGTATCCCATGTTGCGTTCATGAACATGAACCAGAAAGGGAAGATTGCCAGTATTGCGAAGAAAATAACGACAATGTAAACGAGGGTTGAGTATGCTCTTATCGAGCCGCTCTTACTCTTTAATTTTGTTTCGTTAGCACTCATTACTTTGTTCCTCCCTTCTTAAGTAATTTCTTTGCCTTTGCGGCGTCCTTGTCTCTCATGATATAGAAAACGACGAGCGACAGGATAACGGTCACGATGAACAGAAGAACAGCGACCGCGGATGCGATGCCGACCTGGTTCTGAGCCTGTTTACCGAAAGCCTGGTTGTTGATGTAAATCAGGATTGTCTCGAGAGACTTAATGTAAGATCCGTTAAACGGCATTGAAGCGGACTTCATGTTGAGGTTGAACGGAATATCGTACATCTGCAAACCACCGATCATTGATGTAACCAATGTGTACAGAATCATAGGACGCAGGAGCGGGAGAGTGATCTTAACATATGTCTGTGTCGAAGAAGCACCGTCGAGCTGTGCGGATTCGTAAATTGATTCGTTGATTGATGTGATACCTGCAATCAAGACGATCATTGTGTTTCCATACCACATCCAGAAGTTGATGAAGCATACGAGGAAACGTGAAGGCCATGCCTTGTTAAGGAAGTCGTAAGGTTCCTTGTGGAATACGTCGACCAAAATTCTCTGTACCGCAGGCAACGCCGCTTCGTTTGTCGTGTAAGCGAATGTACGCTTGAACAAGATAGCGATTGTCGCAGCGGTGATAACGTTAGGCAGGTACATCAAAGCCTTCATTGCGTTGAGTCCCTTCAGGTGCAGCTTTGTATCCGTGAACCATGCGGAAAGGATAAGAGCCAGCAAAATCTGAGGGATGAAACCGATAACCCAAAGTGTAACCGTTGTAACGAATGCACCGGCAACCTTTGTGAATCTCTGGTTGTTGGTGAAGATTTCGGTGTAGTTCTGCAATCCGATAGTGATGTACTCGGATGTGGAATCGACCTTGGTAAGAATACCGGTCGGGTTGTTGACTGTGGATTCCTGAGTCGAGATGTCAACCGTAAGGCTCTTGTAAGCATTCATTGCAGCCAGATATTCTTTCCACAAATCGGACTGTGTTCCGTCTTCGTTGAGCATGACGGCACCGGCGTCGTTGTATGCCTTCTCGGCGGCTTCATAAGCAGCCTTTGCCTCATCGAGCTGAGCCTCGTCCTCGGCAATCTTTGCTTTTGCGTCTTCAACGTTCTTTGCCTTGCGGGCTTCATCGAGCTCCTTGTACTTGTCGAGTGTAAGAACATCGGCCATACCGATTATTTCCTTATACTCATAGTACTTGTCAGCGTCTGTGGAACCGTCGAAGGAAATGTACTTGTGAATGGACTCGTCACCGAAGTTGTTACCGTTCAGAACCAAATCTCCGACCTTGGAATCTGCGGCAACGCCAAAATATGTAGCCATCTTGGCAATCTGCGCGGAAGCCTTGATCTCGACTTCGTTGGTCTGGTAATTCTCATCGATGTACTGTCTGTAGAGTGTGATGAGGTTCTTGGAAGACTCTTCGGTTGATTCAACCAATGCGCCGTTCTCAACCTTCATTGCGATACCCTTGATAACACCCATATCGTTCAGAGCAACGAGATCTTCGTAGAGCTGCTCTTCGTTGTCATGGAGAGAAATCACGGAGTTGATGTAATCGGAAAGTTTGGAATAGGAATTCAAAGCGGGAATTTCTGTTGACCAAACGTTCTCGTTCAAATAAGTTACAACGTCTGCGCTGAAAGGAACGGAAATGGATGCGATAGTTGTATCTTTTCCTGCTTCCTCATCGTAGTAAGTTGCGTTGGGTGATTCAAGATTTGAAATCACATAGTAGAAGTTAGGATCCTCTACGGAAGCCTCACCGGACTTAACGGCTTCAAAGTAGTCAGCAAGGGATGCGTATCCGACTTTCTCTGCGAGGTAAGCCATAAGAATCTGCTGATTCTCATCGAACTCACCGGACTTCAATGTCTCAATGAAAGCCTCATAATCATCACTTGTTGTGATTGCATCCGCCGTAATTGTCTCGGTCTCGGACTCAGATTCACTCGCTTCGGATGCAACGGTTGCTGCTTCCTCGATAGCGGAATACTGTGACTTCAAAGCACCCAGAACTGTTGTTTCAATGTTGGAGAACTGTGAGTTCCACTCAATCAGTTCGTTATATGATGTTTCGCTGAGTTTTGACAAACTGCCTGCGTCAAGGCAAGCCTGGAGTTCGTCAATCGCTGTCTGGCTGATTATATCGTTTGCACCGTATTCGATGATTGCCTTGACGCCTTCCTCATTGAGAGGATCGTTCTTCTCGGCAGCCTCCTGAATATCAAAGTACTTTCTTACCTTAGCATACTCTTTGCTGGCAATACCGACGTCACCGTCGAAATCCGTTGTGTAAAGAGTTGTCAGATCGAGATAACGGTCATAGTAAACTTCTTTATCGCTGAAGCCCCAGAACTGAGCGATTGTGGACTTCATGTTGGTTGCGGAATACCAGAAAGTTGTAAGCAACGGATAAAGGCTGAAAATACAGTAAGCAATAATGAAAGGCGCAACGAAAAAATAACCGAAGCGAGCGTAACTGACGCTCTTATGTTGTGCATTCTTTGCCATGTTTATTTCTCCAAAAAATTTTGCCCAATAGTTTTTTGTTTTAAGGAAATACGGGGCAGGGTATGTTGCCCTGCCCCGCATAAATTTACCTTAGTTAAATCCGATTACGATTAGTTAAATCAGATAACACCGAGGTCAGCTACAGCAGCCTGGAAGGATGCCTTAGCATCAGCAACAGACTCAACGTCGCCCTGTACATAGGAAGCAACAGCTGCTGTGAATGCATCGTTGATGGACTGGTCGTTAGGTGTAACTGTAGAGAAGTCAATACCGTCAGCAACGCCCATGAGGATGTCGTAAGGGTTCTGACCGCCGAGGAACTCATAACCGAAGGAAGAGTCGCCAGCGATAGCTTCCATAACAGACTTGCTGTTGGAGAAGCCGCCTGCACGTGCCATAGCGTCGAGGTTGTCTGCATCGATGCAGAGGTCTCTGATAACCTGAGCTGCAGAAGCCTTCATGTCGCAGTACTTTGTAGCTGCAATCCATGTGCCGCCCCAGAAGAAGTCTACAGGAGCTGCAACCATGCCCCAGTCGCCTGTTGTTTTGTTGTCACCCAGACCACCGTCTTTGAAGTTAGCAAGAGAGAGGCAGCCGTTGTTTGCGAGCCACATAGGTCCCCAGTAAGACAGAACAGTCTCGTTGTCCATTCCGCCGTACCAGCCTTCACCCCACTGAGAAGCCTCGAATGTGAGTCCTTCATCATAGAGTGTCTTAGCGATGTCAAAGTAATCGTCCATAACGGGATCGATGTTGAGAGCGCCGTCAACAATCCAAGCGGATGTACGTGTGTTGAGGTAAGATCTCCAGATCTCGTCGTAACCGGCAACGATCTTCTTCTCGCCCTTGGAAGCTTCGTTTACAGTTCTTGCTGCGTCGAGGAATGCATCCCAGGACTCGAAGTAAGGTGCAACGTCAGCAGGCTCAGAAACGCCGAGTGTGTCAGCAGCAACAGAACGGTTGTAGTAAACACCGGAAGCTGTGCACTGCCATGTGAGAGCTTTGATAACGCCGTCATCGTCTGTAGCTGCGTCCATTGTGTAGGCGTACATATCGTCTACGAACTCGCTGTAGGAGATGCCGAGGTCATTAAGGCTGAGTGTATCAGAGCTGTTCATGTACTTCTTAGCATAGTCTGCTTCGAGGAAATACATGTCAGGAGCTTCCTCACCGGAAGAGAGGGCAGCGTCCAACAGGGACTGATAAACATCGGAACCACCAACGATATCGCCTGTAGCAGCTACGTCAGAGTAAGCAGCAACAAGGCCAACACCTTCGTCGTTCCAGTCCCAGATTACGAGTTCATCACCCTCATCTGCGACTTCAGCAACTGTGAGCTCGGTATAGTCACCGGTGCTTGCTTCAGCTTCGGTCTCCTTAGCTTCGGTTTCTTCACCCTCAGCCTCAGTTTCCTCGGACTCTTCAGCTTCGGTTTCCTCAGCCTCAGTCTCAGAAGCAGCTGTAGTTGTCTCATCTGTTGTCTCTTCGGTAGAACCGCAAGCTGCAACAAAACCAACAACCATTGCCAATGACAACATCAAAGCAACAATCTTTTTTGTTTTCATTTGTTTTTGCCTCCTAATAAAATAAGGTTTTATTTTCTGTCCGTTAGGACCAAATGTTACTTGCGAGGGGTGATTCCCCGTCGCGGTTCGCCTGCCTTAAAGGACAATTCCCCTAAAAACGCGAACTCTTACGCAGTGAGTTTACAACAATTTACACAGATGTGCAACTTTTTTTTATGCATATTTACCATTGCCACAATTTTAACGGGAAACTCCGTAGACCAATGTGCCATATGTGTTGAGGTAGTCCGCAAACTCGTTCATGTCAACGGTTGTGTGATAGATAACACCGTCGATAAGCCCGTACACTTCAGCGGTTGCTGTCTCGGCTCCTGCCTGCTGTGCAGCGATGAAGATTTCCGTAACCTCAATGTCACCGTCCTCGCGGGAAATGTTGATTCTCTTTCTGGGAACCACGGTTTCCTCGGTCTCGTCCGACTCTTCCGCCTCTGTTGTTTCTGTGGTTTCCGTTGTATCTTCGTCTTCATCTTCTTCGGGTTCTTCCGCTTCGGTCTCTTCTGCGTTTTCGTCGATGTCCTCATCTTCGGGTTCTTCGACTTCCGCGGGCTCCTCTTCTTCCTCGGGGGCGTGCTCTGCGGCGTAGATAAGTTTTTCACCCAGCGCGGTCTCAAGGCCCTCGATATCATTGGTTATGCTTGCGGTTGTCACGTACTGACCCGTGAGCATGTCGAAGGTTACGAAGTCGTAGGAAGATACGACCGTGCCGTCGGCGCCCTCGACCGCGTAGGACATGATAACCGAAAGAAGTCTGCCGTTCTCAGAGTAGGACATTGTGACTTCAACATCGTAGGTGTCTTCCGCATCTCCCGTGAGCGAGTAGGAGGAGAGGGCTTTCTGCGAGTACTTGTTGTAGTAGCCCTCGGCCTCGCTGTAGAAACCGTTCAGGATGAGGTTGATTGCGGTCTGAACGTTTGCGGCGCCGGGAACTTCAACGACAACCTTCTGTCCCTCAAAAGTCGCGAGTGTTATCTCGGTGCCGTCGGCAACATAGTGCTCGGCGAAATCTTCGGTGTATACGGTGAACTCTGTTGTGACCTCGTCTGTTGTGAGTTCGGAGAAATCAACACGCTCCGGCAGGGGTGTCGGGGTGGGAGTTGCCGTAGGTGTGGGAGTCGGGGTCTCGGTAGGCTCGGGAGTTGCCGTGGGCTCGGCCTCGGTCTCGTCCACCTGCTCGATATCGTTTATGGTCTCCTCGGGCTCGGTGTCTTCGGTCTCCGCAATCTCAGTGGGATTGACGGCCTCGTTCAGACTGTCGCCCAAGTCACTCAGGCCGTCGTTCAGTCTGTCGACATTGACGGTGCATGCCGCGAGGAAAAAAGTTCCGAGCATGGAAAGTGAAATAACCGTGGAAATAATTTTTGCGTAATCCTTGTGAAGTCGTCTCATGTTGAAACCTCCGTCTCTTTTATCCTTTTATGATACCATTCATTCCGTCATCATAATATTGCCTTTGTTGAGGGCCGCGGTGAAAAGAAGTCCCGATGTGCCTCCCGATTTTCTGAGCAGAATTTTACCGTCGACGCTTGCGAGACACGCGGCGGCGGTGCACATCTCAGAGGACCTGTCCGGGGAGAAGGTCATCTGCAAAGGGATAACGGCCTCGGACAGCTGCTTGCTCGAAAAAGCCGTGACCGAAGCACCGAGGGAGTCGGCGACCGCGTGCACAATTTCGCTTTCGCGCACGGACTGCGCGACGGCAACGGTCGAGACGGCGCCTGTGGAGATGCCGTGCTTTTCGAGCGTGGTCTTCACAAACTCCGCGGCGTATTCCGGGTCGACCTTACTCTTTATCTCAAGCCCGACGCTTACCATGCGCGGGGTCAGGACCAAGGGCGTACCGGGGCCTTCGACCTCCGGGAACGATGCACATGTGATGAACACCGACGGCTGCTCCGAAGGGCTCTTTTTCTCCGATATATATGCCTGTGCGAAAGACTGGCTCGTGCGCGGTCCGTAACGGTTAATGTCAAAGATGAGCGCGTCGAGAACGGGCTCGGAGAATGTCAGGGGCAGGTCGGTGTAGATGCTCACGCGCCCGCCGCCCTTTATGTGTTCGTTTATTTTAATCAGAAGTTCGGGGTCGTTTGCGGACATGTTGTAGGAGTGAGCCGCGGCCGTCAAGTCGGGGGCGAAGTCCGCTGTGTTGCCGAATTCGGTAAAGCACTCGGGCCCTAAAAGTTTTGCTATCGCCGAGTAGACCGCATCGGTGTCGACGAGGTTAGTCTCGTCGGCGCGCTTTACGACCGCCGCGAATTTTTTGTCGGGGGATACGCACACGACGGGCAGCGATGCGATAGTGGGAGAGTAGTTGTCGCTTAGGATTCCGCAACAGGCCTCCAGGGGCAGGAGCATAACGATGCAGGCGTTTTTCTCCGCCGCGGCCAGGGGGATGCGGGATGAGAAAAATTCAGCGTTTTCGATCCATCTTCCCCCTAAGCAATCCATAAGGTATTCGCCGGTCTTTTTAGCCTTCGGGGATCTTCCGTAACAAAGTAAATACATGGCGGCCCTGCCCTCCTTTTTATATATAGAACATTAACATACTTTCCCTCAAAAATTGTACAATACTTTCAGCAAGGAGGATGCCATATGAAAACAGTTATTCTTGACGGCTCGGCGGCAAACCCCGGGGATTTGTCCTGGGAGCCTTTTGAAAAATTCGGCGAGGTCGCAGCATACGACACCACCTCCCCCTCACAGCTTTTGCAGCGGCTTTCCGACGCGGACATAGCAATCACGAACAAGACTGTGTTCGATGCCTCGGCTTTGTCTGCTCTTCCCTCACTTAAATACATAGGAGTCCTCGCCACAGGCTACAACGTCGTCGATTTGAAGGCGGCACGTGCACACGGCATCACGGTCACGAACGTTCCCGAATACGCCACGGCCGCCACCGCGCAGATGACAATCGCACTCCTCTTGGAGCTCGCGGACAAAGTCGCAATTCACGATGCCGCTGTCCATGCCGGCGAATGGTGCAGGAGCCCGCAGTTCTGTTTCTTCAAATCACCCTTGACCGAACTCGAAGGAAAAACACTTCACATCGTAGGATTCGGCAAAATCGGCTCGCGCGTGGCATCCATAGCCGCCGCTTTGGGCATGAAGGTCACAGCCACACCTCACCGTTTAACTTCCGAAAAACTCACCTCCGACAACGGCAGCGTCGTCACCGCACTTCCCCTTTTGCAAGGTCTCGAAAACGCGGACGCCGTCTCCCTGCACTGCCCGCTTACGGAAGAAACTTCCGGTCTTATAAATTCAGATACATTGAAATCTTTTAAGCCGGGTTCATTCCTTATCAACTGTGCGCGCGGTCCGGTTGTGAACGAGGCTTCCGTCGCTTCCGCACTGGAATCAGGTATGCTGGGAGGATATGCCGCAGATGTCGTCTCCGCGGAACCAATGTTAGAGTCTAATCCTCTGCTTAAGGCTCCCAATTGTGTTCTAACGCCGCACATCGCCTGGGCACCTGTGGAAACGCGCGCCCGCCTTATTGATATGGCCGCTTCCAACGTGGAAGCGTGGATCGCGGGCGATCCCATTAACGTTGTGAACTAGAAAAACCTATACAAATACCTAGGGCGTCCGAATGAATCGGGCGCCCTAGGCATGGAATAAGGGATAGATTAAGAAAAATGTCAATTTCAGGTGGGGTAAATCAATTAAGTATCTAATGTAATCTACCGCTCACGTGAGGATTATAACATCCGTAAAAATTTTTGTAAAGCATTCCAAGTATCATTTTCGACAAAAAACGCATATATTTCGGGCGTTTCGTATGTATTCTTCCACCAAATCCCCTAATATTTTTTTAAGAAATCATTAAACCAATCTCTAATGTTGGATTCCAGGTTGGATTTTAAGTTGGAAGTTATGTCCCAAACGGTCCTCCAAACAATAGCGGTTGCCAGGCAGATCAGGCCCAATATCAAATAAACTTCAGACCATTTGCTTGTCGTGCCGTATATCTCGGCAACGCCTGTGAACAGCGCCCCCAAAGTTAGGGTCAGGATCCCGCATCCCCAGATCTGCGTCGGTATACCACGAGTGCTTCTGCACTTCATGTCCCTGATGTAGTAAACGAGGAACCCTCCGACAAACGGGATCAGGAACGCGTAAATCATGTAGAAAGACATGACGCTGAAACTGAAATATTCGTAAATCGCCCCGAACAAAACAGTGAAGCCTGCGGCGACCAAATACTTATCTCTCACCCGCATCAGTGCGCGTGTTTTGAATCTGTTACCCAATATAGACAATGTCGCTCACCTTCCTCTCCTTGATTGACTTCCCGCTCGTCGTCGGATTGTTTATAACCTCACCTTCGAAAACCATCGTCGACGAACCGCCGCCGTCTAAGTTATATGCCGTAACACATCCGATTGATTTCATAAACTCCGCCAGTTGTCTTACCGACAAACCCGTGCTCTCATCCGTCCTGCCGTCCGACACAACCAAAACATAGTGCAAATCCCCCATCTGCCCTATCGCGGTTCTCGGATTGTCGGCCATCGCCTTGGCGACTTCGTAGTCTTCGCTCACGGTAACTTCTCCGTCTTCCACGAGTCCGGGGCCGAACGAGAAAACATCCCGCGCGCCTTTGGCCAAAAGTTCTTCGGCGGTTATTTCATCTTCGGATACAATTTCAAATGTTCCGTCCCCGTAAATAACCAAATCCTCCGAACCGGATGAGGTGTTTCTGTAGATAACGCCGTTTCTTATAACATAGCCGGACTCGCGCGCCCCGTAGTAGTCGCCGTTTATCGCAAGAACCGCACCTGTGTCTTCCGCAATCTCTGATGTTTTCTGCGTGACGTTCTTGCCGTAAGTACTTTGCGCAAACGCAGTTTGCAGTTGATCCGCCGAAGACAAAACGCAGTCGGCCACATAGATGTCGGTGTCGTAAAGTCTGTATCTGTAAACGGTTATTTCGATGCCGTCTTGGCTGTATTGCCCTATCGTTTCTTCGGCGCCCGATGCATCGAAAGAGGTCGTCGTTTCAGCTGTCGTTTCTTCGATTGCTTCGGTCTGTGTTGTCTCTTCCGTTGTTGTTTGAGCGGTTGTCTCAACCGTCTCGTATTTATGCGGAATCACGAACAAATCGAGAACTGCGTAAACCGTGAAAAGCAGGATTGCCGCGACATAAATCAGATACCACTTTCTCATTTTTTCTCTCCCTTAAAAATAAAAAATTTCTGCACGAGCCAGTTGACGAAAAAGAACGCCACACCGACTGCGACCTTTGCGATATATCTGTTGACTCCGATGTTTACAAGCAAGTCGATGCAAACGGTCGAAAGCAGCAAAATCACTCCGGCCAGAACAAAGAATTCCGTGCCCGTAACCGCGGCGTTTTTGTCGCTCCTGAAAACCATATGTCTGTTGATTGTGAAATTCACGGCAACCGCCAAAACCCTGGAGGCAATATTCGCGAAAGTCACGCTGACAAGTTCCGGCAGCATTGAGGTTGCGAGCGACAAAAGCCAGAACACCAAAAACTCGAGGCCTGTGCAAAACAGGGACGAGCAGACGAACATTGCGGTTTGTGTTTTCGCGTTCCTGCAAAGGATTGTGTTGTAGATTCTGAGCGAATCCCTTACCGGCCTGAAGTGCGAGGTCGAATTTTTGCTGTCGGCATAGATAACTTCAATCGGAAGTTCGACTGCCTTGATATTCAACTCTTTGAGGCTCAAAAGAACGTTCATCTCGTACTCGTACCGGTCTCCTTCGATTGCAGTGAATTTGAGAAGATCGGCGCCCTTGCCGCAATAGGCACGCAGGCCCGTCTGAGTGTCTTTTATCTCAAACCCGGCAACGGCTTTGAAAACTTTGCGCGTCACGCTGTTGCCGAAGCGGCTTCGCAAAGGCGCGTCAGCGGGAAGTTCCCGGCCGCCCAGGGCAAGCGACCCGGGCTCTTCCTCGGCTTTTTCCAAAACTATTTTGCAATCCTTCGGATTGTGCTGGCCGTCGCCGTCGACGGTTACCGCGGCCACCTGTTCGTTCGGATATTTGTCCGCAATATATTTGAGCGCTTTTTTGAGCGAATATCCCTTGCCGCGGTTAACCTCATTTGTGAGGACCGTGGCATCGAGTTCACCGAAAATGCCTTTGTACTTATCTCCCCCGCCGTCGTCTATAACAACCACCTCGGGAATGAAGTCTTTGAGGCCCGCAACCACTGAAATCAGTGTGTTTTCGGGGCAATAGGACGGTACAATCGCAATCCGGTGTAACATTGTTAAATCAACCCCGCTACAGCCTTTGCCAACTTCTCATGGCCGTCCCCGGTCATATGCAGACAGTCGATGTCACTCGTCTTCGTAACATCCCCGGCATTTAAAAACTCGCAGTCAAATTGGTCGGCAACAAGTTTCATCCATTCGGCGAGTTTGTGGGATTCTTCGACACTGCTTTGATCGAAGAACGGCGCAAAACCTGTGTTGCCTATTTGGCCTCCGAGCGGCGGAGGGGCAATTATCAGAATTCTTAAATCCGGAGTATTTAAATAGTATTCGCTGTGCGCTTTTATTTTCTCGAGCATTGTCTGAAGGCTTCCCGCGATATCGGCAGCGGGCAGGTGAAATTTTTTCTTCAGATCGTTTGTGCCAAGCATTATTATCAGCATATAAGAGGGCTTGTGGGTTTCAATCATCGGAAGCACATAATCCAGCGCGCGCTTAGTGCCCCATTCCCACGGGTCTTCCAATGCAATCGTTCTGCCGTTCTGGCCTTCTTCGATGATTTGGTATTCATCGCCGATGATGTTTTGCAAAACGACGGGCCACCTATTTTCAAACCTGTTGCCTGACGCCGGGTCGTATCCCCATGTATTCGAATCACCGAAGCATATAATTCTTTTTCGATCCATTTTGTTACCTCCAACCGGAATTTTAGCGTTCGTTCCTAAATTATACTTAAAGGCTTCAGTGGCGGTGGCAGATTCGGAGGCAGTTTTTTCGCAAAATCTGCCTCATCAACTGCCACCGTTTCTAAACGACGGCGCAAAACACGGTGCCTACCGTGAATTTTTTCAAATCAGCTGTGGGGATATAGTAAAGTCTGCCCCAGGACGACACCTGTAGGGCTTCATCCGTTTGCCCCAGGACCGTGACCCAGTGGAACCCGACTTTCTCGGTTTTGCGACCATCATCCTGCGGAATTAATCTGACGTTGCCGAAAGGCGCATGAATCAGTAGTGTCACCGGATATCCTTCGCTTAAATATCCGGGCAGTTTTTTGAATCCGAATCTCTTAACTCTGACATCGATGTTGTATTTGGCGGCCAATGCCCTGACACCGCGCTTAAAGCGGCCGAACGGCACACCGAAACTGCCGCGGAAAATGCCGAGTTTTGTTTTCACGGGTTTAACTTTAAACGGAAGATTCACGGGTTTTATGTAACCTGCCGCTTCTGCGATTCTTTGCATATAGTCTTTGCGGTCGATTGTATCGATTCCCTGTTTTTTGAGAACGATGTCGCAGCCTGCAACGACGCCGCACGCGGACGACTGAAGTCTTTTGTCCTCAATCCACATCTGAGAGCCGCCGACGGAAAGCCGGCCGTCTTTTTGTACAACCGCCGGGTATTTAAGCATTCTGCAACACCGCCTCGGCCCACGCACCTTCGAACGGGATGCCGGGCAGAACTTTAACGCCCGACACTTCGAGAATTTTACGGCTCTCGTAGACATTGCAATTTGAAGGCACGGGGGCCATGTAAACCGGAATGTCTTTGGGAAGCAAATCCTTCAATTTAATGTCCGCCGTGCCGGAATGGTAAGCTTCGATAAGAACGGCATCGGCACCTGCGAAGTTAAGAACTGTTTGGCCCGGGACCGCAGGGACAATCGCTATCTTTATATCTTTATCGCTCTTGAAAAAACTCTTCGCAAGATCCTTATAAGTGTCGTTTGCAAACGGCGCTTTCTTGCGCTTTTTGAATTTTGCGTACTCGTCCGAGGAGCGGTCGACAAAAGTCACAATGTCGCCGTTGACATCGGGAGATGAGCATTGCGTTGCATCGACAAAAGACGACACGCCGGTGTAACTGTCTTCGAAAACAATGCCGAAAGTTCTCGCTCCGCTCTTATCCTTAATTGCGGCGGACAGAATTCCCATCGAGGTTTGAAGGTTCTTTACGGCATCGGATCCGTCCTGCTCGGGCGGTCTTTTCGAGCCGGTTATTACAACCGGGATATCGAGATAGGACAGGCACCTCACCGCAAGCTGTGCGAAATACGCCATCGAGTCGGTGCCGTGCATGAAAAGGATTGCGTCCGCGTGGATTTTGGAAGCCTCGGCTGCCGCGAAGGACAGTGCCGTTCTGTAATCGGAGACGGTCGCGTTCTCCGATGAGTAGCTTATGGGATTTATGAGGCTTACGGAAAATCTGCGGTCTATATTTTCGAGGGCGGCGGCGCTTATGGACGTGCCCCCCAGGACCACGGTATCTTCGGAAAAAGAGGAAGCGATTGTGCCCCCCAGGGATACGGCGAGTATCTTTTTCAATCCTTTGCTCATCGGCAAGGCTCCTTTTTGGTAAAATGTATGAACATTATAATATTGCGGGGGCAAACATGCGAATTGTAAGTTGGAATGTTAACGGCATAAGGGCGATTGCGGGCAAGGGCTTTGCTGACGAGGTCGCGAAAATGGGAGCGGACATCGTCTGCATTCAGGAAACCAAGGCGCAGCCGGAACAATTGGGGTCCGAGATTACGGATTTGCCCGGATATCAATCGGTCTTTTATTCCGCCGAGCGCAAAGGGTACTCGGGCACCGCGATGTATTCGAAAAAATCTCCCGCGGACGTCCGTCTCGGATTCGGGGTCGAGGAGTTCGACCACGAGGGCCGCACCATCGAAGCGGATTTCGGCGAATTTGTTTTGTTCAATATCTACTTCCCCAACGGCGGCCGCGGCGACGACTATGTCAAGTTCAAGCTCCGCTTCTACGATTGTTTTTTGGATCGTGTCCGGGAGTTGCAATCGCAGGGGCGCGAGGTTATCTGCTGCGGTGACGTCAACACCGCGCATAAAGAAATAGATCTGGCAAATCCCAAAGCCAATTCAAAAATTTCAGGGTTCCTGCCCGAGGAACGCGTGTACATGGATAAATTTGCGGAAGCGGGTCTCATCGACACATTCAGAATGCTCTATCCGGAGAAGCCGGAGTGCTACACCTGGTGGTCCTACAAAACCCGCGCACGCGAGCGAAACGTCGGCTGGAGAATCGACTACTTTTTCGCGACCGAAGGCATCGCAAAAAAGATTAAAGAATCCAATATGATGTCCGACGTCATGGGATCGGACCACTGCCCGATTTTCATCGACCTGGATATTTAAGTCGTACGGTAACTCGTTTGTACGAGTTACCGTACAAGGTATTTATTGTTCTCTGCCGAACTTTCTGCGGCAGAAGATTGTTGTCGCGACGCCGCCCGTTATGAGCAAAATCACACCCGCGAGATTAAACGCGCTGCCAGCCTCGCCGGTTGCGGTCACGGCTTTTTGAGTGCCGGTTGTCGACGCATTGGTTTGTACAACCGTCGGCGTCGCCGTTGCGGACGCGACCGTGGGAGTTGTGGTGGTCGCCGCAGTGGGGGTTGCCGTTGCGGTCGGCTCAGGGGTCGGGGTTGCGGTGGGCGTCGGCGTTGCCGTCGGTGCCAAAGCCTCCCACTGCGCATAGAGTGTTACGATTGCACCGTCTTCGGTTGTCAGGTTTTTAACCTCAGATGCATCGGTGAATGCCGTTCCGCTGCCGTCAGCCTTTGTGTTCCACCCTGCGAAAACATAGCCTGCTCTTGTGTAGTTGTTTTCCGCCAAAGCCTGGGACTCATCGTAGGTAAAGTCCTGCGATTCCATCGTGCCGGTGCCGCCGTTGGATACAAACGCAATCTTGTATTCCGCGGCTTCCCAGATGGCCGTGAAGTTGTGGTCTTCTTCAACCAGGTATTTGTCGCCCGGCTGATAGGACGAGCCTCTCCATTCAACGAAAACGTAACCGTCCCTTGAAGGCGCCGCGGGAATTGTAATCGTTAGTTGATCTTTGCGGTCGAGTTCCAGAGGGTCTGTGCTGCCGTTCCAGTTACCGCCGTTCGGGTAGAACAGCAAGGTGTATACGTCTCTTAAAATTTCAAAGGTGATTGTTGTGGTTCCGGTGTAAGAGCCGATACCCGTGATGGTCACGGTCGCCGTACCGTCTTCAACATTGTCTTTGTATTCAAGAGTATAATCGACGCCTTCGGTCAAGGTCGCACCGGATTCGGTATCCGTAACGGTTATATCGGGTGTCACGGTGCTGCCGGTCCAGTCCTGATCAGGGACATCGGCCACAACGACCGTGGAATCGGCAATGTCTTTGCGGTTAATTGTTGTTGTCCAGGAACCCGAGGCTGCCGTGTAGTTTGCGGCTTCCACCTTGTAGTAGGTTGTGTATTCGCCGGCATCTGTGTATTCGGGCATATCGGTTACCCATGTTGTCCCGTCGGTACTGTAGTAGATTGTGTATCCGGACTCAGGGGCTGTGACGGAAGGTGCGGTACCCGCTGCCTGTGCGGAACCGTTGTAAGTAAGGGTCACGTCGTCCGCGGAGACAACGATTGTTCCTTCGCTGACCGTGACCGTGTATGTTGCGGTCGCCTCAAAGAAATTCTTCGACTCGGGCGATGTGATTGTTACGGTTCCCGTGCCGGTGCCTGTGGGTGTTACCGTGACCTTGCCGTCCGATGTAATACCGACGGAGACAGGGGATCCCGCGCTCACCGCGGCGGTAAGTTCAACACCGTCGGTGTTGGTTGTTGTTGCCGTGAAGGTCGCAATGTTCGGATAGTCCGTCGCGTCCTCGTCGGGTGTCAGGGTTATCACCGGAGTCGCCTTTGTGATTTCAAAATCGGCTGTGTTGTAGGTAATCTCGTAACTTGATGTGACGTCTTTGCTGTCGGAGTCTAAGATTTTCGCTGCGGAAACCGTGATCTTATAGGTGCCGACATCTTCTCCCTCGGCGCGGGAGATTGTGTAGGAGTCGAGCGTATCAGCCCCCTTTAATGTTTTCGCGACGGCGGATAAGTCGGGGTCGTCCCCGCCGTAAACTTTGGTTGCATCCTGCGCGTTAACTTCAAGCGATGCTTTTGTTATCTTGCAGACAAAACTGCCCGTGACCGTTACGGCATCGGTTGCGGTTACCTGATAGTAGTAGGTGTAAGTCCCTGCGTTTTTCTCGGTGGGCATTGTGGTCAGGTCGTAAGTGCCTTCTTTGGTGCCGTACTTGATTGTCGCGTCGGACGGGATTGTGACCGTTGCCGCGTTATGCTTCACTCCGTCGTATACTCCTGTGTAACCCGTAACGGTTACATTCGGCGTCCACTTGGCGTAGAGCGTTGCGGCGGCGGAATATTTGTTGTTTGTAAAAGACGAAGTCGCGGCACCGGAGGTGTCTATCATCTGAGTGCCCTTGCCCAGTTTCTCGGTGTAGTACCCTCCGAAAGTGTAACCGGTTCTTACAGGAACCGTTATGGGAAGGTTCTTTGTGCAGGCTTCGTCTAAGTAAAGGCCGTTGTCGTATTTCTCGTATACGGCTGCGGTATTCTGCGTTGTGGCGCTCTGACCGTCGAGGGTAATCTTGTAGGTATTGGCGCTCCACTGCGCGTAAAGCGTGATGACTTCGCCGTCGGTGGATGTGAGATTTTCAATCGACTGCTTATCGGTGTAGGACGTGCCGGTGCCGTCCGCTTTGGTGTTCCAACCGGTGAAGGAATACCCCGTTTTGGTGAAAGCGTTTGCAGTCAGGGTCTGTGCGGTGTTGTACTTAAATGTCTGGTCGGACATGGTGCCCGAGCCGGTGTTGGCGTTAAACGCAATCTTATATTCGATGGGTTCCCACTGCGCCGTCAGGTATATATCCGTGGTGTCGCCGACAACGGAGAAATTGGCAATCTTCTCGCCGTCTGTAAAGAACGTGTCGCTGTCGTAGCACTTTCTCATGTAAAGATTGGCAAGATAGTATTTCCATGTTCCGCCGTCTTTGATTTTACCTGCGTTGATTTCAAGATATACATGTGTACCCTTGGCATTTTTATCAGTGCTTGTCGCAAGATTGTCGGGGGCGGTGAATGTGGTCGACGCCTCGTAAAACGAATCGGACTGTTTGAAGGAAAACAGAGCAACAGACAACAATGTGCTTTTGTTGTTGGTGTTGTCGATTGCTGTGTTTGCTTCCAAACCGAAAGATCCGACCTCGTAACCCGTAAGAGCCGTGACATCCCAGGCTGCGGCGTAGTTACAGCCTATCTCATAGGTATCGCCGGATTTAAGGAGAGTGGATACGTCAATACCGATGATCTCCCAGCCGCCGTCAGTTTTGACCGTGAAGGAATATCCGTTCTCCTCGGTTGTAAAAGTAAACCTTTTGCCATTCTGATATTTATTCCACTTGGTAAGGTTTTGCTGAGCCTCGCTTAAGATGTTGTCCGAGTACATTGTCTCGGAAGATTTCCAGCCCGCGAATTTGTAGCCCGTTGTCGGGACATATGTGTTTTTGTTAAGAGTTGTGGATTTGTTGCTCGCGGCGCTCTGCGTGGGCATCGCGACTGTGGTTATTTCCTCGCCGTTTATTTCACCGCCGTCGAAATGAAGCGTGTATGTTTTCGCTTCCCACTGAGCGGTGAGGGTCATGTCGGATGTGGGAGTGTATTTTTTGCCTTTCTCGTAAGTGATTATCTCGCCCGAATCGGTTTTCCAACCGGTAAAATTGTACCCGTTCCTGAAGCCGTTCGGCACATTGAAGGATTCGCCTTCGGTAACGGGAAGCGTCAGAGAATAAACGCTGCAGACACCGCCGTTCTGGTCGAAGGTGATTGTGTAGATTTCTTTCCACTGAGCATAAAGGGTTATTGTGGCATCCGCTTCGGTCGTTAAATCCGTTACCGACTGCGAATCCGAGTATCCGGTGCCGGAACCGTCGGCTGCCGTATTCCACGAAGAGAATTTGTATCCGTCACGTGTGAACGAGTTGGCCTTGAGGGACTGCGCCTGCCCGATTGTAAAGGTCTGCGGATCCATTGTACCCGTGCCGCCGTTGGAATCGAAGGTGACCGTGTAGGTCGACGTCTCCGTCTCTTCGCCTTCGGCAACGGATGTTATGTTGTTTATGTTTATTGCGGCAAAACCTGCTATTACCAAAGCAGCGGTTGCGATAGCCGCGAAAATCTTTCCTTTTCCTCTCATATGACAGAGCCCCTTTATATTGATTTATTAATTATAAAAGGAAAAAAAAGCCGATTCAATGGATTTTCTTGCGTTGAAATTACATTTTTGTGATTATTCGCCGGGCTCGCGGTCGATGGCTTCATCGTTGACCGTGATGTGCGTTCTGCCCTTGACAATGGTGATGTCTTCGTCCGCGGCGTGGATGTCCTTGTTCTCGACGGATGTGAGTTCACCCTCCAAAAGACTGTTAACCATACTGACAAGGGCGCCATCTTCGAACGAGCCTATGATGCCGGCCTTGTTGCCGCGCACCTGGCAGTTGGCGGAGATAAATTCGGTATTGATCTCGGTCTGGGGCGAGCTCACAGAGCCCATGGCCATTGTGGTCTCGGCCTCGGCGCTGATTCTGACATTGCCGCTGTAGATGCCGACTTTGGCGTAGTCGCCGGACATTGTGCCGATGCCGACGGCGCTGTTGCAGCGAAGGCCCGCGACAAAGGCGACGTGCTCCATGAAGATGTCGGCGGTGCCGGTGATGGAGCCTAAGACGCAACTGTTAAGAAGCGACGATTCGACCTCGATTGCGCAGAAGGCGACACGGATCTGAGTGTGGTTTTCGAGGGACCCGATTGCGACTCCGACCTGGCCGGAGAGGTTAATCACGTAGCGGCCGCGACGGATTATTATCTCGCCCCCCAGGCCGCTTCCGATACCGATGGCGTTGTTCGCGCCGGCATTGATTGTCATGGTGCCGTCCTGCTCGAAAATAAGTTTTCCGTGAGACTCGTCCGTGCCCGCGCCGATGCCGAAAACGTCAACACCGTGAAGCGTGATGTTTATGGCCCCGTCCCCTTCGAACCTGACGGTAGAGGACTCGGGGACCTTGATGCCGCCGTAGTTCAGATTGTTTTCGCCCTTGAAGGTCATGACGACATCGCAGTTGTCACCGAGTTCGATGGCACTGCCTGTTTTTCTTCCCGAAAGACTTATGTTTTCGAAAGTTATCTGTCCGCTGTAATCGTCGTCCAGGATTAACGCTATCTCATATTCCTCGCCGGGCTGGCCCACGATTGTCAGATCGCGGAAAGTCATGCGGTCGGAAGATATCAGGATAGTTTTGTATTCTTTCTCCGCGAGTTTCTTAAGCGAAATTCTCTGCTGCGAACCTGCGTAGTAGCAACCCGCGTTCCTGTCGGCCGTCTCGATTCGCTCGAACTCCAGGATTGTCTCTTTTATCTCGGGGTTGATGCCGTGTGAGATTTTCGAGCTCGGGCGCGCGACGTAGTAGCCCTGAATCAGGTCCGCGCCCAGGTGAATGACGGAGCGCAGTTCTTCGCGTGTCTCAACGCCCTCGGCGATGACGGTAATGCTGTTGTTGTGGCAGAACGAGATGATGTCCGCGACGAGGTTTTGCTTCTGCGAAGATTCGTCGATGCCCGACAGCAAAGACCTGTCGATTTTAAGATAATTCGGCATGTATTTTAAGAGGTTTCCGGTGTTCGAATAGCCCGCGCCGTAGTCGTCGATGGCAGTCTCCACTCCAAGACGGTCGTAGTCTTTTTTGAGCGTCACGATCTGCTCTTCGGTGATCTCCGTCTGCTCGGTCAACTCAATTACAAAACGTCCCGGGTTGCGGGATGTAAGAGGCAACAGCTTGCTTAAGTCGTCGCTCGACAGATGGTTGCCCGGAATGGAATTTAAGAATATCTTCGCGTCGCCCTCGAAATAGTTGCTGTGGCTGTCGACGAACGTCATGACATTGGTGAAAGTCATCATCTCAATATCGTTCAAGCGCCCAATGTGCGCGGCGTATTCGATGACGGTCAGAGGCGGCAGTGCCGGGTCTTCGGCCGTTCTCATCAGAGCCTCGTAGGCGTAAATACCGCCGGTCTTAACGGAAATAATCGGCTGGAATTCGTACTTGAAACTGTTGGTGTTTATAATCTTCTCAACCTGCGAGCGGATATTGGGGTCGTCACCGCTCTCGGACGCGCTGTCGCGCAGGAGATTTTTCTTGCGCTCATTTTTCAGATCTATAGTCGAAGAGATTAAAGCATCCAGGTCATCCGTGCTCTTCGGCGTGCCCGTCTGGATTCCGTAGTAAATCTCGATTCCGGTCGACCAATCGTGGGATTCGTTAAATTTCTCAAGAGACTGCTTGAGGTTCAAAAGTCCCCTGTCGTATTCCTTTACGCCGTCGATTCCCAAGGCCTTCAGGACAACGTATTCGCCGTTGCCGTAGAAGAAAACCGTGCCGTCCGGGAAGGCGTCTTTTATTGTTTTGGCGACGGCGACTATTGCGGCATCGCCGTTCTGTCTGCCGTCGGTGCTGTTGATTTTCGAAAGGTCTTTGATGTCTACAACGAGAACTCCCATCGCCGAAGCGCCCATGCCGCGGTAGCGGAACATGATTTTGTCGGCGCGCTTGACAAAGCCGTTGTAGTTGTAAAGTCCGGTCAGAGGATCTTTAATGAGGAGTTCTTCCAACTTGTGATTGATTTTCTTGACGTACTCCTGGCGGCGGAAATACTCAAGGCCGCGCATTACGCTTCGTATCCAGTGTCTGTATCCTTCGTCGTAGCATTCCGGCCCGTCATAGGAAATCACCGCGTAACCGTAGGAACGGTCCTCAAAATACACAGGGGTAAATATGTATGCCGCGGGACGGCTCCTGTCCGCATCCAAATCGGGATACAAAATTTTGCGGTCGAAATACGAATCGATTCCGGTCTTGTTGACGCCGCCCTTGCCGCTGCACTCGATGACGTGCATTATTCGGTTGCTGTAGAATTTGTTTTCGCCGGTTGCCATTGCGTCGGCGGTCAGAATCTGCGCGCCGCCCTGGGCATCCCTTGTCTTCTCCATCTGTTCCTTACTGTAAAGCGGCCAGTTCTCGTTCAAACACAGGCTGAACTTGCGGAACTCCCTTATCTGATAGACATACGAAAACAGAACGGTCACGAGATTGTAGAAAGATTCCTGCACAAGCAAATCCTCGTCCATCTGGTTGAAAACGGAGAAAACGCTGTTGCGCGATATGTCCGTGTCCCACCCGGTACGGATGCCCTTTGAAGGCAGCGGTGTGCAGTTCGTGCATCCGCAGGAATGTCCGATAAAAAGCTTCGGCGGAATGTTGAAAGGCTTAGGGTCCGAGCCTTCCATGATGGCCAGAAGAGCATCGAACGTATACTCCCCGAACTCGGTGTTGGAAACCTGCGCGGAAGTCAGCGCCACGGGCGATAAACGCCCTTCCTCAATCGAGTCGTAGCCGGCAAGAGCCACATCCTCGGGAATCTTTATTCCGTTTGCCGTCAGAACTTTGGCGACGCCTATCGCCATGCAGTCGTTTGCGCAGATAATCGCCTGCGGCAGGCCCACCGGGGACTTGAGCATTTTCTCCGCGATTCTCTCGCCGCTCGCGTACCAGAAATCGCCGTACACAACGCGGTCCGGATTAACCTTCAGGCCGTGCGCGGCCATCGAATCCTCAAAGGCCCTCACGCGCTCCTTCGAGTACGGATGCCAGGACTTGCCGGAAATAAAAGTGATGTCGGTGTAGCCGTGCTCCTCGATCATGTGATCGACCACGGCACGCATGCCCTCGTAGTGGCACGGGAAAACAGAATAAAAGTTGAGACTCGCCTTGTCGACCGTGATAACCGCGCCCTTCGCGCGGGTCCTCACCTGCTCCTCGATACGGTCCGCGAGACCCGGGGTCTGGAGGGTATCGAGCATAAGCACAAACCCGTCAAAATCCTCGTAAGGAATCAAATCGAAAACAGAAGTCTCACCTATCTCTCTTGCCGCCGTATTCTGATACTTCTGATATGTCGCGAAAACACAGACATCACAATCCCCCGCAAACGCTTTCTTCTCAAAGCCCGCAATAAACTCGGCCTGATAATACTCCTCGGCCTGTCCTACGAGTAATGCTATGCGTTTGCGTCGTGTCATCTGTTACTGCTAAAACCCTTTCTTATCAGGGAAGAATTCTGTCAACCGGCTGGAAGCCTGCGGTCTTCTTAAACTTCATGTTGCACTCAAAATTCGACAAACAGTCGGACGGGTCCACCATCTCAAAATTCACCTGATTGAGCGCGTTTCTCGTAATCTTAACGGACACAAGAGTCATCTCCTCTTCGTGGCCCGTCGCGGTATTCAGAACATTGTCAACGGCATGGATCAGAACGGTGTCAATCGGCAGCAACGCGAACGAATCTCTTGCGACTCTCAAAATCGTGCTTGCGACATAGTCCTGAACCAAATCGTAGTAAGCGCCTTTGGTAAGTTCTTTCTCGGAAAGTTTGCCGGTCTTTGTAAGGCTCAGTTGAGTCTTCGGTACAACCTCATCGGACTTAACTTCAAACTCCACTTCAAGGATATTCGGAACGTCGGTTCCGATCTCAAAATTGCTTCCGTATTCGAGCAAATCGTCGAAAGGCCCAACCTCTTCGATAACTTCAAAATAAGCGTCGATATCGCCGTCCATAACACGCTCTGCAAAGGGCACCAAGTCTTTCAAATCGTCCGCGACATTGCCTTCTTTAACCCAGTTCCAGTTGATGGCTCCGTCGGATTGCTTGTGAACAGACTTAATCTCTTCGATTCGTCTCTCATATGCTTCAACCTGTGCTTTTGCTTCTTCGTCGACTGTGTCTTCGGCGGGCGCTTCCGCAGTCGTTGCGGCGGCTGCTGCTGTTGCGGCTGCGGCGTTTTCGACAACGGGCTCTTCCTCACCCTTCTTCTTTTTCTTCTTGGAATCCTCTTCTTCCTCATCGCCCTTCCTGCCGGAGATTTTGTCCGTGATTGCGTCTTTTATTTTTCCGACGGACGAAGATTTTGTGTAGTAAACGCCGGTGCCGGGAATACCCACGGTCGTGCGTGTTTTTCCGTTAAGCGAAATACTCTGGCGCAGACCCTTTTTACCGAACGAAATACTCGGCCCCGACTTGCTTAAATTGAGTTTGATGCCCTTGCCCAAACTGATGGATTTTCTGAAACAAAGTCCCATTCTTTATTCCTCCCGCATTTTTTCTCTTCTCTTGTCGATGAACTCGAGCAAAAGTTTGGTGGTGTCCTCTATACCGAGAGCGGATCTGTTGACGGAAATGTCGTAATTTCTCGAGTCTCCCCACTGCGATTTGCAGTAGTAGTTGTGGTACTCCTTACGCTTCTTGTTCTGAGTTACGATAACATCTGCAGCCTCTTCCCGTGACATGTTGTAAACGGAACAGATTCTGTCGATTTTATCCTCCATATCCGCAAGAATAAAGATTGTGATGAGCCCTTTGCAATCCTTCAAAACCTCGTCAGAGCACCTTCCGACGACAACGAAGGACTGCCCCTCGGCGGCCTTTTTGCGCAGGTACTCGAACTGCATCATTGCGATGTTGTAGGACGGGGAATTGTTGTGACCCTTAACCGTGCGTGACAGAAAAGGGACTCTCGGAATCTCATCGTATTGCTCGAGAACTTTGACATCGACATCCTTGTCATCGGCTATCTCCTGCAAAAGGTGGTAGTCGTAAAAAGGCAGATTCAAAGTCTTGGCAATTTCTTCGGCTATGAGATGTCCGGCGCTGCCGAACTCTCTTCCGACGGATATGATCAGCTGTTCATCATTCATAATACGCCTCCGATTTGTCTATTATAAATGATAACGGAGCAAAATGATAACCGTGGCGAGCAACAAAACGAGAATTGTCGCGGGAACGGCGGTTTTCAGATACTTTTTCCAGGACACGGGATAGCCGGCCTTCGCGCAAACCGAGGTGCCGACAACGTTTGCCGACGCGCCGATGGGCGTTGCCGACCCGCCGATATCCGTTCCGATTGCCAAAGCCCATGCGAGAACCGAGAGGTCTACGCTCGATGTCGCCGCCAGATCCTTTATGACCGGAACCATGGTCGCCGCAAACGGGATGTTGTCGATAAACGCCGATGCGATTGCGGAAATCCAGATGATGATGATTACCATGAGTTTTGCGTTGCCGCCTGAAATCTTTGAGATAAAGTTCGCGATGATTTCCAGAATTCCCGTCTGCTCGAGGCCGCCTACGACAACGAAGAGGCCTATAAAGAACAGCAACGTTTTGTAGTCCACTTTTTTGAGAATTCCGATTGCTTCTTTCCCCGAGAAAATGAGCGTTACCATTGCGATGAAAAGTCCGATAAAAGCAACGGTCAGGCCTGTCTGCGCGTGTGTTACGAGCATTGCTATGGCGCATGCGAAAATGCACGAACTCACCGCAAATTTAAACTTGCCTGTGATGACCGACGAAGGCGAAGGAATCTGCGAGATATCAACCTTCGCGCCGGCCTTCGGCTCGACCTGTTTTGCCGATGTGATGTAGAAGAAAATCAATGTCAGGATTAATGCCGCAAGAACGATAACACCGGTGTTCTTAACGAAATCCGCAAACGAGTATCCCAGAGATGTGCCGATGATGATGTTCGGCGGGTCGCCGCACATGGTCGCTGCGCCGCCCAGGTTCGCGCAGAAAATCTGCGAGAGAATCATCGGGACGGGATTGAATTTCAGAAGTCTCGAGAGCTCGACCGTGACGGCCGCCAGAAAGAGGATGACGGTGATGCTGTCGATAAACATCGCCAGGACCGTCGACATTACCATGAAGGTCGCAAAGATTGCCTTGGTCTTATACCTCACGGCCTTGGCCAGTGCCAGGCACAGCCATCTGAAAAAACCCGCATTGGCCATGCCTTCGACCATAACCATCATGCCCGTGATAAAAATAATCGTTGCCCAGTTGATGCCCGACGACGCATCCTCGGAAGAGCCCGGGGCGTACCAGAACTCCTTCGTGAAAATCGTCCTGTAATTCAAGGTCTCGACTATAGCCGACCCCGAATGCATACAAACACCGAAAACAAAAACCAACGTCAACAGTGCGCAGCCGAGAGTGACCCACTGTCTTTCAATCTTCTCGGTGATTATGAGCGCAAACATGACAAGAAAAATAATTACCGCCGATACCTGTGCAACAACCATTGTTCCTTACCTCGTTTTTTGGAATTTTTATACGACGGTATTATGCACCTCATCCGCAATTTTGCAACGGATAATCTTAAACAAATAAGAAGCGGCAAAAACTTTTTGCGTTAGTCAATTTTAAAGGCCGTTCAAAGTTCCCGACGATTGCTTGAAAGCCTTGTATATTTGCTCCTGTTCGCCCTTAACCGATTTAATCTTTGCATCCGCTTCGGCCCTCTGCTGTTTTATCTGCTTCGACAGTTTGTGCGCCCGATACAAAAAGAATCCCGCGGGCGGCATCAAAAGGAAAACCGAAACAATCGTTCCCTCCGGAAAAACAAACGCCGTCATAATCGCCAAAGCCAGAAAAATCAACCCGCCTATCAGATACGGGGTATCTTTGCTCTTAATCTTTTTCCTCTCTTCGATGTATTGCATCTCAGACGCGCGCCTGTCGTAATCCTCCGGCGGATCGCCCGTGACAAAAGCCTTGCCCGCGCCTCCGATATAGGCAGTTCCGCTGTAATTTTTATATGTAAAATCCGCTGCGACAAGGCTTAGCAAAACCCTTATCTCCTCGTCCTTCTGAACGCTGCTTTGCCCCATCTTGAAATACCTGTAATTGCGGCCCAAAAGATTGCTCATTGCCTCAGCCTCCAGGGCATCTTTCAAAAGCGGCTCCGCGGTCGTCCTGAAAGCCGCTGCCGAAGGAATATTAAATTTCAAAGTCTTGCAATCCGCCGGGATTTCCAGATATTCGATGTCAGTCAGATTCGAAGGATCTATTTCCCCGTAAACATTGTCTGCGACCTCTCCGTATTCCTTATTCCCCACAACCGCGACATAACGGTTCACGCTCGCGACTTCACTGTTCCTGACCCAGTCGGTGTAGTTCTGATTTCTTACAACCGCCTTGCCGTCCTTCGTGGTCTTCACGACCTGCCGCGTCTTTGCGATCCCGTCCTCGTAGGTGTACGTCGCCATACTGTTGCAGTGAAACAGATACGCCGGAACCATAAATTTCTTAACGGATGTTATTACCGTCTCGTCAAAAACATCAATCGGCATATATTCCGCGTGAAAGAAAAAATCCGCGATTACATTGCTGATTTCCTTTGGGTTCGTCTTAAATCCGATGCCGCTGTTGATATTCTCCTTCGCGGTAACCTCGGAGTTCAGATTGAGTCCCGAAATAATACACTGCGTTCCGCACGACGCGCAGAACACCCTGCCGTTGCAATTGTCGGGGATAACCAAAGGTGCCCCGCAGTTTTTACAGACCAAACTGTTAACGTCAATACCCATAAAACACCTCCGCGCCTATAGTCTAACACAGAGATTGTCCCTTTATACGGTCTTTCTCCGATGGGCATTCCAAAGCAGAAACGCGACAAACAATCCGCCTATGACATTGCCGATCGTAACCCACAGATAGTTGAGCAAACATCCCGGAATTGTTGCGTTTGCGCCGGCTAAGAGTCCTGCCGGGATATAGTACATATTGGCAACGACGTGCTCGAACCCGCAGACAACGAAAGCCATAATCGGAAACCAAACCGCAAATATTTTGCCGATGACATTAACCGCGCTTTGTGCCATTAAAACCGCAAGGCACACAAGAATATTGCACAGGATACCCGAGCAAATTCCCGCGACCGGGCCTATTTGGGATTTCTTCTCGGCAATTCCCGCAACAAAAGTTCCCAAATTTCCGCCGCCCAAATTAAAGTTACCCGAGAACTTCATTAAAAATGCTATGAGAAGGCTGCCTATAAAATTTGAGAAATACACAATCACGAGAGTTCTGATATATTGTCCAATTGTTATTTTCTTCCCGAAAACGCCCATTGCCATCAGCGTGTCGCCCGTGAAAAGCTCACCTCCGAGCATCACTATCAGCATGAGCCCGACCGGAAAGACGATGCCCTGAACAAGGCGTGACAGCCCCACGTTATCTATCGCAAAGGCCACCGTCGACGAGGCCGCGGCACCGAAGGCAATCGCGCTGCCGGCGAAAATGCCTTTGAGCAGCAGAGTCTTAAAATCACTTCCGGCTTTGAGCGAGGCTCCGGCCTCATTTTTCGCAATGGTCTCCTCGGGTGTCAACATAAAATTTGCTCTCCTTTTTTGGCGAAAATCTATTTTTTATAATAGCATTTTCTTGTATTATTACCGTAGCAAACCTGAAAGGGGATACAATGGACACAAACTTCGAAAACAAGATAAATCTCCTGGTCGAGTCGTACCTGAAAGATTACGAAGGCGGGCGCGACATCGACCGCGTCGCAGGCTTCGACCGCCCCGACAAGGAGACTTTAATTGAGATTTTGAACAAAATTCAGAGGATTGTTTTCCCGGGCTTTTTCAAGAATCGGCACCTCAAGGTCTACACGGTCCGCAACGACATAACGATGCAGATAGAAGACATTCTCTTCCATCTCATCAAGCAGATTGCAATCGTTCTGAAGTTCAACCCGGACACGAAAGACCTGACCGACATCGAGGTGTCGCAGAAAGCTGAAGATCTGGCCTTTGAATTCATGAACAAAATCCCGAAGATACGCGAATACATCGACACCGATGTTCAGGCATCCTACGACGGCGACCCGGCTGCGTTCAACAAGGAAGAAATCATCTTCTCCTACCCCGGGCTCTACGCAATTTTTGTCTACCGTGTCGCGCACGAACTGTACGCTCTGGGAATTCCGCTCATCCCGCGTATCATGACCGAATACGCTCACAGCAAAACCGGAATCGACATAAACCCGGGCGCCACAATCGGAAAATATTTCTTCATCGACCACGGAACCGGCATCGTAATCGGCGAGACATGCGAAATCGGCGACAACGTCAAAATCTACCAGGGCGTCACCTTAGGCGCGTTGTCCACACGCGGCGGCAGGAGCCTTAACAACAAAAAGCGTCACCCGACAATCGAAGACGATGTCATCGTCTACTCGGGCGCATCAATCTTAGGCGGGCAGACGGTCATCGGCAAAGGCGCCGTCATCGGAGGCAACTGCTTCATCACCCACTCTGTACCCGCAGGCGCCAAAGTCAACATCCGCAATCAAGAACTTGCGATTAATTTCGCAGACGATGAGAAACCCACAACAACCAAACCATTTGATTAAAGGAGAAAACTATGTCAGAAAACTTTTATCCCGGCGAAAGCGCACGAAAAAAATCAATCATCTCACTTGTATGCGGCATCGGATCCATCGCCCTCGACTGGGGACCGTTCATCGGCATCATCCTCGCGGTCGTAGGCATCATCCTCAGCAACAAAGCGACCGCCCAGGGCGACACCTCAGGATTCTGCAAAGCAGGTAAAATCACCTCAATCATCGGCCTGATCTTGGGCATCATTTCCGTCATCATATGGATTTGCTTCATCATCTACCTGGTTTTCATGGCTCCCACCATCATCGAAGAAAGTGCCGAACTTGCATCCGAAGCATCTTCCTACATCGCAGCTTCATAATCTTACTGATTTTGATTCAACAATTACGCCGCCCGTATCAACCGGGCGGTTTTTCATGTTCCCATATTAACGTACCGGGGTTGGAACCTGTTACAGGTTCATCGACAGCTACAAACTGCCCAAATGTACTCGAGTCGGAACCTGCAATAGGTTCCGATGTCGGTGGAAACAGCATGAATCAACCTACATTAAAACCTATAGCAGGTTGTGTTGTAGGTGGAAACGGCATAAATCAACCTACATTAAAACCTATAGCAGGTTGTAATGTAGGTGGAAACGGCATGAATCAACCTACATCCAAACCTATGATAGGTTGTAATGTAGGTGGAAACAGCATAAATCAACCTACATTAAAACCTATAGCAGGTTGTGATGTAGGTGGAAACAGCATAAATCAACCGACATATCAACCTATGATAGGTTGTGATGTAGGTGAAAGAACAGAATTAGAAATTGCGGAAGCGTTGATAGCGGGCTTCAGCCAGGGCGTCGCCGTCAAAATCGAGGTTGGCTTCGATGAATCTGACGATATCAAGGGTCAGATTGTCTGTTACGAGTTTCAAATTGTCACGTGTCAGGACTTCGGGCTCACGGATTATCTTGTCGATGATGCCGAGTTTTTTGAGGTCGCCGGCGGTGAGTTTCATCTCGGCCGCCGCTTCGTCCGCGCGCTTCGAATCTTTCCAGAGGATACTTGCATAGCCTTCCGGTGAAAGGATTGCATAAATTGAATTTTCGAGCATCCAGACCTGGTCGGAGACTGCGAGAGCCAGGGCACCGCCGGAGCCGGCTTCGCTGATGACAATTGAAACGATGGGCGTTTTGAGGGCGCTCATTTCGTAGAGGTTGCGGGCGATTGCCTCACCTTCGCCGCGTTCCTCGGCTTCGATGCCGCAGAAGGCGCCGGGCGTGTCGACGATGCAGATAACAGGGCGTCTGAATTTTTCGGCCTGTTTCATGAGGCGCAGGGCTTTGCGGTAGCCATCAGGGGACGGCATGCCGAAGTCTCTGTCAATGTTCTCATTAGTATTCGAGCCCTTGGATTCGGCTATTACTGTGACGGCTTTACCCGCAAAGGTGGCAAGACCGGCCTTGATTGCGTGGTTGTCCTTAAAGTAACGGTCGCCGTGAAGTTCGATGAAGTCCGGGAAAAGCGCGGCGATGTAGTCGTCTGCAACCGGCCTGTCTTTGCCGCGGGAGACCATTACTTTGTCCCACGGAGACAATGCGGTTTTGCGCTTGGGGATTCTGTGTGCTTTGACCGCGGGCTTTTGGAACTGCCCCGCATCTTCGTGGATTGCAAGGATTTTCCCCAAGGTCTGTTTCATCTCTGTCCTTGTGACTATGGCGTCAACGAAGCCGTGGTCCAAAAGGAACTCGGAGCGCTGGAAGCCCTCGGGAAGTTTCTGTCCGATTGTCTGCTCAATTACGCGCGGCCCCGCAAATCCTATCAGGGCGTTGGGCTCTGCCAGGATTATGTCGCCGAGCATTGCGAAAGATGCAGTTACGCCGCCGGTGGTCGGGTCAGTCAGAACGGAGATATATAACAGGCCTGCATCGGAATGTTTCTTCAGCGCGGCGGAAGTTTTGGCCATCTGCATAAGGGACACGATGCCCTCCTGCATGCGCGCGCCGCCCGAGGCACAGAAAATTATGACAGGAAGTTTTTCGGCGGTGGCGCGTTCGACCGCACGGGTTATTTTCTCGCCGACAACGCTGCCCATGGAAGCCATCATGAAGCGGCAGTCCATAACGCACAAAACGGTTTTGTGACCTTCAATCTCACAGACACCTGTAACAACCGCTTCGTGCAGAGAGGTCTTCTCTCTTAAGGCTTTGATTTTCGACTCGTACCCGGGGGTCCCCAGAGGATTGCTTTCCTCTAAGTCAGTGCCCCATTCTTCGAAGGTATTCTCATCAGCCACAGACTCGATTCTTGTTGTTGCGTACATGCGAAAATAGAAGCCGCAAGTCGGGCACACAAAAAGATTTTTGCGCAGTTCCTCGGAAAAAATCGTCTCGCCGCAGGAGGCGCATTTGTTGAAAAGACCGTTGGGTGTCGAGGGCTTGTTGGAAAGGTCCTCTTTTGACTCCGCGCCGGTGTTGTCAGTCTGTGTTTTCTTGAACAAATACCTCAGTTCCATTTGTTTACCTGCTTATTCTTTCGATGAAGTCGATGTCGGTGTTGCCCGCAATGAAGTCCTTGTTTGTGATGAGGCCGTAAAGGTAGTCGACGTTGGTGGTGATGCCGGTGATTATGACCTCGCCCAGGGCCGTCTGCAACTTGGCGCGCGCCTCTTCGCGGGTCGGCGCCCAGACGGATAATTTGGCCAGCATCGAGTCGTAGTAAGGCGGAATCTCAAGGCCGGAGAAAATCGCCGAGTCGATGCGGACACCCTTGCCACCGGGTAAGTACACCGTCTCGATTTTGCCCGGGCACGGCCTGAACTTATGCGCGGGATCCTCGGCGTTTATGCGGACCTCGATTGAGTGACCCGAAATATTAACTTCATCCTGAGTGAACTCAAGTTCTTCGCCCGCGGCGATGTTGATCTGAGCCTTGATAAGATCGATTCCCGTAACCCACTCTGTGATGGGGTGCTCAACCTGAATTCTGGTGTTCATCTCCATGAAGTAGAAGTTGCCGTTGGGCTCGAGCAAAAATTCAACGGTGCCGGCGTTCTCATAATTGACGGCTTTGGCTGCAGTCACGGCGGCGTTGCAAATCTTCTCGCGCAGCTCGGGCTTCAAAGACTCGCACGGCGTCTCCTCGATTATCTTCTGGTGGTTTCTCTGGACGGAGCAATCGCGCTCGCCCAAGTGAATGACGTTGCCGTACTTGTCGGCTAAGATTTGCACCTCGATGTGCTTGGGGTGCTCGACGTAGTGCTCGATATACATGTGCTCGTCGCCGAAAGCGTTTTTCGCTTCCTGCTGAGCTGTCAGGAACGACTGCTCGAAGCCCTTCTTGTTCCTGGCAACGCGCATGCCCTTGCCGCCGCCGCCCGCGGAGGCTTTGATCATGACAGGGTAGCCGGCGACTTCTGCCAAACGAAGGCCGTCCGTAACGGATACAACCGCTTCAGCCGAGCCCGGAATTGTCGGAACACCGGCGTCTATCATGGTCTGTTTTGCCTGCGCTTTGTTGCCGGACGCGGCAATCATCTCGGATGTGGGACCTATAAATTTGATGTTACATCTCTCGCAGATCCTGGCAAATTTAGGGTCTTCGGAAAGGAACCCGAACCCGGGGTGAATAGCGTCCGCGCCGCTCGTCAAAGTCGCGCTGATAATCCGGCCGATGTTAAGGTAACTGTCGGCGGATTTAGCCGGGCCGATGCAAATCGTCTCGTCCGCGAGCTGCGAGTGAAGTGCGTTTCTGTCGGCCTCCGAGCACACCGCGACGGTCCGGATTCCCATCTCGCGGCACGCACGGATTATTCTTACGGCTATCTCGCCTCTGTTTGCTATGAGTATCTTTTTAAACATGGTTCTTACTGCATGATAGCGAATTTCAAAACTGCCTGAACCGCAACCTTGCCGTTGACCGTGGCAACTGCTTCGCCGAAGCCCACCGGGCCCCTGATTGCGGTGATTTTCGTCTCAAGTCTTACCGTGTCGCCCGGAACGATTGCGCTCTTGAATTTGCACTTATCGATCCCCGCGAAAACCGCAATCTTGCCCTTGAACTCGTCCTGGGAAAGGATTGCGACGGCACCGGCCTGCGCGAGGGCCTCAACGGTTATGACACCCGGAACGATAGGCATTTCCGGGAAGTGTCCGCGGAAAAAATATTCGTCGTATGTGAAATTCTTGTATGCAACACAATACTGCCCGGGCTCATAGTCCTCGACCTTGTCGATTAAGAGAAAGGGGTGTCTGTGGGGGATGATTTTCATTATTTCCTGAGTGTTCAACGCATGTGCCATTTAAAGGTCCTCCTTAGTTAATCTTGAACAGGGGCTGCCCGAACTCAACCGGACTTCCGTTTGTTACATAAATCTCGGCGATTGTACCGTCGCAGTCCGCCTCGATTTCGTTCATCATTTTCATCGCTTCGACGATTGCGAGAACCTGGCCGTTCTTGACACGGTCGCCGATCTTAACGAACGGGTCAGCATCCGCCGCGGGAGCGGCATAGAATGTTCCGACCAGAGGTGACTTGATAACAAAGCCTTCGTCCTCATCGTCGTCGCCCGTCACGGCCTCGGCAGCCGTTGCCATAGCCAAAGAAAGATCCGGCATGGAAATCGGCGCGCCCCCCTGCTGCGGGATTATCGCTGCCGCGGGCCCGGGTCTGCCTTTGAGACTTATCGAAAAGTCACCTTCCTTATACTCAAAACTGTCCAGGGAGGAATTTGACACGGCGTCAATTAAGTCCTTCATATCCTCGACGGAAAGTCCTTTTGTTTTCTCTGCCATTTTGGGTTTCCTCCTTTAGCAGTATTTCTTCACGATAAGGGACGCGTTGTGTCCGCCGAAGCCGAGAGAATTGCTCATGGCATAGGTTATATCGCGCGTCTTCGGCTCGAAAAACGTATAATCCAGATCGAGCTCTTCCTCGGGTTCTTTCGACCCCGCCGTAACGTGCACGAAAGAATCCTCGATTGCCTTGACGCAGGCAATGAGTTCAACACCGCCGGCGCCTCCGAGCAGGTGTCCGATCATGGACTTTGTGGAGTTGATTGCGATATTGTAAGCATCGTCTCCGAAAGCGTATTTCATTGCGCGTGTCTCAAACAGATCGTTGTGGTGTGTGGAAGTTCCGTGAGCGTTGATGTAATCAACCCGGTTAGGCTCAATTCCGGCTTCCTTCATGGCGATAATCATCGCCATTCCCGCGCCCGAGCCATCTTCTGCGGGAGACGTGATGTGGTACGCGTCGCATGTTGCGCCGTACCCGACAACTTCAGCCAGAATCTTCGCGCCCCTTGCCTTTGCGTGCTCTTCTTCCTCAAGCACCAAAACGCCCGCGCCCTCGCCGATTACAAAACCGTCGCGGTCTTTGTCGAACGGTCTTGAAGCCGTCATAGGATCGGGGTTCTGAGAAAGCGCTGTCAGTGATGTAAAACCCTGGACGCCGGAGACGCAGACCGCGGCCTCACAGCCTCCCGCGACCATTACGTCGGCCTCGTCATATTTGATTGCTTTGAAAGCGTCACCGATTGAATGCGAACCCGTGGCACAAGCCGTTACGATACAGGTGTTCTTGCCCTTCATTCCGTACTTGATGGCAATGTTGGCCGATGCCATGTTGGGAATCATCATGGGGATGTAAAGAGGTGCGATTTTGCGGTGCTTCTCAAGCCTTATCTGCTCCCTCTCGTGAGCCTGCATAGACCCGACGCCGGAGCTTACGATAACACCCACTCTGTACGGGTCCTCGCGGGTCATATCAAGACCGGACGATTCAACCGCCTCGGTTGCCGCGGCAACGGCAAACTGAGCGAAGGTCTCCATTCTCTTGGCATCCTTGCCGTCCATATAGTTCTTGGGATCGAAGTCCTTAACCTCGGCCGCAATCTTAACCTTGTAGTCGGTCGTGTCGTACTTAGTGATGGGGCCTATGGCAACACGGCCTTCTTTCAGGCCCTGCCAATAAGATTCAACATCGTTTCCGAGCGGTGTGATCGCTCCCATTCCGGTGATTACAACTCTTCTTGCCATCTTGTCTCTCCTTACATATGCATTCCGCCGTCGACGCTCAAAACCTGACCTGTCATGTAGGAAGCGTCGTCCGAGCAGAGGAAGTTAACCGCGTTTGCGATATCCTCGGGCTGACCGTAGCGGCGCAGCGGAATCATCTCCATCATCGCTTCCTTCTGCTTGTCGGTCAAAACTGCGGTCATGGGTGTCTCAACGTATCCCGGGGCAATCGCGTTGACCGTGATTCCGCGGGACGCAAATTCCTTCGCGCAGGACTTTGTGATACCGATGATGCCGGCCTTGGAAGCCGAATAGTTAACCTGTCCGGCGTTGCCCGTCAAACCTACAATCGAAGCGATGGAAACGATTCTGCCGGAACGGGCCTTGATCATGCGGGGGCCAACCTCGCGGATGAAATTATATGTACCCTTGAGGTTTACGGCGATAACGCTGTCGAAATCCTCTTCCTTCATTCTCATCAGAAGTCCGTCGCGTGTGATGCCTGCGTTGTTGACGAGAATATAGATGTCGCCCAAATCCGCGACAACCTGCTCAACGCATTCTTTGACCTGAGCGGAGTCGGCGACGTTGCACTGATATGCTTTTGCGTTTACGCCCAGAGCCTTGATCTCTTCTGCTGTCTCGGAAGAGTTTTCGAGCGGGCAGGCGTCTACGATTGCGATATCGTAGCCGCTCTTTGCAAGGCGTGTGGCGATTGCCTTTCCTATTCCTCTCGAGCTTCCCGTAACAAGTGCTGTTTTTGCCATTTTTGAGTTACCTCCTTTAAATCTCCGACACCGCCTGCCTGACGGCATCCATATCTTCCAATGTTCTGAAATTTACAACGCTTACACCCGGCAGGGTTTTGCGGACGAAATTCGCCAAGGTCTTGCCCGGGCCCACCTCGATAAAGAGGTTGACGCCGTCCTTATGCATATTGCGGAGTGTGTCGTCCCACCTTACGGGTGAGTAAATCTGCCTTACCAAAAGATCTCTTATAAACTCCGCGTCCGTTATCTTCTGCGCGGAGTAGTTTGCGTAGTATGGAATCACCGGCTTTACGAGTTTGACCTCGTTTAAGATGCCGCCGAATTCGAATGCGGCCTCCTCGAGCATGGGCGAATGGAAGGGCCCCGATACATTGAGTTCTACGGTCTTTCTGGCGCCCGCTTCCTTCAGGAGCTCGCAGCCTTTTTCCACGGCCTCTTTTCGACCTGTGATAACAATCTGCCCGGGGCAGTTGTAGTTCGCGACATAGCAGTCCTCGATCCCGTCGACCACGGCGTTGACTTGATCCGACGACAGGCCGATTATCGCGGCCATCCCGCCTTCCCCCGCCGGAACGCTTTCGGACATCAGGCGACCTCTTATTCGCGCAAGTCTCACGGCGTCGTTAAAGCTCATCGCACCCGACGATACGAGCGCTGAATATTCGCCTAAGGAAAGGCCCGCGGTGCAGTCGGGTTTGATGCCCTGCATCACCAGGTACTCGGCCATCACGGAGCACGCCGTAACCAGAGCGGGCTGCGTGAACTCGGTTATATTTATGTCCTCGTTCTCCTCGAAAAGAAGTTTCTCCATGTCGCACTCGCAGGCAACGGAGGCTTCCCCGAGCATGCTTGCGCATAGGGCATCGTTTTCGACGAAATCCTGTGCCATACCTATCTTTTGTGCCCCCTGACCGGGGAAAACAAATGCAATCATCTTATACCTCGTGTCCCAGGAGTTTTGCGGCGTCCGCAAACATCGTGTCTATGATTTCCTTCGCAGGTCTCTGCTCGTTGACAAGCCCCGCAATCTGGCCTGCCATGAACGTGCCTTCCTTGAGGTTTCCGTCGACAACCGCGCGGCGCAGGGATCCTACCGTGAACTGCTCAAGTTCTTCCAGACCCGCGCCCTTCTCTTCCAAGTCAAGATACTTGGTTGTGAGCTGATTTCTGATCTGTCTTACAGGGTGGCCTGTCGACCTTCCGGTAACTCTTGTGGATGTGTCGTTTGCCTTCAAAATCATGTCGCGGTAGTTCTGGTGAACGTTGACTTCGTCGCATGCGCAGAAAACGGTTCCGCACTGAACGCCTTCGGCCCCGAGCATCAATGCCGCGGCCAAACCTCTGCCGTCCGCGATACCGCCGGCTGCGATTACCGGAATTTCAACGGCATCTACGACCTGGGGGACCAGCGTCATCGTTGTGGCCTCGCCGATGTGTCCGCCGGACTCGCAACCTTCCGCTACAACGGCATCCGCCCCGCACCTTTGCATTCTCTTTGCATATGCTACAGATGCAATAACCGGAATAACCGTGATGCCCGCGTTCTTCCACGCTTCCATATATTTCTCGGGCGACCCTGCGCCCGTGGTTACAACCTTAACTTTTTTCTCCGCAAGGACTTTGGCAATCTCGGGGGCCTTGGGGTTCATGAGCATAACGTTTACCCCGAAAGGTTTGTCCGTCATCTCGCGGCACTTGTCAATCTGCTCAGAGATCCAGTTCTCATCCGCGCCGCCGCATCCTATAATTCCCAAACCGCCGGCCTCGGATACGGCCGCCGCGATGTGATAGTCGGCAACCCATGCCATGCCGCCCTGAAGGAGCGGGTATTTTGTGCCTGTAAGTTCGTTAACTCTGGTCATATAAATTACCTCCGATCAATATTCTAAATAAACGGCATCCCAGGTAAGGCCTCCGCCGAAGGACGCGAGAATTAGCTTCTGTCCTTTGACAAGTCTTCCGTCCGCCTTCATCTGCGACATCAGCAAAGGAATGCTGGCTGTCGATGTGTTGCCTGTCTCATCTATATTCATAGGGAATTTTGAAATGTCGATTCCGAGTTTCTTGGCCGTAGCCTCAATAATTCTCGCGTTCGCCTGATGCAAAATGAAATAATCCACATCGTTTAAATCAACACTGCATTTATCTGCCAGATCACGGATTATCTTCGGCACTTCGGTCACCGCAAACTTAAACACCTCGCGGCCGGCCATAAACATATTTGTCGCCTTGATAAATTCCGGGTCGTCAAGTCTCTTAGGCTGCTTCATTGTCTCACAGTGCAAGCACCTGCCTCTTATGCAGGACGATCTCATGAGTGATTCGACATGTGTTTCATCTGCCGCTTCGAGCACCGCGGCTCCCGCGCCGTCACCGAAAAGAATGCAGGTTCCCCTGTCAGTCCAGTCAACATAGTTGGACAGACATTCCGAACCTATTACCAACGCTTTTTGGGATCTGCCCGCCTCAATAAAGCTCTGCGCCGTCGTAAACGCCGCAATCCAACCGGGGCAGGCGGAATTGACATCAAAACATCCACACGACTCGCCCGCGCCGATTGCCTCCTGCACGGAGCACGCCAGCGACGGGAAAACCAAATCCGGGGTTGTCGACGCACAGACAATTAAATCAATCTCTTCACCTGAAATTCCCGCGTCTTCGAGCGCGGCCTTCGCGGCAATGCCTGCCATCACGGAGGGCTTGTCAACCAGAGGGTCCGAGATATGACGTCTCTTGATACCCGTTCTCTCCGTTATCCATTCGTCATTTGTCTCGACAATCTTTGCCAGATCGTCATTCGTCATAATATGCGGAGGAAGGTATCCTCCGAGTCCTGTAATTTTACCGACCATACGTATGCCTCTCAAAATTACTTTGATTGTCAAAGTATCTCACACAAGCCCTATACAGTCAATACCCGCGGCATTTTATATAAAAGGTTGATAAAACCCCTGAATGTTATAAAATAGCAATGTTTTTAATTTGGGGGGCTTCTAAATCATGAGCAATAAATCAAACAGAAATTCATTCACCGGTTCAATCGGCTTTGTTTTGGCGGCCGCAGGGTCCGCCGTGGGCCTTGGCAACATCTGGAGATTTCCGTACCTCGCGGCACGCGACGGCGGCGGACTTTTCCTCGTAGTCTATATAGTTCTCGCGCTGACATTCGGCTTCACGCTTCTGACATCCGAGATTGCGTTGGGGCGCAAAACAAAAGAGAGCCCGTTGACGGCTTACGGCAAACTCAACAGCAAATTCAATTGGGTCGGCGCGCTCACGTGCTTAATCCCGATGCTGATTCTTCCCTACTACTGTGCAATCGGCGGTTGGGTTTTGAAGTACTTCATCGCATTCGTAACGGGCCACGGGGCACAGGCCGCCGCCGACGGATATTTCGGCGATTTCATCGGAGGCACCGTTGAGCCTGTCGTCATGATGTTAATCTTCCTTGCGGCTACCGCGTTCATAGTTTTTCGAGGCGTCGAAAAGGGAATCGAATCCTCCTCTAAAATCCTCATGCCTATACTCCTGCTCCTGGTCATTGGCATTGCGATTTTCTCGCTGACAATCAAGACCACTGACAGCGAAGGCGTCACGAGAACGGGTCTTCAGGGATTTAAGATTTTCGTTGTGCCGAATTTTGAGGGCGTCACCGTAAGCTCTTTTGCAAACGTCGTCGTCGACGCGATGGGGCAGCTGTTCTACTCCCTAAGCGTTGCGATGGGCATAATGGTCGCCTACGGCTCGTACGTCAAAGACGACGAAAACCTCCAGAAATCCATCAACCAAATCGAAATTTTCGACACGCTCGTGGCATTCCTTGCCGGCGTCATGATCATCCCCGCCGTCTACACCTTCAGCGGCGTCGAAGGCATGAGCGCAGGCCCGTCGCTGATGTTCGTCACGCTCCCGAAAGTCTTCGCGTCAATGGGCATTGCCGGCAACATCGTCGGAGCCCTCTTCTTCGCAATGGTGCTTTTCGCGGCCCTCACCTCAAGCGTCTCCATCTTAGAGGCGGTCGTGTCGTCCTTCATCGACAAATTCGGAATGTCGCGCAAGAAATCCACCATAATCGAGACCCTCATCGCCCTCGTTATGGCAATAATCGTCTGCTTCGGCTACAACCTTCTCTACTTTGAAGTCACTCTCCCCAACGGAGCAACCGCGCAGATCCTGGACATCCTGGACTACTTAAGCAACAACGTCCTGATGCCCCTGGCTTCCATCGGCACCTGCATCCTCATAGGCTGGGTCGCCAAGCCCGACTCCATCATCGGTGAAATCGAAAAGAACGGTCACACCATGCACCGCAAGCGCCTCTTCATCGTGATGGTCAAGTTCGTCGCCCCCATCCTCCTGTTCATCCTTCTCCTCAAATCCACGGGCATTTGGAAATAATTAAAACAAATTCATTGTAAAGTCCCCTGTTTTGTCACCTAAGCTAGGTGAATAAACAGGGGATTTTGCTACCTTTTCACAGGCGGCTTTTAAGTAAATTTTTGATGTACCCGAACAGGAACCTGCGGTAGGTTCAGAGGGTGTTACAAACTGCCCAAATGTATCAGAGGAGGAACCTGTGACAGGTTCCTCCGTTATTACAAATTGCGGGAACGCACCTGCAAAAGAACCTGTGGTAGGTTCCGATGTCGGTGGAAACAACGCGAATCAACCGACATTTCAACCTACGACAGGTCGTGATGTAGGTGGAAACGGCATGAATCAACCGACATTTCAACCTACCACAGGTCGTGATGTAGGTGGAAACGGCATAAATCAACCGACATTTCAACCTACGACAGGTCGTGATGTAGGTGGAAACGGCATGAATCAACCGACATTTCAACCTGCAACAGGTTGAAATACAGGTTGAAAAACTATTCTTCACCCGAATCGAAGTTGGATGTGATGCCGTCGCCCGTGTTTGGGACGAAGCGCGAGTAGATTGTGTCGCAGACAAATGTGCTGACAAGAATCAATGAGATCGGCAGCAGGATTTTTGACGGAATCTTTCGGATTTTGTCATCAATCAAAGGTGCCAACACGTAGATGAATGCCATGCCGGCAACACCGAAGACGAAAAGACCTTCGGCGCAAACGCGTCCGTTGATGTTGAGGAAATAACCTGAGTAGTCCCACCAGACCTGTCCGAATATTTTCTCAAGCGCCCAGCCGCCGATATATTCGACCGTGCCGCAAAGAAGCATTGTCGAGAAGAAGAATGCGACCGGGTGCGGACGGACTTTGTAAAGGAACAACAAAACAACGAGGCCCCCTGCGCCGTAGATCGGGAGCCACGGGCCGTGGAGGACGCCACGGTTGACGAAGTGGCCCTGTTGCAGCAGATAGTAGAAAACTTCCCAGCACCAGCCGAAGATTGAGAAAATGAAGAACAACGCGATGAGAGACAGGACCGAATAGTGTCTCATGTAGTGGATTGAAGCCAGTGTTTTACGTTTGCGGTGCTCCGGGAAGGGAGATAAACGCGTCGGATAGAACAGTCCCGCAGCTTCTTTTTCGTAGGCCTGTTTGCGGATTCGCTCGGCACTCTTTTCTTCGAATTCGGTCTCATCGGGTGTGACGCGAAGGACGACACCGAATGTGTCGGCAAAGAATTTGTGTTTGTGAGATAAGCCTTCCAAACTGTATTCGGGCCCCGACAATTCCAAAATAACATCACCGTACGCGTCGGATAAATCGTCGGCGGTTGCGCGGGCAAACAGGTAAGTATCGTTTAAACGGTCAACACCTTCGACACTGCGGTTTTTCGCGTCCGCACGGATGGCTGCATAGGCTTCGGAATAGACGCAGATACGATAAGGGTTTCCGAAGAAAACATTCACCGCGCCGAAGGTTATGACGCCCAGAACGTACCAGCCCAGTAAAGACAGATCGAGTTTGAACATTTCCCACTTGTTTCCGACCATGAGGCGCCGGGATAACTTGATAGCCTCCATCGGGCGGATGTCCGGATTTTCGGCCAGAATGAACGGCACCAGAAAATACGCGTAGTACATGACGGGGCCTCCGATAATGGTAAGGGACCAGACAAGAAGCAAAAGCAGACGCAAAGACATACCCAGCGATACGTTGATCCACTTTTTGACGCGCAGGAAAAAGAGATAACGGCTCAACGGCACGCGTTTATAGAGACGCCCCTCGAGAGCGAAGCGCCTGATGAGCGGGACTATGGTGATGCGGAAAAACATGTAGTAGACAAGCGATGCGGCGATTGCCACACAGATTATTACTATCTCCAGAGCGCGCTCGGAGACGATGATGTTGTAGATAACGGAGAAGATTGTATCGGTCAGGGTGCCCGAGGCGACGAAGTTTATTATCTGATTCAAAACTCCCTTGGTGCGCCCGAAGACGGCGTTAACTTTCTCGTTTGAGAATTCCTGATTGTCGAGGGTGTCGGAGACGACCGCGGAGAAGGTGCTTCCATCGGCGTTTGCGACCGCTTCTTCGGCGACCGTCTCCACGGCGGTCTCGGCATCAGAAGTCGCATTACCCGTTAAAGTCTCAGCCCTCAGGGAAATTATGTAGTCTGAGGATGTGAACTCGGCGCCGAAGAAAAGTGCGACGACGCACATCACGACAAAAACCCAGTAGTGGCGTTTCAGATTGGATTTGGCCTGAGCCTTCATGTCAGAGCGGTTAAGTTTCATAGGGACCTCCCAAATATTTATTCAAAAGTTCGGCGATTGCGTTTTTGTCCAGAGGCTTGGTGGTGTAGTCGTTCATGCCGGCCTCCGCGCATTTCTGCCGCGCCTGCTCGTAGGCGTCGGCCGTCATTGCGATAATCGGCACAGACGCGGCATCCGCACGGGACAAACCGCGGATGGCCTGCGCCGCTTCGTAGCCGTTCATCCCGGGCATCTGCAAGTCCATAAAGATTGCCCTGTAGTACCCGGGCGCAGAAGCGGCAAATTTGTCCACACCAACCTGCCCGTCCGAGGCCGTGTCGGGAGATATTCCCAGACCCTCGAAAATCCTCGTCGCGATTTCCGTGTTGATTTCGTTGTCCTCGACCACAAGAATCTTCTGCCCCGAATACATGCGGAGAGGAGCGCTGCTTTGCGACTCACTCTTCTTGACCTCGGCCGCATCCACCGTATCGAAAACAAAAGACACAGTGAAAGTGCTCCCCTTCCCGATTTCGCTTTCAACGGAAATTGTGCCGCCCATTAAATCAACCAAGCGCTTGACGATGGGAAGTCCCAGGCCCGTGCCTTGCACATGCGCATCGCGCAAAGGGTTTTGATGGTCCTGCGAAAAATCTTCGAACATGTGTTTTTGGAATTCTTCGCTCATGCCGATGCCCTGATCGCGAATTGTAAAGGTGAAGCGCAGCCTCTCCCCGTCCAGCTTTTCGGCATGTGAAGAATATGTGATTTCCGTGTTCTCCGGAGAGTATTTGCAGGAGTTCGAAAGGAGGTTTAAGACTATCTGCCTTAAGCGGATTTTGTCGACCAAAATATATTTCTCGCCTGCGTGCTTGGCATCGACCGTGAAGGTGATGTTTTTCTCGGCGCACATCGGGTTCATGACAGCCTTGATCTCGTTTAAGTAGTCGTTGTAGTCGAAAGGTGACGGGTGCAGCTCGATGATGCCGCTGTCGACCTTGGAGATGTCCAAAACATCGTTTATGAGCGACAGCAGGAACTTGCCCGAGGAGTCTATGTCGTCGATGTCCTTTGAAATTTTCGCGCGGTCGTCTATGTCCTCGCGCGCAAATTCGGTCAAATTCAAAATTGCGCCGATCGGAGTTCTTATATCGTGCGAAATGCGGGATATAAAGTCTGTCTTTGCGGCGTTTGCGCTCTCGGCTTCAATCAGGGCCTCTTCCGTTCGGCGGTTCAACTCGCGGTACATCGCAAGCTGTTTGTTGGAAACGATTATGAGCGCCGAGACACAAACGACCACGGTCATTATCAAAATCACTGCCATCGGGATAATCTCGCCGAACGTAAAATACAAAGTGCGAACCGTCACGGTCGAAAAGCCGGATGTCTCGTCGGTTAAAGCCACCGCGACCTTAAGCCTGCCGTCGTAATCTTTAATAACATTAATCTTTCCGTCGTAACTAAGATTCGAATAAACCGTGTCTTTAATCTGCGTCACGCGGTCTTCTTTAATCTGGTATTCGTCGTTGGGGTGGTTCATAATCGCGCCGTCGGAAGCGACAAGGAATGTGTAGCCGTCCGGAGACACACTTTGCGACATAACCTCAACCAACTTGTCGATAAAATAGTCGACGCCCACCGTGCCCAGAAGATTGCCGTTATCGTCACGAACGGCCACCGAGAAGGTGCAGCAATAAGCCCCTGAGGCAAAATCCGTGTAGGGTTTGCTGATATAAACGCCGTCGCTCCCGTATGCCCCGAGATACCACTCGCGGTCGTAGTAGTCTTCACCGTTATCGGGTATCCAGCCGTTGGAAATATAGACGTGGTCCGGGTCGACGACGTAGTAGCACATCGTTATGTCCTCGTGCGTCTGCTCCATTTCGGCAAGCCACTCCACGGCCGAATCCCGGTTGTCGAAAACAGAAGGGTCCGCTGCAATCGCGTCGCCTATGTCCTGCGTCACCGTCTCCTGGCGCTCGATCCACTGAACGAGGCGCGACCCGTACTCTTCGGCGGCGACGGTCATTTTCGCTTTGCCGTAGCCCATGACGATGTACGCCGCGGCGAAAATGCAAATCAGATTCGCAACGATAATCACGGCGGCTTCGAACCCCACGGCCTTGCGTCGCTCATTCATCACGTTTCTTATGTCATATTTGTCGCCTTCGTGTTTCACGTGCCCCCCGGTTATATGAGCCCTGCCATGTAAATCGGAACATAGCAGATATCATCTTCGAATCTTAAATCCCTGGTGTAAACAACATATCTGTCGGTGACTTTTATGTTGCTGTATTTTGCCCTGAAATTGTCAAAGGATTTGTGCCTGCGATAATTTGAAGACTTAACCTCAATCGGGCATATTCTCCTCTTCTTAACCGTAAGAAAATCTATCTCATAAATCTTCTCCCGCCGCCCGTCCCCGGCAAATTTAAATCCGTGGTAATAAAGCCCGTGGCCTCCGGCACGCAGCATCTGGGCAACGATATTTTCCATGACGAACCCGTAATCTATACTCAATTTATCGAAAAGCAAAGCCTCATAAATCTCATCCCTGTCCGACTCATCGATTCTTATCATCTGAGATATCAAAAGTCCCGTGTCACCCATGTAAAGCTTGAAGTCGGACTTGTCCGCATACGATTCCAAATCAACGGCCGGCATAGTAACGCCCAAACAGATATTCCCAATCATCGAATCCCCGACAAAACCCACGGCCTCAACGTAGTCCCTGTACCTCGCGTTTTTGTCTATGAGCGAAAACTTAAAGTGCGAATTGTGGTTGTGCAGTTGCTCGGGGATACTCGAAAAAATAACGGATGCCCTGACCTTATTGTCCTCATCGTATTTGCGCAGATCCTCTTCGTACAAGTCCAAAATCGAACACTTTATAAAATCAATTTCTTTGTAAGTTCCGCCTTCGGTAAAACACGCAACCGCCTGCGGCATCCCGCCGATAACCATGTACTCACGGAACCTCTTCATGATCTCGCGGTGCACCTCTTCCCCCAAGGGCTTTCTGCCCGCAAAAGCATCACGAATCACATCGTACGTTACCCTGTCGCCGCACGCCCAAAGGAACTCTTCAAAATCCATCGGGAACATTTTAATTTTGTACTCTTCGGAAGGATTTAAAATCTCAACATTGTTTCTTTTCCGCTTAATGCTTATGAGAGATCCCGTCTCAATATAGTCAAACCTTCCGTCCGCAACAAGATATTTCATCGCGGCACGTGCCTGCGGAAACAATTGAATCTCATCGAAAATAATCACCGCGCACCCCGGCTTCAGCGTCTTTCTCTTCAACGTAAAAAGCCTGCGGAAGAACTCATCCAAATCCCCTAAGTATTCAAAGAAAAGGTTTTTGACATTCTCTTTCTCAATCATGAAATCGAGAATCATGTAGTCGTCGTATTGAGCCTTCGCGAATTCCTCAGCCGCCGTGGACTTTCCGACACGCCGCGCGCCTTCAAGGAACATCGCCGTTTTCCCGTGCGACACTTCCTTCCACTCGAGCATCTTATCGTAAATTTTCCTCTCGAAAACCATTCGCAAGGCCCCTCCCGACAAACTCATAATACGCCCCGCTACCGAAAATCGCAATTCTTTTTCGCAAGTTTTTCACGAAAACGCAAAATCTTTTTTTGCATTTATTCACGAAAACGCGAATTCTTTAGGTCAGATATCCTCCGGCCTTAAAATCGGAAGTTCCTCGTCATCGGCAAGGAATGTCGACATGTAAACCGGCATATATACAATTTTGCCGTCACGCGATATGTCCGAATTTGCGAAAACAAACGCACGTTTTATATCGTATTCGGGATTGGAAACAGCTTTGTCCATTGCCGAGTGCACATAGTAGTCTTTACCGGACTTGATTTCGATTGGTACAACCTCATCTCCGAATTCAACCAGAAAATCCAGTTCACCGTTTTTGTGACTGTTGTAAAAATATGTCCGGAAGCCATGAGCGTTTAACTGCTGTGCCACTGCGTTCTCGAAAATCCCTCCGAGATTTACGCGTGTATCCATGGCAAGAATTTTAAGCCGCATGGCATTTCCGTATTGCACCGTCAGGAGCCCCACATCGTTCATGTACAGTTTGAGCAGACTGCTTTTCTCGTTTTGTTTCAAAGCCACGCGCGGCTCGGTGCAGTTATATGTCGGAATGGCAACGCCCGCGGCGGTAAGCCACAGAAAACTTTCGGAGACTTTCTCGGACCGCAGGCCCTTTTGCACATCGCTGTAATTGAATCTTTTGTTTTGTTTTAAAAGTTGCGAGGGTATGGCATCGTAAACGGCTTTTAGCATCAGTCGCCTGTTACGCTCCTCATACTTTGAAAAATCCAAAATGTACTGATTGTATATGTCGTTTTGTATTTGCGACACAACATTCATGTCACCTGTCGCAACATATTCGGCAACCGCCGCGGGCATACCTCCGACAACCAAATATCTGTGGAAATGTCTCATCATCGTTTGATGTATTAAATCTCCCACGGGAGCTTCCGTTTCAAAACAATTCCTCAAATGAGCGACCGTATCATCAACAACACCCGAGGCAATCAGGAATTCTTCAAAATCCAAAGGATACATCACAAGCTCGTCCAAATATCCAACCGGAACAGACCTGAGCGCGGCAAGTTCGACACCCAAAAGAGAACCGCTCAAAACAAATTTGAATCTCCCGTCGTCCACACAGAATTTTATGTTCGTTACAATTTCGGTCGCTGCCTGAACCTCATCGATAAATATAACCGTGGAGCCCGCAGTGATTTTTCGGTTCAGCGCAGCCGTTAGATTAACAATCAAATCGTCGACGGAAGACACGGTATTCAAAAGCGGCACAAACTCCGGATTTTTCAAAAGATTTATTTCAACATAATCCATGCCGCTGTCGCGCAGAGCCTTACGAATCGAAAACGTCTTCCCGACCTGTCTTGCACCGTCAACCAGAAGTGCGCGCGGCGATTTTTCGAGGAAATATTGCAATTTCGGTTCAATTTTGCGGTATAGCATCCAAAACGCCTCATTTCATTGGGTTTCTGCCATGAGTATAAACACCGCCGAACACTTTTTCAACGATTTTCAGGCCGTTTTTTACATTTTTTCAATGATTTTTGAGTGATTTTTTACACTTTTTCAAGACTTTTCGACCCGATTTTTACATTTTTTCAAGAGCAAAGCTACAACCCAGGCCCCGCCCGGGATCAAAAAGAACCACATAACAGACACATACCACGGCTGCTCATAAACAAGCAGGAACGGATACGGACCCTCAATTACCCGCAGGATATTAAGAATAGCCGTAACAATTGCATAAAGAAGCGTCGGCAGGGCAGCCCACAAAGAATCACGCAAAGTCAGATGCCCCTGCTCGAAGAACACAAAACTCACAAAAGACAGAATCGGGCAAATCAGATGGTGCACCGGCATGTTGCCCTTAAGAAGCATCGCCGACACACCCTCGGAAAGATTCCCGTCCCTACCGTACATCGGCAGGAACACGCAGACCACAACGAGGAACGTCACTGTCAGGCAAACCGTCGCCATGTATCGCAAAAAGCGCGCAGCAACGCCGGAAGGCCTGACAAGATAAACAACGGACGCAATCAGGCCCAAGTAGTTGCTTAAAACAGTGTACATAGCAAGACTGCCCCAATTGCCGCGGTAAACCATGGCAACGAGGCAGACTGTTTCTGCTATCGCAATCAGAAGATTTAATAATTTGGCCGAAGACCTGAAAGGCATCAGTCGTAACGTTCGTCGATGACGCGCTTGCTCTTCTTCTCCGAGCGGGGGAGGACTCCCAACTCAACGACCTTGACGATAGGCGTGAATCCGATTCTCTCCTTGACCTTGAGCGCTACCGCTTCACTCATCTTCTCAAAGTCAACGTGTCCGTTGGTCTCAACATAGATACGCATAGTGTCTTTGCCGTCTAAGTGAGACAGACGAATCTGATATTCACTGGACAACTCGGGGAAGAGCGCCAAAACTTCTTCGATCTGCTTCGGGAAAACGTTGACGCCCTTGATCTTGATCATGTCGTCCGTTCTGCCGGAGATAACATCGATACGGGGATAAGAGCATCCGCACGGACACTGCCCGGGAATAATTCTCGACAAATCGTGTGTTCTGTAACGGATGAGCGGCGCGCCTTCTTTGACAAGAGTTGTGAGAACTATCTCGCCCCACTCGCCGTCGGGGACGTTTTCGCCTGTCTCGGGATTGATAACCTCGACATAAACGTAGTCGTCCCAGATGTGCATGCCGGTGTCGTATTTGCAGTTGATGCCGATGCCCGGGCCGTAAATCTCGGTCAGGCCGTAAATGTCGTAGAGCTCGATTCCGAGTTCGGTCTTGATGCGCGAGCGAATCTTCTCGCCCCATCTCTCAGATCCGATGACGCCCTTCTTAAGCTTTATCTTGTCCTTGATGCCTCTCTTTTCGATCTCTTCGGCCAAAAGAAGGGCGTAGCTTGAAGTGGCGCACAGAACCGTGGACTCCAGGTCAACCATCATCTGCAGCTGCTTGTTGGTGTTGCCCGGCCCCATCGGGATTGCCATGGCGCCCAGTTTCTCGCATCCGTTCTGAAAACCGATGCCCGCCGTCCACAGGCCGTAGCCCGGAGTTATATGCAGTCTGTCCTCGGAAGTTATTCCCGCGAACTCATAGCAGCGCCTGAACATCTCGCCCCAGTCGTCGACGTCCTTCTTTGTGTACGGGATAATAACCGGTGTTCCGGTCGTACCCGAAGAAGAGTGGATACGAACGACCTCGGACTCAGGAACGGCCATCAATCCGAGAGGATAAGCATCGCGCAAATCCTGCTTCTCGGAGAAAGGCAAAGCCTCAAAATCCGCGGCGGACGCAACATGCTCAATCCCCGCCTCTTTCAATTTCTTGCCGTAGAAATTGTCCGCATCGCGAAGTCTCTTAATCTGCTTGTTTACCAGCTCCAGCTGGGCATCACTTATTTTCATATTCAAAACCTCTCAAAAAGTTACTCCTGATATTTTAACGCACTAAAGTTAATATCCCAAAGTTTTTCGGGTAATCGGGATTTAATTGCCTCAACAATGTCCGCCTCGGACAGTCCCAAACACCCGGTACGCAGGGCCTGGCCCAACAACAGGATATTCATAACCTTCGAATTTCCCAAAGAAGCCATGGCAGCCGCAGTATCCACCAACACCAGATTCGGAACATTTTCCCGCAAATACTCAACACAGGCCGCAGCATCATACGGCGCCGCGCCTGTCAGAGCGCTCACGGGATACACGGCATTGACAGACGTAATAACCGTGCCGCCCGAACGCAGCAAAGGCAACATACGCACGGCCTCGCCGGGCTCAAATCCTATAATCACATCCGCTGATCCCGCACGCATCAAAGGAGATAAGGGAGAACCTCCGATTTTAATATAACTTGATACGGACCCGCCTCTCTGCGCCATGCCGATGGTCTCGGCGGACCGCACGGGCAAGCCGCGCTTCACGCACGCGGCGGAAATCAGTTTCGACGCCAGCACAGTCCCCTGACCGCCGACGCCTGCAAGCACAATATTCTTCTCCACGGAAGCATCCGCAGAAGCAACAGGCTCAAAGGACGCAGGAGAAACACCCCGGCCCATAGAGGAAGCGAGCTTCTCCGCCTTCTCGAAAACAGACCCCTGCGAAGCAAGCGCGGAAGCCCGGGCCTCAGCCTGCGCCGCGGCAACGGATTCACCCAAGTTTCGAGCCTCGCCGCCCGAAATAGCGCCCACCGGACACACCTGCTCGCACAACGTGCATCCCGTGCACTGCGACGGATCTATCGAGGCCTTGCCGTCCTTCCAAATAACACCCGGGCACCCAAGCTCATTTATACACTTCCGGCACCCAACGCAACGAGAAGCATCCACTACAGCCTTCGCCCCGCGGGGACGGAACTTAACAATACAAGGATATTTAAAAATAATCGCCTTGAATCCGGGCAAAGACGCAACCCTCTTAACCACAGAAACCGTAGCGGATAAATCCAAAGGATTAACCGTCTCAACAACAGAAACACCTAGGCCTCTCAAAACCTTCTCAATATCAACTTTCTCGACAACGTCTCCCATCATCGTCGTACCCGTCCCGGGGTGCGGCTGGTGTCCCGTCATCGCGGTGGTGGAGTTATCCAGCACACACAAGGTCATATTGGACTGGTTAAAGAATCCGTTAACGGACCCCGTAATCCCGGACGCGAAGAACGTCGAATCCCCGACAAAAGCAAATGCTTTCGTGTCGGGCTCGGTGTGCCACACACCCTGCGCGATGTTGATGCCCGCACCCATGCAAAGGCACGTGTCGCACATATCCAAAGGCTTGGCGTTACCCAGTGTATAGCATCCGATATCTCCGCAGAAAATCGTCTTCTCCCCTCTCATCGCCACCTTCACCGCATAGAACGACGCGCGGTGCGGGCATCCGGCACAAAGCACCGGTGGCCGCACGGGCAGCGCTGGCAAAGAAGCGGAAACGGAAGCCGCAGACAAAGATGAAACACAACCCGAACCTGCAAAAGACGAGGCCAGCGAAGCGATTTCGTCGGGTGACAGTTCACCGGATCTCTTAACAAAACCTGACAGCTTTCCGACAACGGACACAGACAACCCGTGCTTACCGCACAGGAAAATCAGTGCTCTTTCAATAACCGGATCCAAATCCTCAATAACAAGAACTTTTTCGAGCCCCGACAAAAACGACACCGCCAAAGACTCCGGGAACGGAAACGGCGTTCCTACCTTCAGAAGACGCGGATGAGACGAACCGTCCAGCGCGTCACACAAACACGAGTAAGCAGAACCCTGCGACACAATGCCCAAACCCGAAGAAGCATATTCTCCGCACTCGGGAACAACCGAATTACAAAAACAGGAAGAAAATTCCGAGCCCAGCTTGTCATTGCGCTCCTCAATAAGCGCATGGTTTCGAACAGACAGACGAGGGAAAATAACCCACCGGGACGGGTCCTTCGCAAACCCCGAAGGTGCATTCTGCTTATACTCCTGAGGGTCCGCCACATCCACCGCACCGTACCCATGGTCGATACGTGTGGTGGGACGCAAAAATACAGGCGTCCCGTACTTCTCCGAAATCTCAAAAGCAAACCCCACCATGTTGTACGCTTCCTCAACCGTGGAAGGGTCGAGCACCGGAACTTTCGAAAACATACCGAAGGTCCTGGTGTCCTGCTCGGTCTGAGAGGAAATCGGCCCCGGGTCGTCTGCGACCAGAATAACCATGCCTCCCTTAACTCCGATATATTCCAAACTCATGAGAGGATCCGACGCAACATTCAATCCCACCTGCTTCATTGTAACCAAAGCACGCGCCCCGGAATACGCCGCACCCGCGGCCACTTCCATCGCCGCCTTCTCATTTATGGACCATTCAACATAAACATTCCCCGGATTGCGAGCAGCCACCGTCTCCAGCACTTCGGTCGACGGCGTCCCCGGGTATCCGCAAACAACATTCACCCCCGAGGCCAACGCCCCCAGCGCGATTGCCTCATTACCCATCAAAAATTCTCTGTGCATAAAGCCACCTCACACAAATGATTTTCTTATTATATTACTTCCGCGAAAAACTTTCCCCCGCACCAACACTCTAAACTTTAATCACGCAGAAGGTCCCGCAGGGTTCCTTCCCCTTTCGGAATCCTCGAGACCATTACGTATTTCCGAATGGCTTCTGTCAGTGCAGCCGGTTTTGAAAAATAAGTTTTAACGAAATCATGGGTTTTCACATTCCTGTAGCGAAGCACCTTCTTACAAAATTCGCTGGGCTTCTGTCCGGATTTCTTAAAAGCATCATACTGACCTTCACTCAATATAATCAGCATCTCTATCTCCGGTGCAGTGATGATATTGACAACTTTAACCTGGTGCTGATACGCCTTGCTTATCTTAAAATTCTCATGGCGGGAATCCAAAATCCTATATATCGTAATACGGCCGCTGAAATTTTTTCTCAAGTAACGCTGTTCAAACTTTTCCGCTGACCGAAGACGTAAAACTTTCTCGTCAATCAAATCCTGACGACTGAATATCAGTAGGTCGTTGTCCAGGAGAATATCCATTATCGCCTGCTCTGCCGATCCTTCTGCCAGGCAAGCTACCGATGCGTTGTATTCACCCATATCAGGAGCCTTCTTTCAACCTTGATTGGATGTTTTTCTTCAAACGCATATACGCCTCATAGGCAGGCACCGTTCCCTCGAGGAATCCGCTCTGATATGCATCGCTCTTCTTGATGTCATTCCGTTTTAAAATATCCGCAAGATTTTCAGTCGTAATTCCGTCTCTGTTGCGTGTAATGTATATACAGTCATTCCGGTCAAACTCATCAAGAATTTCCGGGTAGTGCGTAGAAAAAACCAAACTTCCGCCATATCGGTTCAATTTGGCGTCCATGAAAAACCGCATCAGCGTTGCAGTAATCTCTTTATTAAAATGGTTCTCCAGTTCATCCACAATCAGATATCCTCCGCTGCGCAGCGCGCGAATAGCCAATGTAAATGCCACGATTCCCTTTATGGTCCCGGACGACAGGAATCTGTTCAGTTCGCCCGCATCAGATAACAACCGTTCCTCCTGTCCGAAAAATTTCAGGTGAATAGTAACCTTTTCACCCTGTCTGTCTAACACAAGACTCTCTATTGTCGGATCCAAATAACGAATTACTTCCTCCGGAATATCCTCTGACATCGGAAGAATGTTCTTATCCGTCATATCCATCAGACTGTATACTTCGGCACGCTGCCGATTTTTCTTGTTGTACGCAATAACAATACTTGTATCCTCGGGCAGGAACTCTTCATTACCCGAGCGAACGGCATAAGGGGCAACTCCATCAAAGTTTGTCAGCATATTTTTTGTAACCACATTCGCCATCGGTTTAACCCACAGCGTCTCCTCCGTAATACAGTACCCTGTTCCCGTCGACGACAGTCGGGTCTTAAGCTGACAAAGCTCCGCACTGTCCGAAATAAACCAAATTGTAAAAACAACATCCTTCGCATCACCGAGAACATCTCTGGATTCGCTATGGTTAATCGGCTGACTGTTCAAGATATCCAGTGCCAGAGAAATCACCTTCAACACCGTCGTCTTGCCCGATGCGTTAATTCCAATCAGTGCAATTGCCGGATTCAGATAAAACTTACCTCCGGCCTGCAGCGGGCAAAGTACTTCTTTGTCCAACTCATTTACGCGCTGCTTCGCATAAAATGTAATATCCAACTCTTCTTTAAACAGCGGAAGACCGCCTGCCACAATTCGAATCAATTTCATATTCATCTCTCCGTTAAAATAAAACCGTATTTTTCGTTTTTATTTTTTCTCTGCACCCATTTTAACCTGCAAATTAAAAAATATCAACGCGTTTCACGTTTTTATTTCTACGGCGAAAACTTATATAAAATCAGGTTTAACGGGGATTCGCGCAAAACATCAGAAACAAGGTGACAACAAAATTCCCGACAATCAATTATTCATTGTGTCATCAATAAGACGAATCAAACTGTTTTCAACCTCATCAAACACTTCCTCATACGGGCGTCCTTTACCTTCGAGCGACTGCTCATAACTATGCTCTAACTTCGCATTAAATTCCTCTTGGGTAATGCCCTCAATCTCATTCTCTGTGCTTACATTTCTATCCATATTTGACATTAAAACACCTCAATACATCGTCCACCGGCAATCAAGTTCTCTGCGATACAACCACTTCCGGAACGTCGCACACTCAATCAATCCTCACTCCGCTTCGGCTCATACGAGCAGCAGGCTTCTTAAAACAAGCAACCACCTTCCCTCTGTTAAATCGAGTAATATAGAATTCCATTCTTACAGAACTCCATATAAACGTCGATCGAACCTTATCCTTAAAGTACGACAAAGTGGCAACACGGTGCATCCGCCTTCAGACCCGAAGGCTCTTTCGTCTTCGATTTTCAATATTCTTATGCTTCATCGAAATTTTTTCCATTCAGACGCAACAAAATGATATTCTCAAAATTTAATATTCTAAAATTAAGTATACAACTCGGGAACCCACATTGTACCTGCAAAACCTACTGATATAATAAAGCGAGGATAACAAAATGACTGACAGAAAAATAACACCTACACTAAGAACATTAATTGAATTTATTGAATGTAACCCAAATAAAGTCTACAAATTAATCTACAAAGACACATCCTTCTTGGCATACTACGATACCGAATACGATTCGGACAACGGTCTGGAGGAAGACGATCCTCAATACGAGGAATACTATTGCGTTCTATTCAAAAAGGTAAACGACGGCACACTGTTTGAGGTAAATTACCACAATATCCCAACAACAGTTATGTGCGGAGACACGCACGTCATTTAATCCTGCGCTCCCGAGATTTTATACCAAGGCTACGGTATAGCCCTCGAGTGTTAACCACCACAATCCCTTGATTTTACTGGGGTTGCGCGCT